>Ga0074197_1000275_pt1 | contig 71688 bp, 63 predicted proteins | sample EPASupsiteSAE305_FD_64526 | JGI IMG/M metagenome (GOLD analysis project Ga0074197, IMG submission 64526) | Bioremediated contaminated groundwater microbial communities from EPA Superfund site, New Mexico - SAE3-05 reassembly with SPADES | ecosystem: Environmental > Aquatic > Deep subsurface >... | reverse complement strand
GCAGAAGGCCGAGGCCGAAGGCGGACGGGACCCGGACGGCGAAGCGCGGTGCCATGCGGTCCTCGGCGAGCTCAACGGCTCGCTTGCCGACTTCGAACAGACCATGAAGGGAAGCGGCTATGCGGAGGTTATGTGGGGATATGTCTTTAAGGAGATCTTTCCCTATTTCATGCGCAGCCGCTTTGCCGAGCGGGCCTATTTCAAGCCCAAGGGGTATGCCGGCGATTTTCTCATGATGGAGCATATCTACGCCAATATTCCCAAGGGCGAGGGCAAGCTCGGCGAGATTATCGACGACTTCTGCCTGCAGCGCCCCGGTTCGCGTGCCATTCGCAGCAGACGGGTGCTGTTGAAGAATCAGCTGCTGCGCCTCAGCGGGGCGACCGCCGCCCGGGGCGGCATCACCCGCATCATGAACCTGGCCTGCGGCCCCAATCGGGAGCTGTTCGATTTTCTCACGGAATGCGAGCACAGTGAAAGCATCGAGGCCCTCTGCGTCGATATCGACTCCGAGGCCCTGCAGTACACCAACCAGTACGTCAATATCTTTCCCCACCGTGCCTCGATCCGGCTGATGAGCGAAAACGTGATCAAGTGGTCGCTTGGCCGGGTGACCCACCATATCGAACCGCTCGATATCATCTATTCGGCAGGACTTTGTGATTATCTCGATCCCCGCCTGTTCCGCGCCCTGATCACCCAGTGCCACCGCCATCTCAAACCCGGCGGCACCCTGCTGCTCGGCAATTTCACATTTTATCCCGATGCCCTTTTCCTCGATAAACTCCTCAAGTGGGAGCTGATTTACCGGACCGAGGAGGAGTTGCGGGAGCTGTTCGCGCCGACGCCCTTCGGCGAGCGGGTGACGATCATCGCCGAGCAGGAACAGGTCAATCTCTTTGCCATGGCCACCAAGGAGTAGAGGCGCAGTGGATACGGCAAGCGTATCTGTCCCGGTAAGCTTGACGGGTGAGATCCAAAACCTGTTTTATCAGCGGACGCGTATCTGCCTGTGGCTGGGGGTGGTGTTCTTTTCCCTCTTCTCCCTGCTTGATTTCATCTGCTGCCGTCCGTTTTTCGGTCTTTTTTTCTGCTACCGGCTGAGTTTCGTTCTGCTTCTTTTTTGCGCCCTGGGGCTGCTCGCCCTTCCCGAGGCCCAACGCCACAGCCGCGCCATCATGTATGCGGTCCTGCTGCTCGGGGCGTTGACCATCTCGCTGATGACCGTGCAACTGGGCGGCTTTGTCTCGGGATATTACGTTGGGATCTTGCTGATGGTGGCCGGCGGTTTTTCCGTCCTGCCCCTCAATGTGTATCAGGCAGTATTTTGGGGCAGCTCGATGTATCTGGTCTACGCGGCGACCGTGTACCTGGGCTCCCGGCCTCTGGATGATCTGGAGGCGGCGTATTGGGTCAATAACAGCTTTTTCTTTTTTGCCATTGTGAGCGTCACCGCGGTGCAGTGTTTCGATGAAATCCAGACGCAATTGAAGGCGTTACGGGCGAAAAAAAGTCTGCAGGCGATCAACGGCGAACTCAAACAGTACACCGATAACCTGGAAATGCTCGTCAGGCAGCGGATGGAGCTTCTCGAGGAGTCGGATCTCAAATTCCGCGATCTGTACAACAACATCCTCGACCTGGTCTTGCTGATCGATGAGAAAGCCACTATCCAGAAGGTCAACCGGCATGGCGCAACCCTCATCGGCCGGACTCCCGAAGCGCTTGAGGGTAAATTGTTCACTCCTTTTATCGCCCCGGAAGATCGCGATTATTTCGGAATCGAGGTGATCGGGCGTCTCCATCGTGGGGAGGATCTTCAGGGCGTGCAGATGCGAATGCTGACCAGCGGGGGGCAAACCATCGAGGTCGAGTTGAGCGGCAACCGGGTTGATATCGCCGAGCAAGGCGAGCATTATCAGTTGATCATCCGGGATATCAGCGCCACCAAGGAGATGGAGCAACGGGTTCTGGAGTCCAATCAGCTGCTCGATACCTCGCGGCAGACCGCCATTTTCGGACTTGCCCGTCTGGCCGAATGCCGGGATGACGGCACTGGAGCCCATTTGCTCCGTATCCGGGAATACACTCGAATTCTTGCCACCGCACTGGCTGAGACCCCGGAGTTTGAACATCTCGTTACCGAAGCTTTCATCGAAGACCTTTGCCTGTCCTCCGTCCTCCACGATATCGGCAAGGTCGGGATTGCCGATGCCATCTTGCTCAAGCCGGCAGGACTGACCGAAGCGGAATTCGAGGCCATGAAAGGGCATTGCGAATACGGCAGCATGGCCCTTTCGTCGACGGAAATGGATGGCGAAAGCTTTTCCTTTCTCAGGACCGGGCGGGAAATAGCCCTGTTTCATCATGAGCGGTGGGATGGATCCGGTTATCCGAAGGGGCTGGCGGGAATTGCTATCCCGCTTTCGGCGCGGATTGTCGCCCTTGCCGACGTCTATGACGCCCTGACCTCGAGCCGCTCGTATAAACCCGCCTACACCCACGCCCAGGCGCGTCAGCTCATCGTCACGGAAAGCGGCAACCGCTTCGACCCGATGATCGTTCAGGCCTTTCTCACGTCTGAACAAAAATTTGCGGATGCCCGTGAAAATTTGCGGACCGTGCTTTCCCAGGACTGTTGAGAACAGCGGGTATGCAATATATCGAACTCTTTGAGCAGGAATCCCGGCAGCTGCATCATCGGCGGGTGTACTCCATCCTTTTGATGGGGATCGGGGTGATGCTGTCTTTTGCGGTTCTTGATTATATCCTTGTACCTCAGCATTTCTCCGAATTCCTTTGGTACCGATTTTTTGTCGTAGGTTTCGCGGGACTGCTGCTCCTGGCGAATTATCACGATCAGGAGCGGCGGAGGGCCTGGGTGATTGGTTTCTCCGGATATCTCGGCGCCGGCCTGGTCATTCTTCTGACCATGCACCGCATGGGGGGGAGCACTTCTCCCTATTATGTCGGCTTGATTGTGGTCATGACCATTTATACAGCCATTGCCCCGCTGACCATCGCCCAGACCTTGATCAGCGGTTTCGCCCTGGTCTGTATTTATCTGCTGTCGATGGTTTTTATCGAATCGCTCCCGCCCTCTCAACAGATGGGACTGTTCAGCAATCTGTTTTTCATGGTCTGTTTTGTCTTTATTGCCGCCACCCAGAGCTGGGTCGATACCGCCGCCCGAGTGCGGGAATGTTTGTTGCGGACCGCGGAAAATGAAGCAGCCGAGGCCTTGGCCAGGCAGGCGGAGAGTTTGGAAAAGGAGGTCAGGAGACGAACCGAGGAACAGAAAGCCTCGGAAAAGCGGTATCGGTTATTGTATGAGGCGATTGCCGACGACGTACTTCTCGTCACTCCGACGGGAACGATTCTGCAGGCGAACGGTTCGTATCTGCGCCATTTTGGCGGCGGCCGACCACTGGGGGCCGGGTCGTTGTTCGATGCAGTCAGAGACCTGGATCGGGAAAGTGTGCAGGCTGGGCTGCTCGACGTGGTTGGCCGAGGAACGCCCGTGTCCGCCTGGCAAATGACCCTGATGTCCAACCAAGGAGCGCCCATAGAGGTCGAAATCAGCGGTGCCCTGCTGCGCCGTGCCGAAAAAACGCTCGGCCTGCAATTGGTCATTCGCGATATCGGTATCCGCAAGCGGCTGGAAAAAGAGCTGATCGCCTCCCTCGACAAGGTGAGGCGGACAGAGAATGCGGCGATCCTGGCCCTGGCTAAATTATCGGAATACCGGGATGTCACTCCGGGCCATCATCTTGAACGCATTCGGGAGTATTGCCGGCTGCTCGCCACCGAACTCTCCCTGCGCTCCGAACTTCAAGGCATAATAACTCCGGAGTATATCCTCAATCTCTACCAGGGCGTCATTCTCCATGACATCGGCAAAGTCGCGATCGCCGATGAAATTCTTTTGAAAAAGACGGTGTTAACCCCGCCCGATGAGGAGATCCTTCGCCATCATACCGTGACCGGCGGTGAGGTGATCAAGGCCATGGAGGAGGAGGCGCAAGGGAGTGGATTCTTGTCGCTTGCAAAAAATATCGCCTATTTCCACCATGAACGGTGGGATGGGAAAGGATACCCCTTTGGTCTCAAGGGGGAGGCCATTCCTTTGGAGGCGAGGATCATGGCTGTGGCTGATGCCTATGAAGAGGTCACCGCCACCATTGAACCGGAGAAAAAGATGACCCATCAACAGGCCTTGGAGTGGATCGTCGGTAGTGCGGGACACCAGTTGGACCCGATGATTGTTGTAGCCTTCGTCAGCCGGCAGGAAGAGTTTGAACGCCTCCGGGAAAGCCTGGCGGAAAGGGCCTGAATGGAAGCCTGGCGGGCAGAAGTGCGGACTTTGATAACCAGGTGCGGGTAAGACGGCCACTTGTCGCTTTCGGTGCAACATTTCCCTTGCCGTTCGAAAGCAAATACACTACAACCACACAGAATTACCTGGTACGTTTACCCCGGCGGGAAAATTTTCATCCGGGGTTTATATCTGAATTTTCGAGACTGGACAGCGAGTTTTCTAACGGAGGAGTGAACTATGAATACGAATACGATGCGTACTCCGCTTATCAAATCAGCGGTTGTACTTCTTGTTTTTGTCCTGGTGGCTTACCTGACCAGTGCCTCGCCCGAGGGAAGCGTTCTCGGTTCGATCGGCATGATCATCATCGGCGCTTTTCGCCTGGTACAGTGGGCCTTTGCCATGGCGATAGGACTGACGGTCTGCATTGCCTTTCTCATCGGTATTTTTCTTTTTGCTGTTGCCATGGTCAACAAGGAGACTGCCGCCTCCATGTATGCGGGCGTCAAGCAATCGGTTGCGGTTCTGTTAGCGCCGGTTTGCTCCTGCCTGGGTTCGTACAAATGCAAGGAATCGCAGTGCTCCCCTCCTGTCCAGTCTGCAGCCGGCAATGAACAGCTCAAGGATGACTTGCAGTCCATCATCGCCGACGAGGTCAAAAAGGTAACGGAGAACCAGCAGGCTTTGTCCGCCCAATTTACGGCCTTGAACGCGCAGATGCAGGCCATGGAGGAAAAGAGCGCGGGCTTTGCCGCTGCCGGTCAGCTGGATACCATTGCCGGCGAAATCGCCGCTTCCGGTAAAATTCTCGGGACAGTGCAGGCGACCGTTACCACCCTGGAAAGTAAACTCGGTGATACCGTGCAGCAACTGCAGGCGCTCACACCGGAGAAAATACTCGGCGACATTCCGGCCCGCCTGGACAAGCTCGAACAGCCGGGGGAGGGGTTTGATCCGCAGCCCTTGACTGAATCCATCCAAACCCTGCAAAAAGAAGTGGAAGAGATCAAGAAAAGAAATACCCCCAACACCAAAGCCAAAAAACGAACCTGATCCTCAAGGATGCCGGCTCGAGCATCCTCTGAAAACTACGGTCCGTTGCCAATGCAAGCCATCCCGCTCCAAGCGGGATGGTTTTTTTTTTCCCCGATGGCTCTTGTTTTTATTTGGGCAGCAATTCTTTAAAATATTCGATTGACGGGAAGTGACAGGAGTATTGCACCCGTTGGCGACTGCTCGGCCGGGCGACAAAGAGCAAATGCCGCAGGCCGGAGTTCTGCGCCGAGAAAAGCACCTTCTCGGTATCGTCGACCAGCAGGGTTCGGGTCTTGTCAAAGTGCAATAACTGTTGCAGCTGCTCCCAAAAAAGCGGATCCTCCTTGGCCAGTCCCACCTCCTGGGCACAAACAATCCGATCAAACCAAGGGCCAAGGGCGGTCTTCTCCAGTTTGATGGAGAGGGTGCTGGAATGGGCGTTGGTGATCAAATAGAGCTTCTTCTTGGTTTTAAGGCAGTGTTCGAGGAATTCGATCACATACGGATGAACCCCGATGAGGTGGTTGATCCGAAGTTTCAGTTCCTGCAGGTCAATACCCAGCTCACGGGACCAGAAATTCAAATCCGCCCAATCGAGGGTATCCTTGACCTTATGATAGCGGGCCAGGAGCTGGGCCTTGGCCTCCTCCACCGAGATATCATGCAGCAGGCTGTAGTGTTCCGGAACGTACTGCTCCCAGAAGTAGTCATCAAAGTGCTTATCCAGCAGGGTGCCGTCCATGTCGAGGAGAACGGTATCAATCTCCTCCCAGGGGAGGAGGGGGAAAATTTTTTCACAGGGAGCGGGAATGCTGTTCATGGCGATTATCCTTTCAACGCTTGTAGTACTGCCTGAATGCGGGCGAAGAGATCGTCCGTTCCACCCATGGGCACGATGAGCCGCTGGTCGGGTGTCAGGCGGATCATTTTGCCGGGCCGTTTTTTATCCGGTTTCTGTTGGATCAGGTTGAGGAGCTGTTGTGGCTCAACCGGCGGGTTCTTGATAAAAGAGAAGATCAGGGCATCCGGGCCCTGCTCCAATTTGTTGATCCCGAAAGAGCGGAGCTGCTGCTTGAGATCGATGATCGCCAAGAGGGTTCGCGCCTCCTTGGGCAGGGGTCCGTACCGATCGATCAACTCCTCTTGGAGGTCCAGCAGTTCTTCCTGGGTCCCGTTCCCTGCGATCGAGATCCTGCGATAGGTCTGGTAGCGCTGGCTGGTGTCCTGAATGTAACTGTCGGGGAGGAAGGCTGCAACCTTGAGTTTGATCTCAGGGTCGATGTCCGGGGTAGCGGTGGATTCAAGACCCTCCGCCGCCTTTCGTTTGAGATCGGCCACGGTGGATTGCAAGAGTTCCAGGTAGAGATCGTAGCCGACGGCGGCGATATGACCGGACTGAGAGATGCCGAGCAGGCTCCCGCCCCCCCGGATCTGGAGATCGTTCATGGCCAGCTTGAAACCGCCGCCCAGTTCGGAGCAGTCCATCAGTGCCCGCAAGCGCTGCTGGGCATCAGGGGTCAGGTGGTCCAGCGACGAGACCAGCAGATAGGCATAGGCCTGGCGCGACGACCGCCCGACCCGGCCTCGCAGCTGGTAGATGTCGGCCAGGCCGAGATGATCGGCCCGGTTGATGATGATGGTGTTGGCATTGGCAATGTCCAGCCCGGATTCGATAATGGTGGTGCACACCAGGATGTCCAGCTCGTGGTTGATGAAGCGCACCATGATATCTTCAAGCTGCGGACCGGGCATCTGGCCGTGGGCAACTCCGATTCGGGCCTGGGGAACCAGGGCGGCGATGGTGTCGGCTATGCGGTGAATGGAGTGGACGCGGTTATGGACGAAAAAGAGTTGTCCGTTCCGCTCCATTTCCCTCAGGACTGCTTCGCGGATCACCAGCTGATCATGGCGGGCCAGGAAGGTTTTCACCGAGCGCCGCTGCAGGGGAGGCGTCGAGATCACCGAGAGATCGCGGATCCCCAGGAGCGACATTTGCAATGTCCTGGGGATGGGCGTGGCGGTGAGGGTGAGGACATCCACCGAGCTCTTGAGCTTTTTGATTTTCTCCTTGTGCGCCACCCCGAATCGGTGCTCCTCGTCAACGATGAGCAGACCGAGCTTGCTGAACTGGATGTCCTTGGAAAGGATACGGTGGGTTCCCACCACCAGGTCGATTTTGCCGGAGGCCAGGCCGGCAACGATTTCCTTTTGCTGACGGGTGGTGCGAAAGCGATTGAGGCAGGCGATTTCCACCGGAAACGAGGCGAAACGCTCCCGAAAGGTCGCGGCATGCTGCTCAGCCAGCACAGTGGTCGGCACGAGGATCGCAACTTGAAAGCCGTCTTCAATCGCCTTGAAGGCGGCCCGGGCGGCAACCTCGGTCTTGCCGTAACCGACATCGCCGCAGATGAGTCGATCCATGGGCTGATCATGGGTCAGATCGTCGATGACCTCATCGATAGCCTTGGCCTGGCCGCTGGTTTCATCATAGGGAAAGGATTCTTCGAGTTGCCGGTAAAGATCGCCGGGCGGCGAAAACCGATGCCCTTGGCGCATGGCGCGGCGGGCATAAATTTCCAGCAATTCCTGCGCGATTTTCCAGACCGCCTCGGTTACTTTTTTCTTGGTCGTCTGCCAACGCTGGGAGCCGAGGCTGTCGAGTTTCGGCTCCTGGTCGGTGAGTCCCTGGTAGCGGCTGACCCAGTGGAGGCGGTCGACCGGGACATAGAGTTTGTCGTCATCCTTAAAGCCGATCAGCATGAAGTCGCCCTGCTGACCGGAAAATTCCATGTTGACCAAGCCCTGGAAGATGCCGATGCCATGGTCCCGATGTACCACCACATCGCCGTTGGCGAGCTGATCAATCTGGATCGGCTGGCCTTCGGTCCGAGAGCTTTTTTTGCGCCGGCTGCTGCCCAGCCTTTTTTCACCGAAAAGCTCGGTGGCTGAAAAGAAGTGGAGCCGTTCGTCAATGAGATCGAACCCCCGCGACAGGGGTTGTTCATAGCAATAGACCTGGTCTGCGTCATGAACGGCAGCTGGGTCAAAGGGCGGCTCGAGCAGGGTGGCGCGCAGCCGGTAGTTTGCGAGCATCTCCCGTAGATGTGCGGCCTGGCGGGAGGAACGACAGGCAAAAATAACCTTTTCCCCCTCCTGCTGCCAGTGAAGCAGGCGGTCGGCCAGCGGTGCGAGCAGCCCTCGTTTTTTGCGCTGGAGTTCGATCTCCTGGGCTAGGAGGCTGTGATCGCCGGTTGCAGCAGTGAGGGCGGGGGCAGGGTGATCAGGGTCCGGAAGGTGGGGCAGCCTTGCCAGCAGCGATTGGGCGCAGGTTTGACTGAATTCGGCCTCGGTTAAAAAGAGATCGTCCGGAGGCACCGCAGGGACCTGATGTGCCAGGGCTTCGGCATAATTTGCCTGGATTCGTTCCCGGACCAGTTGCATTCGCTGGTTGATTGCCTGGGGATCACTGAGGACCAGGGCGGCATTGGCGGGCAGGTAGTCGAAAAGAGTTTGCAGGTGCTGACGTCCGCCGTAGAGGAGCGACAACATGAATTCCATGCCGGGAAATCGTTGATTGGTAATAAAACGTTCCCGCAGGTGCCTGAATTTGTCAGTGGGCCAATTGTGCTGTTCGGCAGCCGCATCCAGCGTTGTCAACAAGGCGCCCTGGCTGCCGGCGGCCGGGTACAGCAGGTCGGAGGCCGGCAGCAGCACCACTTCTTCCAGTTGCTGCCGCGAACGCTGGGTGAGCGGATCGAAAAGCCGGATTGATTCCACGGTGTCGCCGAAGAAATCGAGACGCAAGGGGCCGGCCCGACTGCTGTCAATCGCCGGCGGATAGACATCGATGATCCCGCCCCGCAGGGCCAGATCGCCTTCCTGGCGAACCAGGTCGCACAGTTGATACCCCGCTGCAACCAGCGAGGCGATTAAGCGGTCACGGTCCATCTCCTCGCCGGCAATCACCAGCTCGCAATGGCTGTTCAATTCGTTGGCGGGGAGAACGCGGCGCAGCACCGCCTCGGCCGAGGTAAGGACGAGGCAGGGCGCACTGTTTTCCCGCAATTGGTAGAGCGTTGCCAGTCGGGCGCAGACGGTTGCCGGATCAGGTGAGAGGGGCGTGTAGGGGGGAATCTCATAGCTCGGGTGGATCAGCACCCGGACTTTGGAAAAAAAGGCGATATCCTGGGCGAGAATTTCGAGCTGCTCGTCGGCGGGAATGATACAGCAAAGGGTCCGCTGGAGGGATTCCACCGCCCTGCTGAGCAACAGAGCGGTGGAAGCACCGTGGAGACCGAAGATGTCGGGGGGCGAACTGTTTTCACGCAGCCGCGCAAGGATCGACTGCATGGAGAGTGAAGTCACATCAATTGGGGTAAAGGGGATTAGAAGTTACCGCCCATGCTGAAATCCCAGTTCGAGCTGTCTTCGTTATCCTTTTGGTCAAGGTTGAAGCCCCAGGCCAGTCTGAGCGGGCCAAGCGGCGAGGCCCACATCACTCCGATGCCGGCTGTTTTCTTATAGTCGCCGAAATCCCAATCCGCATCGGTTGCATAGACGTTGCCGAAATCGTGAAAAATCTCGCCATCGATACCCATGTCCTTAACCAGCGGGAAGATGATGGAAACGTTGCCGAACCACATCTTGTCGCCGCCAATTTTTTCGTTGGTATTGGGGTCAATCGGACTGATCGAGGAAGATTCGAAGCCACGAATCGAATTCATGCCGCCCAGAAAGAAATGTTCGAAGACAGGCAGTTTATTGTCTTCGTTTTCGAAGGCCTGTCCGGCCGCTCCCTTGACATGGAAGACCGTACTCCAGACCAGCGGGAAATACCAGGAGGAGGATCCTTCCACCTTGGTGAACTGGGCATCACCGCCCAGCGGACCGCCCGCGTATTCAACGCTGATGCTGTTGCGTGAACCCGAGGTCGGCGAGAAGAGCTTGTCGCGGGTGTCGCGGACCAGGGAGAGATCAACGGCGCTGGTCAGGTTGATATCCTTTGACTGGGTGATGAAGGGAGAGGTGTCAGCGGCGATATCGGTCAGGTGCGTGTCGGAAATGGTGTACCCGTAAAAGATGCGCCACTCTTCCAAGAGCGGATGCCCCAACCGAAGGGTGGTGCCGACGGAATCCTTGGTGAAGTCGTCATACTGACGTTCCCAGTCAAACAGATCGATGCTGCCGGAAACCTGGGAGTCATAGAGTCGCGGGTTGGTGAAATTCATGTTATAGCGGGTGTTCTCGCTGCTGGTGCTGGCGGCGAAAGACAGTTTGTTGCCGGTGCCGAAGATGTTGTTCTCCGAAATCTCTCCCATGAACAGAATATTCTCCGAGGAAGAATAACCCGCGCCGATACTGAATTGACCGGTGGACTTCTCTTTGACGTCAACAATGACATCCATCTGGTTTTCGTTCAGAGTGGGTTTGGGCGTAACGTTGACCTCTTCGAAAAAGCCGAGCCGGTTTAATTTCTTGGTTGAGTCCTTGATAGCCTTGGAGTTAAAACGACCGCCTTCCTCGACCTTGATATCCCGGCGGATAACATTGTCGCGGGTGCGGGTATTCCCCTGGATTTCCACTCGGTTGATATAGGCCATCGCTCCTTTTTCGACGTGGAGCAAGATATCGATCCGTTTGTCGGCGTCCGTTTTGCTGACCTTGGGATTCACCTCGGCAAAGGCGTATCCCTGTTCAGCGTAGAGTTCGGTGAGTCGGGTGACGTCATCGCGTAAAACCTGCCGATTGAGGAACTCTTCCTCTCGAATCTTGAGGGTGGCAATCAGTTCCTCTTTGCTTTTGATCAGATCGCCGTCAATGTCAATGGTCCCGACCCGGTAGCGAGGTCCTTCGTTGACGGGGAAGGTGACGAACAACTCATCCTCCTTCTGCTCGATAACCGGTTCACCTACCTTGACATCGAGGTAGCCGTGGTTTTGGTAGAAGGTGCCGAGCCGTTCCGCATCCTGTTTGAGAACCTCCATTTTGAGGACTCCGGCATCGGTCAGCCAGGAAAGCCACCATTTATGCGTACTGGTCTGGATGGCGTCTTCAAGGTCGTCGTCCGAGAAATTGTTGTTCCCCGTGAAACCGATCTTTTCGATAGTAATTTTTTTGCCTTCCTCGATCTCGAAACGGACCTCGGCATTGGCATTGGCCGGATAGCTGATCTTGGCGTTCACTTCGGTGTTGTAATAGCCTTTGGATCTGTAGAGCTCTTTGACCTTTTCGACGGATTCGTTGACCTTGGTCGGATTAAGGATGGAGTTGACGGCGATGCTGGCAGCGTCACGAACATCCTCCTCCTTGATTTCCTTGGCGCCGGCAATAACTACGCTGCCGATGAGGGATTTTTCCGCGACGCGAAAGACGACTTTTTTGCCGGCTTCGCTGTCCGTGGCGTCGATTTCAACATTGTCGAAATATCCCATGGCAAAGACGGATTTGAGGTCCTGCCGCAAGGTGGTCGGGTCGTAGAGATCGCCCGGTTTGGTCGATATCTTCTGGAGGATGGCGCCGGCATCGATGCGTTCGTTTCCTGCCGGGGTTATGGAGGCAACGGTGAAACTCCGGTTGGAATAGGTCAGCATGGCGCTGACAATCTCTCCGGTCACCTTCTCCAGCCCTTTGATGGATTCCGCTTCCCGGAAAGCCGAATGGGGGGCTTTGGGTGCGAGGACATCGAAAATGGCGCAGTCGACGCTGATACGATCACCAAGTTTGTTCAGGCTGCCGATAACGATATAATCGGCACCTGCCGCTTCGGCGATGGCATTGAGCTTGGAAGCCGGAGGGGGCCAGACCCCGTTGTAATCCACCAATTTCTCTGCCTGACTGCGGGGCATTACGGTCATTTTCTTTGCCGTTACCTCTTGTTCCAAGGCCTTGTCCGCCATCCCGGCGAGGTTGGCGGCATCCGGCGCGTTGATTTTAAACGGCAAGAAAGTGGTGTTCTGTTCCAGCGCCAGGGAGGCACCCGGGAAAAAGGCGATGCAGCTGAACAGCAGAGCGCAAAGCAAAACCGGAAAGGTCAGGGGTGTACGCCGGATTCTTGATGTCGACAGCATGGGAAGGTTCCTGTTGTAGAGTGTTCCTTGGGTAAGCAAAGCGCGTCCGCGCCGTCACTCGCCGAAAGAGGGAATAAGCGGCAACCTTGCGGCAACCGGTTGATCTACATATAAATTGGTGGACATTATGACATGTTTCATTGTTTTTGCAAGGGATTCTGTCGGCTTTTGCCTCTTTGCCATGTCGGCAATACCTGGTCGCGAAAAGCCTTCTACCGTCTGCGTCTCGGGAACCGGGGGGGCCGAGAAAGCTCACCGGGCAGCCTTACAGGGAACGCTCGTCCAGCAAATTTTTAACCGCAGCGTGCAGGCTGCGGGCAAGGTCCTGTTTGTCGCCGGTTTTGTAATGCCCGGTGGGGATTGCCGGTCCGATCCTGATGGTTATCGTCCCGTCTTTAGGAATGAATTTTCCCTTTGGCAGGACTTGGTATGACCCGTTGAAGCCGAGGGGGACGATAGGGACCCCCGCCTTGATCGCCAGCAGCACCGCGCCGGCTTTGAATTCCTGCAACACTCCGTCGGCACTGCGGGTGCCTTCCGGGAAAATGAGAACGGAACAGCCCGCCGCAATCTGTTTGGCGGCCTCGTCAAGACTCTTCAGTGCCTGCCGACCATGGGAACGGTCGATGGGAATATAGCCGACCCGGCGCATGGCCTGTCCGAATAGCGGGATGCGGAACAGTTCTTTTTTTGCGATCCAGCGAAAATCATGGGGAAAATAGCCCTGGAAGGCGAAAATGTCATATTGGCTGCAATGATTGCCGGCAAAGATATAGGTCTTTAGCGGATCAATATTTTCGTAGCCCTCCACCTTCACCCGGACACCGGCGAGTCGGCAGAGCATCCTGCCCCAGTAGCGGGGGAAGGCCTGGGCCTTGGTTTTCGATTTCCGGAACCACCTCAGATCGATCAGGGCAAGGGCTGATACGAAGATGGTCAATATGGGGGCAAGGGTCAAGGTAATAACGCCCCGGAGTATTTGTATGGGTGACATGCTCAGGTTCCTTATGAACGATTGCGGGCAGACTGGCATCACAGGATCCCCTTGGCCGTCTTCGTTCCGAAGCGATAAAGGGGCCTCGTGGTTGCAGACATGGTGCGGATGACGGGAGAGGAGTAAAAGATGAGATTTCATAGCAGGATGACCCAAGAAGCGCAAGGAATTCCGTGTGTAGCGCCTTCAGTTTGGCGGGTTCGATGCTGCAGGATTGACGGAAGGGTTGCAATCGAATATATTTCCGCTCTCTATAAAATCTATTCTTTCCGTCTGCCGATGTTCCCGCATCCGGATATACACGTTCATGTCTTCTTTGTAGGAGTCCATTTTGGCTGAAGATATAATTTTCATCAAAACTGATGGCATGCTGCATGTACCGGCAACCCCGGTCATCCCTTTTATAGAGGGTGATGGTATTGGTTCGGATATCTGGTCGGCGGCGCGGAAGGTGCTCGATGCCGCCGTCGCCAAAAGCTACGGTGGCACCCGAAAAATCGAGTGGTTGGAGATACTGGCCGGGGAGAAGGCCTTCCTCGCCACCGGTGAATGGCTGCCGCAGGAAACTATCGATGCCTTGAGGAAATATGTGGTCAGTATCAAGGGCCCCCTGACAACGCCGGTCGGTGAGGGTATGCGCAGTCTCAACGTGACCCTGCGTCAGGTGCTCGATCTCTATGCCTGTGTCCGCCCGGTTCGCTATTATCAGGGCGTGGTCTCGCCTGTCAAGGAGCCCGGGCATGTTGACATGGTTATTTTTCGGGAAAACACCGAGGATGTCTATGCCGGTATCGAGTGGCAGGCGGGTACCGAAAAGGCTAACCGGGTGATCGAATTCCTCCGCAACGAAATGGGCGCGCTTATCCGTGACAACTCGGGTATCGGCATCAAGCCGATCTCGGAATTCGGCACCAAAAGGCTGGTGCGCAAGGCGATCCAGTATGCTCTTGATCAGGGGCGGGAATCCGTGACCCTGGTTCATAAAGGCAATATCATGAAGTTCACCGAAGGGGCTTTTCGCAACTGGGGGTATGAGTTGGCGGCCGAGGAGTTCGCCGATGCCACCATCACCGAGGCCGCCGTCTGGGAGCAGTATAACGGCAAGGTGCCCGAGGGGAAAATTGTGATCAAGGACCGGATTGCCGATGCCATGTTCCAGCAGATCCTGCTGCGGCCCCAAGAATATTCGGTTCTGGCCATGCCGAATCTCAACGGCGATTATATGTCCGACGCCCTCGCTGCCCAAGTGGGTGGGCTGGGGATCGCTCCGGGCGCCAATATCGGCGATGGCGTGGCCCTGTTCGAGGCCACTCACGGTACGGCCCCCAAATATGCGGGGCTTGACAAGGTCAATCCCGGCTCGATCCTTCTTTCCGGGGTGATGCTGCTGGAATACATTGGCTGGCAGGAAGCTGCCGACCTGATCAAGGCGGCCCTGGAAACAACCATCTCCAAAAAAACGGTCACCTATGATCTGGCCCGTTTGATGGATGGGGCGACAGAGCTTTCCTGTTCCGCCTTTGGCAGCGCTATTGTCAACAACATGTAGATATTCCGGTACAGCGGGTGACCTCTTGCTTTGCGGCTGTCAAGGACCTGCTGTTTCCTCCTTTGTGTCTGGGCTGCGGGCGACGGCTGGAGTCTTCCCGGCCGCCGCTTTTCTGCCCGGACTGCCTCGCTGATCTCGTTTTTATCCGTTCCCCCTGTTGCCATTGCTGCGGTATCCCTTTTGCAGCCGGTGTCGATCATTGGTGCGGCGATTGCCTTGCCCGGCACTATGCCTTTGATTTTGCCCGGTCCCTGTTTTTGTATGAGCCGCCTCTCTCTCTCCTGATACGTTCGTTGAAATTCGGCGGCCACCTGACCGGCATCTCCACTCTGGGAGCACTCACTGTCCGCTCGGGTCTTTTGGGACTGTTCGGCGAACCCGATCTCGTTGTTCCCGTTCCTCTGCATCGGATTCGCTTACGCGAGCGGGGATTTAACCAGGCCTTGCTCATCGCCAGAGGCTGTTTCCCGCAGTGGAAGAACAGAATCGAGACCGGGCTGCTGCTCCGTCGCTGTTCGACCATTCCCCAAACCCTGCTGACAGGCAAGGAGCGTCGGAGCAATCTGAAGAATGCCTTCAGTCTTGCCCCTGGGTCCAATGTGGCGGGAAAACAGGTGTTACTGGTGGACGATGTTTTCACCACCGGCAGCACGGTCAACGAATGCAGCCGAGCCCTGCGATCGGCTGGTGCCGGCCGGATCGAGGTTTTCACCCTGGCCAGAAGCCTGGCGCGGTAAGACGGCAGGGTTGAATTGCCCGGCTATTGGAATCGGCTTGACGCCTGGAGGCTCTGTCTGTAACCTTGGGCTGATGAGCGGGTCATTTATTGGGGGACGGTGAGACCGCATTGCACAATGAGAACAACCTTCATTTCGTCACAGACCATGATCGATCGGGCCCAATCTTCCTTCGTCCGTCGCTGTGTCAGCGATATCCTCAACGGACTCAGCGATGGCTTGACGCATTTTTCCGGAACAAGCAGGGCCGCCGTCATCTTTGCGCTCCAGCCTGACAGTCCGATGCTGCTTTGCGATCCGCAAAACCTGCTCAAGGGACATGAACCCATATTCAATACCCTGTACTTGGAAAATCAAAAGTGGCGGATCAATGAAAAAGTTCCGCGTGATCGAAAACAATTTGCCGATATCGTACCCGTTAAAGATCCTGGTCTTGCCGGGTTGCTCTCCAACGGCGGCTATTCCGGTTCGGTTTTTTTTCAGCAGTGGTTCACCGAGCATCACCCTGATCTCTGCTCCACCGGCCCAACCGAGTGCTGGCTTGAGCATGCTGTATGGCGGTTTTCCCACGATCTGGCCAATGATAAAGAACTGTATACAGGTATTTCCGGGTATTTCCTCAAAGAATACGCAACGCATGCGGTTCGGGATCATATCATCGATCAGATGAATCTGTTGCTCGGTTGGGACACCCAGATTCGGATCTATCCGGTTCTCGATGCCATTTTAATGATTTCTGAAACGCGTGAGGAAGGATCCTGGCCCGAGGGGCGATTGCTCATCGTCGACCCGAGCATGGTCAATGAGATCGATTTTTTAGTTAAATTTCAAGAAGAGATCCGACCGCAACTGGTGAATTTTAAGCATGTCCGCAAGCTGCTGTTGACGGTTGAGCGCTCGGGGCGGCATCTGGTGAGCGACGGCCGTGCAATTTTAGGTGTTTGCGGCGAGTCGCTGCCGTCCTTTTCCCTTTGCGCCGATTTCCGAGGCCGCTATGGATTCTTAAAGATCAATCGCAACAAGGTCTGCAGTTTTGCGGACGGGCGGTTCAGCTCAACCACCTATCAGGCGAAGCTGGTCCAGTTGGAGGAACTGCTGCTTGAGTCCGCACTCGATCGGTCCGAGAGTTTTTTCATTTTCAAGATTGTCGTCAGTCTGGTCCATCACTCCCAGCAACGGAAACACGGCTGTACCATTGTCATCGATCTCAACCCGGAGCCCGTGGCGATTTCGGGACAGACTCTTTCCCCGCCGTTGGATTTACGTCGGCCTCATATGTTGAAGATGGTAAAATCCCTGGCCAAGGTGGATGGCGCTCTCCATATCGGGGCGGACAGGCATTTGCACGGTTTCGCCTGTCTGCTCGACGGCAGATCCTTTCCGGGCGAAGATCTCGCCAGGGGAGCGAGATATAACTCCGCGCTTCGCTTTACCGCCGAGCATGCCAATATTATTGTGGTGGTTGTTTCCTCCGACCGGCCGGTCTCGGTAATCCAGCAGGGGGTCGATGTCCATGGCGTCTGCACTTGGAACCGGCAAGGCGGGTGTATGTATGATCTTGATCGGCTCGATTACTGGGTTGGTCTGTAGGCAGCGCTCACCGCTTCATCCTGACCTGCCTCTTCCTTCGCGGCTTGTATCGAGCCGCTACAAGAGGTCTTCATTTTCCCCCTGATGTGAAAACAAGTATGTCGAAAATGTCCTTATGACCTTTGCCACTTCCCGTGAACAGATAAAAAACCTGGTCAAGGATGCCGCCGATATCGTTCAGGTGGTCGGCGAATATGTCGAATTGAAAAGAGCGGGCGTGCGGTTTACCGGTTTATGCCCTTTTCATGCCGAGAAAACGCCCTCCTTCTCGGTCAATCCCCAGGGACAGTTCTTTCATTGCTTTGGCTGCGGCGAATCCGGGGATGTGCTTTCGTTTGTGATGAAATACCATCACATGGATTTTCCCGAGGCCCTGGAGATACTGGCGCGAAAATACGGCATTGAGCTGCCAAGGCGGCAGCTGAGCGAGACCGAGCAGGCTCAGTTGCGTCAGCGGGAGATTCTCTACGAGGCCAACGAAGCGGCCGTGGTTGCCTATCAACACTGCCTGCAGCAGCCCAAGTTGGGAAAATCCGCAAGGTCCTACCTTGAACAAAGGGGGGTTCCGCCCGCGATCATCGACCAGTTTCGTTTAGGCTATGCCCCTGATCCGGAACAGGCGGGCTGGAGTTATCTCACCGATCAACTGTTGGCGAAAGGGCTGACACGGGAGGTTTTGGAAACGTCGGGCCTTGCCGTCAAGAATGACCGCGGCGGTCATTACGATCGTTTTCGCTCGCGTATCATGTTTCCACTCACCGATTTGACCGGGCGGGTGGTGGCCTTCGGCGGCCGGATTATCGGCGAGGGTAAGCCCAAGTATATGAATTCGCCGGAAAGCCCGATCTTTGACAAGGGTCGCCTGCTCTTCGGTCTCTATCAGCATCGCGAGGCCATTCGCAAGCAACGCCGCTCCGTGGTGGTCGAGGGGAATTTTGACCTGCTCCTGCTGGCAATCCATGGCATCGACAACGTGGTGGCGCCCCTGGGCACCGCGCTTACCCGGAGTCATATTCACTCGCTGCGGGGCTATGGCGATGAAGTGGTTCTCCTTTTTGACGCCGATGCCGCCGGATTAAAGGCCGCCATGCGCAGTGTGCCTTTCTTCCTGGCCGAGCAGGTTGAAGGCCGGGTCGCCCTCCTGCCCGCCGGCCAGGATCCCGATTCGTATGTACGCGCCGAGGGGCCGGAAGCGATCGCCTCATTGGTGGCGGGAGCACGTCCTTTGGCCGAATTCGCCTTTGACACCCTTGTCCGCGAACACGGTTTAACCTTGGCGGGCAAGAACAGGATTATCGGTGAATTGAAACCTCTGCTCCAAGAGGCGGCCGATCCCGGCCAGCGCGCCTTGATGATCGCCCATTTTTGCGAAAAATTGGGAGTTTCTCCCGGATACTTCCAGACCGGTCGGGCTGTACCGGATAAACAGCCGGTGTCGGAGATCCCCCCTGTCTCCTCGGCGCTCGCCTCTTTGCCGAAGCAGGAAAAACAGCTTGTCGATTTTTTGATACTCTATCCGGAATTCTTTGGCGAGCTCAAGGAAGCGGGCCTGGATCTTCTCACGCAGGAACCCGCGGTGGCTCGCATTGTCAATCTCCTGGAACAGGTATTCGGTGATGCCCCCGGTCAGCCCGAGCAACTGCTCGCCGCCTCATTAGATGCGCGGGATCGTGCTTATATAATTCAATTATTGACAAGGAATCAGCCTTTTGGACTTGAAGGAGAGGGCGATTGTTCCCGTGAAATGTGTGATTTTCTCATCGGCTGGATGCGATCAATTCAGCAAAAACGAAGCGGAGCCGATCTGCAGCAACGGATACAGGAGGCTGAACGCCTTGGTAATACAGGCCTGCTCATGGATTTGCTGCGGCAAAAACAAGAGACGGAAAAAAAAAGGACGGGTTATTAATATAACGTGTTGAAAAATGATAAAAATATGATAAGTTCAAAAAATTGTATTTGAGGTCCTGCCGATGGGATCTTTTGTGATATTGGCAAGTTGGGTCTCAAGCGCGGTGATTTGTTTTGTATCCATCCGATATTGATAAAATTTTTTGTGTTTGTAGGTGGGTTTTAGGAAATATCTGGAATTGATTTGCTTTCTTTGACAGCTGCTCTGAGGAGGGGTGATGGACACGGATAATCTTGCCTATGAGGACGATCAGGAACTAGAGGGATTCACCGGGTTCTGTCGACCAGGCCAGAATTGTGACATGGTCGAGCCTGAGGAGGATTATGCGTTGCGCAATGGCATCGACCGTCGTTCTTCCATGGACCGCCGCCTCCTGGATGATCGCCGCAGCAATGATCGCCGGGGGCTGGGCAGTAGCATCGATCCGATGAATATCTATCTCCGGGAAATGGGCAACCAGCGATTGCTCAGTCACGAGGAGGAGATGGAGCTGGCCCGCATGGTGGAAGAGGGGGAGACCCGTATTCAGTCCGCTGTGCTGCGTCTAACCCTCGGAGTAACCGCGCTCAACGATCTGGCCGAGAATTTGTTGCGGGGTAATTTGCGGATTAATTCCGTTGTCAAGGGACTTTCCGATAACGATGAAAAAGAACTGGTTACGGTGCGCGACGCCTTCCTCGATCAGGTTGAAAAGGCAAACGAACTGGACGGCAGGCGACGGGAATTCTTTGTTGAGCTGCGAAAAGCTGCAGGCGATTCTGCTAGGGAAGCGCGGCTTGTCGATGAGATTTTGGCGGTGGGCAAAGCGATTTCCAACCTTTTTTCAGACTACCGGATGTGCTCAAAGGGTCTCCTTTCCGTGGCCGATGCTATTAAAGAGCTGGGGCAAAAATTTAACAAGGTGCGCGTAGTTGCCAGGCAGCGGGAGTTGCTCTTCGCTGCTCGCCGCCATCAGCTGGAAAACGGAAAAGATGATATTGATCCGGCTGAGGTGGAACAGCGGGTAACCCTTGAGCTTGCAGAAACCATCGGGATCTCCTGGCCGGCCTTTATAGAGGTGCAGCAAGATATCGAATTGGGCCGGGAAATGGCTAAGCAGGCCAAAGAAACCCTGGTGCGTGCTAATCTTCGCCTGGTTATTTCCGTTTCGAAAAAGTTCATGAATCGCGGTCTGCAGCTCCCCGACCTTATCCAGGAGGGGAATATCGGTTTGATGAAGGCCGTGGAAAAATACGACTACAAACGCGGCTACAAATTTTCCACCTATGCGACCTGGTGGATCCGACAGGCCGTGACCCGAGGCATAGCCGATCAGGGGCGAACTATTCGTCTGCCGGTGCACATGATCGAGACTATTAATCGTATGCTCCGGTTTTCTCGTGATTTTCAGCGAATCGAAAGTCGGGATCCGACTCCGGAGGAAATGGCCGCCCAGCTGGGCACTGAGGTCGATAAGGTGCATGTAGCCTTGAAGACCGCCAAGGACGCCATTTCCCTCGATGCCCCGGTGAACGATGAAGAGGATACCATGCTCAGTGATTTTATTGAGGATCACGCGCATCCCGATCCCCAGGAACAATCGATCACCGAAAGTCTGAAGCGGTGCTTGTGCAAGGTCATGGGCTCGCTGACCCCCAGAGAGGAAAAGGTCCTGCGGATGCGCTACGGTATTGAAATCGCTTGCGACCACACCCTTGAAGAGGTGGGCCAGTGCTTTGCCGTCACCCGGGAACGCATTCGGCAGATTGAAGCCCAGGCGCTGAAGAAATTGCGCCATCCCGCCAGAAGTCATGAATTGCATGCCTTCATGATCGATTAAGAGAACCTTGCCTCTCTGTCCGGATGCCGAAGACTGGCTGACCCTGTCGTTTCTGCCCGGTCTGGGCTGCAATCTGATCAATCGCCTGGTGCAAGGGGCGGGAAGCGCGGGGGCTGTGCTGCGGAGGGGGGCTCTCCCTAAAAATATACCGGGAATCGGGCCGCGCATTTTTGAGCTGCTCACCGACGGCAGACAGGTGGCAGCCGCCCGGCAACGGGCACAGCGCGAACTGGACCAGTTGGCTGAACTTGATATTTCCCTGCTCTCCTTGAACAGCGCTCAATATCCGGATTCGCTTCGTTTTATCCCCGACAGTCCGGTATTGCTTTACTGCCGCGGTGGGCTGCAATGGTTGGAGCGTCCTGCGGTGGCCATAATCGGATCTCGCGCCGCAACCGAGTACGGGAGACGCATCAGTGCCCTGTTGGCGGCAGAGCTTACCGCTGCAGGCCTGACCGTCGTCTCTGGTGCCGCTTACGGCATTGATGCCGCCGCCCATCGCGGAGCCCTTCAGGCCGGAGGTGGCACTGTCGCCGTGCTCGGTTGCGGTGTTGATGTGGTCTATCCTCGCTCGCATGCAGGGTTGTTTCGGGAGGTGGCCGATCGTGGCCTCCTGGTGTCCGAATATCCGCTGGGCACTCCACCGGAGGGATTCCGCTTTCCCGCGAGAAACCGTATTATCAGCGGACTTGTCAAAGGCGTGGTGGTGGTTGAAGCCACCGAGAAATCAGGGTCGCTGATAACCGCCCGGCTGGCCCTGGATCAGGGGCGCGAGGTGTTTGCCGTACCTGGCCGGATTGATTCGCCGAAGAGCGTGGGCACCCACAGGCTCCTCCAGCAGGGAGCGCATCTGGTGCAAACGGTAGAGGATATTCTTGAAGGGCTGTCCTGGGCTGGCAGTGCCTCCGCGCCGGGTCGGGGGGGAAGGGACCTGCCCTTATCCGTTACTCCTCAGGAACGTCTGCTCCTCGACCACCTTGACACCTATCCCCGCGATATCGACACCATTGTCCGGATGACGGATTTTGCCATCGTCGAACTTCATGCCTTGCTTCTGCAGCTGGAATTGAAGGGCTTGGTCCGGCAGTTGCCGGGGCAGCAATACGAACGGCTGGCAATCGACTGACCCTCTTCCCTTTTTCCCGCCTTTTCAATGTTCGGTGTTTTTTCCTCATAATCTGGTATACATAATTTTTTTGAGTTTTTTTCGTTTCTTTTTCCGTACAATCGAATTTCTTTTTTTTTGGATGATGCTATGAGATCCTTAATGATTGCCCCCTCTCTTCTTTCCGCCGATTTTTCACGACTTGGTGATGAGGTCCGGGCGGTTGAAGCGGCCGGAGCCGATGTCATTCACGTTGACGTCATGGACGGGCACTTTGTGCCGAATATCACGATCGGTCCCTTGATCGTCAAGGCGGTTCGATCGGTCACCAGCTTGCCGGTCGATGTTCACCTGATGATCACCGAGCCGGACCGGTATTTGCAAGATTTTATCGATGCCGGGGCCGACTGGGTGACCGTGCATGTTGAGGCTTGTATCCATCTTCATCGGACTCTCAGTTACATCAAGGAGAGGGGGAAAAAGGCCGGAGCTGTTCTCAATCCCGCCACTTCACTGTCAACCCTGGAGTATGTGCTGGCCGAGGTGGATCTGGTGATGCTGATGAGTGTTAATCCCGGATATGGGGGGCAGTCGTTCATTGAATCCTCGTTAGAGAAAATAAGCCGCTTGCGGCAGATGCTCGATAGCGTCAATCCGGAAGCCGGAATTGAAGTGGACGGCGGCATCAGCCCCGCAACCATTAATAGGATTGCGGCGGCGGGTGCAAATATTTTTGTTGCAGGTTCAGCTATTTACGGCAAGAGTGATTACCGGTCGGTGATCCGGGAGTTGAAGGAACTGGCAATGCAGTAACTCATGACAGCATGGAGGGTATATGCAACTGCAGGATTTTTCGAACTTTAAAGCTGCCGCAAGGCTTGCATCCCTGGCGAATGAACCCCATGATTTGACCGCCTCCGGCGGGTTGTCGCCGCAGAGGATTCGCGAATTCAAAACCTCTTCCTGCGGATTTGACCTGCTCTATGGAACCCAGCGCATTACCCCGGAAGTCCTGTCTGCTTTACAAGACCTGGCGGACGAGGCTGGATTGGTCGAGGCTTTCGTGGCAATGAAACAAGGCGAGGTGCTCAATCGCCTCGAAGGCTATGCCAGTGAAAATCGCCAGGTGCTCCACACCGCCTCCCGTGATGTCTTTGAAACGGTCTCGCAATTTCCGGAGGCCTCGGCCAAGGCAAAAACGGAATTGGCAAAGCTCCGCTCCTTTCTCAACGACCTTGAGCAGGGCCGGATAGTCAATGTCCGGGGAGAGACCTTCGCGACCATGGTGCAGGTGGGCATCGGCGGCTCCGATCTCGGGCCCCGAGCCCTGTATCTTGCCCTCAAAGCCTACAACCTGCCGGGCCGTTGTGCGCGGTTTATCGCCAATGTCGATCCCGATGACGTGGCTGATATCCTGCAGGGGCTGGATCTTTCAAAAACCCTGTTCAATATCGTTTCCAAGAGCGGCGCCACCCTGGAAACACTCACCAATGAACGCCTGGTGCGGGCCGCTCTCATCAAAGCAGGGCTCGACCCGGCCCGTCATCTTGTGGCTGTGACCGGGGAAGGCAGCCCCATGGATGATGCCTCCCGGTATCTGGCCTCCTTTTATATGTATGATTATATCGGGGGACGGTATTCGGCGACGTCCATGGTAGGGGCGGTGACGCTCGGTTTTGCCTTGGGATTCGATGCGGTTATGGAGATCCTCCAGGGGGCGCACGAGATCGACCTGGCCGCCGAGCAAAGGGATATTCGCAGCAATATTCCCCTGCTCATGGCCCTGTTGGGGATTTGGAACCATAATTTTCTCGGGCATGCAACCCTTGCCGTGCTCCCCTACAGTCAGGCGCTTTCCCGTTTCCCTGCTCATTTGCAACAATGCGACATGGAGAGCAACGGCAAATCGGTAACCCGACAGGGCAAATCGGTCAAATGGCAAACCGGTCCGGTGGTCTGGGGGGAACCCGGAACGAATGGACAACATGCCTTTTACCAGCTGATCCATCAAGGAACTGAAATCGTTCCCGTTGAGTTTATCGGTTTTCGCAGGAGTCAATACGGGATTGATCTCGAAGTTGAGGGCACGAGTTCACAGCAGAAACTGGTCGCCAATATGCTGGCCCAGTCTCTGGCCTTGGCGCTGGGAAAAGAGGATGACAACCCGGCTCGAACATTTCCGGGCAATCGACCGAATTCCGTACTCATCGCCGATCGACTGACGCCCCGATCCATGGGGGCGCTGCTCGCGATTTTCGAGCACCGGATTGTCTTTCAGGGGTTCTGTTGGAATATTAATTCGTTTGACCAGGAAGGGGTGCAGTTGGGGAAGATTTTGGCTTCGCGTCTCCTTCGGTTAATGACTGCCAGCGGGCATGCGCAGGTGGAAAATACGGATCAGGATTGCCTGGAGAATACCCTGTTGCAACAGGCGGGGATGCTTTGATTCGAGGGAGGGAATCCCGGCTGTTTTCTTGGCGCGACAATGGGTTATGATTTTTTGTTGACAAAGACTTTCCAGACGTTTATGCTCGCCGTCTGAATGAGTATTCAATATAGAACTGTGCGTTCCTGCCTGTATTGACGTGCAATTCTCGTTCAGGTTATTTTAATAGACAGGTATTTTTTAAACCACATAATCTCTAGGAGGAACACTGATGGCAAAGCATGAAACGCCTCTATTGGACGAACTGGAAAAAGGTCCATGGCCGAGTTTCGTCACCGACCTCAAACAGCAGGCTGCGACCAAGCCTGAGTGCTGGGACATCCTTGGCCAGCTTGAGCTTTCATACAAAGATCGGATCACCCATTGGAAGCATGGCGGTATCGTCGGTGTTTTCGGTTATGGTGGTGGTATTGTTGGACGTTACTCGGATGTGCCGAAACAGTTCCCCGGTGTAGAGCATTTTCATACTGTTCGTATTGCCCAGCCTTCCGGGCTCTATTACTCGACCGAGAACCTTCGGGCCCTGATGGACCTTTGGGAAAAATACGGCTCCGGCGTAACCAATCTCCACGGTTCCACCGGAGATATGGTATTTCTCGGTACTCGTACCGAAAATCTCGAGCCGCTGTTCTGGGACCTGACCCATGACCTCAAGCAGGACCTTGGCGGTTCCGGCTCTAACCTGCGTACCCCTTCTTGTTGTCTGGGTAATTCTCGCTGCGAATATGCCTGTTATGATGCCCAGGAAGTATGCAACAGCCTGACTCAGCGGTATCAGGACGAAATCCATCGTCCCGCTTTCCCTTACAAGTTCAAATTTAAATTTTCCGCCTGCCCGAATGACTGCGTTGCCGCCATTGCGCGTTCCGACTTTGCTGTTATCGGCACATGGAAAGACGATATCCGCATCGATCAGGCAGCCGTCCAGAAGTACATCGCCGGCGATGCCGCGTATCCTTCCAATGCCGGTGCCCATAAAGGCGGCAACTGGGGTAAGTTCGATATTGAAAAAGAAGTTATCGCGCTTTGCCCCACCAACTGTATGTGGATGGAAGGCGGCGAATTGAAGATCGACAATGCAGAGTGTACCCGCTGCATGCATTGCATCAATGTTATGCCCCGCGCCCTTCGTCCCGGCGCACAGCAAGGCGCCTGTATCTGCATCGGTGCCAAAGCCCCCATCCTTGATGGCGCCCAGTTCGCTACCCTCGTCATCCCCTTCCTCGAAGTCAACAAAGAAAACGACTTTGAAGAGATCGTCGATGTTATTGAGAAGGTCTGGGACTGGTGGATGGAAGTTGGCAAGAATCGTGAGCGTGTTGGTGAGACCATGCAGCGTATCGGTTTGCCGACCTTCCTCAAGGTTATGGAAGTTGAGCCAATGCCGCAGCATGTCAAAGAGCCGCGTTCCAACCCATACGTCTTCTGGAGCGAAGAGGAAGTACCTGGTGGCTGGGAGCGTGACGTTGTCGAATTCAGGAAGCGTCACGCCGCCTGATAGTCGTCATTAATATACTCTTAACTGAATTACTTTTAAGGAGATAATATAATGGGTTACGATCCGCAAAATCCTATGGTAGGTCGGATTACCGACTTGGGACCGCGATATTACGGGGATTTTTTACCACCAGTTATTAAAGAAAATAAAGGCAAGTGGCTCTATCATGAGATCCTTGAGCCCGGCGTTCTGATGCATGTATCCGAAACCGGTGCCAAGGTGTTTACCGTCCGTTGCGGCTCTCCCCGCTTGGTTACTGTAAATTATGTTCGTGATATCTGCGATATCGCTGATAAGCACTGCGACGGCCATCTTCGTTTCACCACCCGAAACAACATTGAGTTCATGGTTGATGCTCAGGAGAAATTAGAGCCTCTGAAAGCAACCATCAAGAGCTATGGTAAGAAGTTTCCGATCGGTGGTACCGGTGCATGCGTGACCAATATAGTCCATACTCAGGGTTGGGTACATTGCCACACCCCGGCTACAGATGCTTCTGGTCCGGTTAAGGCGGTTATGGACGATTTGTTCGAGTATTTCGGTTCCATGACTCTGCCGGCACAGGTACGTATTGCTCTGGCTTGCTGTCTGAATATGTGCGGTGCTGTTCATGCTTCCGATATCGCCATTCTGGGAATTCATCGTAAACCGCCGATGATTGACAACGAGCGCGTTACCGGTGTCTGCGAAATTCCGCTGGCTATCGCTTCCTGCCCGCTTGGAGCAGTAAAACCTGCAAAAGCTATTGTCAACGGTGAAGAAGTGAAATCCGTTAAAGTCAATGCTGAGCGGTGTATGTTCTGCGGTAACTGTTATACCATGTGTCCCGCAATGCCTCTGGCCGATCCGGAAGGTGACGGTATTGCCATTCTGGTCGGTGGAAAGGTTTCCAACTCTAAATCGGCTCCTAAATTCTCCAAACTGGTTGTACCGTTCCTGCCCAACACAACACCCCGTTGGCCTGAAACCGTTGCTTGTGTACGCCAGATTCTGGTAGCTTATGCCAAGGATGCCAAAAAGTACGAGCGTCTTGGCGAATGGGCAGAGCGAATTGGTTGGGAGAAGTTTTTTGAGAAAACCGGCCTTCCGTTTACCATTAAGTCGATCGATGACTATCGTTTGGCTTACGATACATGGAGGACCACCACCCAGTTCAAATACACCAGTCATACTGCCGCATATACCAAATAAGTGCAGGAAATCTATGATCGGCTCTGAGCGTTCAGGGCCGATCATTTTTTGTGTTTAATCACACATCTCGAGGAGCGCATTATGGCACTGAGTAAAGAAGATTTAAAACTAGCCATTATTGAAAAAGCAAAAAAATCCCCTAAACCGCAATTGTATATCAAAGATTTTTATGAGTGTGATCCGGATTCTAAGCCGCGTGAGGTTAAAAACGTGGCAAACGAACTGGTCAGAGACGGTGAACTGATGTTCTGGTCCTCCGGTTCCACCACCATGTACGCCCGGCCGGATCGTATCCAGAACGAGGAAAAATAAAGATCTGTTTCGTAATTTCCCGTGTTGTCAGAGCAGAGGTCCTTTGCGGATCTCTGCTTTTTTTTATTGGTAGAGCGCATTTCGCTTTCTTGTCCCTTTTATTGATAGCATCACGGTTTATGGTTATCTATTACGAACAGATTGATTCCACCAATCGGGTCGCTAAGGAGTTGGTCCAGGAAGGGAACGTCTCTGGTACCATCGTCCGTGCCGGAATGCAAACAGGCGGAAAAGGCCAGAATGGCAGAACCTTTAATTCTCCTGCCGGCGGCTTATATTTTTCTCTCCTCCTGCAGCCGGATTTACAATTGGAGCAATTACCTCTGATCACTCTGGCAACCGGAGTTGCATGTCGTGATGTCATTTATTCGATGTGTAAACTCGAACCGCAGATCAAGTGGCCCAATGACATTTATTTGAATAATAAAAAAGTTGCTGGAATTCTTTGCGAGAATGTAATCCTCCATAATTCGGAAGTTCCAACTGTGGTGATAGGCGTTGGCCTGAACGTCAACAGCAAAGTGGCTGATTTTCCTCCTGAAATTCAGTCTATTGTCACTACCTTGTCTGAGCATTTAAAAATGAATTTTGATCTCAACGAGCTTCTTTCTTCTCTTGTGACGGCGATTATTAACAGCGTTTCTTCTCTCCGCAGAGATCAACAAGGGGTCCTCGCGCGGTGGCAACGATATGATTATCTTACGAATAAGCCTGTCATCCATACAGCCGGTTCAGTGATCAGGAAGGGGATAGGATGCGGAATTACTCCTGAAGGTTATTATCGCATTAAGGATGATAAAGGAGTCGAACATTGTCTTGTAGGAGGTCAACTTCGACCTCAATTGTGATCTCCGGCAAATCCTGATGAATCGCTGCCAATACGCCAGGGATCCGATCATTTATTAGTCACGGCGGTGTATTCTCAACTCCGCATTTTAACAACGGACGACCAATATTGTTTTGCAGGCAAACAGATTCGTAACGTAATGGGATATAATAAGTTATCAGCTTTTGAAGTTTTTGAAGACGAGCATCGTGTCATGAGTGATGGCACGACAAAAGGACGTTGTAGTATTGACCTGGAGGGAACTGCGTGACAATTGCACTGGCAAAAGAAGTTTTATCGATAGAAGCCGATGGTATTTTAGCGGTGAGGGATAGTCTGGGCAGGGAATTTGAACAGGCGATTGATATCATTATGCGCTGCCCTAGTCGTCTGGTCGTCACGGGTATCGGAAAATCAGGGCTTGTTGGACAAAAGATTGCAGCCACGCTCAATTCAACCGGTACCCCCTCTTTTTTTCTTCATCCGGTTGAGGCTCTGCACGGTGACCTCGGGATGGTTTCACCAACCGATGTGGTCCTTGCCATTTCCTATTCCGGGGAAACATCAGAGCTCAACCGCCTCCTGGGTAGCCTCAGGGAACGGCAAATCCCGATCATTGCCATAAGCGGGGCAATCACCTCCAGTTTGGCCCGCCAAGCCATCGTGACCCTTAATGTCGCCATCCCCAAAGAGGCCTGCCCACTTGGGCTTGCACCGACCACATCGACAACGGCGACCCTCGCTATCGGGGATGCGTTGGCCGTTGCCCTGCTGAATCGAAAACAATTTTGTGCCGAAGATTTTCGGAGAAATCATCCGGGGGGAAGTCTTGGAGAGCGACTAAAGGTGGCTATAGGCGAAGTGATGCTCAGTGGTGACCGAGTCCCTGTGGTTACCGCAGAGGCATCGATGGCAACAGCGGTTGCCGAACTGAACCTGAAAAATCTTGGTGCAGTTTTTGTTGTTACTCGGTCTGGGATGCTGCAAGGTATCATAACCGATGGTGATATCAGACGATTGCTCTCATCGGGGGGGAATATCAATGATGTCTCGCTTGATCAAAGTATGACCCGAAATCCGGTGACAATAGAGAGTTCACTGATGGCAGCCGATGCTTTGAGTCTCATGCAGCAGCATGAAATTACGGTATTGGCGGTGGTGAACGGACAAAGAGATCTAGTAGGTATTCTGCACCTGCATGATCTGTTGGGCAAAGGAGAATTTAGATTTCTGATTTAGCCGTCATTTTTTGTCGTCCAATAGGGCGATATGTGTAAACTCCCCTTTTAGGGGGGAGCATGTCTTTCCGATATAATTACTGCCCTCTATACACTGACCATTTGCCCGTGCCGGTATCGAACATATAATTGAGTTCCAATTTAGAAGAGCTGCCTTGGCTCCGTTCCATGCAAGCTATGGTAAAAATGGTTTTATTATCGACTTTTTTTAAGAAAACAGCCTTCGGTTGGAGCAGTTTCGACCCTTGAAAAGTAGGGTAATTGGCACGGAAAATTTCTTCGAAATGCGCCTCCAGCCAGGCGATTTTTTCATTGAGGATTACCTGCTCCTGGTATTTATCGAACTTGTCACTTATCTTTTGCATTACTGTTTTGACCGAAGGATCATTTGCATATTTGCTGGCACGGATCAGTTGCTGAACTTCCTTGCAGTATGCAAGGATCGCGGTTAAGTCAGCAGCACTTTCGGCAACCAGGATTTTCTCCTGGATTTGGGTAATCTTGACCATCATCAGCGTTTTTTCGATTTTGGAAATAGATTCTTCCAAGGTCTGCTCCATATTGCCGGATTCACTGGCCAGCAATGCCAGGGCACTCTGATATTCCTTGATCGCCAGATCCCAATTCTTTTGTTGGAAAGCCTCCCGCGCTGTTGACAACATCATGTAGAGCTGTGAATTCACGAGGAGCCGGTGAAGATCCTGACGTTCTTTGTCCGTGGCTATATTGGGGTTGGCGGTCATGGCCTGCTGTGCGTGCTCAAGGAATTTGATGGTTTCCTGCCATTGTGATTGGGTGAAGGCCTTTTTTGATTGGTCCATCTCATGGCGAAAGGATGCGGTGGTTAACCGGTGGGTGATATCGTTCGTTGTCCCGAGATCTTCAACATTTCCTGAAAGCTTGAGAGCCTTGCGATACGCTTCCGCCGCCTCGTTCCAATTCTTCCCCTGTTCAGCTTTCTCGGCTAAAGCCAGAGTGTGTCGCAGTTCCAGCGTCTTGATACTGTCATTAATTGTTGCCGCCTGTTTGCCAAGGTCTCGGTCTGTTGCGAATTTGAGCGCTTGTCTGTAGAGCGTCAAGGCTTCTTCAAGCTTGTTTTGCCCAGCTAAGATTTGCGCCTGATTGGTAAGTACCGCCAATTCAGTCAGGGAGGTTGCCGTTTCCGCCAATATATATTCACCTTGATAAAGAACCCGTCCTTTTAATCCTTCTCGAAGATCGGCTGAAGCAAGCAGGGTGTTAATCGCTTGCTCAAGGGATTTCTTACGGAAGCGGAGAATGGTCAATTCGGCCAGAGTGGTCTTTGCCGATTCAAGGGTTTCGAGAGCGCCATCAAACTGTTTTTTATCAATCAGCAGCTGGCCTTTCAAAAGATAAGCCTGCGACTGGCTGACAACGTTCTGGTCTTTGAAATAAAGAGAGAGTGCGCCAATAACAAAACCGAGAATTAAGGTGATTGCCAGAAGCGGCTTATAGGGAAGACTTGGAACATTGAAGGAAGGTTTTGTTATCGTTTGCGGCAAAGGGGGAGCAGGTTTTGGAGTGTTTTCCTGTTTATGTACTTTTCCTTCCTTCTTTTTTTGAGCACTGTCAAGAGATTGGGCGACTTGGAAGGACTGCTGGATTCGGGTACGCAAGGCTTCAGTTCCGGGCGCATCAGTGGCGATTGCTAAAAGATTATTGACAACCTCAATGGCTTCGTCCGGTTTTCCTAAATCTTCCAGTTGTTCGGCCAATTTAAAAAGCTGATCGGTCTTCCGGAATGTTTTTCCGATAGTTTTCTGCAATTCCTCCCGATCAGGAAAATTTGCATTTTCAGGTAAATCCGTCAGAAGTTTGTTTGCCGTAAATATCTTTTTCTGAGCGACCAGGCTACGGATGTGCTCAATCTCCGATGCTTCTACAGGCCTTTCAGGTTCGAGAAAATCATCGTCTTCCAAGCCGAGGGAAGCAAAGGTCTCGTCGACGTGGGACTCAAGCTCAGAAGATGATTCTTCAATGTCGGCAATGTTGATGGAATCAAGGGGCAGTTGGTGCTTATGTGCTTTATACCAGTCCGCGGCTTCAGGACTAAAGGGGTCGTTCAAATTATAGATATTGCCGCTGATCATTTCTCCTATGTGAAGAATGAGATCGGGCAGGGAGGGATTTTGTTGCCATCGGTCGGCAATACGGATGGCTTCGGGATCGAAATCGGGATGAAAGACGGGGGTGAGTGGTTTGGCTATAGGAGCAAAATGGGGGTAACCAAAGGGAAGGCTGATTCTGATTCTGTGGCTGGTCCCAATAACAACGGCATCGCCGGCATCTTTGACATACCCACGGAGGTTGTATTCAATTTCGTAGTTATCCGGGGGTTGGCCATCTGTTTTAACGATAGAAATGTTGGGATATAATTCCAGGAGATCTTTAAGCTGCCCGAAATCTTCAGCTAGCTGCTGTAAACCCATAGCCATATAAATTCCCTGTGTTGTTTATTACTATTGCTTGATGCATAGGGTCGGATAGCGCTCTTCGACGAGGAGAATCCGAGTGATCAGATGCTGGCCGGTTAGAGTGACAGCAGTCATTTTTCGTGTATTGTATAGCATTTATTAAGGGCAAACAAGCGGGCTTTAACAGGATGTCCGAAAAAGCTGGCCACACTTTGTCCAGGAAACAATACATTGAGCGAACCCTTATTCATGTGTACTATGTAACGTATATCAATCAATAGAATATCTTCTGAGAGGTTGATGAATACCTTCAAAGCTGTTTTTGAAATTATAAACGCTCGAAATTGTCCACTCTACAATCTGGATGACTGTTTTCTGTTGACCGATAAAGCGGTGGAACTCCCTTTGGGCCGTTCATCCTGTCTCCTGCTGGTGCGCGAACTGACGGGTCTGCTGTTTTCTTTGTCGCCGCATGTTGACACCAATTTCGCTGAACATTGGAATACGGTGTTCACTTGCGGGGGGTGCACCGGTTTGATTAAATTCAAGCTGACCGACAAGCCAATCGTCAGTAATGCCAAAATTGACGCCACGAAAATTCAGGAAAAGAGCGAATCCGTGATCAGCGGAAAAATAGAGGCGATTGTCCCCGCGGAACTGTTGCAGGTATTTCATATGCATCAGAAAACCGGCAGGCTCATTATGGAATTCGAGGAGGGTTCAGCCCGGGTGACCTTCAGAGAAGGGGGGCTGCTTGCGGCTCGCTTTGAAGATCTGGATAATCAGGAGGCGGTTTATGCGATACTCTCTGAGAAAAAGGGCCAGTTCCATTTTATCCCCGGCCTGCCGGATGCCATGATGAAGACACGAGAAATCGGTGATTTCATGATGATCCTGATGGAAGGTCTGCGGCGGCTTGATGAAGACGCGTAGTTGACATCAACCTTGGGAGTCCGCGGTCTGAAATGGCGGCAGCTCGGTAATGCTCATAAAATTTTCCACATGATAGCGGGCTTGCAGCTCTCTATTCTTGAACGCGATCAGATCGACTCCGACGCTGGCGCATTGATCCCGATCAATTGCCGAATCTCCGATATAAATCACCTCATCCGGCTGAACCTTGAACCGTTCGAGGATCATCAGCAATCCATCCGGCGCCGGCTTTGGTCTGGCGGCGGTTGTGGCCGTGACCACCATTTCAAACCAGGGACGCAGGGCAAAGCTGTCAAGGATGGTCTCCATGGTATCGGTCCGGTTGGTGGAGATCGCCGTATGGTATCGGGGTTTGATGGTCTGGAGGAACTCCATCAGATCCGACTCCATCTGCATGTACTGCAGATACGGAGTATAATCCAAACCGCCACGGTAGGCGTTCACCGCATCCAAAGGCACATGGGGGTGGTTGCGGAAAATGTGGACGACCGAATTATTGACATTATGGATATGGACATAATTCAGTTCTGCTTCATCCATGGGCGGACAGGAGAAGGCCTGCAGAAGGTGGTTGTAATACATCCGGTTGGACTCGCGGGAACTGAACATCACCCCATCGCAGTCAAAAACAACAAGCTTTAGCATAGACGGTACTCTTTGATATGTGTGGGGTTCACGGAAAAATTCCGTTGGTTTCCCGGGTGAGTTGATCAAAAAATGTTTCCATGAAGGCGTGTCGCTGCTCAGCCAGTTGCAAGCCGACAGGGGTAAGCATCTGGTGGCGGACCTTGGACATTTTGACGCGAAATTCACGATAAGCGGTATCTTCGAGGGAATAGGGAAGGGTTGAGAATGGATCCTGCCCCGGGTTATGAAGACGGGCACCGATCTGACCGGCAAAGAGAAAGGCCCGACCGATACCGATGGCACCGATCGAATCCAGCTTGTCAGCATCGAACAGAATCTTGGCCTCAAGGGATTCGGGTTGATGGGCGTTGCGGAAGCGATGGGTGCGGATGCAATGGCAGACGGCCTCAAGCTCGTCCTCTCCGTAGCTTAACTCTTTAAGCAACGTGGCGGCAAGTTCTGCGCCTCGCTGGGCATGGCAGATCCGGCCGCGGCTCAAGCTTTCTTCTTTGCGGCCGATATCATGGAGAAGGGCTGCCGGAGCGATGATGGCCAGACGCGCCTTCATTTGTCGGCCAATGGCCAAGGCAAGGCTCAAGACCCGTTCACTATGATCAGGGCCATGCGAACCACCTTCGGCAAGACAGTAAGATGCGCTGATCGCTCTCAGGCGCTGCAGATGCTCAGGGGGGGGTAAAAGATCGGCTGCTGTCATGGGGGGCGCTCTGCGAGCCGTCCTGTTTATTCGCCGAAAAATTCCTGGAGTAGCCAGCGAATGCCGAGCAGCAAAAGTTCTTCGTCGTCGCCGGTCAAGCCCTTCAGTTGTTGCGGTGTCAAAGGGTGTTGCAGGGCGATGCGACCGCTCGTCATTTCCTTGCGGAACTGATCAAGATCGTAGAGGGCCAGGACAAATTGGTCAAGTTGCCGCCGTGAAGGTCGGAATTCTTGTTGCTGAATACGCGGGTGTTGCAACAGCGGCAACAGGGCATCGTTATAGCGGTTATATAAGGCAATTCCTTGTTCAAGCAGATACTCGCCGGCTGTCTGCTGGTTGGTCTCTTCAAATCCCCTGCAATGGGGCTCCCGGATCAGCACCAGTGATTCCACGGCCGCCCCGCCTGGATCTCTGGAGACCCCGCGGCCAATGGGATACGCCCGGCAACTTCCGGGGCGGTCGGCATAAACGGAGCAACCCTTGCCGCTGACAAAGATGCAGCTAGCCCGGCCATCGTCGACCATAGTCAGGTAGCAGGTCGGAAAAAGCTGCGGCTCCTCCCATTCAATGATCACATACTGCTCGAGAAATTGACCTGCGGTGAGATTCAAATGACGTTTCAGCCGCAGAACATCGTACGGCGTTAAGGCAAGATCCAATTCCCGGCAGCACTCGGTGAAACAGGGGACCCCGGGGTGACAGGCAAAAGCGAAATGCTGACCAGTGGTAATTCGTTGGAAATCTTCCATATACTCCGGTGTCACTGACTTTTGCTCCATTTAATGGCCAGGAGCGGGCTGGCGACAAAGATGGAAGAATAGGATCCCACTATGAGTCCAATGAGCAGGGCAAAGGAAAAATCATGGATGGTTGCACCGCCGAAGAAAAAGAGGGCAGCAACCGTAAAAAAGACGGTGAGCACCGTTATAATCGATCGAGCCAAGGTCTGGTTGATCGAGTTGTTGATGATCTCATAGAAACTGAGATGTTCGTCCTTCTGCACGTTTTCGCGAATGCGGTCAAAGATAACCACGGTGTCATTTAGGGAAAAACCGGCCAGGGTCAGCAGGGCGGTAACGATTAACAGGGTCATCTCCTTGTCAAGCAGCCAGCAGATGCCCAGAACAGCGAGGACATCGTGAAAGGTGGCCACCGTTGCCGCAAGCCCGAATCTGAGATCAAACCGTAGGGCCAAGTAGGCCACTACCGCCAGCATCGACAGGACGACGGAGAGCAAGGCCTTGCTCCTGAGATCGGCGGAAACGGAGGCGCCGATCTCCGATTTGCTTTCCAGGGAAAAATTTTTATCGTTCAGTTCCTTGGTGAGGACATCGGTGATCCGGTCGCTGAGGTCGCCGATTTTTTCCTCGGATTTCTTTATTTTGACAATGAGCTGGTTGTCACTGGTCACCCGTTGCAGGTCAACCCCGGCGAACCCGTTGGCACTCAAGGCGGTACGGACTTCATCCAGGGTGAAATTTTGGTTGGTCTTGTATTGCAGCAGGGTGCCACCGGAAAAATCAACACCCATATTGGCATGGCCTCTCAGAATCTGGATGAAGGCAACCAGTCCGAGACCGCATAAAACGATGGAGACCGTGAAAGCAATTTTTCTGACCCGCATGAAGTCAAAATTCGACTTACCCAGAAGGCTGAAAAATTTAATTTCTTTGATGAGTTTGAAACTGAACAGAGTGTCATACATCAGCCGGGAACCGAAGAGCACGGCAAAGAGGTTAAAAAGAATACCCAGCGTCAGGGTGATGGCAAATCCCTTGATGGGCCCGGTGCCGAAGAGGAAGAGAACCAAGGCGGTAATGAGGGTGGTGACCTGGGAATCGACAATGCTCCAGAAGGCCTTGCTGAAGCCGGAATCAACCCCGGACCGCACCGATTTGCCGAGGGCGAACTCATCGCGCATCCGTTCATAGATGAGGACGTTGGCGTCAACCGCCATGCCGATGGAGAGGATGATGCCGGCGATACCGGGGAGGGTCAGGGTCGCGCCCAACATGGCGAGCCCGACAAAAAGTAAAACGATATTAAGCACCAGGGAGATATTGGCGATGACCCCGGAGAGTCGGTAATAGATCATCATGAAGACAATCACCATCAGGGTCCCGAGCAGGCCGGAAAAAAGCCCCTTATTGATGGAGTCTTGGCCCAAGCTGGCACCGACCGTGAGGTTCTGGATGATGTCAACCGGAGCCGGCAAGGCACCTACCCGGAGAACGATCGCCAGATCGGTGGCCTCCTCGTGGGTGAAGCTGCCGGAGATCTGGGCGCTGCCGCCGAGTATTTTTTCCCGGATGACCGGTGCGGAGCGGACGGTTTCATCCAGGACGATGGCAAGCCGTTTTCCCACGCTCTTTTCGGTGAGATTGGCGAATACCTTGCCACCGTGCCCGGTGAGATCCAAACTGACATAGGGTTCGTTAAAGGTGCCGCCGATACGAACTTGCGCGTTCTTCACCATCTCCCCGGTCATCAGCACCGGGGTTTCCAGGAGAATCGGTATTTTAGATACCCGTTTGGTCTGGTTGTCGACCAGCTTCTCGAAGTAGATCTCGGTTCCCTGGGGCAACTTGTTCTGCAAGGCCAGGTTCAGCTGTTTTCTGCTTTCGCCTTCGCGCCATTGACCGGCCTTGACCACCTCATCTATCATCTGCGCCGGATTGAGGCCGGGCGCCTCCGCAACCATTTTGAATTCAAGCTGCGCGGTCTGGCCGATGAGATCCATGGCACGTTTGGGGTCCTTGACCCCAGGCAACTGCACTACGATCTGGTTTTCTCCCTGACGGAGCACGATCGGTTCTGCAACCCCGAATTGGTCAATGCGGTTTCTAATGATCTCGAGCGATTGGTTGACAGCATTCTTCTGGATATAATCGATCTCTTCTTTTTTGAGTTGGAGGGTGATGCGGGGGAAACTGCCGGCTTCCGCTTCGACCTGGCTCTCAAGATTGGAAAAATTATCTTTGAGGATTTGCTGAACCGTTTCAAGGGTGCCGGTGTTGGGCAGGGTGAAGAGGATCTTTTTGGGGCTGCCGGAATCAATCCGCACGGCATTGATATTTTTTGCGGCCAGTGCTGCCTTGAAATCAGAAGCGGAAAAATCCAGCGAGTTTTCCGCCGCTTTTTCCATATCGACCTGGAGAACGATGTGCATACCACCCTGGAGATCAAGCCCCAGTTTGATTCCGGCAGGAGCGAGGTATTTTTTCCACCAGTCCGGAACGTGATACAACGACGGGACCAGGGCCATGGCGGAAAAGAGCAGGAGGAAGATCACAAGCCCGATTTTAAGCTTTATGCTGGAGTTCATTGACAATGTACCTATATAGCTGGATGAAAAAACGGTCTATGGCTGAATGATTGCGCAAAATGGATTGATTATACGTCGATACACCGCTTCGTGCAACGGTCGATAGTCTTTTTATTTGAAAAAGCACATGAACAGGGAGCAACTCGGCGTTTCGGAATGCGTGGTGAGGGGAAAAGAGGAATCAGGCCTTCCGGTTAATGGCAGCAGCCATGCAGGCAGCGCCAAAGCCGTTGTCAATATTGACCACCGCCAATCCGGGGGAACAGCTGTTAAGCATGCCGAGCAGTGCGGCATAGCCGCCCGCACCGGCACCGTAGCCGATACTGGTCGGCACCCCTATAACCGGAGAGCCGGTCATTCCGGCAACCACTGAGGGCAGGGCGCCTTCCATGCCGGCTACGACAATAATGACCTTGCCCTGCTGCAAGAGAGCCGAATGGGCAAGAATGCGGTGAATACCGGCAACCCCGGCATCATAGATGGTTTCCACCGGATGGCCGAACCATTGGAGACTGATCCTGGCCTCTTCCGCCACCGGCAGATCCGAGGTGCCGGCAGTGACAATGACCACCGTGCCGCAGGCCGTATCCCGAGAGATATGCTGATCGTTGCCAGTGAGAATCCGTGCCGCCGGGTGATAGGTCAGGCCGCCCAGGCGAGTGCGGACGAGTTCCGCTTTTTCCTGCGATATCCGGGTGGCCAGGACCACCGTGGGCGTTCGCAGCAGGGCCGTGAGAATCTCGGTGAGCTGATCCACGGATTTGTGTTCACCGAAAACCGCTTCGGGCAACCCGGTGCGGAGGGCGCGGTGATGGTCGAGTCGGGCGGATTCCAGGACCTCCACCGGCCAGAGGCGGAGCTGTTCAAGGGCCTGGCTGACATTCATTTCACCGGTCCGCACCTGATGGAGAAGCGTTGTAACGCTTTGTTCATTCATGGGAAGTTGCTCTATGGGGTTCGGGGTTGACTTTACCGGGGGACTCGGCTCGTAAACAGTTTACGCCTGCATCCTGTTCTGTTAAATTGCCGCCAACCTCAATCCTAATTGGGCTGCCCGGTGCAGCCGGAGAGAAATTTATGGTCAACGACAATCTTCCTCTGTTCATTAAAGCGCTGCTGCAGGCGGATCGCTACGATCATCCCGCACCGGATCTCCGGCTCCTGCAGACCCATATTTCCTATGTGATCCTTGCCGGCGATTTTGTCTATAAATTCAAGAAACCCGTCAACTTTGGTTTTCTTGATTTTTCCGACCTGGAGAAGCGGCGCTTTTGCTGCCAGCAGGAACTGCTTCTCAATCGTCGACTCTGCCCCGAAATCTACCTCGGTATGGTCGAAGTCACCGTTGATCCGCAAGGACAGTGGTCCCTCAACGGCAAGGGAGAGATCGTTGAGTATGGCGTTAAAATGGTGCGGATGCCGGAAGAACGAATGATGGTCAATCTCATCCGTTCCGGAGAGCTGCGCGAGGAGCACATCGATGCCCTGGTAGAGGTGCTTGCAGCTTTCTACCGACAGGCTGAAGGCGGGAGTGAGATCAGCCGTTTCGGCACGGCAGCCGCCGTCGGTGTCAATGTTCTCGAGAATTTCGAACAGACCCGGACTTTTATCGGTCAGGGGGCTTTGAGCCAGGAGCAGTTTACACGGATCTCCGGGTATGCCCGTCAATTTCTCGGCCGGGAGGACCTCTTTCAACAGCGGGTTGATGGCGGCTTTATCCGGGACTGCCACGGTGATCTCTATTCCGCCAATATTTGTTTGGCGGACAAGGTGTACATTTACGATTGTATCGAATTCAATCAGCGTTTTCGCTACTGCGATGTGGTGAGCGATGTTGCCTTTTTAGCCATGGATCTGGATTTTTATGGACTTGACGGCCTTGCCCATCGGTTTATCGAGCGTTTCTCCCAAAAAACCGATGATCCGGGTTTAGCGGAACTGCTGAATTTCTATAAATGTTATCGTGCCTATGTCCGTGGCAAAATCGGCCTTTTTACAGCGAATGATCCGGCCGTCGATCCGGCAGTGAAAACGGCCAGTCTGGAGAATGCCACCAGATATTTCAACCTGGCGCAGCGCTATGCCGGCCAATGAAACCGCTCCAACCTTCCCCGGGGCGACCATGAAGACGATTGTCGTCTTTTTCGGAATGACGGCTTCGGGAAAATCAACCCTTGGTATGGCCTGGGCACGGGCCTGTGGGGCCGCCTATCATAACACCGACCGGGTTCGTAAGGAGTTGGCGGGGATGCAGCCCACGGATCGTTGTCCCGATCAGGTAGCCGGTGGCATCTATGCCCCTGCTTTTACCGAGAAGACCTACCGGGCTCTGCTTGATCGTGCCGAAAAGGATTTTGCCCAAGGATATGAAATGGTGATTCTTGACGGCTCTTACAGCAGACGTCGGGATCGCGATCAGGTCAGGATTTTGGCGCGGGAGATCGGTGCGCGGTGTGTCTTTATTTTTTGCACCTGCGCGGATACGGAGGTCCGGCGACGTCTCGAACGGCGGGCTGGTGATCCTGCGGCTGTTTCCGATGGTCGTTGGGAAATATATCTGCACCAGCGGAAGACCTTTGAGATGCCGGATCCACTCTTCGAAGAGGCGTGCATCAACCTCAACACGGAGCAGGGGGTCGGGGAGATACTGGCCCAGCTGGCTAAGCACCCCTTGCTTCGAGAGAGCTGCCGATAATAGCGTTATTGGGTATCGGTTTTGCCCTCTGCGTTGTCCGGGGACTGTGCCATCGGTGTCTTTCCTTCGGGTTGCGCTTCTTCCTTCCGATCGGCGGGGGCGGTTGTCATGAACTCAGGCAGCCATTTACTCATCCCCCAGGACGGCGGTTTTCCCGCCTGCAACTGTTCCAGCAAGGCCTTTGCCTGGGGAGCCAGATTTGAATCGGGATACGTGGCCAGGAGATATTTCAGCCGATGTTTGGCTTCTTCGTGATGATCAGTCCGTACATAGAAAACCGCGACAAGGTACTCATGGTTGACGAGGAATTCCTTGGCATCCTTAATTCTGGCCTTGGCTTCTTTTGCATAGGGGGATTGGGGGTAGGTGTGCAACAAGCGGGTAAAGGATTTGATGGCATCCTGGGGTCCCGAAGTATCCCGGTCAATGCGGTCAGTGCGGCTGAAATCGCACATGCCGATCTGGAAAATGACATAGGGCACGGCTTCGTTGGTGGGATGTCGCTCCTCAAATTCCTTGTACAGGACTTTGGCCTCGGCGTATTGCTTGTTGTAGTAATGGGCATCGGCGGCTTTCAACTCGGCCAGCATTGCCTGGGCGCTGAACGGATGCTCGTCGAGGATGGTCTTGAATGCCTTGATAGCATCGCTGTAATCGCCGACATTATAGGCATCCATCCCCTGGACAATCAAGGTCTCCGGCGGAAGCGATTTCGGATCTTCATCCTCGCCGAAAGATAATTTGCTGAACATGCCGTTAAACGTCGAGCAGCTTGACAGCATGGTGGCTGCGAGGATAAGAAAAACCAGCAGGAGACGTTTGTAACCAGTGGCTGACTGTTTGTATTGGAACATGGTATGGTCCTCTATTCGCTGCAGTTGAGAGGTTGATCCGGTGCCTGGTTGCCGAGATAATGCTCGACGGATAATTCGGCGACAGCGCCTTCGCCGGCCGCATTAATGATTTGTCGGGATCGTTTGCTGCGGATATCTCCGGCGGCATAGACGCCGGGGATGGTTGTCGCCATTTCTTCGTCGGTGATGATGAATCCGTCCCTATCGGTGTGCAGTTGATCCATCGGCAGAATTTCGCTATTGGGGGCGATGCCGATCAGGACAAAGATTCCGGTAACTTTCAACAACGATTCATCGCCGCCGTGATGTCTGAGCAGGAGTTCTTCCACGCCGTTCTTGCTGCCCTTGATCTCCTTGACCTGAGTGTTCCAGAGGAAGTCAATCTTTTGGTTGCAGAAAGCTTTTTCCTGAAGAATTTTTGTCGCCCGCAGTTCACCCCGCCGGTGAATGACCGTGACTTTCGCGGCAAATTTGGTCAGGTGCAGGGCGTCTTGGATAGCGGTGTTGCCGCCGCCGACAACGGCAATCTCCTGGTTCCGGTAAAAAGGACCGTCGCAGGTGGCGCAATAAGATACTCCACGGCCGCTGAATTCGTTCTCACCGGGAATGTCGAGTTTGCGGGGCTTGGCCCCGGTGCAGAGAATTATGGTCTTAGCGGTGAGAATTTCACCGCTATCAAGAGCAACCTCTTTGGTGTCGCCCACCAGGTTCATGGATTTGATAGTGGCGAATTTTTTTTCCAGACCAAAGCGATCGGCATGGGCGGTCATCTTATCCATGAGATCAAAACCGGAAACTCCTTCGACAAATCCTGGATAATTATCGACCCAGTCCGTCACCAGCACCTGGCCACCGGTGGCCCCTTTCTCGATAAGTAAGACCTTGAGGCGACCACGGGCGGCATACAGCCCGGCTGTCAGGCCTGCTGGTCCGCCGCCGACGATAATCAGCTGATAGTGTGCCTGTTGCATGGTCGTTAACGCCAAAAAGAAGGCACGGTCTTTTGCCGGGAGCAAAAAACCGTGCCGGAAAAGAGGGTTTTCAGATGGCTTTTTTGATGAGATCCTGCAGCTGTGACTTTCCCACGGCTCCGGTGATCTGGTCAACAACTTCGCCGCCTTTGAAGAGGATGAGGGTCGGGATTGCACGAATGCCGAACTTTCCAGGTGTGGCGGGGTTGTCGTCCACGTTCATTTTGACGATGACTACTTTACCCTCAAATTCGGCGGCTAGTTCGTCGATGACCGGGCCAATAGCCTTGCAGGGACCGCACCAGGGCGCCCAGAAATCGACCAGGCAAGGAAGGGTGTTGCCGATGACTTTGGTGTCGAATTCGCTGTCAGATATGTGTATTACCTTGTCGCTTGCCATCTTCATTTCTCCTGTTGAATAGCCATCGAAAAAAATGAGTAAAATTTTAATGAATTCTCAATGGTTATGTTGTGATTGGCTGAAACAACGGCCATTCTACCTTGCGTGTCCATCGGTGACAAGAAAAAATTGACATCCTTATGGAATCCGTCAGTCCGTTATCCCTGTTTTTTTTTGGTTTTGACAATCGAAAAACTACCGTGCTATATATTACATTTTGCTGCTGTGAACCAGCAGTACAATATACATTGTCAGCGCTCACAGGGGGCCAGATGAAAACGGATCGATCAGCATATCTTTTTGCAAAGGCCAAAAAAAATATTCCCGGTGGGGTTAATTCGCCGGTCAGGGCATGCCGAGCCGTGGGTTGCGATCCGCTTTTTATCAAAAAGGCGGCGGGATGCATGGTTACCGATGTTGATGACAATGAATTTATTGATTTTGTTGGTTCCTGGGGGCCGATGATTCTTGGTCATGCCCATCCGGAGGTGGTGGAGGCCATACAAAAGACCGCCAGCGACGGCACCAGCTTCGGTGCCTCTTCGCCCTTGGAGGTTGAACTGGCCGAAATGGTGTGCCGGGCTGTTCCTTCGCTTCAAAAGGTGCGATTCGTCAGCTCCGGTACCGAGGCGACCATGAGCGCCATCCGGCTGGCCCGGGGGTATACCGGCAGAAAGATGGTGGTGAAGTTCGACGGGTGCTACCACGGCCATGCCGATTCCTTTTTGGTGAAGGCCGGTTCGGGTGTCATCACCCTTGGTATATCGGGCAGTCCCGGTGTTCCCGATGATATTGTCAGAAACACCCTGTCCATTCCGTATAACAACGAATCAGTTCTGGAGCAGACGCTTCGCGATAAAAACCTTGATATTGCCTGCGTCATTGTCGAGCCTGTCGCCGGAAATATGGGGGTGGTCGTCCCGAAGAGAGATTTTCTCTTAAAACTCAGGGCATTGACCAGCGAGCTCGGGATTGTCCTGATTTTTGACGAGGTCATTACCGGATTCCGCCTTGCCTTGGGAGGCGCGCAGGAACGTTTCGGCATAGTACCGGATATGACCTGTCTCGGCAAAATAATCGGCGGCGGTCTTCCGGTCGGAGCTTACGGTGGGAAGCGGGAAATTATGGATATGGTGGCCCCTGACGGCCCTGTGTACCAGGCAGGGACACTGTCCGGTAATCCCCTGGCCATGGCCGCTGGGATTGCGATGCTCAAGGTCGTCAACAGGCCCGGTTTTTATACCGAATTGGAAGAAAAGAGCGCTTGGTTTGGCGGTGAAATGGAAAGGATTGTGGCCGCGACACAGGTCCCTGCCGTCCTCAATCGCATCGGTTCCATGATGACCTGCTTCTTCACCCCGGGGCCGGTCACGGATTTCGAGTCTGCCATGCGGGCCGATACAGCGATGTATGGTCAATATTATCGATACATGCTGGCAGGAGGAATCTGGCTTGCACCTTCGCAGTTTGAAGCGGTTTTCATATCAGCTGCACATGACCGGGTTCATTTGGAAAAGGCGTTGACTATGACTGAATCGTCATTCAAAAAATTGATGGTTTAATTAAAAAAATATTGCGCTTGCCGGTTGCACATGATACCTGTACCGTCGGTTATTGTGTCCCGGCTGGCGGGAAGGGAGTAATGAATGTCTGAAGATCGCAGGGAAATGTTCAGGCAGTTAGCAACCTACAGCCATGTGGGCATGACCTTCGTCTTTTCGATTCTTATCGGCTTCGGCATGGGCTGGGCACTTGATAATAAGGTTTTTGGCGGAAAAACGGCTCCATATCTCACGTTTGTTTTTTTGGGTTTCGGCATCCTTGCCGGATTTAAAAATCTCTGGGAACTGACCAGGAAAATCAAGGATGAATAAGCAATGCAAGGCTGTGAATGGTCGTGCTGCCGAGCCTGAGGTACCTGTTGTTCGGTATGTGATGATTTTCAGCGGCCTGTTGTTGATCGTGCTGGTGGCAGGTGGTTGGTATGTCTACAGCTGGCCATTTGCCCGATCGGTCCTGATTGGCGGCGTGTTGGTCAACGCGAGTTTTTGGCTGCTCAAGAACGATATTAAAGGATTGATGCAAAAGGTGGGCGATGGTCATCGTGAAGCGTCCACCGGCATGGAAAGAACCCGGTTTCTTTTGAAATTTTATGCCCGGCTGGTTGTGCTGGGTTTATTATTGTTTGTATTGGCCTCAAAGGTAACGATCGATGTGATAGGTTTAACCTTAGGGCTTACCACAGTTATGTTCAGTGTTGTTATTATCGGCTTGAGCACGGGAAAATGCTGGATGCCGAGCAAAGTTTGAGGAGAGTGTAGGTTATGGAACATCCGATATTATTTATTTCATTGATTCTGCAAGGATTAGGATTGCCGGTACCCCATACTCCGGTCGGCCATACGCTCCTGGAAAAACTGTGTGAGCCGTATATGACCTATACCTGGATGGTCATGGCTTTTCTGATCATTGTCCCCAAACTGACCATGGGCAAAATGGAAATGGTGCCGGGAAGCGGGCAGAATTTTTGGGAAGTTATGATTGGCGGACTCATGGACTTTTTTGCCGAAAATCTCGGCGAGAAAGGTGCGAAAATGCTGTTTCCCATGATGGCGACTTTTTTCTTCTATATCATTCTTGCCAATATCATCGGACTTATTCCTGGCTTCATGTCACCCACGTCCAACCTCAACATTACCTTGGCTATGACTATCATCGTCTGGGTAACCCATCATGTGCTGGGATTCAAATACCATGGGCTCGGTTATTACAAACATTTCATGGGGCCAAGCCCGATTTTGGCGCCCTTTATGTTTCTTTTGGAAATGATCAGCAACTTCGCACGACTGATTTCCCTTTCCATGCGTCTTTTCGGAAACATTTTTGCCAAAGAGGTGTTGCTGGCAGTGCTCTTCATGCTGGCCGGCGCCTTCTTTGCGCCACTACCGATTCTGTGTCTGGGTGTACTGGTTTCGGTGATCCAGGCTGTCGTTTTTGTTCTGCTCGCCGTACTCTACTGCGCGGGAGCTATGGAACACGCCCATTAATTGATTATACGATTTCCGTTCAACGGAGAAGAAGGCCAACTTTATATAACTTTTAGTACGGAGGAACAAAACAATGGATAAACTTAGTCTCGCCCTGATTTGTATTGGCGCTGCTCTCAGTATCGGTCTGGCCGGACATGGCGCAGGTATCGGTATGGGTAATGGTCTGCGTGGCGCTTGTGACGGCGTTGCTCGTAACCCTGAAGCCAAGGGTGCCATCACCACCACCATGATTCTCGGTATGGCTCTCTGTGAGTCCATCGCCATCTATGGTTTGGTTATCGCTTTCATCCTGCTGTATGCCAATCCCTTCAAGGCTGCGCTCGGTCTATAATTCAGATCGATAAAAAGGAAATGCCTTGCAAAGGGCTGCGGCTGTTGCCGTAGCCCTTTTTTATTGATATTCTCCACTCCATGACTCCCTGCGTTATCAATCCTCAAAGACTCAAAGGAGAACCGCGGCTTCCTTCCATTGGAATTCTCGCGGTCAATCCGTCGGATACTTCCTGTTTTCCCGAGTTGGCACAACGATATGACTTGCAGAGGCATTTTCTCTTTAATGCAAATTTGTATTGCGGAAATACTCTGTTCCTTGCCGGACCCGCTGTCGGTGCTCCCATGGCCGCGATCTGTCTTGAAAAAATTATAGCGTTAGGAGCAACCCGAATCATATTGTACGGTTGGTGCGGAGCTCTACTCCCCTCGCTTCGCATCAGCGATATTTTCGTGCCGACAAGTGCCTTGAGCGAGGAGGGTACCAGCGCTCATTACCTGCCTCCCACCGCTTCATTTGATCAATCCCTGCAAAATGCCTTGATCGAGACCTTGACCAGCCGGGGATACCGACCCAAGCAAGGTCCGATTTGGACCACCGATGCCGTCTACCGGGAGACCAGGGAAAAAATTGAGACATACGGCTCCAGGGGGGTCATGGCTGTGGACATGGAATATGCGGCACTCCGGGCTATTGCTGCCTTTCGTCAAGTGAGCCTGGCCGCGGTCATGCTGGTTTCGGACGAATTGTTTCATCAGGAATGGGCGTCCCGTATTGCTCATAAATCTTTTCGCGCGGATTCACAAAATCTGCTCGACAGACTCTGCGCCTTCATCCGATCCGGTGAGGTTATACCGCTATGAAAACAGTCTATCTGGTCAGCTTGGGATGTCCCAAAAATCTTGTCGATTCTGAAGTAATGCTCGCCGCCCTGGAACAGGACGGGTATACCGTGGCGGAGACGCCGGAGGAGGCCTCGCTGCTGTTGGTCAACACCTGCGGCTTTATCCGCCCGGCGGTCGAAGAGGCGATTGACGAGATTTTTAGACTTGCCGCGTATAAAGAAGACGACCCGGCAAAACTGCTGGTGGTCACCGGTTGTATGGTGCAGCGTTATGGCCCGGACCTGATGGCCGAAATGCCGGAGGTCGATCTCTTTGTCGGACTTGATGATTTTCCTCGTATCGATCGACTGATCAGGGCAATCTCACCCGAACAACGAATGGTTACCAATCCGGGGCCTGCCGCCTATGTGATGAACAGTTCGGTTGCTCGGCGGGTTTCAACACCCTTTTTCCGTTCGTACCTCAAAATTACCGAAGGCTGCGATAATCATTGCGCCTACTGCATGATACCCTCCATCCGCGGTCGGCTTCGCAGTCGAGAGATGGTTGATCTAGTTGCCGAGGCAGGTCTTTTGCAGCAATCCGGGGTCAAGGAACTTTCGTTGGTCGCCCAGGATCTCACCGCCTATGGCAACGATTTGAGGAGCGGCTTCAATCTGGTCAATCTGCTCGAAACACTGCTGGCCAGTACCACCATCCCCTGGTTCCGTCTTTTATATCTCTATCCCTCCACTGTCACGGACTCGCTTTTGCAGTTGATGGCTGCGCAACCGCGCATCCTGCCCTATCTCGATATTCCTTTTCAGCATGTCAGCGACCGGGTTCTGCATGCCATGAACCGTCATTATAACCAGGCTGTTCTCGACGATCTGGTGCGACGAATACGGCGGTATATCCCTGATTGTGCCATTCGGACCACGATGCTGATTGGTTTCCCGGGAGAAACGGAAGAAGACGTGGCGCTGTTGGTGGAGGCCTTGAAAACATGGCGTCTCGACCATGTCGGGGTCTTTCAGTATCAGGATGAAGAGGGGAGTAAAGCCGCAACCTACACGCAGAAGATCCCGGATGAGGAAGGTGCGGCTCGGTATCGGTGGGTCATGGAAACGCAGGCTGAAATCAGTGCAGGCCTGCAGCAAAGATTTGTAGGCCGGGTGGAACCGGTGTTAATTGAGGGGATCAGTAGAGAAAGCGAGCTGCTTCTGGAGGGAAGAAGCAGATTCCAGGCACCGGATATTGACGGTTGCGTATATATAACTTCAGGTCAGGTTCACCCCGGTGATATCGTCTCTGTACGAATCACCGAGGCGCATACCTATGACCTGGTCGGCGAGGTGGTCGACGGGCTGGAAAACCGTTGACCGAGCGGACATGATCACTATTTGTCGCTGCTTTTATTAACCTGTTCCCGTAGATCCTTGCCCACCTTGAAGAACGGCAGCTTTTTGGGTTTGACTTTTATCCTTTCTCCGGTTTTTGGATTGCGGCCGGTGTATGATTCATACTCCTTTACGACAAAGCTGCCAAATCCTCGTATTTCTATGGATTCACCCTTGGCAAGTGCGTCACTCATCGTTTCAATGATCGTATTGGTGATCGAAGCGGCTTCCCGTATAGGAATGTTCATCGCTTCGGCCAAGGCTTCAATCAATTCGGATTTGTTCATACTTGTCTCTCCCTGCGAGATCCTCTACGGATTAACTGGTAAACATCTGACTGCTCTGCACCTGGAAACCGGCAAAAAATTTTGTAAAATTTTGCAACAGAGCTGGTTCCAGGTAGCTGTTGAAATTTAAGCAGGTATGTTTTTGATTGTAAAGGGAATTTTTTCGGAAAAAATTCTTTTTAGGTCGTCCGGGGTCAGAAGTCGGTATTTTCCGACAGGAAGAGCGCCTAACCGGAGATTGCCGTAGGCTGTTCTTTTTAAATACAGGACGCGATGATGGATTGCTTGGAACATTTTTCGCACCTGTCGCTTTTTTCCTTCATGAATAATTATTTCCACCACGGTCTGATCCTGATGTCGTTTGAGCACCCGGATTGCTGCCGGTCTGGTTTTAACGCCCTCGATCTCTATGCCTTGCTCCAGGAGCTTGAGTTTTGCGGTGGAGGGCGAACCCATGACTGTGGCTTCGTAGGTTTTATTGATCTCAAATCGCGGGTGAAGAATAGCATTGCCCAATTCCCCATCGTTGGTCATGAGCAATGCTCCCTCGGTTTCAAGGTCGAGGCGACCAACGGGAAAGAGTCGCAGAGGGATATGGGCGACAAGGTCGGAAACCACGGGGCGGCCCTGGGGATCTGCCAGGGTGGTGACATAGCCGGCGGGCTTGTTCAGGAGGATATAGATCTTATTTTCTAGATTGATCTGCTTGCCATCGCAGGTGATCGTATCCCGGGTCGGATCCACCTTGAGCCCCATCTCACTGACCACCTGCCCGTTAAGCCGAATCCTTCCGTCACGTATCAGTTGCTCGGCTTGTCGCCGGGAGGCGATACCCGCCTTGGCAAGAATTTTTTGTAACCGTTCTTCCATGTTTTTTTTAGATGTGTTGATCAGTGCGGGAAGCGTTACCGATGACAGGACGGAGCTAGGGAAAATCGAATTATCGGTACTGCGGTGGGAGGAGCGTTTCGATTCTCGCGTCCACCTTTTGCTTGGTTGCGGGATCAACCTCGAGGATCTCGGTGTACCAGGGCTTCATCCTGCAGTCAAAGACAATGGGAGGTTGCAGGCCCACATGAAATCGGCGTACGGCTTGTTCCCTCCCATGAATATCGGCTGCGGGCTCGAATCGGGTGAAAAAAGTCCAGAGAAATTCTTGCAGGGAGCTGGTCGCTTCCGCGGTCGAGTCGACCAGCACGATAACAGGCCAGGGGGCGACCCCGGGGAATTGCGCTAAATCGGCGCCGAGCTCCGGCGAGGTTGCGTAGGAACTGCCCTGGACAACCAAGGTGCCTGGCAGATACACGGTCGGGCGGTTGCATTGTTCCGGCAGTGTTCCAGAAAACTCGAGGGGGAGGTCACGGCATTTCGCCTGTCCCAGGCCGAGCATCATTGCCTTGGATCCTTTGTTGACCGATGGTCCGGTATAATCGAGGGTGTCTTGAGAAACGTTGGCGAAAACAAAGAGATCTCGATCCCACTGGATACGTTCCAGGATATGCTGCCAAAGCCGGGGGAAATGAGAGACATCAATGCTGCCATCGGTGACGAGCAGAAATTTGGTGAGCGAAAGCTGACCTTCACCAAGGATGCGAAGACCGGCGGCAAAGGCTTCCCGTGGATACCGGTCGGTAACTCTTGCGGCGGCCAGGCAGTGAAACCCTGTTTCTCCGAAGGTTTTTAACTGAACCACCCCTTTCATAACCAAGGGAAAGAGCGGTGAGAGAAGATCCTGAAGAAAATCGCCGATGAAATAATCCTCCTGTCTGGGGCGACCGACAACCGTTGCCGGGTAGATGGCATTTTTGCGGTGGTAGAGATGGGTGGTCTGGAACACCGGGTAGTCATGTTGGAGCGAATTATAGCCGTAATGGTCGCCAAAAGGCCCCTCGGGCCGCCTGATGTGGGGCGCGACATTACCCTTGATCGCAAATTCCGCCTCAGCCACCAATTGATGACCGCCTCTGGGGTCATCAACCATCTGTAATTTTTTTCCCTGCAGCAGGGAAGCTAGGATCAGTTCCGGAATATTTTCAGGGAGCGGGGCAATGGCCGCCAGCATCAGGGCCGGAGGCCCGCCGATGTAAAGGGTCAAGGGCAGTGCTTGGTTGTTCTGTTCGGCAACGAAATAATGAAATCCACCACCCTTGTGAATCTGCCAGTGGATGCCGGTGGTGGTGTCGTCATATCGCTGGATGCGGTACATGCCGAGATTGTGACCCCGTCCATCGGGGTGCTCGGTGTAGACGAGCGGCAGGGTGACAAAGGCGCCGCCATCCGAATGCCAGGAGGTGAGCATCGGCAGTTCGGTCAGGCGGGCGGGGTGCTGGCAACAGTCAAGCACGGGTCCGTTCTTGACCCGTTTGAGTCCGACCCGGAGGCCCTGCGTGACAAGGGAGCGGGCATTCCACAGCGAGGAGAGCGACGGTGGCATAGAGTTTTCCACCAGGTCAACCAGGCCCCGGACAAAGTCAAGTGGACGCCGTCCAAACGCCAGTTCCAACCGGTGATTGGAGCCGAAAAGATTGGTGACCACCGGAAAGGCGGAGCCTTTGACCTTGGTGAACAGCAGGGCAGGGCCGCCTTGAGCAATAACCCTTCGATGTATTTCGGCAATTTCAAGATAAGGATCGACCGGGGAGTCGATGGTGAGCAGCTGGTCGTTTTTACGCAGCAGTTCAAGGAAATCACGCAGGTTGACGAGTGAGTGCATGGTGGGTTAAAGCCGAAAAAGGTTATGGCAACCGCGATTGCCGATCAGCCGTGGTGATGGTTTTCACCGAGAAAGAGGGTGTGGTACTCCTCGCCGCTCAGGTGGTTTTTCATGAGCCCTGTTAACAGATCGACAAGCTGATGTATCTCCTGCTCCGTCATGCGGGGGATGAGTGCACGGATGAGACGGTCATCGCTGAAGTGCTGCAAAAAGGTAACGAGGGATTGCTCATCTGTCGCGCGATTGATACCGAAGTACATAATTGTTCCCGTCTGGAAAGAGGGCGCTAGCCCTCAACTATTTTCCACCAAACCTTGCGGTCGCGTGGTCCATCAAATTCACAGAAAAAAATTCGTTGCCAGGTTCCCAGCTGCAATTGTCCCCGGTGGATGAACACGGTTATGGATGAGCCGGTCAGGGCGGTCATCAGATGGGCGGGCGAGTTGCCCTCCCCATGAAGATAGGGATAATCGGAGGGGACGATCCGGCCCAGGCCACCGAGAATATCGCGCCGGACATCCGGATCCGCCCCCTCATTGATGATAAGTCCGGCGGTGGTGTGAGGGTTGTACAAAAAACAGATCCCTTCCTCGATGCCGCTTGCGGAAACCACCTGCCGCACCCGTCCGGTCAGATCGATCATTTCCAGTCGACCGGCACTGGTGACAGGCAATTCACCCTTTGGCATCGCAATTACCTGCAATGGTTTTGATTACTGCTGCAACTCCCAAACACCGTATTGGTTCCTGCATGCCGTACTGTAGGTCCTTTCCGGCTTGCCGTCGATAACAGCCTCTATTTCCGCCCTCCGGCACACCCGCTGGTTGGATGGGTTTTGATAAGCCGGTTGCGGCGTCACCGTATATTGGTTGCCGTTATCCGGATTCACCCAGGAGGTGCGCTGGTTGGATGTGCCTCGTTCGTAGGTATGATTGAGCTGTTCCCGGTCGTACTTGTCCATTTCGTTGCCGACAATGTAGCCGAGCATGCCACCCACCGCGGCGCCAATCAACGTTGCCCCGGTGTTGTGGCCGATCGCCTGTCCGATGAGGGCACCGGCCGCAGCGCCTCCCACGGCTCCGGTCTGGCCTTTGGTGGCGCAAGAGGAAAGCAGCAAGAGGAAAAGCAGAGCAAAAATGCTGAAATATTTCATACTATTTCTCCTTGGGAGGATGATGTCTGTTTGAGGGAATCCGGCAGTTCTTTGCTCGACTGCACTCCCAGGTGCTTCAGTGCTTCGGTCCTGGCGATCAGATTGCCCTGACCTGAAGTCAATCGGTTTTTTGCGGTGTGCCAAGCCTGCTGCGTCTGATTGAGACGGAGTCCAATTTCCTCGAAAGCCTCGGCAAAGCCGACAAATTTATCATAAAGATTTCCCGCCTGTTTGGCAATGATTAAACTATTGCGGTTCTGTTCGTCCATGCGCCACAGGTGGTGAATCGTTTTAAGGACGGCCAGCAGGGTAGATGGGCTTGCCAGGATAACCTTCCGGTGCATGGCGCTGGTGAGCAGTTCCGGTTCTTGCTCTACGGCAAGCTGAAAAGCCCCTTCAATCGGAATGAACAGCAACACGAAATCAAGCGAACCGGAATTCGTGAGCTGATGATACTGTTTGGCGGCCAGCGAGTTGATATGTTTTTTAATGGAGTCAAGATGTTGTTTGATGCCTTGGCGTTTTTGGGTTTCATCCTGGGCTTCATGAACCTCCATAAAGGCTTTCAACGAAACTTTGGCGTCAATGATGATGGTCCGGTCCTCGGGGAGAAAGACCAATACATCGGGCTGGTAATTTGCCCCTTCGCTGGTTTTAAGGCTTACCTGAACAGCGAATTCTTTGCCATTTCGCAGGCCTGAGGCCTCAAGGAGCTTGGTCAGCACCATCTCACCCCAGAGCCCCTGGACTTTGCTTTTTCCCCGAAGAGCGCCGGTCAGATTGGCGGCATCCGTGCTGACCTGTTGATTGAGTTGTTTGAGATGCTCAATCTCCTTGATCATGGAAACCCGATCCCGTGAATCACGATCATACACATCTTCCACCTTTTTCTTGAACTCATGAAGCTGATCGTGGAAAGGGCGGAGGAGCTGGGTCAGGGTCGATTCATGTTGCTTGTTGAGCAGCTCGCTTTTTTCGCTGATTATCTTTCCGGCAAGGAATTGGAAATCCTGCTCGATCTGTTTGCGGGCCTCAGCCAGCAGAATTTCCCGTTCTTCCACCTGCTGTCGCATTGCGGTGCAGGAAGTCTGCAGCGAGGCGTTATCGGTATCGATTGTTCGGCATTCTCTGGCCAGTTCGTTGCGCTCCAGGCGCAACCTGTGCATTTCGGTCTCGAAATAGCGGGACTCTTCCTGCAGCCGTTCCAGACGGAGGGAAAGGGTCAATCGTTGCCGCTGCGATTTGTTATGCGTAAAGAGAAAAACAATAAGGGCAAGGGCAATGCCCATCACAGCTCCTAACAGGAACGAGAAGACCTGCAGCTGATCGGGGGCATGGAGGAGAAAATTCACGAATCGAGGTGAAAAAAGAGGGGCGGTCTTGTTGTAAGGTCAATTGCGGCGGGATAACCGTCGCAAGTCTTCCAGTTCTTCCAGCAGGTCAAGCGCCAAGGCACAGCCCGGCAGGTTGACCCGAAGGTCCTGCTGCAGCCTGACGGCGGTCTGTACTCTTTTGATTGCAATATACGTGAAACGCCATTCCCGCGGCGAGGGTCCTTCGGGGTGAATAACACCTTCTTCGATCATGTCGTGGATGATTTCAGCGTTAACTCCGCAGAGCCGACAGAGATCCGCCAGCGTGCAGCGGGTTTCTTCATTCAGGACCAAACCCTGGATGTAGGTTCTTTGTTCAGTCATATCAGATCCCCAGCTCGGAACGAGGGTTGAATGGAATTTTTTCGGCCATGGTTTTGTACAGCCTGCGTTGTTCCTCAGTTTTCGCCTCAGGTACGACAATCTGCAAGGTGACGATCTGGTCCCCCTGATGATTGCCGGTGGATAGTCCCTTGCCCTTGAGGCGGAGTTTTTTTCCACCCTGCGATCCCGGCGGAATCTTTATTTGGACATTGCCTCCCAGGGTAGGGATGGTGAGGGTTGCACCCAAAGCCGCCTCCCAGGGAGCGATCGGCAGGGTGAGGTGAATGTCCCGTTTTTCAGCAAAAAAAAGGCGGCCCTCCGGAAGGGCGATCTCAAAAAACAGACCGCGGGGGGGGCTGCCGCCGTAACCGGGCAGACCTTGCCCCTCAAGGCGAATCCGCTGCCCTTCGATAATTCCCTTGGGGATAACGACATGCAGGCTGTGTGGGCTGGTGCGGACGCGACCGTTGTTGTCGACTACCGGGCGGGAAAGGGTAAGAGTCTGTTTCGCCCCAAAGTAGGCGTCTTTCAGGGAGATCATGATCTTCGCGTGCTGGTCTTCTCCTTTCATCCGGAAGACATGCTGTTGCCGCCCACCCGTATGGCCATGACCGAATAGTGATTCGAAAAAATCGCTGAATCCCGCGGAATCGCCCCCCGTGTACCCGGCGCCCCGGAACTCGAATCCCGCATCCCAATTGGGAGGGGGCTCGAAATTCTCGCCATCGCGCCAATTGGCGCCGAATTTGTCGTAAGCCGCTCTTTTCTCAGGATCTTTCAAAACCTCATAGGCTTCGCCGGCCGCCTTGAATTTGACCTCGGCATCACGTTCCTTGCTGACGTCAGGGTGATATTTTCGGGCAACTTTGCGATAAGCCTGTTTGATTTGATCCTGGGTGGCATCACGGGTAATGCCCAGTATCTGATAATAGTCTTTATATTCCATGGTCCCCTGTCCGGGAATTTATCAAGACGGCATTTAATTTTTTTTTTAACAGTAAGGATAGAATATTAAAAAGAAAAGAAAAAAATATCGACAGCCGCTTTCTCCTTGAAGAGCACATCAGGTTCCTTTTATGCTATACTTTATATTATGAATGAAAAATCAATGAATATTGTCCTGACCGGGTTCCGGGCGACCGGGAAATCCTCGGTGGGGAGAATGCTCGCCGAAAAGCTTCGGTATACCTTTATCGATACCGATATCCTGCTATGTGAACGATTGGGTGCGCCCATTGCCGATATCGTCGCCAGCCGCGGCTGGGATTTTTTCCGGCAAGCCGAACGTCGATTGCTCATGGAAGTAACGGGCATGGTGCGGACGGTGCTGGCAACCGGGGGGGGAGCGATAGAACATCTGGTGGAGTGGCGGCAGCTCCGGAGCTGCTGTTATGTCGTCTGGCTCGATGCTGATCCTGCAACCATCAGGAAGCGGATGAACGATGACCCCAAGTCCGCGGGACAGCGTCCGTCCCTGACCGGCGCCCCGGCCAGTGACGAAATAGAAGCGCTCCTGCGAAGACGTATCCCGCTCTATGCGGCCGGTTCGGACTTGCACCTTGCAACTGAGGACAAGGGACCGGCAGTCCTGGTGGAGAGCATAATCAAAGAGATGCGGGCTGATTTATTGAAGAGAGAGGGAACCTTGTACGTTGCAGAGCGCAAGGAACGAGAGCCGCACCGTGGGCAAGGTGGGAAAAGGTGAAGGCCGAAAATAAAGACAATACTATCCGGTCCGTGTGGATGGTGACTCGGGAATACGACGGACTGGCCGGTGCGGGCGGGGTCAAGGATGTTTGTCGCCAGTTGGCGGAAACACTCACGGCCCATGGCAATTGTTCGGTCAAGGTCATCCTGCCGCGTTACGGATTCATGGACGCGGCCAGTCTTGGCTTCTCGTTAACCGAAATCGGCCGGGACAACGGCCGAATCTGCGGCCGCCGGTATCCATCGGTCTTTGAGGTCGATATGAATTATACCGCTGAAGAACGGCGGGAGACCGTGGCAATCTGGCAGGCCAATCTCAATGGCGTCACCATTTTTCTGGTGGAAGCGGATCGTTTTGCAGCCAAGCGCGGGGTTTACACCTATACCGAGGAGGATGAGTTGGAAGTGGCCTGGCAGCGCAGAGGAGATGGGCATTTCGACTTCTTTGCCATGAATATACTGCTTCAGAAAGCAGCCCTGGATCTGATGATCCTTCTCGATGAACGCCCCGATGTCATTCATTGTCAGGACGGACACGCTGCCTCCTTGCCGGCAATGATGCGGGAAAACAGCGGGTATCGGCAATACTTTCGTCAGACAGGTGCGGTGGTCACGATCCACAATGCCGGATTGGGATATCATCAGGAAGTTGATGATCTTGAGTTTGCCCGCGCCGTAACCGGTCTGCCCAAGCGCGTGGTTATGGCGAGTCGACTCGGTGAAAGCTTTGATCCGTTCATGGCGGCCTCTCATTACGCGGTACTCAATACGGTCAGCGAGAATTATGGCCGTGAACTGCAGCAGACGCCGGACGATGCCCGCACCGGCTGGCTCGGGCATTCTCTCTTACAGCACGGGGTGTTTCTGGCCGGCATTACCAATGGAATCGATCCTGCCGCTTTTGATCCAACCCGCCCGGAATTACTGGGGCTCGCGGCTGGATATGACCTCCGCAAGGGGGAAACCGCTGGCAAGAGAAGCTGCAAGGCGGCCCTGCTCGAGCAGATAGCCGCTCTCGGACCGTGGGAGACCGTGAAGCAATTCGGTACATTGGCTGTTTCGCCGGAGATGCCGCTTTTTACCTTTATCGGCCGGTTGACCGCGCAAAAAGGGGTGGATATCCTTATTCAGGCCCTTGTCGAGTTTTTGCCGCAGGATCCGTCGTCTCAATTTCTTGTCTTTGGGTCCGGCGCCCCGGAGTTTGAAAAACAGGTGGAACTGTTGGCGACGGAGGAGATCGGCCGGGGACGGGTTTGTTTTCTCAAGGGATATGATCCTTTTTTGGCCAATAAAGTGTATGCCGCCGGCGATTTTTTTCTCATCCCCTCCCGGTATGAACCCTGCGGCCTTACTGATTATATCGCCCAGTTATTGGGTAATCTGCCCATCGTTCATCGTGTCGGCGGGCTTGTCAAGGTCATGGATGGGCAAACCGGCTTCTCCTACAGCGACAACTCGTCCACGGCTCTGGCAGCGGCTCTGTCGCGGGCATTGACGCTCTTTCACCGCGACCCCGACAGGATCCGGACCATGCAGATGGCGGCGGTTGAACGGATTGTTCACTGTCATACCTGGGAAAGGGTGATGGATGCGTATCTCCTCCTCTATCAACAGGCGAGACAGATGTCGTGTCGGGCCGGCGGGGAAGGGGATCAATGGCGTATTGCGCAATGAACAGGGACAAGGTTGATGAGAAGGACTGGTTCAGCCGGAGAGCTCATTTTGTCCAGGAGGCTCTCCGCTGATAAGCGTTGCGACCAAGCTATCGCCGGGATTGCACACCTTATGGTCATCCTCCGGAATAATCCGGGGGAGACTCGATGGATAATGAACGGTACGTAATCCGGAACTTTTTTGAAAGAGGAGTGGAATGCCATGGCTATAAAAGTGGGTATTAATGGATTTGGCAGAATCGGAAGAAACATTTTCAGGGCATTAAGCAAGGATCCCGCCTTTGCCGATATTGAAATTGTCGGGATCAACGATCTCACTGATGTGAAGACCATCGCCCATTTGGTGAAATACGATTCTATTATGGGGGTTTCCACTCAGCAGATCAGTGCTGGGGAGAACAGTATTGTAGTGGATGGTAAGGCTATCCCGATCACCAGCCACCGCAAGCCGGGTGAAATTCCCTGGGCGAGCCTCGGTGCCGAATATGTGCTTGAATGTACGGGGCTTTTTTGTGATATGGAGTCGGCTAAGGGTCACATTGATGCCGGTGCCGCCAAGGTCATTATCTCCGCTCCCGCCAAAGGCGAGGTGAAAACCATTGTCATGGGGGTCAACGAGGACGCATACGACCCGACCGAGCATCATGTGGTCTCCAACGCCTCTTGCACCACTAACTGCCTCGCCCCGGTTGCCCAGGTTATTTTGGACAATTTCGGAATTAAACGCGGGTTAATGACAACGGTGCATGCCTACACGGGTGATCAACGGTTGCTCGATTTCCCCCATTCCGATCTGCGGAGGGCCCGCGCTGCGGGGATGTCAATGGTGCCGACCAAAACCGGTGCGGCGGCCGCCGTTGCACTGGTCATCCCGGAATTGAAAAATAAGTTCGATGGATTGGCGGTCCGGGTCCCCACACCGGATGTTTCGCTGGTTGATGTGGTGATCGAGGTTGAGCGGGAAACAACGGTTACGGAGGTCAACAAGGCACTTGCCGCCGCCGCCAACCGATATCTACGCTATACCGAAGAACCTTTGGTGTCGATTGATTTCCAGGGCGATCCCCATTCCTCGATTGTTGACGGCTTGTGCACCAAGGTGCTGGGAACTTCCATTAAAATTATGAGCTGGTATGATAACGAATGGGGTTATTCCAACCGAATGCTGGATCTGGTGATGCATATGGAGGCGAACAAACCTCTTTGAGGCCGGCTGATCTTATTTTTTAACCTCTTGAGGTGGTAAAAAAAACCGGGTTATTCCTCTTCAGCCTGTTACAAGCTGGCTGGCGGAAAACCCGGTTTTTTTATTGATCAAGGGGTATCGGGAATTTTTCCGACACCTGAGAGATGGTGTGGTTTAGTCTTCTACAAATCCTTTTCCTTTACAGGTCGGGCATTCCTGGGTTGGAGTACACATCTGACCGTCTTCGTTTTTTCCTTTCCACTCACTGCTGGTTTCACAAATACCATCGATCACTTTCTTTCCCATACAGGTTGGACATGCTTCCTTTTTGGTTTCTTGAGTCATGATCGTCTCCTTAGATTTAAGTTTAAAATTAAGAATAGTTAGAATCAAAATAAGCCGGTATTGGAAAATAACAAGGGGGCGAGGTGTGATTTTGCGCCACCGTGAATTCGATCGCGCTGTGCCATGTCTCCCCCGTTCAGGGGAGGCAGTGGACATGGTCGACCCATTCGTCACCACTGATCACATCAAATTTGGCGAGGAAGAGTTGCTCGCTGCGGAAGAGTTTTTCTGAATGATAACGAGCCAAGAAAGGTTTACGCTGTCCGGGGCCACCGTTATAGAGGGCGTAGAGCCATGCCGCCAGAAAACGTTGACCCTGCGGAGTCTGCAAATCCATGGGCGGTTTTTTCTCCTGCAGGTAGTCGCGGAGATAAAGCGTCATTATTTCACATCCGGCTTGACTGTTGTATTTGATATTCCACCGGAGTTGCTGAATGTTGTACACGCCGCGCCAGATCTGTTCATTGACTTGCATTATGCCGACGGAGGACCGGTTGGAAGAAAGCAGATAGGTTATAGCCTTATTGTTGACGTGAAACTGACGAAAACAGCTTTCCTGCCAGGCGGCGGCCAGAATCATTTTTTCAAACCAACCGGCGGTGTTGCCGGGAGTTGTCAGGTTTTTCTGTTGACCTTCAGCAGCTGTCCGGAGGACATCGCGAACTTTTGGCAGCAGCACGGGCGCGGGGATCAACTCTGCCGTCCAATTTTTGATTTCCTCGGGGGAGAGTGGGGCGGCTTCAATTGCCAGTGCCGGGGCGGGGCTGAAAAGACCTGCAAGGTTCTGCCAGTGAAAAGGTCCTCGCCGGGAGGTGGGATCGTTTTCCTCTGTTGCGGGCACTGGAATCGGTTTGTCTCCCGGCAAGGGGGGCTCGAAAAGTGGTTCCAACCCCAGGACCCGGCGAAGTCTCTGATCAGCTTCGATCGATGATTTTGTTGGGTCGAACGGTTCGGAGCTGATCAGTGCGGCTAGACGACGAAAACCATCCTCACTGATTTCAATTCCCACCGCAGGTCCCAGTTTATCAAGAATTCGCAGGGCATCATTGGCAGTAAAAAAGGCGAGGTATCCCAAGATATTTGTTTTTGAGCTGTTGTGGAGGTGATTGCGGAAAACCGGCTCCAGTTGATTCCAGCTTGCGAGAAACTGATTCCGTATGAATGTGTTGGACACTTTTTCCTGTTCGATGGCATCAATGAATTCATAGCGGACAGTCAACATGGTATCCAGGAGGATTCGACGATCTTCCTCGGTTAAGGGCGTCTCGGTAAACTGCTTGAGTTGGAGAATTAAAAAATTATCCCAGGTATGCCAGAGCTCAATCACCCGGGTATAGTTCTGCTGGTTAGGCAGCGGAATCGGTTCGCGAATATTGCCTGGTTGGGGCAGGTCGATTTCGCCGAGGATGTTGACCCGGAGTCCGCCCGGCTGCACCATGGGGTGATCCGGCCGCATGCTGGCAAAAAAACGCTGGGCCATGGTTTGGTGGTCTCGGTCGAACATCGGGAGAAGACAGGTTTTGATATCGTTGACCGGTGGCGCGAGATTAACGGTGATTTTATTCAGATACCCATGGATATGCTCCTTGATCAGGTTCCAAAGGAGATCAACCGCTTTCATTGGGCGGCTGTTTTTATCGAGAACGGCTGAATCGATCGTCTCAAATGAGAGTTGCCATTGGGCGTTGACCCGGGGACGCTGCCAGAGAACAACCGAACCCTCCCAAACGAAGGGTGCGAGGCAGGACTCCATCACGGGGGTCCCCCATTTGATCTGCACCTTGGTTTGGAGACGTATGTATCCCCTTTCTTGGGTAATCTGCGGGGTGGAGAGGACGATCTGATTGCATCCTTGCGCTAGGTTCAGAATGCTCGCTTTTTCACCGGGGAGTGGATACGCCTGCTGGACAATCAGAGACCTGAGTAAGGGCATATCCATTGTCAAGGGAAGTTGCACGGGTTCTGCCCAAGCCTGTGAGGAGGTCGACAGAGCCCATAATACGATAAGCATCCATAGGTTTCGCATTGTCATTGTAATTGTTCGATTTCCTTAGAAAATGTTTGAGCGGTCGCGGTGTTGGTTGAGATGGCAGGGAAAGAGATGGCCCTGATCGGGAAGTGCCACGGGCCAGATTGGTAACATTTCAAAACAATAATATAAAATCTCCAGGGAGCTCTTGTCGAGACAACGACACCTTTAAGAAGAACCCCTTTCGGTGCTTGAAAATTCTCTTTGAAATAATGGAGGGTTCTCGTGCTGAATTCGAGTCGGGAGGAGGTTTTGATGAGCTCAGGTTTGAGAAATACAGGGCAAGGACGGTAAAATGCGATTTTTCTGAGTATTGAAAATAATTGGATTATTCCGGTTTTGTTCGAGAAAATGGTATAATCCGATTTCTCGAACAAAACCAGCCGGATTGTCGCAAGGTTTTCCAGGGACTCCGTGCCCCTAAGCAGTCGAAAAACCCATGGTGGTGGCTCCGTTTATAAAAAGATGTCTCGGGAACGTTAGTGGATCGTAGCCTGCTCTTAATGTGTTGTTATTTCGTTGTCAATTTTAAAAGACTCATCATAGCCATCCAGTTTCTCAGACCTTGAAACTGTGGACCATGGCGTTCAGTTCCCCGGCCAGTTTCGAGAGAGCGGCGGCACTCTGGTCTACCTGCAGGCTGTTGCCGGACATCTTTTGAGCCGCATCCTTGACCTCACTGATATCCTGGGCTATCTGGGTAGAGACCACCGATCCCTCAGAGACATTCTGGTTGACTTCGTTGATGCCCACCGCAGCTTGGCTGATATTGCTGGCAATCTCCCTGGTGGCGGAGGACTGTTCATCCACCGCTCCGGCAATGACGCCGACGATCTGGTTCACCTCATTCACCACCTTGGTGATGTTGGTGATCTCCGCCACTGTGCCTCGGGTCGAATGTTGAATGCCTTCTACCCGCTGTTTGATTTCATTGGTCGCTGTTGATGTTTGCCGCGCCAGTTCCTTGATTTCATTGGCTACAACCGCAAAGCCCTTGCCTGCCTCGCCCGCCCTGGCAGCCTCGATGGTGGCGTTCAGGGCCAGAAGATTCACCTGTTCGGAAATATCGGTAATGGTTTCAATGACTTTTCCGATATTTTTGGCCGATTCACCCAGTTCGCTGATCTGTACCGAAGCGTTTTCGGTCTGAGCGACAGCCCCGGAGGTTATCTTGCTCGCTTTGTCCGCATTCTCGGCAATCTGGTTGATAGTGGACGTCATCTCCTCGATGGCGGCGGCCACCATGCTGACATTGCCGGAAGCCTCACCCATGGCGGAGGCCATGGACCCCATATTCGCGCTCATTTCCTCTCCGGCGGCGGCAACGGTATTCGCTTTGCCGGAGGTCTGATCGGCACCGGATGACATCTGTTTGGCGATGCCCAGTAACTGCTGGGAAGAATCCTGGAGAAGTCCGGCATTATGAGCCACGTCACGGATCACCACCTGCATCTTCGCGATGAAGATGTTGAACCATTTGGCCAACTCGCCCATCTCATCCTGGCTTTTCACCTCCAGCCGATGAGTGAGATCCCCCTCGCCTTCTGCGATATCCTTTAAGCCCGCTACTACTTGATTGAGCGGCTTAGTGATTGCGATAATCAGGAAGAAAGACAGGCCAAGGAATGCCGCGATACCGATGGCGACGATAATCGAAATGGCGGTTACTGCCGATTTGGCCTGGGCCGCGATAATAGTATTGGTCAGGTTGACCACTGCTTCCACGGGCTCAATGGCCTTCTTGCCCGCTTGATCCAATTGTTTGATGATTTCGCGTTCTTTGACACCCAGGGATAGAGACTGTTCGACTAACTTGAGAAAGGTCTGTACCGTTCCCTTGATTTCCTTGCTATGTTCGAGAAATTTTGCATTGTTGAGCGCAATAGAGGTTTCGTACAAACCCGGGATCGTGGTATTAACCAAGTTACCGGTGAGTTTTTTGAAGGAGGCAATCAGTGCGGTATCTCCGGACAGAAGGAATTGGAACTGCAGGCTCTGCAACTGAAGAAATCCTATCTTGCAATCCCGGGTGATGTTGAGCATCTCGTTTTCTCCAGGACTCAGGTCCTCGCCTTCCATCTGCAACGATGACTGACGGGTTTCCATGTCTCCCTGAATCATCCCCAGCAGTTCCAGGGCTCTAAGCAGGGGCTGCATCATGTCCTTCTTCAGCTGTTCCTGCTGCCTGTGAACCTTTGCCATCTCGCTGAAAACCGTTTGGTACTGGCCGAACAGATCTCTTGCAGATGAAAAATGTTTCGTGATTTCCTGATCGCTAATCTTTTGGGAAAGTGTATCAAAGGCCTTGCCGGTATCTATGGCAAGCTGTTCGAACTGGCCTTTCATCTCCTCGGAAAAAAATTGGAGATAGGTCTTCTCGGCAATGCGCGCATCTTGAAGAATGGTAATGAGCCGATTGAAGTCAGCCTTGGTTGTATTGGCTTTGTTGATGTTGCCATAGTAATGGATTCCGGTCCCCACAAGCACCAGAATGATAACGATTGCAAAAAGAACTAATCCGTAGAGTCTGGCTTTCAAGCTTTGTGCAAGGAGAGAAAACGTCATGGCAATGGTCCCTTCGGATCGCGGGGTAGCTAAAAGAAACCCATGAGGTCCGCACCTCATGGGTTTATGAGGAAATGACAATCTGGTTAACTCAGCCGGACACCGAAAGGGTGTCGAAAAAATCCGGCGCCGACAAGAGGAAGCCGAAAACCGGGTCCGCCTTATCCTGTCTGCTAATTGATTTCCAGTTTAGCTATTTCCGCCGGATCGCCATTATAAATACCAGCCCCAATAGCTACATCGGTGCCGTCAGCCATGGTACATTTTTTGATGAAAGATACTTTGCGAACGATCTCCTTGGTCGCGGGAACCGGCCAGAAATATTCGACCCATCCCTGCCCTTTCTCATTGGCAACATTGTTCATCGCCACAAAGAATCGCTTGCCCTTCTCATCTTTCAGGCCGATGAGGTCGTTGCCTTCCATTTTGTATTTAATCGGATGCATGAGCATTTTGGTGTCTTTGAGATTATGAATCCAGACATAGGTCCCTTCAAACAGGAAAGGACTCCCTTTCCCTTTGAACTTAGGGAAAGCCGCCGGTCCTTCCTTGGCCAGGAGGGCGCAGGCCTCCTCGACTTTGGCGACAATGGTCGCCGGCTTGGTGGGGGTGTCTTTAGCTGTGGTTTTTACGTACGCCTCGGATTCGGCAGCGAGCTGCTCGGGCGACATCTCCGCAAAGGCCGGGACTGCTAAAAGTGTAAAAAGAAGAACAACTACCAGTGTGTTGACGATATTTTTCACAACAGGCCTCCTTGAATAAGGATAAGAGAGAACTTTTTCGTGATTTCGGAGAAAGAGGTCCAGAGGTCTCCCTTCCCGTTTATCTCCTGTTGCAACCCTTGTCGAACAGACCGAAAAAGTATCGTATAACCAGAATTAATCTTATAGCAAAGCGAAGTTCACAGTCAAGGCGCCCAGTGTTTTTTTCACAAAAAGGGAAGGGGCATGAAACTCATTTGAGATCGTTGCTCTCACCCGGGATGATAGGATCAATGAGGCTGTGCATCTTATTATTGATAGCTGTACCTGGAGATCGGAGTTTGAAAGTGCCCGGGGGGCCGCTGTTTCATGGGTATCTTGCCGCTGCGGAGGCAAGAACCCCTCCTGGTTTCTCCATTCAGTTACCTGTCTTTTCCTGGGCTGGAAGGCAACAGATCATTGCCTTTCCGGGTAGAATGGTTAATATTGCCTCACAATACTTTATCAAGTAATTCGGAAGACGAAGGAGAATGCAGATATGCAGACACAGACGGGAACACGCAGCATAACCATAGCACAAGCGCGACAGGAAGCTTCGACTATCTTCCTTGCCAAGGTGTTTAACTGGATGGCCATTGGGCTTGCGGTCACCGGCGGGGTGGCTTTTCTGACAGCCGAATCCGGGATGGCCAGGACTCTTGTCCTCAGTCCGTTGTTTTTCATCCTGGTGCTGGCTGAATTGGGGATGGTTTTTTACCTTTCGGCGAGAATTGAAAAACTCCAGCCGGGTACGGCCACTGGTTTATTCCTTGGCTACTCGATTCTCAATGGCCTGACGCTCTCCACTATTTTCCTGGCCTATACCCATGCCTCCATAGCGGGGACTTTTTTGGTGACCGCGGGCATGTTCGGCGCCATGGCGGTCTATGGATTAATTACCAAAAGGGATCTCTCCGGCATGGGATCGTTTATGTTCATGGGGCTGGTCGGTATTATTTTGGCGTCCGTCGTGAACATCTTTTTAAAAAGCTCCGGCCTTTATTGGGTTATTTCCGGCATCGGGGTCCTGGTTTTTGTCGGTCTGACCGCTTATGACGTCCAGAAAATAAAAAACATGGGCGAAGAGGGCATCATGCAGCAGGGCGAGGCCGCCATCCGCAAGGGATCGATCATCGGTGCCCTTGCTCTCTATCTTGATTTCATCAACCTGTTCCTGATGCTGTTGCGTTTCTTCGGAGGCAGTCGCGATTAAAAGAGAAGGCGCTGAATACGGACATGGCCAAGGGATCGACTTTGTCGATCCCTTTGTTTTTTGATGAAAAGCCCGTGCTCCTTGGCCTTTTCCCTTTTTCTGCTTGACGCTTATAAATGAACGTTATAATGTCGTTCAATTTTATTGTTTCCGGCCGGTGTGTTAAGGCCTGGGATAGAAGAGAAGCGCACATACTTAATGTGTCATTTATCAAGTTTTGGGAGGTATTACACTATGTCTGTTTATGTTTTTGGCCACAAAAGTCCTGATACCGATTCTGTAACCGCAGCAATTGCTTTTGCTGAATTGATGAAAGCCAAAGGAGAAGATTATATCCCGGTTATGCAGGGAAAACTGAATCCCGAAACAGAGACCGTTCTCAAACGTTTTGGCTTTGCCGCCCCCGAGATCATGACCGACGCTGCCGGCAAGAAAGTTGCGCTGGTTGATCACAGCGACCTGGCTCAGGCTCCGGATAATCTCGGCGCCAACGATGTTGTAGCCATAGTCGACCATCACAAAATCGGTGATGTCACCACCAATCAACCGATTTATTTCTTCAATCAACCGGTTGGCTGCACCTGCACCGTTCTTAAAGTCATGTACGATCTGGAAGGCATTGCTGTTGCCCCCAAGGTTGCCGGTCTTATGCTTTCCGCCATTCTCAGCGATACCGTCAACTTCAAATCTCCGACCTGCACCCCTGCCGATAAGAAAGCCGTTAAGGAACTGGCCGCTATCGCCGGCGTCAGCAACACCGATGAGATCTTCATGGAAATGCTGAAAGCCAAGAGCGCGGTTGCCGGCGTTCCGGCCATGGACCTGCTGCATCGCGATTATAAAGATTTCGATATGAAGGGCAAGAAAGTTGGCGTGGGCCAGCTGGAGCTTGCCACTCTGGATCAGGTTGCCGATATGCGTGACGCGCTTTACAATGCCATGAAAGACCAGAAAGGCAGCGAGCGTCATTCGGTTCTGCTGATGCTCACCGATGTTGTCAAGGAAGGAACCGACCTGATGGTTATCTCCGATGATCCTGCTTTAATCGAAGGCGCTTTCGGTGCCAAGCTCACCGGAAATTCCATGTGGATCGATGGTATGATGAGCCGTAAAAAACAGACCATTCCTAATCTGCAGAAGGCTTTCGGCTGTTAAGCAGAAAGTTTCCCCGGATGTGAAAAGGCCGCCCTTGGGCGGCCTTTTTTTATGGCATATCCTGTTATCGTGATTGTCCTTTCTGTTTATCGATCATCTCCTGGGTCTTTCGTAGCAGTGCTTCAACCTCGGCTTCGTTGGGTATCGACGGCTTGAGCGCGATGAAGCGGTTGGTGTAGGTGGACTGCTGCCGCACTTTCTCTGAGGTCTGTTGGGACGCACTCCCCTCACTCCATCGACCGTGACCATTCCAGTCGATATCCATGACGCCAAGGTATTTTCCCCGTGTCTCGGTCTGGGAAATAAGCGTCTTATTGATGAGGATGGGTGTCATGTTGCCGACGGCGTGACCGGATTGGAGGATCAGGTCAATGGCGTCGCAGCTTCGGGCTATCTCTTTATTTTCCTCAAAAGAATAATTTGAAAGGAGCAGGGTGAAATCGGCATCCTGCTGCGCCTTGGCCAGGGCATCGGGCAGAATATCCCGCCAGTTCAGCACCTGAAACGTGTCAGGCTTGGTCCCGAAGGCGGTATGATCGGTGAGTGCCAGCACGACGATTTTCACCTCGCCTGCCTGCCGCCGCAGCACGGGCGTGAAGAGTGGTTTTTGGGTGGTGGGATCGACGATGTTGAGAGAAATCCAGGTGAAGGCGGGCGGTCCCTGGTGCTGCTGGAGAAAGGAAGGGCCCGCTGCCAGATCCCGGGTGCCGACGCCTGCCAGTGTGCCGCCCATGGCGCGGGTTGCCTGTATGACGCCGGCCGCGGAAATCTTCTCCGTTTCCGGGTTGTCGGACGCGAGAGTATCCGTTTTAAAGAGCAGGTTGCCGCTGTCGACGATCAGCGATGCCTGTTTCGGATCGGCGACCAGGCCTTTGATCAGGAAAGATTTTTTGGACAGACCGCCCAATTTGCTGAGGCCTCAGCCGCAGCCGGCAAGCTCGCCGAGGTTGTCATTTGAGTAGATAAGCCGAAACGCGGCAGCCTCAACCGTTCTTCCGGCGAAGGTCGCCAGGATCGGCAGGGCAAGAAGGGCCAGCAGGTGGATCAGTCTATTTTTTCCGCGTCTGTTGTTCATGTTGTTGCGCTCGCTGTTTAAGGATTTGTTTCCATTTTGTGAGACGGTCTTTGATGATGGCTTCAAAGCCGCGGTTGGTCGGTTCATAGTAGGTGGCGTTTCCCAGTTCAGGCGGAAGGTGCGCCTGCAGGACCAGTCCCTCCCGATCGTCGTGGGCATACTGGTAGCCGTGTCCATAACCGAACTCCTTCATCAGCGCTGTCGGGGCGTTGCGCAGATGAAGGGGTACCGGCAGGGATCCGGTGCGGTTAATGTCAGCTCTCACCTTCTGGGCGCAGGCATAGATGGCATTGCTTTTCGGGGCCGTGGCCAGGTAGACGGCGGCCTGGATCAGCGCCAGTTCGCCTTCCGGCGATCCCAGCATGTGATACGCCTCCCTGCAGTTGAGGGAGACCTGGAGAGCCTGGGGATCGGCATTACCGATATCCTCAGAGGCGAAACGAATCATCCGGCGCGCAAGATACAAAGGATCTTCACCGCCTGCCAGCATCCTGCCCAACCAATAGACCGCGCCGTCCGGGTCGCTGTCGCGCAAACTTTTGTGCAGGGCTGATATCAGATTGTAATGCTCCTCGCCCTTGGCATCGTAGCGCAAGGCCCGGTGCTGCAGGGTTTCCTGTACACAGGCCGTTGTGATTACCCGAGGGCGATCATCCGCCTGGGGTTGCCGCCGGAGCGTATCCAGGGTGAGCGAAGCCGCTGTTTCGAGGTGATTGAGGGCTCGACGGCAATCGCCGTCGGCTGCATTGGCGAGCAGGAGCAACGCCTGGTCTTCAATGGTCAGATTGTCATTGCCCAGACCGGAAACCGCATCGGCAAGCGCTCGCCGGATGACCTGTTTGATATCCTCCTGTTGCAGGGGGGCGAGCAGGAGGACCTGACAGCGGGAAAGCAATGGGGCCGTGATCTCAAACGAGGGGTTTTCCGTTGTTGCCCCGATCAAGGTCAAAAGGCCGCTTTCAACGTGGGGGAGAAAGGCATCCTGCTGGCTCTTGTTGAAGCGGTGGATCTCGTCGACAAAGAGGATGGTCGGGGTGGTGTTCTGTTCTTGAAACAACCTGGCCTGTTCCACAATCTGCCGGATTTCCTTGACCCCGGAGAGAACGGCGGAAAAAAAGACGAAGTTGGCGGAAATGGCATGGGCGAGGATGGTGGCAAGGGTTGTCTTGCCCGATCCGGGAGGACCCCAGAATAACAGGGAAGGGATATTGCCGCTGTCGATCAGCTGTTTGAGGAATTTTCCCGGGCCGACCAGATGCTCCTGGCCGACGAAATCCTCCAGTCGTCTTGGACGCATTCGTTCGGCGAGCGGGCGATGCGGTGAGGTTTTTTCAGGCATGGGCGATTATACCCGATGAAATGAAATATGGGTAGAAGCGCGAGGTCGATTGGAATGCGCTTCAAGCCTATTTCTTGCCTTGCCTTGTGCATAATGGTACCATGCACCAGGAAATAGTACGGAATTCCCCTGCACGAGAGCCGGAATGAAATTTTCTGTTTTACTGCTCACCGCTGATGACGTTCAGGCTGACACGATTATTACCATCCTGTCACGGCTGCAGGTGATTCACTGTCGGAACCGGGCGGAAGCGGTCGCGCTTTGTCACCGTCAGGGTATCTGTCTCGCCCTGCTCGTGGACGGCCCGTCCGTCATTGAGAGCTGTCAGGTGTTTGCTGAACTTGGGGAGATTCAACCCGGACTTGCCGGTATCCTGCTGTCCCCCTCCGTTGATTCCACCCTGCTTAACATTGCCATGGAAGCGGGCTTTTCCGGGTTGGTGGAGATACCTGTCAATCCGATACAGTTACTGCGGGTGGTTAATCAGGCCCTGGAACGGTTCCGGCTGCAGCGGGAAAACTACCGGTTGCGGACGCTCCTCCCCCTCTACAGTCTTGGCGAGCAGTTTTTTTCAGCCTCCACCGAGGAGGAGGTTCTTGACGGGCTGCTCGATGCCGTTGAGCGACAAACCGGGGCAAGCCACTTCTCCGTAATGTTGCACAATATCCAGGACGGTTGCCTTCACATTGTCGCCGCACGCGGCATGGATCCGGACTTGGTGCAGTTGATCCGGCTGCAGCCCGGTGATCAGATTGCCGGCTGGGTCTTCCAGCAGGGGAAACCGGTCATCTTGAACAAGGAAGATCAGGAGACCTCCATCTTTTCGCCTTTGCTGCAGCAGCCGGATATCGTCTCCGCGATTTCCTTCCCGCTTCGGATCCGCAAGCGGATCATCGGTGTGCTCAATATCAGTCAGAAAGAAGGCGACGAACGCTTTTCCGATGCCGATAACGAGATGCTGAGCATTATCTGCAGCCAGGCCGCCATCGCCCTCGAGAATGTGCGCGCACTGCACCAGCTGGCGGCGACCACCCGGATGCGGACCCTGTTTGAGCAGTATGTGGCGCCTGAAGTCGCCGAGTTGCTCATCGCCCAGAATTCCGACCTGATGGGACTCGGGGAGATCAAGGAGGTGACCATTCTGTTTGCCGATATCAGGAATTTCACCCGCCTTGTCCAGCATATCGACCTTCAGGTGCTTCGTTCGTTCCTCAACGCATTTTTTCAGTTCTTCACCGAGGAGGTTTTTCAGCATCGGGGAACGGTTGACAAGTTCATGGGGGACGCGGTCCTGGCGGTTTTCGGTGCACCGGTCAAGCTGGAACAGCCGAGCTTGGCGGCGGCGCGAGCCGCTCGGGCGATCAAAGCAAGGTTTACGGCTCTGCGGGATCAATGGACCGGGCAATGTCCGGAATTCAAAGGAGTCGATCTGGGGATTGCCGTGACCAGGGGTACGGTTTTTCTGGGAAATATCGGTTCGGCCAGACGGCTCGATTACACTGTGATCGGCAACGAAGTCAACATTGCCCAGCGTTTGGCGACGGAATCCTCATCCTGCCGGATTTTCACCACCGATGCGGTGCGGCTTGAGATCGACGGCCTATTCGAGATTACGGAGCTGGGTGAGATGCAGTTGCGGGGGGTCGAGAAAAAAATCCGGGTCTTCTGTGTCAACGATGAAAAATAGCACGAATCTCTTGCATCACCGGAATCTTTGCCGGACTGCCGTGATTAACTCTTTTTTCCCCAAATTTTACAGTGCTTCATCCACCAGCCCCCTCGTTTTCCCTGGTTTTCCTGAAGCGCTTTCAGCAGTTCCTTCATCTGGCTGACTTCCTGCCCTTCCGTAAATTCGATACCCATTTTGAAGGCTCTGATCTCTTGCTGGCGGAAGAGGTCCAGCCAGACGGGCACGGCAGTAAGGATGTAATGGTCGATGTCCGGCGGGTGGTTGATGGTTAATTGCAGCAAGGCCTCGTTGGTTTCGCGGGTGGAGTGGAAGATATGGAAACCGTTGCGGAAGACCTGGCTCATGAGCAGGCAGGCGCCGTGGCTGGAAATATCTATGATTCTTCCGGAAAAGGGACCGGCCAGGGGTTGTCCGCCTTTTCCGTCCACAGCATGGACTTCAAGCGGCAGGTAGTCGATAATGCGAGTGGATCTGCGATGTTCGACGCTCATGAAATCCGGCCTTTTGTCGTACGGCTTTTATCGGGGATGAAAAAAGAGAAGCTCCGGTGTATGGTGAGCTTATTCCAAATATAGTACCATGCCCGAAAATATACATAAAATCAAATATCGAACCAGCAGGCAGCAAGGGTCTCTTTTCCGGCACTCTGCCTGTTTTTCTTTTGGCTAACTCGTGAGAGGGGGCAATGAATTTAGGTAACCAAGAGCTGTTCCGCTCCCAGTGTTATGCGGACGGCAGGTGGATTGAGAGTGCGGAGGGCAACCGGATAACCGTATTCGATCCCTCCAGCGGAAATCCGATCGGCTCGGTTCCGGCTTTGGGTCGGGAGGAAACCGCAGCCGTCATCAGGGCCGCCAACGACGCCTGGCCGGCTTTGCGGGGCCTGGCCCCCCAAGGAACGGGCCCCCCCCCCCCGCCGCTGGATGGGGGCGGGGGGGGGCCGTCCGAAAGACGTTCCCGTTACTCTTACACCTGAACAGCGAA
>Ga0074197_1000226_pt2 | contig 71946 bp, 60 predicted proteins | sample EPASupsiteSAE305_FD_64526 | JGI IMG/M metagenome (GOLD analysis project Ga0074197, IMG submission 64526) | Bioremediated contaminated groundwater microbial communities from EPA Superfund site, New Mexico - SAE3-05 reassembly with SPADES | ecosystem: Environmental > Aquatic > Deep subsurface >... | reverse complement strand
GAATAATCCCGATCTACTCGCGAGTTTGGATCAGACGTTCGATTACACCCCTGAGGATGCGCGGAAGTTTTTAGCCAAACTCTGCTTGAATCTGGGGATCAGTGATAAAAATATCCACGATGCCTACAATGACCCGCTTGTAGCACTGCTTCAAGAGTCATTGCTTCCGGTCGATGTCGATCCGATGAAAGTGACGTTGAAAGACTCACTGGAGCGTCGAGCATTGGCGGATAGTCTCTCCAGCGGTATCGATAAACCGGCGGGATTCGTATTGCCGCTCAACTGGGGGAGCACGCGCTGGATTACCTGCCGATGGGAGTTTAGACGCTCCCAGCTCTTCCTCGCACCGGGAACCTCTCCGGTAGGGCTACGTCTCCCTCTGGATTCATTGACCCATAAACCGCATGTCGAGTTGGAGCAAAGTTTCGAACCTGATCTGTTTGGGGCATTCCCCTCGTTGGGAGAATATCACAGTGCCGTTAAAGCACGCGCGTTAAAAGCAACTAAGAAGACGAAAAAAACGGCCGACTATGAAACCTTTGTCCGAACGGCAATCAGTATCGAGATACGTGAGAAGAAGCTCTTTATTTTTCTCCCCCCCATTACCGATACCGAAGCGTTTTTGGATTTGATTGCATCGATTGAAGAGACGGCGGAAGCGATGAAGATGGCGGTGATGATCGAGGGGTACGAGCCTCCGCACGATCTACGCCTTGAGCGAATGCGGGTTACTCCCGATCCGGGGGTAATCGAAGTCAACATTCATCCGACATCGAGCTGGCAAGAACTCACTAGCGTGATCGATACCCTCTATGAAGAGGCGCATCAATCCCGCTTAGGGACGCTCAAGTTTATGCAAGATGGTAAGCAAATGGGTACAGGTGGAGGAAATCACGTCACCATCGGAGGCCTCACCCCGAGTGACAGCCCGTTGCTTAGAAACCCAGATCTTTTACGCTCGCTTATTACGTTTTGGCAGCACCATCCGAGTTTGTCGTACCTTTTCTCAGGGCAGTTTATCGGCCCCACCTCTCAAGCACCCCGTGTGGATGAGGGGCGGTTGGAAAATCTCTATGAGCTTGAGATTGCGTTTAATCAAATCCCTGAGAATGAAGAGGTTCCGTTTTGGCTCACCGACCGTCTTTTTCGTCATATGCTCACCGATTTGACGGGGAATACCCACCGCAGTGAGTTTTGTATCGACAAGCTTTATTCACCCGATTCTTCGACGGGACGTCTTGGGATTTTAGAACTGCGTGGATTTGAGATGCCGCCGCACGCGCAGATGTCGCTGATGCAGATGCTCCTTATCCGTACTCTCGTCTCGCTCTTTTGGAAAAAACCGTACAAACATAAACTGGTGCGATGGGGAACGCAGCTTCACGATAAATTTTTGATTGAACATTACGTCCGTGAAGATATTCGGGATATCGTCGAGTTTTTGCGTTCCGAGGGGTATGCTTTTGAGATTGATTGGTTCGATCCGTTTTTCGAGTTCCGTTTTCCACTCTATGGGATGAGTACGATCGAGGGGATTCACTGTGAACTGCGCGGCGGGATCGAGCCGTGGAACGTATTAGGGGAAGAATCGAGTTCGCAAGGGACTGCCCGTTATGTTGATTCCTCGCTAGAGCGGGTGCAGGTTCGGGTGCGTGATTTTGTGAGTGAGCGCTACGTCCTCACGTGTAACGGAGTGCGTGTGCCGTTGGTGAGTACGGGGGTAGAGGGGGAATACGTCTCAGGGGTGCGTTATCGTGCGTGGCAGCCGTGGTCGGCACTCCATCCGACCATCGGGGTTGATACGCCGCTGGTCTTTGATATCGTCGATACGTGGAACCGACGTTCTATGGGGGGATTCACCTATTTTATCGCCCATCCGGGAGGTCGTGCATACGATACCATCCCTGTCAATACCCTCGAAGCACAATCACGTCGCATCAGTCGATACTGGGGATTTGGACATACCCAAGGGGAGATGGAAGAGGTGCATGAACCGCTGATCCGTTCCCAAGACGCAGGAGAAGAGGTGACATCGCGTAGCGTTGTAAACCACCCTCAGAAAAAAGTATTCACCTATCAAGAGCTTCCGGGGTCATTGGAATATCCGCATACCCTCGATTTGCGTCGCAAATGGAGCCCTAATGCACAATAGGGTAAAATTCCCCATACTCTTTCAAAGGTAAATAGATTGGACGCTATGTTTGAACGCTATTCTCAAAACTCATCGTATGACGAGATGTTCGATTCGGATAAAAACGTCCGTCCCCATTGGGAAGCGTTAAAAAACAACCTTGAAAAGATGGGGCTAGAGCAGTTACACGCTAAGCAAAAAGAGATTGATTGGCGCCTTGAAGATAACGGAGTAACCTACAATGTCTATAATGACCCCGAAGGGCTGAACCGTCCATGGAAACTCGACCCTATCCCTTTGATTGTGGAAGAGGAACAATGGAATATTGTCGAAGAGGGGCTAAAACAGCGTTGCCGTCTTTTTAATCTTTTACTGCAGGATATCTACGGGGAACAAAAAACGATCCAAGAGGGGATTATCCCGATGGAGATCATTTATTCGCACGGCGGATTTATGCGTGAGATGCACGGTATGCAAACCCCGCTGGTCATTTATGCCGCCGATATGGCGCGTGGGCCGGACGGGAAAATCTGGATTATTAATGATCGTACGCAAGCACCCTCGGGATTAGGGTATGCGATTGAGAACCGTTTGACCATGAACGGCGCAATGCAGGATCTGTTTGAGGGAATTTCGGTCAAGCGCCTTTACGACTTTTTCGAAACGTTTAAATCTCTTTTTCAAGGGGAAAATGGCGGTCGAAACGGTGAGCCTCTTAATGTACTTCTCTCTCCCGGACCGCACAATGAAACCTATTTTGAACATGCGTATCTAAGCTCTTTTTTAGGGCTTACCCTTGTTCAGGGGCAGGATTTGCTTGCCAAAAACGGAGCACTCTGGCTCAAGAGTCTTAAAGGGCTCCGTCGTGTCGATACGGTTTTACGTCGTGTGGATGAGAGCTATTGCGATCCATTAGAACTAAGACCCGATTCTCAGCTGGGTGTCGCTGGTCTGGTACAGTCGATCAGAGCCGGCGGAGTAGCGATGATCAATCCGCTGGGAAGCGGTGTCTTGGAAAATCTGGGATTAAATCCGTTTATGCCCCATTTGGCTCGCTACTTTTTGGATGAAGAACTTATTTTGCCGCAAATTGCCACGTGGTGGTGCGGTCAGGCAAAAGAGCAGGAATTCGTGTTGGAAAATCTTGAGCGTTTGATTATTAAGACGATTGATCGTATCGGTGAAAAGCATACTTATGTGGGGAAACACTTATCCAAAAAAGAGCTGAAAGTACTCAGAGATGATATTCTCGATCAGCCGCACCGCTATGTCGGACAGGAGGAAGTGGAGTTCGCGACCTCTCCGACGATGGTACAAAACTCTATCGAAGCGCGTCGTGCCGTCATCCGTGCTTATACAATCGCTCAGAATGATACCTACACCCTAATGCCGGGAGCTTTGGTACGTGTCGGAATGAACAACGATTCGTTGATGGTCTCTAACCAATTTGGGGGGAGCAGTAAAGATTTATGGGTATTGGGAGAGTCGCAGAGTATCCCGCCGATCCCTTTTTTCAAGCCGAAAGCAAACTTTGAAAATTCTCTTGAAAACATTCCGAGTTTACGTGCGGAAAATCTTTTTTGGCTGGGGCGCTATCTGATGCGCTCTATTATTACCGCGCGGATGATTCGAACAACGTTGAAATATATGACCAATGCATCACGCTATGATCAGTCATCCAATCGACAAGCCGGAGAGATGCTGATGAATGCATTGACGCATGTAACGATGACGTATCCGGGCTTTTTGGATGATGAGACCCGTTTGGCTTTGTTCGATGAGATTGCATCGGTAAGTTTTAATATGGCGCGTGTAGGAAGTTTGGCACAAATCATTGCGATGCTTTCCAATACCAATACCTATGCGAAAAATCTTTTGCCGCTGGAAGCATCCCGTATTTTTGAGCGGATGAATCGGGAGTGGAGTCAGTTTTGTTATGAGGCAAAACCTTCTCCTCGATCCATGATCCACAATCTCGATAAGCTTTTGATGCAGTTAATGGCGTACAAAGAGTTGATTCAAGAGTCTCTGTTCGCCGATCAAGGATCGGTGCTGTATGAGATAGGGGCACGTTTTGAACGTTCACAGCTTCTGATTTCAAAAGCCAGAGCATTGTTGACTCCTGTACAAGATACGGTGAGTGAATACGAAGTTTTGGAGACTCTCTTAAGCACGTGTGAAAGTCTAAACGCGTACAGAGCCCGATATCGTTCCTCTTTTGAGATGGGAAATGTTATTGAGTTTTTATTACTCGATATCAATTTTCCGAAATCTTTGATCAGTGAAATAGAGGGGTTAATGAATATTCTTCCCCAGTTGCCGAAATTTAAAAACGCAACCTATCTTAGCCGATATGAAGAACCTATTTTTGAGGCGTTTTCCATGATGCGCCTTAGTAAGCTCGATACCTTGTGTGCTCTTTCGGGAGATGAATATATCCGCAGTGAACTGGATTCTCTCCTCTTAGCACTCTCAGAGCGTTTATTGCTGGCTTCCGGTGAGATATCTAAAACCTATTTTGCCCACTATGATGAGTAGCCTATGACCTATACGATTTACCACAGCACCCGTTTTTTTTATCAGCACGAGGTAGGGTTTAGTCATAATCTGATCCGTCTCCAACCGCGGGATACAATCCTCCAAGAGGTTCTTAATTTTGATCTAATCATTGAGCCGGTAGCTGCGGAGATTGAGTCCTATGATGATTTTTTCGGAAACCATTTGCATCATCTACTGGTACGTGAACCCCATACGGTTTTGAATGTTGTAGCACAATCACGGGTTAGGATCGATTTTAATGCCCTTGAGCAGCTTGAAGAGAATCGGGTAAAAGTCTTGAGCCTTACCTATTCCCAAGCGTTGGAGCGGATGATGTTTCTAACTCCTGACATTATTGCCGCGAAGCAGTTTTCTCTAAAAAGTCCGTTATTGCCGATTGCATCTGCGGAGATTTTGAATTATGCCCTGCAATCGATTAAACCGGAGCGTTCATTGTATGAGGGAATTCGAGAGTTTATCGAACGGATATTTAATGACTTTTCTTTTGTGAGTGGGTTTAGCGATCTCAATACCCCCGTTGAAACGGTTTTTAGTGAAAAAAAAGGGGTGTGTCAGGATTTTGCCCATTTCGCTCTAACGGCATTGCGCGCTAGCGGATTAAGTGCCCGCTATATGAGCGGTTATATTGAAACGACTTCCCATGACGGGGGTGAAAAGCTTTTCGGTTCCGATGCGTCTCATGCATGGATCGGAGTCTTTTTCCCGGGATTCGGATGGTTTGATTTCGACCCGACCAATAACATGGTACCGCGTGATCAACATATACTTTTGGGATACGGAAGGGATTATAGTGACATCTCACCGATGCAAGGGGTAGTGAGTGGAAGCGGTTCAAGCCATTTAGGGGTTATGGTCGATGTCTCCCGAGAATAGCATTTCTTCTCTTAGGGGGGTAAATTCCCCTTTTTTTGAATCATTGTATTTTTTTTAAGCAACCCTTGAGATGACTTTAGGATATGATTGACATAGACCTAATGATGTAAGGGGTGTTGATGCTTGAGCCGGTTTGTCCCGAATTACAAAAATTTTATGATATCTTCGATAGCGTAGATCAGACCAAAGTGTCGGAGTTTAAAGAATTCTTAGAAGCCAATGCGGTGAATTTTAACCTCTTCAAAGAGGGAAATTTTATTGAACGTTCTTTCCCCTTTGACATGATTCCCCGTATTATTCCTAAATCCGAATTTGATGAATTGGAAGCGGGGATTATTCAGCGTGTTAAAGCACTCAATGCTTTTTTAAATGATATTTATAACGATCAGAAAATCGTTCAAGACGGCGTCGTACCGCGCGAGTATGTCGATTCCGCTAAAGCCTTTTTGCCTGAATTTATGGGGGTAAATCCTCCTAAAGGGGTGCGTACCCATATCAGCGGGATTGATCTCGTTAAAGATGCGGTGAGCGGAAAATGGGTTATTCTCGAAGATAATCTCCGAGTCCCCAGCGGTGTAAGTTATCCACTCACGATTCGTCGTGCCTTTCGCCATACGTATCCTGAGTTTTTTGAGTCGATGAAAATAGCAAAAATAAAACATTACGGAGATGAACTCCGCGCGGCGATGGATTACGTCAATACGGGGGGACTTAATGTCGTCCTCACTCCGGGGCGCTATAACTCGGCCTATTACGAACACAGTTATTTAGCCAAAATCACCGGTGCGACGCTTGCTTCAGGTGAAGATCTGGTGGTCGAAAACGATGAAGTCTTTTTATGCTCGTATGATGGAGAACGTCTCCGTGTCGGAGCGATTTATCGGCGTCTTGATGATGATTTTCTCGATCCCGAGGAGTTTGAACCTGACAGCCTGATTGGGGTAAAAGGGATCACTAAGGCCTACCGTGCAGGAAACGTCGCTATCATGAACAGTATCGGAAACGGTGTTGCCGATGACAAAGGGATTTACTATTTTGTCCCGCAGATGGTTAAATATTATCTGAATGAAGAGCCGATTCTCTCCAATGCACCGACCTATCTCCCCTATTATGAGAAAGATCGCAAATACGTTCTGGATAACATTGATAAGCTCGTTATCAAAGACGTCGCGGAAGCGGGAGGGTATGGGGTATTGTTCGGAAATCGTCTAACTCCTGAACAACGCGATGAGATTATTGAGATGATTTTAGCAGAACCTCGCCGTTGGATCGCACAGGAGGTGATCGAATTTTACGATCTTCCGTGTATGATGGAGGGGGGCATTCTCCCTCGCAAAGCCGATTTACGCGCTTATGTTATTCATGGCGAAAAAGTGACCGTCAGTATGGGGGGATTGACCCGCTATGCGATGGAAGAGGGTAACTATCTCGTCAATTCGTCTCAAGGGGGCGGCTTTAAAGATACATGGGTGGTGGAACTATGATAATCAACGGTATAGCAATTTCGGTGAATACCGCACAGCGGCTTTATTGGTTTGGGCGTTACGTTCAGCGGGCAGAGACGATGCTCAAAGAGTTGGTGAACAGTTATGATTATATTATTGATCGTGATTTTGAGGAGGGGCAAAAACTCTATCGCAAGCTTGGGGTCGAAATCGAATACGACAATGCACTCGATTTTCTCAAACAAGGGGTATACGGAACCTACGGCGGAAGTATCGAGCAGATTATCAGCTGGGCACGCGAAAATGCGATAGAGACACGTCACTTACTCGACGAGAGAGGATTTGCTACCCTCAATAAAATTCATAATCAATTGGCTTTAGGGCGAGAACGTGCAGTGAGTCCGAGCAATCTTGAAGAGATTATCGACAACTGCAGTTTGATTTTGGGGATATTTTCCTCTGAGCTAGATCGCACAAGAGCCTATCAGCTGATCCGATTCGGGCAACAGATTGAACGTTTTGATCTCATTTTGCGACTTTACGGAGAGATTGAGATGGTTACGGCCGATATCGATGTAATCAATACGATTGCGAGACAGTTGAACCGTAATTATCGCTCTATCAATGTGACCACTTCGGATATTTCTAAGTTTCTTATTTTCTTAAACAGCGTTGTTGATCGTGTGATACAAACGGATGCCTGTGTGTCGGCATCGACTCAATCCCAATCGTGAGCGGCTGTGATATGGGTGTCATAGAAGAGGTTTTTTCGATCGATCTTCCCGTAGGGGAACAGTTTCGGATACAGCGTTGCCGATATACCCCAACAGGGGGTGAAACCTTAAAACGTATCTCTATCGTCAGCGGAATCCATGGAGACGAGCTAGAAGGGCAATATGTCTGTTTTCTTCTTGGAGAGTGGCTTCGTGCCCATGCGGATAAAATCAAAGCGACGATTGATATCTATCCGGCGATTAACAGTCTCGGATTGGATAGTATCACCCGCTCGGTCCCTTTCTATGACGTTGACTTGAATCGTATTTTTCCAGGGAGCAAAAACGACTTTCTCCCCGCACAAATAGCCGATGGTGTCGTGAGTGCGATGAGGGGGTCTGAAATCGCCATCGACATTCACTCCAGCAATGTATTTTTACGTGAAATCCCGCAGGTACGGATTGCTAAATCGCAGGCAAAAACGCTGGTTCCCCTCGCGAATAAGCTCAATATCGATTTTGTCTGGGTACACGATGCGGTAACCGTTTTGGAATCGACGTTTGCCCATGCGATGAATACCCTTGGGACGAAAACTCTTGTCGTCGAGATGGGAGTGGGGATGAGACTGGGCAAAGCCTACGGACATCAACTTCTCGAGGGTATTTTAAATTTGATGGCGTGTGAAGGATTTTTAGATATCGAACCGCTTGATGTCCGGATGCCTATACAGTCGCATGTCGGCGAGGTGGCGTATCTCAACGCTTCGTGTCCGGGATTATTCGTCCCCGCGATCGAGCATTGCCAGATGATTGAAAAAGGATCTATCGTAGGGGCTATTGTTGATCCTCTGAGCGGTCAAACCCTCGATGAGGTCATTGCCCCTATCGGAGGGATTCTCTTTACCCTTAGAGCCTATCCCATCGTGTATGAAGGCTCATTAGTCGGTCGGATTTTCGGGGAGAATGTATGAAGCGTATCGAAATATTCAATTTTAAGTCTCCTAATCGGGCTCCGCTGAAAGTCGAAGGATTTTTATTCGGAGAAGAGTCGAATGGCCCTTCGGTCGCAATCGTCGGAGCGATGAGCGGTGATCATATCAACCAGCTTTACGTGGCATCACGTCTTGTCGAGTATCTGCGCCAAAAAGAGGAAGAGGGAAAAATCAGCGGAAAAATTTTAGTCATCCCTGCCATTAATTCGTATGCGCTGAACATGGGAGAGACCTTTTGGCCGCTCGATAAAACGGATATCAACATGATGTTTCCGGGATATGCGCAGGGGGAGACGACACAGCGGATTGCCGCAAAGCTTTTTGAGGCATTGCAAGGGTTTAATTACGGCATTATTTTAGAAGGCCGCCGCGATCAGGGGATGTGCCTTCCGTATGTAAAACTGATTAAAAGCGATTATGAAGATATCGATTCGGCACGTGATTTGGGGATGCGTTTTATCCATTTTCGTCCTTACAGCCCTATAGAAACGGTAATGCTACAGTACAACTGGCAGTTGTGGGGGACGAAAGCACTTTCGGTCGTATTCGGTAAAAACGGCTCGATTGACCCGGTAAGCAGTGAGGAAGTTCACGGAGCACTGGTGCGGTTTATGGTCAAACGTCAAATCTTGGATACCGCAGTATTTGAGGGGTTTGTCAGTAATATCATTGAACCGGAGGGGATTACTCTGCTGAAAGCTTCACGCGCCGGAATTTTCGACTCATTGGTATCTTGCGGTACCACGGTATCCAAAGGGGATACGTTGGGACGGATCACAGATGCCCTCAGCGGGGAAAAGTTGGAAAAAATAATTGCGCCGATTGACGGTGTATTGACATGCCAGTATGCTCATCCTCTTATTTTTCAAAATTCGATTGCTTTTCGGATCGCATCGGTAGAGCTCAAAAAATCTATAACAAAAAGTAAATGAAGAAGAGGGTAAAGTTTTAATTTATACAAGGTGGGAAGAGAGATGGAAGAATATCAATCTAATAAATCTAAATCGCCGGCTTTAATCATTGTAGGGGTTGTCACTCTCATCGCTTTAATCGGGGTACTGATTTATTCAGAACTGGAAAAAATAGAAAGTGAAGAGATGCAAGAGCAATACCATGCAGAAATCAAAAACATTGAAAATTATCTGAATGAGGGAAATTGTACGCAAGCGGCTTCTGAATACGCCCGTGCCAAAGAGACGCGCGATATTATCGTGAAGAGAGGATTGTATTACAGCCTCGGCTCTCACGCCAAACAGGCACACGCCATTGTGATCGCAGAGTGTTTCGCAAAAAATAAAGAGTTTGATACTGCGGTTGCACTGCTCGATAGTGAAGTGGATGAGGACCCCGATTATCTTTTGAGAGCATCTGTTATTTATAAGAATGCGGGGGAGCTTGATAAAGCCGAAAAAGCTAAATCAAAAGCCCAAAAATATTAATCTTTTCTCTTTTTAAACGTCGTGATGGTAATGGTGTAACATCCGTTGATACTCTTCATACACCTGTTGAGGGGTGAGAGAGTTTTTATACATTTTAAGAATTTGGCGTATAAAATCGATAGGGTATTCGATAGAGAGACCTGCATTGCGTGCGTAAATCTTAGCGAGAGTTTCGTACATCCCCTCATAAATAGCAGGTTCTTCCGCTTTAAGCCGTTGGAGATTTTCTTCGGCTTGAATCAGCTTAGTATCATTGAACTCGCCTCGTTCGTTGATCGTTTTACGAATCTCTACATACTCTTTTAGATTTTTGCGGTTGAGAACGTAATCGGTAAAAGTTTCTATGAGTGACATGTTTTCTCCTTATTTATCCGTGAAACTATTGTACGCTTTGATCGTAGCAATAGTATAGCAACAATCTCCCAATGCACTATAATAAAATGATTTATAGAAAAACCGATGTATAATAAGTCAAATTGATTGAGAAGGAGTCATGATATGACCGCTGTTAGAACCGTGTATCGTGATATGCCTAAAACACTCATCATCCCCTCAGAGCTTCAGCATCGTGCCGTAGAGGTGATTATGATCCCTCTCGAAGAGGAAAAGAGCGGTGATGATTTTAAATCATGGCTTTGCGGTATGCCCGAAGAGGTAGATGAAAAAGTGTTTGAACGCTCAAACGATACCAATGAAGGTCGTTTGTGGGCTATCTGATCGATACCAATGTTTTGTCCGAATTACGGAAAAAACAAAATGCCGATACCAATGTAATCGAGTGGTTTAGCGGTGTAGATGGAGTGGAGTGTTACGTCTCCGTTTTGACGCTAGGGGAGATTTTCAACGGGATACAAAGGCTTCGTGAAAAAAATCCGGTAGCCGCTGAAAGCCTCAACAAATGGCTCGATACCCTCACTCAAAACTTCCATGACCGAGTATTACCGATCACCTCCGACATAGCACTCAAATGGGGAGAGATTACCGCACCCGTTTCATTACCCGTTGTCGATTCTCTGATTGCTTCGACGGCGATGGTTCATGATTTGACATTGGTGACACGCAATATCAAAGATGTAGAGAAGACGGGAGCAAAATTGCTCAATCCGTTTGGGAAATAAGTCATTATAAGAAATTATTTTGGATTTTATACTGGTTACTTCAAATATAAATAGTAAGATATTAGTTTGCCCATATTATTAATTTCTTAATTGGTTCAAATCAACTTTGATTAATTGATTTAGGTCGATACCTCGGTTTGGTCGAGTATAATCATCCAAAAGTAAAGGTTCAAAATAATGTTTTAAGTTTTGTTCAATTTTATAAAATTTTGTAATTTTATACTTTTGATAAAGTAATTCATCAAAACTTAGTAAAACTTTATCTTCTTCTTTAACAGTTTCAGATCCATTTGAATAAGTTGGTCTTGCATCAGGCATTGCATTAATCATCGCCCAAGATACTGGTACTGTGAGTTTAAATGTTGATTTAAGGGTACTGCATACGTTATTAGCTAAACTGTCTTTGTTTTCTTTTGGAGGTAAAACAATATTTATTCCTATTGAATCATGTCTTTCATGTTTCATTTTTGTAGAAAAATAGCGAATACCGTCGAAATGTCCTTTTTCAATAATTAACCATTGTAGAATCATATTTGGAATGATGTATTCAATATTAAAAGCTGCATCTTCTTCTTTCTTTTTAAAACTGCATGCCAAAATTAAAGGATATAAAATGAAAAATGATTTTATTTTTTCCTCATTGTAGGGTTTTGAATTGTTATCGAAAGGTCTAGATTCTTTGTGTAAGGTTTCAAAAGTTATTGCAAAATCTAAAATGTTTAAGTCACGAGTATTTATAAATTGAGACATATGTATTTTATTGAGATCAGGTTTATTTAGTTCTTGCCAACATACATAAAGAGTATTTCCTAAATATAAGCTTGGTACACCTGCAACTGAATAGCGTTGTGTTGCAACTAAGTGTCTCATATTAAACGGGATATGAAACATTTCTTTCTTATCAGTAATTTCTTTATCAGAAATTCTAATTCGATAAAAAGATTCATCAGCTTTATGTGTAAATGATAAGTTTTCAAGATGTATTCGCTGGGTACGCATGAAACTATTGAATTCTTGATATGCTAAAAAGTTATTACCAGATAAATAATGGCTAATTATTGTGTCAAGATTATTTCCAATGTCTTGAATATTGGAAGAATTCATTTGCAAAAAATTTGCTAATTCACCTGATGGTAATTCTTTAATAATCTGGATGTAAGTTTCAATTCTTCTTTTGAGTGTATCTCGATAACCATCTTCTAATACTTCCAAAGGATATTGAAAAATATGACGCCCACCACGTCCTTTATTTAATGCTTCCAGAATGATTTGAAGTTCTGATTTAGCTTCTTTTTTCATTTTATTCTCAAACCCCGAAAATCTTCTTCGCCCGCTCCAAATCTTCCACCGTATCGATCCCGAATCCAGCACTTGCTACTTTGACCATCGAGATTTTTTTGCCGTGATAGAGGGCGCGGAGCTGTTCGAGTTTTTCGATGTCCTCCAGCGGTGCTTCGCCGAGGGCGCAGAAATCGTGGAGCGATTTTTTCGTAAATCCGTAAATCCCGATATGCCCGAAATAGTTGGCTTCGCCGCTTCGGTTAAACGGGATAGGAGAACGGGAGAAATAAATGGCGTTATGATCGGCGTCGGTGATCACTTTGACGAGATTCGGGTCTTGCGCTGATTCAGTATTGATCGCGTTATAACAGCTTCCCATGATAAACGGAGCGTTCGCAGCTTTAAGGGCGTTGAGCCGTTCGATCAGGAGTTCGAGTACTTCGGTTTCGATAAACGGCTCGTCCGCTTGGACGTTGATGATGAGTTCATCATCGGGTACATCGATGATCTGGGCGCACTCATTGATACGGTCGGTTCCGCTTTTATGCGTGGTCGAGGTGAGGCGTGCTTCGACACCGTGAGCGGCGCAGATGTCGAGAATTTTTTCATCGTCACACGCAACCACGACACGGTCGATGGAGGCGACTCGTTTGGCGGTACGAATCACCATCGGTAGACCGCCGATGTCGGCTAAAACTTTTTCGGGAAAGCGGGTGGAGGCGAGACGGGCAGGGATGATAATCATAGTTAAACCTATTGAGAGATATAATTGCCTAAATCATAACGAAAAGAGTCGTAAATGCTCCTTTATCAACCCGACGGAGGCTATTGTTACAACAGCGATTCGATATTGCTGTACGGGTTCATCTCCCGTTTTACCCCGAAAGGAAAAATGCTCGATGTCGGTGCGGGGAGCGGAATCGTGGGGCTTTTGATCGGGCGCGATTTTTCGGAGGTTACGCTGGAGGCTGTAGAAAAACAGCCGTTATACGCCGAATTTGCCCGTCGTAACGCACAAATAAACGGTATCGGCTATACCCTCCATGAGGGGGATTTTTTAGAACTGGGCGCTCACGGAAGCTATGATTGGATTGTCTCCAATCCCCCTTTTTATCATGAGGGATCATCGCGCTCTGAGAACCCGATTCTCCACCAAGCCCGCTACAACGTCCATCTCCCGATCGTTCCGTTTGTCACTAAAATATCGAAACTTCTAAAATCCTCCGGCGAAGCGGCGATTTGTTACGATGCGCGCCAGTTTGCAGAGCTTTGCAGTGCTTTTGAGAGTAGAGGATTAAGAGTCGTTGAGGTACAATTCGTCCATTCTAAAGCAGATCGTCCCAGTACGCTGGTCATGATCCATGTTAAAAAAAACAGTAAATCGGCTCTCACCGTGTTACCTCCGCTTATCACGGAAGAAGAGGGCGGATATACCGTCGCCGTACAGGCAATTTACGATAAAGCAAAGGCACACAGTATCAAATGTCCGATTATATGACACAAGAAGGTTTCACGTATGCGTTCGACCCCTCTGCCTGCGCATCGTGCGGCGGAAACTGCTGTACCGGTGAGAGCGGCAATATTTTTGTCTCTGTTACGGAGATAACGGCAATTGCAAAACTGCTGGAGATGGATGAGGGGGAGTTTCGTCGTACATTCTTGCGCAAAGAGGGGTTTCGATTTTCACTCAAAGAGAAAATTGTAAAAGGTTCCTACGATTGTGTGTTTTTTGACCGTTCACTAAATGGGTGTACTATTTATCAAGCTAGACCGTTGCAGTGTCGAACCTTCCCCTTTTGGGATTATTTTCGCCACCGTATCGATGAGCTTAAGCTAGAATGTCCGGGAATAATTCATGATTAAATATCTATCTGCCGCGTTATTGGCTATCTCTATCGCCCATGCCGCACCTGCTGTGACGTACAACACAAAAGTGTTGGAAGATACTTACACTCTTTATGCACTTGATGCCCAAATGCGTCAAAAATACCATCAATCCTCAGTATTTTTTGCCGAACTTTACAAACAGACCTCAAAAAAAGAGTATCTTTATCAGTCTTTGCGTATGTTGGAACAATCTAACGATTTGAAAACACTCTCAAAATTAACCTTTGAATCGCTTAAAGTTCTCCCTGAAGATGAAGTGTTAAAGCGGTTTGAAGTGATTGTTTTGCTTAAAGAGGGAAAATTTGCAGAAGCGTCGCAAAAAGCTTTAGTATTGAGCGAAAAGAGCAAAAAATCTCCTGATTATCTTTTGTATGCGGAAACACGTTTAAAGCTCGGTGATTTTTCAGGGGCAACGGCGGCACTGAAAAAATCGTATGATTTGAATTATGATGAATCGACGGCGGAGAGAATAGCCCTGATCCAATATACACAGTTGGGGAAAAAAGGTGAAGCGATTACATTTTTGAAAGAGCATATCGGAACACAGGGGAACAGTCAAATTCTCGGTAAACGTTTGGGCAGTTTATACGCAGACAGCGGAGAGCTAGATAAAGCCGCTCTCATGTATGAAGAAACGTATGATGCATTCAAAGATTCGGCATCTGCCGAAGAGGCGCTTAAAATATATCTTTATGAGAAAGATTTTTCAAAAATGACGCTTTTACTTGAAAAATCCCATTTGAATGATCCCCTTTTACTCGATTTGTATGTGAGAGTCAAAGCATTTGATAAAGCCTCAGCGCTTGCTCAAACACTCTATGAAAGTGAAAACAATCCGATCTATCTGGCACAAAGTTCCGTCTTTAGATACGAAGGTGCAACCAACCGAAGCGATCCGGTATTGATCGCCGAAGTGATTGAAGGGCTCAAAAGGGCCAATAGTGATTTGGAAGAGCCTCTGTATCTCAATTATTTGGGTTATCTGATGATCGATCATGATGTCAATGTTTCCGAAGGGATGGGCTATGTCCGTCGTGCACTACAGAAACAACCGGATTCGCCGTTTTACATTGATTCGCTTGCATGGGGACATTATAAACTGGGGGAGTGTATCGAAGCACTCCGTTTGATCAAACAGGTCGAGTCGATGATCGGCAGTGACGAAGAAGAGGTGAGAGAACACCTCAAAGCCATAGAAAAGTGTAAAACTAAGGAGAAATAAGTTAATGATATTAGATGAGATTATCGCAAAAACCAAAGAAGATTTAAAAGAGCGGGAAGCCAAATTTAGTATGGAGTGGCTTGGCCGCTCACTTGCGTTCAATTCTCGTGCTCCCCGTGACGTACGCCCTTATCTTACTTCGACTCTCGAGGAGCCGTATCGTATTATCTCCGAAGTCAAAAAAGCGTCTCCGTCGCGCGGAGTGATTCGTGAGGACTTCGATCCCGTCGCGATTGCGCAAGCATATGAACGGGGCGGTGCTAATGCGATCTCTATCCTTACGGAACCCCATTTTTTCCAAGGCAATCTCGACTATCTCGCGGAGATTCGCCGCTACACGAGTATTCCGCTTCTGCGCAAAGATTTCATCATCTCTAAATATCAGCTTCTCGAAGCACTCGTCTACGGAGCCGATTTCGTCCTCCTTATTGCGGCGGCACTTAGTAAAGACGAACTCAAAGAACTGTTGAATTATACGCGCCATTTGGGAATGGAAGCGCTTGTTGAAATTCACGACAAAACCGAACTTACCAAAGCGATTTATGCAGGTGCCGATATTATCGGGATTAACCATCGCAACCTCCAGAGCTTTGAGATGAATATGAATCTCAGCTACGATCTCATTCCTCTCATTCCAAACGGAAAAATCATTGTTGCCGAAAGTGGTATTTATGAACACGGTCAATTGGAAGATTTGAATAAAGCGGGTGTCGATGCCTTTTTGGTCGGTGAGTCTTTAATGCGTCAGGATGATGTCGAAACAGCATTGAAAGAATTGAAAAACGGGTAAATGCAGCTAAAAATAGTTGCTACCTATTAATTTTATAAATCTAATGATATAATAATAAAATTTTAATTATCAGGTAAATTTTATTATGAATTCTTATACTACGTACAAGCGCCTAATCGCTAAAACCGTTATAATCTCTCTGCTTGCCAGTTTAGCAATCGCCTTTGTATACGGTATTTTTATTAAAAAACGGGCGATTGACGATCTTGCCCGTGTTGATGCTCGAAAAACCAGCCGATTGGCGTTTGAAGCGCTTTATTCGGCAATGGAAAAAGGGTGGAGCAAAGAAGAGTTGGACTCGATCATTGTTCGACTCAACGATGTAGAGCCGAATATGCGTATCAATGCGTATCGCAGTCCGATCGTTGCGGAACTCTTCGGTGATCGTGATAATGATAAAAATATCCGTGAACATGACCCGATGGTAGCCAGTGCCATGAAGGGTGAAGAGATTTTAGCGGGTGATGATGAAATCCGTTATCTCTATCCGATTGAGGTTAAAAAAGAGTGTCTCAGTTGTCATACCAATGCAAAAGTAGGAGATATCAACGGCGTTATTGACGTTCGATTTCCGGTTGCCAATCTGAAAATTTCACTGACCACGATGATCAACTCCTTTATTATCTTTTTTGTCAGTTTTACCATTATTATTTTTGCTATTTTGTACTACAAACTTAACGCCCTTTTGGTTCAGCCTATCAAACAATTTATTGTAATGATCCAAGATATTATCAGTAATAATGATATGGCAAAACGTATCAGCCTCAAAACAAAAATTTTAGAAGTGAAAAATATTGAAAACTATTTCAATAAAATGTTGGACTCGATCCAAGATTATTATGAAAAGCTTCAAGAGCTCTCCGATCGCGATTATCTGACCGGGCTTTATAACCGTCGAAAATTTGAAGAGTTTTTAACGTATGAGGTTAAGCGTTCTGTGCGTCACCGTCATAAATTTAGCGTGTTAATGATCGATTTGGATAATTTTAAATACATTAATGACACGTATGGACACGCTTCGGGGGATTTGGTACTCAAAGAGGTGACCAATATTTTTGGATCTAATCTCCGAAATGCCGATGTTTTAGCCCGTATCGGAGGGGATGAATTTGCGGTTATTTTGCCGGAAACATCCTATGAAAACGGATATGCGGTGGTGGAGAAACTTCGATCCTCTCTTGAAGCGACCCCTATTTCATTGATGTTTGATCAAGTTTCATTGACTGCAAGTTTCGGAATTGCCGAGTATCCCGAACAGGGTGAGAATATCGAATCACTTCTTACTGGGTCGGATTTGGCCATGTACAAAGCCAAACGTGCTGGGAAAAATACAATTGCCCGTGCCGATCAAAGTGATCAGGAGATGGCAAGCGAAATACAGAAAAAAGGGGAATTCTTACGTCGTGCGATTGACGAAGACAGAGTGGAACCTTTCGTACAGCCGATTTATGATGTCAAAAGCGGAACCATCTTCGGATATGAAGTGTTAGCGCGTATTCGTGACGGTAAGCGATTTATGGCGGCGGGACAGTTTATCGAAGTTGCGGAGAGTCTCGGGTTCGCACCGAAAATCGATCAGATTATTTTGACGAAAGGGCTATTGGCACGTGAAGAGAAGGGGCTTTGGGATAAACGCTTTTTCTTTAACCTTTCGACCAAAAGTCTTTTCGGCGGTGATTACGTTGATGTGATAAAAGCCCATTATGAACGCGATCCTAAAGGGATTGAAAACACAGGTGTCACCATCGAAATTTTAGAGCGCGAAGCAATCCATAATGTTAACGGATTGATGGATATTATCGAAGAGATGAAAAAAGTGGGGATTACGTTCGCCCTTGATGATTTTGGTTCAGGGTTCTCTTCGTTCGTCTATTTAAAATATTTCGATACCGATTATGTCAAGATTGACGGTGAATTTGTCAAAAACATTGTGGTCAATGAGAAAGACCGCATTTTTGTGAAACATATCCATCAGATTGCAAAAGAGTTCGGCAAAAAAACCATTGCGGAGTATGTAGAGGATAAAGAGACCCTCGACATCCTAAAAGAGATCGGCGTCGATTATGCGCAAGGGTTCCATTACGGTCAGCCTCATCAGCTGGCATAACGCTATTCGACTCGATTCCGACCGTTTTGCTTAGCAAGATAGAGCTTGGAATCAACCATTTGAATGTATTTTTGAATGGTATCTTTGGTCACGAAAGCGAGATCGTGGGTATCGATTTCACATACACCGATACTGACGGTATAAGTGAGAAGATCCCCCTCGTATTCGAGTTTGGATTCATTACTGCGCCGGCATATTTTTTCAGCCAAAAGATGGGCTTCTTTATAATTCGTAGAGGGGAGGAGAATTAAAAACTCTTCTCCGCCGAATCGGAAAATAAAATCTGATTTCCGCAAAGTTGTCTGTAAACTTACCGCAAAATTTTTGATGACTTCATCTCCGGCAAGATGGCCAAAACGGTCATTGATCTCTTTAAAATGATCCAAATCACACATAATGATGGAGCATTCGCTTTCGGTTGCTTTTGCAATCTCAATTTGTCCCATGACGATTTTTTCAAACAGACGCCGTCCAAGAAGACCGGTCAAAGGGTCTTTCGTATATTCGCCGATTATCAGCATATCATTGATAATCGCGATTTCATTGCCGATTTCTAAAGATGTGTAATCCAGATGTTGCAACATCTGAATCATATTTTTATGGTCGAGTATCTTGGAATTGTGTTGTGAAAAAATATTGAAAGCCAATTCATGCAAGGTGATGTGAAGACGTTGAATATCGCTGAAATGACTTGTATTGGAGAGATAAGGGATGGAAGGGTTATGCAGCCATTGTCCGAAAGAGCATTGGGTATGGTCGAGTTCACAATGGCTCCCTTCCCGTGCGGTTCCTTGTAACTCGGCGATGAGCAGTAGCATCCATTCCAAATGGTGCTGATAATGGATCATCAGATGTTTTTCAATCAGATGAGAGAGATGAGAGAGGCGTACATGATGTTTGGTTGCCAATTTACGTAAAAATTGATGGTAATACTCTTCTGCGATACGGGATTCTAAATGGGTAAATTGGGTATTGGCATGGGCAATAGAAGAGCACTTTTCTTCCGATGCCAAAAGGCCCAAAATCTCACGTGCAACACTTGAGAGTTCGCTATGAACGAAAAGATAGGGGAGATCATTGTGAATACAAAAATCGAGGTAGTCTTCAATCGTTTCGGCTTCATCTTGGGTATCAAAGGAGTCAAATACGACGAGGAGCCGCTCTTTTTGCTCGTTGATTACTTGTCCATACGATGAATCGTAGTGGGCAAAGCATTCACTGCTTTGTACATCTTGGGTAAAACGCTCTAAGGTTAACCGTATGATCGGCAGATAACTTTTCCATTGAAGCATCAGACCCCTTTTTTTGTTAATTTAGCTTAATAGTTTTTTTGCGCACTCGTTGATACGTTTACCGTCTGCTGTCGCACCAAGTGCTTTAGATGCCGCACCCATCACACGTCCGATATCTTTCATCGATTCTGCTCCGGTTTCTGCGATGATAGTGCATAGAGCATTCTCTAGTGCTTCATCACTAAGCTGTTTTGGGAGATACAGTTCAAAGATAGCCGCTTCGGAAGCCTCTTTTTCATACAAATCTTCACGTCCCGCATCACGGTATTGGCTCATTGCATCTTGACGTTGTTTAACTTGTTTTTGGATGATTTTGATGATATCTTCATCGCTGAGTTCTTTACGTTCATCCACTTCAATCTGTTTCATCGCACTGCTTAGAAGGCGCAATGCATCGCGTAGGGGAGCGTTTTTCTCTTTCATTGCCGTTTTAATATCATTATTGATTTGTTCTTTTAAACTCATAACTATCCCTTGGAACTATATTTGCTTATTATAGCTAAATATGACTCGGATGGGATAATGCGCATACCACTTTATTTTTCGATACTATCAGCATCCTTGTTGCTAAGCGGTTGTACTGCACATTTAACTGAGCCTGAAATTACGTTTACCCCGCCAAAATATGTCGAAGAGATGCCCTCCCGTGAAGAAGAAAATAGCTTTGTTGCACGAGGAAGTCTTTTCGGGCAAGGGGACAGTCCGCTTTTCTCCGATCATAAAGCAATGCATGTTAATGATATCGTTACAGTGGTGATATCTGAAACCGCCAGCAGCTCGAATGTCGGTAAAAAAGCTCTTAGTGAAGCGGATACTATGGGATTAAACGGTGGATTATTTAGTTCAACCGGACAAAACTCAGCCGTAGATTCAGCCTTAGGAAAGTTGAACGGTTTATCGAACATCGGATTTAGCGGTGGTTCTACTTCCAACTATGCCGGATCAGGGAGTGCGACTAAAAATGCCTCATTTTCGACAACGGTATCGGCACGGATAGTTAAAGTCATGTCAAACGGCAATTACTTTATTACAGGACGTCGTGAGATAATGGTAGACGAACAAAAGCAGATTATGCAACTCAGCGGAGTGATACGACCGTATGATATCGATCAAAATAACCAAATCAACTCGGCTAAAATTTCTGACGCTAAAATTCTTTATGCGAATGAAGGGGATGTTGATCGCTCTATCAACCAAGGGTGGGCAAGTAAAATGGTGGGAGCCGTCTGGCCGTTTTAAGGAATGATCCTCATCGGATCATTTGCATCGGATCGATGTGTGCATTACGCTGCGTTACCTGAAACATCAACTCTTTTCCTACACGCCCGATAATCGAACCTTGCTTAAGACGTTTTCCCACTTCGACCGTAGGGGCAATTTTGTCCAAATGGGCATAAATCGTGTGCAATCCGTTATCGTGCTCGATAATAACAACGTTTTCAAGCATTGCGGTCGGCTTGGCAAGGATAACTTTGCCGTTGAGTACCGATTTGACTTTAGCATCGGCTTCGGTCGGACGAAGCGAGACGGAGTCATTAAAGATTTTGATACCGTAAATCGGGTCGGTATACGGGCCAAAACGCTTGGTTACGACATAGCCATCAAGCGGCGCAATGGTACGTTCTCCCGAGTATCCGGCGACATTGGAGGGGCTGTATTGCGCAACTGCCTGTTTTACGTCTTCCGGTATCGGTTTAGATCCCGGTTTTTGCGCTACTAATTTCGGAGGGGCTTTTTTAGGCTTTAGAGACTCACGTTTGATGATATTGAGGTTGGCAAGGGTATTTTGGAGTGAGCGTTGCTGATTTAGGATTTTATCTAACGATTTTTTATACTGATTTTTCTCTTTTTCGAGAAGCGCAATCGCTTTTTCATTCTCTTTTTTAGTCTCTAGGACTTTATTTTTTTGTTCATCAATTACGGCAATCGATTTTTTCAGTATCGTAGTTTGAGACGAAAGGCCGGAGATTTTTTCGGCATTTTCGGCAAAAACGAAGTTAAGTTCTTTAATCTCTTGCTGAATCTGTTTGAGATGAAGTTTCAACGCCTCTTCGGTAATAATGGCATCGGCTTCTTTCGCACGGTCATCATTGATGAGCAACGAGATGGACGTATTGCGCGCAATAGCGAAAACAAGACGCTGCTCAATATCGTTTTGGGTTTTAATCAAAAGGGATTGCTGTGTCTCCAATCCTCGTAGTGTGGTTTTATTGGAGAGATAGGTGTTCTCTTTTGATTTAAGCTCTTGTACGAGTGTGTTGAGATGCTGCTGCTGGGTTCCGACAATCTGACGTTGTTGGATTATTTTAGAGGCAGTTGCTTCGAGTTTAGCGTTTAAAGTTGAATAGGTCTGTTTGGTTTGATTCAATTGTTTCGAGGTATTTTGAATCTTATCATCAATTTTTGCCGCAGGGAGCGATATCGACAATAAAGAGACGAGAATCAGCGAGAAAGGGGTGCGCATTTATTCCTCTTCTTCATTTCCGATGACAATCATCAAAGTAAGAATGATAGATACTCCAAGTGCAATGAGAAGGGATCGGACAGCGTCATTAACAAAATCAAAAAGTTCGATACTGATGCCGACGGTGCGCAAGAGAAGATCCATCCATCCGTATTGTTCGATAACAAAGAAGGCAAGACACAGTACGATTGTCGCGATGATGGCATCAACGATTGCCAGACGGAAAAGTACCGCCGATCGAAGCCATACGGGGGCTCCGAATAAGGCCATAATCGACATCCGTTCCGCATGTTGAAATTGCCACAATCGCATCTCTTTTAGGATGAGGAGTGAGGTGACTGCCGCAATTGAAATCGAGAAAATTTGGACGACGTCTTTAAACAAAAGCATCAATTTATAAACCGTATCATGGCTTTGTGCATACCCTTCAACGCGCTCAATCGAAGAGTGTTTTTGGAGCCGTTTTTGAAGTTTTGAAATCTCTTGAGGTGTTGGGAAACGGCTCAAATAGAGGCGATAGAATTTTGGCAAGGTGAGCTTGAGCAAGTCTAGGTTCTTTTTAGACATTTCACCTTGAAGACGTTCGAGTACTTGATCGGTAGCGATGCTCTCACTTCGCTCGATGATTGAATCCATGGCTTTAAATTCAGCCGCACTGAGCGTTTTATTGGAAACGACAATAATGGAATAATCATTTTTAAGACGATTCTCATACGCTTCAATCGTACGATCAACGGCGACATAGATTTGAACCGAAAATAAAACGGTAAAAAGTGCAATGATGAGTGAAATATGGTTTTTAAGCGATTTCATGAATATTCCCCATCTCGATATGGTAATGTTTATAAGGGACGGTAATGCTGGAAGGGATATTATGGGTTACAACGACGACCGTCGTCTTAAGCTGGGTATTTGCACCCTCTAATAGGTTCCAAATTACCTGCGATGAGTATTCATCCAAATTTCCGGTCGGTTCGTCCGCCAAAATTAAAATAGGGTTATGGGCAAGTGCCCGCGCCATAGCGACACGTTGCTGCTCTCCGCCGCTGAGTTCCAGCGGAAATTTACCCGATTGATGGATGAGTTTGACGTGACCGAGCAGTTTTTGTACCTGTGAGCTACTGATATCTTTGGTATAGCCTGAAATAATAAGAGGGAGCATAACGTTTTTTTCGATCGTCCACTCTTTGATCAGTTTGTAATCTTGGAAAACGATACCGATATGACGGCGGAGGAAATTGAGTTTGGAAGTACTGATACGACTCATTTTGACTCCGCCGACCATAAGCTGACCCGCTCGAGGTTCAATCGCTCCGTAGAATGATTTAAGCAGGGTAGATTTACCGCTTCCGCTGGCACCGGTAATAAACACAAAGCTTCCTGCATCGATAGCAAAACTGGCTTTGCTGATGATGGTTTCGAACTCTTTATAAGAGAGTGAAAGGTTTTCTGCAATAATAACTTTATCCATGTATCAACTCGTCTAGTAAGATGTGGGCGTTGAGATTCGCAGAAGAGCGAACGGGTAGGGAAGGGTAATAGCGTGCTGTACCGTTTTCTATAAGAACATAGGTGCTCTCAGGACGGTCAAAACTTCCCATAGCAAGACGTATCATACTTCCATTATCACCGACATTAAAGGTTCGTTCTACGTGTATAAATCCCCATTCTCGTTTGTAAGTCTCTTTAGAGAGGCGATTTACCGCACGAGGATCAATTTTTCCCTCTGAGAACGTAAAACTTCCGATCATGTCAGGCTCGGGACTTTCTACATCACAGGTAAAGGTGACATCATAGATATTTTTCTCTTGCTTTTTCCAACGGTCTTCGTATTTGCTGACAATCGCGATCTCTTGGTTTTTACGTACTTCAAAACGGCTTTGGCGCGGAGAACCAAACGTCTCTAGTGCGAAACGGTAGTAGTTTTCGCTGTCGGTGCGAAGCTCTAAGGTTCCGCCGACACGCAATACCCGCTCCGATTCTTTTAAAAAGGCTTCGGATATAACACGGCGGTGAGGTTTTTTATCCCACGGTACCGGAAAATGGACGTAAATTTTACCGACGATATTGGAGGGGACAAATTCTAAAAAGAGGCGCGCATCGTAATCAAGAATCATGATGTTCGTGATGTTTTGGATAACGATTTGTTTAAGTGCCTGCTCGATTGAGGGTTTATGAATCTCCAACCCGATAAACAACACATCCGGATTGGCGAGGGCTTGGTGGAGGAGATGGCGGGCCGAACCGAATCCGACCTCAATTCTTACTTCACGCTCTTTTGGGAAGTTATCGGCGAAAAATTGGATTGATTTAAGGGCATCATGCGTTTTGAGATGGGCATTTTCAGGGGCATTGTCGACATTGGAATCGAGAACAGGGGAGGCTGAACACTTCGCATAGGCGAGCAGTGCGTGTTTGAGTAAAAAATTAGGGGAAGGGCGGGTGACTTTATCACTTTTGAGGAGTTTTTTGATCCCGTTATTTTTGTAAACCAAGAAGAATTCTTTCCCTTTGTATCGGGTAGCGATCAGTGCCCCTTCGTCGCGATTTTTGTAATTCGCTTGAAAAAGAAACTCCACCTCACCGCAGTGAGCGGGAAAGGTGAGGGGATGAAATGATTCGAGGTTTAAATGCGGCATTCTCTATTTTGCCTCATATCTAAGTTCGATAGCTTGGGTCGGGAGAGAGCGGATACCGTTTTTATCGACGCTCATGATTTCATAAAGATAGCTGACATCGGCTCGGATATCGGTATCACGGAAACTCGGTTCAATGATGTTATTGATATCGATACTTTCGCGGCTAATCCAACTGGTTTTAGTGGTTTTGATTACGGTAAAAGAAACGGTGCGAGGATCGGTATTTTTCCATTGTAACTCCGTCGCTTTGTTCACGATTTTCCCTTCATAGGCAATCGGTGTTTGCGGTTTGGAGAGGGTGGAACCCTGGGTCGCTACCGAAGAGAGAAGGCTCTCTAATCCGTCTTTATCCACCGCGGTTACTTTATAAAAATAAAATTTTCCGTCTTCGGTAATCGTATCGGTAAAACTGGTCGATTCGAGTTTGACGTGATATTCGAATGAACCGTTAGGTGTAGCGGAGCGATAGATATTGTAGTGGCTTAGATCAGGGATACTGCTCGGCTCCCAGCCTAACTTAATGGCACGCGGTAGATCGTTGGTCGAGGTGATGTTACGGATTTCGGGAGGAAGAGGTTTGGTGATCACCTTGCTCGCTTCACTCGGCTCCGTCGTCAGTTTATCGAACGTTACGGCTTTAATCCGGTAGTGATACACTTGGCCGTCTTTGAGCTCGCGGTCAATAAATTCAGCATTTAAACGACCCGTAATCGTTGCGATAGCGACCCATTTTGGATCGGTTGCATCTTGACGCTCAAGAATGTAGCTGTTGATTTTACCGTTTGGATGCGGACGCCAAAGAAGTTTGGCACTGCGAGGCATATTTCCGACCGCTTGAAAAAAGCTTACCGGTGCGATCATCGGTTGTGTGGCAACGAGCATGGTTTCACTGGCAACCGATTCGCTCCCCTCTTTGGTAATCGCGGAAAAACGGTATTGGTATTCACTTGCGGGTTTGAGGTCGCTGTCTACATAATGGGTTGCAAAACGGCTATCGATGGTTGCGATTCGCTGGAGCTTTTGATCTTCGGCACCGGGAGTATTGCGATAGACGTAATAGCCGCTTACTCTAGGATCTTCAACCGGTTTCCACTCGAAAGCGATAGAGGTGATATCGGCAATAAATCCGTTCATGGACGGAGTCGGAAGTGTCGAGTCAATCGTAACGGCTTTAGGGGCTACAGGCTGAGGGACACAACCGGTAAAACTAAAGAGACTCAGAGCTAAAGAGGCGCTCAATGCGTAACGGATCGATGAGTTCATGCAATTCCTTTGAATCAAAATGTTTTTCTAAATAATTTTCTACCACGGAACCTAAAGGGGCGGTGAAATTGACCCTTATTTTAGTGGTCGGATGGGTAAAATAGAGGTTATAGGCATGAAGCAAGATACGTTCCATTTTATCGCTTTTTGCGGAGGTTCCGTAGAGATGATCGCCGATGATATGGCGGCTGATCGATTCGAGATGAACCCGTATTTGATGGGTCCGTCCGGTGAAAAGTTTGCACGCGATCAGCTCTTCGGTTTCGTCATGGCTACTGAGGAGTTTGGCAAAGGCGGTCTTGGCACTTTTACCGGTTTCGCTGATGGCCATTTTAAGACGATTGTGGGCGCTTCGACCGATAGGACGGTCGATCACGGTGATCTCCTCTTTCATCGGCGGTGTAACGACGGCGAGATAAAAACGCCCCATACTCTTGTCTTGGAGTTGAAGCGACAGCGCTTCGTGGGCTTCGTTGTTTTTGGCGATTACCATCGCACCGCTGGTTCCGCGATCGAGTCGGTGGACGATTCCGTGACGCTCTTCGCCGCTGAGGGTTGAGAGGGCGATCCCTTTGTGTTTGAGCCAATCGACGAGAGTCGCCTCTTTGACGCTGGGTGCGGGGTGGACGGTGAGGGAACTGGGTTTGTTGATAACGAGAATATCATCGTCTTCAAATAAAACTTCGACCTCGAAGTCAATCTCTTGAGCAGGGGTTGATTTTTGTTCGGGGAAGCGAATGGTGACTTTTTGATTGGGTTTGAGTTTGAGCCCCGATTTAGCGGTGGCTTTACCGTCTACGCTAACGCAGTTTTGCTCGATAAGCTGAGCGATCTGATTACGGGTCTGAGCCAGCTGTTGCGTTAAAAAAACGTCTAAACGAACGGCTTCGTCAGTCGTGAATGAAGATTCTTCTTGTGTCAAAATAGGGTGCCTTTTGGTATCGTTTTTTCAAGATAAGACCTTGTAAAATCTGCCTCGTAATGAGGCAATTTTCAGTGTCATAGCGGCAAGCGTAGCAAAAGGGATTTTATTCCATTTGCGTTCAAAAAAATATATATAAGCCCGCTATGCTACAATTAGCAAAAAAATAAGGATCGTAGTGCTTAATATTGATCGCCGAATTTTAGCACACTTTGATTTCATAACGGTTATCTTATTGATTCCGCTCATATTTACTTCAGGTTGGCTCATTTATGAGATCCATCCTACCCTCGGTCAAAAGCATATGGTATATGTTTCTATCGGGCTAGGGGTATTTATTACCCTTTTTCTCCTCCCCGTTCGACGGATGCTTTGGATGATTCCGATTGCCTATTGGACGAGTATCTTGCTCCTTATCGCGGTCGAGTTTGTCGGGCATAGCCGTCTGGGGGCAAAGCGGTGGATTGAGATACCGTTTGTCCATTTTACCCTTCAACCCTCTGAGCTTCTCAAGCCCGCATTTGTTCTGATGCTCGCGTATTTGATAAATCGTAATCCCCCGCCGCGCGACGGATATCGGCTTAAAGAGTTTCTGAAACTCTCCTTTTTCATCATTATGCCGTTTTTGCTCATCGCCAAAGAACCCGATTTGGGAACGGCTACGGTTTTGGCAATGTTGGGATTCGGAATCTTATTTATTGTCGGAGTGCATTGGAAAGTATGGATCGGATTGGCGGTCACTTTTGTTATCTCTTTACCGCTGATTTACACGCAGCTGCACGATTACCAAAAACAGCGTTTGCACGATTTCGTCGGCGAAAAACCGAGCTACCACGTCGAGCAGTCGATTATCGCCGTTGGATCGGGGGGCTTTTTCGGTAAGGATAAAGATGATGCGACCCAAACACAGATGAAGTTTCTCCCCATTGCATCGAGTGACTTTATTTTCGCCTACGTGGTGGAGCGGTTCGGATTTTTCGGAGCATTTTTGCTGATTACCCTCTATGCCGCCCTGATTATCCATCTGCTTATGATCGCCTTTTGGACGGAGGACTACTATATAAAAGTAGTCGCAGGGGGGTTATCGCTCCTCTTTTTCATTTATATGGCGGTTAACATCGCCATGACGATCGGGTTTGCCCCCGTAGTCGGGGTTCCTCTGCCGATGTTTAGCTACGGAGGGAGCAGTTTTGTGAACTTTATGGTCATTTTGGCGATTTTGGAAAATCTTCTCGCCTATCGATTCCGATATCTTTACGGAGATACGGGTAAAAAAAGCTTCGTCTAATCAAAGAGCGTTTATAATTGCGCTCTTTCAAAAACGGGTCAATAGTTCAGTGGTTAGAGCCCCCCGCTCATAACGGGGTTGTCGCAGGTTCAAATCCTGCTTGACCCACCACACTCAAATCTCTTCTAAAAAATCATCTTTCTATATAAAATTGAACAACTAACGAGTTATAATACATCATATTTTCTAAAAACGTTAAAGTATTTTGGTAGATAAATTAACCAAAAAAATGACAGATTGATAAACAATGGAGTTTAATTTAAACGAATGAATGATGAATATTTTAATTGGGAATTTGATGTCAACACATTCAAATTAATTGGTAGTGGTTTAATTTCAGATAAATTTACTGCAATTATTGAATTAGTAAAAAACTCTTATGATGCAAATGCTACAGAGGTACGAATAGACTTTAAAAATACTTTATCAGAGAATAAAGGTAGCATTACTATTACAGATAATGGCATTGGAATGAGCAAGAAAGATATTGCTACAAAATGGATGCGAATAGGAACAAATAGTAAAAGAACTGATACACACACTCCAGCACCTTTTAACAGAGTTTATTTAGGTGAAAAAGGAATTGGCAGATTTGCAATAGAAAAAATTTCAGACCATATCGTTATGCAGAGTAAGCAAACTGATTCTAATACTATTCATCAGTTAACTCTAGATTGGTCAATATATGAAAAAGAAAATAATTCTACAACGCCTACTTTATTTACTTCGATAGGCAACAAATATGAAAAGATTGACAAAGATGAGTTTTTAACTCAAAGCGGAACAAAATTACATTTTACAAAATTAAAAGAGATTTGGACAGACAAAGATATTATTAGATTAAAAAGAGAACTGGCAAAATTAGTTTCACCATTAAATAAAATCAACAAGTATGGTTTTAAAATTTTTGTGAAAGCCCAATTGGTTAATCAACTTTTTGATATATCAGATTATGAAGAAGTAATAAATCAATCATTGTCCTATGCTTCAAATGTTTATTCAGTGTCATTTAATGATAATTTACAAGAAGAATTGCATTTTAACGATGATACAAAAAAAATGGAAATACTTCATACTCAAATAAGAAATTTTGGTCCAGTAAAAATTCATATTTATCATTTTAATTCAGAAGATAAAAGAAAATTCAAATTGGCTTATAGGGCAAAAGAATTAAAAATAGATGGTTTTAAAATATATAGAGATGGTATTCTAGCGACACCATTTGTAGAAACTGCATCCGTGGATGTTGGTGTTGATAGCTATAGAGATGTTTTAGGCATTGACAAAAGACGATGGTCTAACTTCTTTGGAAAAATCAGTTCTCATGATTTTATTGGCATTATAGAAATAACAAAAAAAGAAAATCCGAAAATAAAAGATTTAACAAATAGACAAGATTTTGAAGATACTGAAGAATATAGAAGATTTAAAGATTTTATATTTGAACAAATTAAACAAATAGAAGCAAAATTACAATTTGAAAAAGAATTACAAAGACAAAGCGACCAATCACAAATAGAAGAAGCACAGAACGAAGTTCAAGATATCCGAGAACAATTAAATAGCTTAATAACTCGGGATCCATCCTTAAAAGAAAACATAGAACCTATGTTTCAATATTTAAAAAATGTTGACAATGCATTACAAATCAGCAACAAAGAAATTAATGAATTAAACTCTACATTAGAGAGAAAAGAGGAACTTTATCACAGTTTGATGTCATTGCAAGAATATGCAGCTGATTTAGCTCACATGGTCAGAAACTCATTGGATAAAATCTTGAGTATATCAAGATATTTTGTCAAACATTTAGGTGATTCAAAATTATTTAATAAATCAAAAATGTTAAATAATGAACTAATTAAATTGCGTGAAGATGTTAATTATATGCTTACATATGCTGAAAGTGGTCATAAGCTAAAACAGTTTGATCTCTCAGAGTTAATGTTAAAAGTTTTTGAAACATATAGTGATAGATTACAAGAAGAAGGCATAAAAGTTGAACTTATAAAACCTGATTCATTTGTTGTAACGCATGTTGAAACATTTATCAGAGATGTTTTTAATAATCTTATTAGTAATTCAAGAAAATCTTTAAGTAAAAAAGAAAGTGGAAGTAAACTGATTAAATGTACTGCAACTAAAGATGAGGATGAATTTACTATAATCTTTTCAGATACAGGTATAGGTATAGACGAAAATATAAAAGAAAAAATATATGATAGGTATGTTTCATCAACAAAAGACGAAGGCGGATCAGGAATAGGTCTTTATGTTGTAAAAAATAATCTGAAAACATTAAATGGAACTATTGAATTAATAGAGAGTGAATTTGGTGATGAAGGATGCAGTTTTAAAATTACTATACCTATCAAAAAGGTTGAAATTAATGGTTAACATAGTTTATTTGGATGATGAAATCTTTGGTATGACTGGTGGTACAAAAGAGGATGTAATTGATTTACTAAAAAGTGATTTAGAAGATATTTCTGATGATTTTGAGCTGTTTGTTTTTAATGAAGCAACTGAATCATTAGAAAAAATTAAAGAATTAGGAAATAACACTATTTTGATTCTTGATATGCAAATGCCTAAAATGAATGGTGCTGATTTTTTATCAGAATTAAGGTCAAAGCATATAACAATACCTGTAATCGCATTTACAGCTAATGATAACGAAGATAAATATATGCAACTGATGGAAAATGATATTTTTTCGTATGTTAAAAAAGCTGAAAAAGATTATTCTAGACTGATAATGTATATAAACAAAGCAATTGAAAAATTTAAGGACAATATCCCATTAGAACTTACTGAAGCATTGCATGAATTTCTAGAAAAACGTCCTGAAAGAAAAACTACTGTCATTATGACAAAAGATGATCATACTTTGACTTTAAAAGATATTGAAGATGAGATAAATAAAAAGACAAAAATTGGTTTAGACTATCAAAAAGCACTTTATAAAATGAGTTTTGAACGGTTACAACGCCAAGAAGAAAAATTATGAAAGATTTGATTGTAATCTCATACGATGATTCCAAGCTAGGAAAGTACTTTGAAAAATGTCGTAATGATTTAGAAACTTATCTTGAATCTATAGGATTGAATCCAAACATACATTGCCTGCACAATGCATGTAATAAAACATCAATCGATCAAATAGTCAATACCTTATCTGATAATTATTGTGTTATTGTCTATGCGCATGGAAGTAATGTAGCAGTTGAAGATCAGCATGGCAATACACTTGTACATGAAGATGATGTATCTCATTTTCATAACTCTATATTCTATTCTACTGCTTGTTATAATGCTGAATCTCTAGGAAGTACACTAATACGATATATGAGTAAGATTTTTTTTGGATATAAAGATTATTCGTGGGCATTGGATAATGATGATGGAATAGTATTTATTGAAACAGATAATTTTGCACTCAAAAAAATTTTGAGCGGCTGTAAAAATGGACAAAAAATTTATGAAGAAACATATGAGTTTTTTTATCAAAAATACAAAGAACTTGAAAGTTCAAATTTTGCGCTAGCTCCATTAATGTATCATAATATGGATACTATGCGAGTTTATGAATATCCGAATAAGGAATATTTTTAAATTTCAGAATTTTTGATTATTTGCGAAAAGATTGCTTTTGCTAATAAAGGCGGAACAGCATTTCCAACCTGTTGCTGTTGAAAACTCAAAGAACCATGAAAAACAAAATCATCAGGAAAACTTTGCAGTCTAGCAGCTTCACGCAAAGACAATCCCCGATCTTCATGTGGATGGATTAACATACTCTTTCTATAGTTGGCGATAGTAACTGCTGGTTTGTTTTCTTCTAGCCGTTTATAGATACCGCTATGAGTATGTTGAGTACTGCTGTATGTTTTCAATAAACCTTTACGTTTTGCCGCTTCCCAGTTTTCACCTTGCTTAATAGCTGCATATCTTTCGACAATATGAGGTTTGCTGTCCGTAACGAAATTTTGAAGAGCAATTTTCGATTTTCTACGCATTATTTTTGTATAGGGATGTTTGGCTTCATGTTTATAATCGTATTCATGGAGTTTCTGTCCATTTTTTAACGAAGGAAGATCAGATAAGGCTTCTCCGACAGTGACAGGCTTTTGTTTTTCCAAACTATCAAAATCAAATTTAATACCGCCTTTGTCTATTCTATGTCCAATAATGAAAAATCTATTTCGATATTGTGGTACACCGAAATCTGCAGCATTTAGAACTGATGAGTTAGTTTCATAGCTTAAAGCCTTTAATTCATTTTCGACTTCAATAACAAAGTTACCTTTATCGAAAGATTTGAATCCTACAACATTTTCAAAGACAAACCATTCAGGCTCTAAATCTTTTACAAAACGAATATATTCTTTAAACATCCAATTATTTGGATTTTCAAGATTACGGGTTTTAGTATTGGCAATTGAAAATCCTTGGCAAGGAGGTCCACCATACACAATAAAAGGGTATTTTTTAGTATATTCGAGAGGGATAACAGTTTTTATATCGCGTTGCAATACTTTTGTTTTAGGGTGATTGACCGCATAAGTTTTTGCTGCATGTATATCATATTCAACCGCTAAAACAGGTTCAATACCAGCCATAATGGCTCCGATACTCATCCCTCCAGCTCCGCTAAAAATATCTACTGCACTTAATTTACTCAAAAAAACTCCACACCCATTTTAAATTTATAATACAATTTTTTAGCTGCAACTTGGCTGAAATATTTCAATATGACCCATTTTATTGAATAAAAAAATTGAATTTTTAACGAAAAAAAGGAGAAGAATGAGGATAAGCTACTTTTTGATTCCCGCGACATAGTTTTTATATAATTTGATATAACTACTATTTTACCGATATTTCTTCGGAAAATCAAACCCGCTTATTTTGGCTGAATTCGCTCCTATACTCTCCCAACTATCATTTTTCAACCGCATCGCCACGACACCGCAGGTAGGAATGTCGTCGATATCGCCGCCTGAGATGTAATTGGCACATTCGGTAAGTTCAGGATTATGCCCGAAGAGAAAAAGGGTATCGATACTCACGGATACGTCTCGGATAATGGAGAGGATCGTCTCAACGTCAGAGGCATAGAGCGCATGATCGTAGCGGATAGAACCCGGCGGATAGGAGAGGGCCTGGGCAATAGCTATCGCGGTGGTTTTAGCGCGCAGAGCAGGGCTGGAGAGGATAAAATCGGGGCGGATACCGCTCTTTAAAAGTATCGAACCCATCAACGGGGCATCATTAGATCCCCGTTTGTTCAAGGGGCGATCATAATCGCTCAATGACGCATCGCTCCAGTCCGATTTGGCATGACGGATAAGGTAGAGGGTTTTCATATCGATAAGCTCCTAGTGTGAAAGGTAAAAAACGATCATTATCTACGTATAATACTCTATATGAATTACCTTATTGCACTTCTTATTACTTTGAACCTCCTCTCCTTTGTAACCTTCGGGATAGATAAATATCTCTCAATCCATAAAAAGCGGCGTATCAGCGAAAACAAACTCCTCCTTCTCGCCATTTTCGGCGGAAGTATCGGCGCTCTTGCGGGGCAAAAACTTTTCAACCATAAAACGCAAAAGTTCAAAGGGGTTCTATGGGTGATATTGGTAGTGCATCTCCTTGTTTTCGGAGTTCTTTTTATAAAAATTTAAGAGCGATTTTAAGTGATCTTCTGTACTCTATATCACTGAATAAAGGATAGAACATGGGTGATCCGAATGTGCTCAAACAGCTTCGTGCCAGTTTGCACTCTTATTCTCTGCTTTACGTGGAAGATAATGAGGGATTAAATACCCAAGCAACCATTCTCTTTAAAAAGTTTTTCGATAACGTCATCTCTGCGTATGACGGGGAAGAGGGGCTAAGGCTTTTTCAACAGCATCGTCCTCAAATCGTCATTACTGATATCAATATGCCTAAAATGGACGGGCTGAAGATGTCCGAAGCTATCCATGAGATCGATTCGGATAGTATCATCATTATTACTACGGCGCATGATGAGCTCGATTTTCTCCATCGATCCATTAAAATAGGTATTTTTGATTACCTCACCAAACCGCTAAAAATCGATACTCTTGTCGAAACTTTTACCCGATGTGTGGATACGCTCACCGAATCGTTTCATCGTAAAATCTTTAATGCCAATCTCCATGCCGTGTTTAATTATCAAAATAATTTGGTTTTACTTTTGCATGAGCGTAATGTGGTAATCGCCAATCAGCCTTGTCTCGATTTTTTTAATGTTCCCAGTATCGAGGCACTTCGGAAGCGGTTTCATTCGTTCGGTGAAATTCTCCTCGAACATAAAAGTTTTGTTTACGATCATGAATCGATGCAATGGTTTGAACATATCTCTTCCCATCCGGGAAGAGTATTCAATGTCAAAATTGCAGATTCACAGGATATTTCGCACCATTTTATCCTCACCTTTCAAAGTGTTCCCGAGAAAGAGGGGTACGCCGTCCTCTCGCTGAACGATGTGACCGAACTGGGACTGCTGAAACTCTATGATAGCAATGCGGTAGAACGAGAGAGTATCGTCAAAGATGAAAAAACGGTACGTGCACTAATCGAAATGGCGATGCGCGGCGGAGCAAAGCTCAAAGTACGTAACCTCTATAAAGGGCTGAATATCACCAATGACGGGTTGGTGATAGGTATTGATAAAAAGAAGATTACTCTCAAAACTCCTTATGTTCAGCTCAAAGCGATACAGCATGAAAATATTTTTTATCTCACCTCCGAGCTTTTTCCGATGGCGATTTTGGCGGAAGGGATTAAACGGATTGATTTTGATGACCAAAGTGTTGTTTTTGATCATTATCGTCTGGTTCAGACCTCTCCGACGCGGAGAGAGACGATACGGGTTACCCCTGACAAAAATATAACCGTAACGGTGCTGTACGAAGAGCGAAAATTTGAAGTCGATTTTGAGATCATGGATGTTTCGCTTCGGGGGATGAGGATTCAGTTTCCCTCTCTGCCCGCGGGATTTACGGAGAAACACTCCGTTATTTTGGACATCGTGATTAGCGGCGATGTGCATCCGCTGATTATCAATACCTCAGCGGAGGTCTTTCGTATTGGTGAGATGAATCACCGTTTTGAAGTTGTTTTTATCTATGATTTAAACCCTCAGGGACAAAAGATTATGATCGACTATATCGCAAAACGGCAGATGATTTTAATCCGCGAATTTAAAGGAATACAATATGAAAAATGAAACGCTTCTTTTTGATAATACTCACCATAAATGCATTATGTTTAGCCTTGAAGATCACGGCGGACAGATTTCGTTCGGGAGTGATTATCTGCGATTTATCCCTGCCAATTTTTTGCACTCTCCCGGTAATTTTTTACTCTATGACAGTAGATCCACAATTCTCTTTTCGGGTGATATCGGTGCGGCGATCGCTCCTCAGCACGGGTCACTCTTTCATGATGAAAACGTCAAATATTTTTTAGAATGGTTTGAGAGTGTCGAGGGGGGGGCGGAACAGTGTGAAGCACTTTATGGGTGTGGCAATCATGAGAGCCACTGAGAACGATCATCGGGTTGACTCGAACTCTGTATTTATCTCATGGCTAAGGGAAAATGAAACGTGGTTAATGGAGAGGATCCTCACCTATGCCAAGCAACATAATTATACGAAGTACACCTCGACGCTGCTCGAAGCATGGAAAATTTCTATCGTAGGATTGACTGATTCTCTGGAGCTGTTGATGCTATCGCATCCCGTTCCTCCGGCATTGGGGCCTGATGATCATTACAGCGATGATCCCGCATCCGCGTTCGGACTTCTCGAAGCACAGCGTCATCGTAGCCGAGGGGTCAATTTTGCGATGTTTATTTCATTGTTCAAATACTATCGCCAAACCTATCATGATTTGATCGAAGAAAACAAAGAGCTATTTGAGGATCCGAAGTTTTATTATGAGTATGTCAAACAATTTTTTGACCGCGTAGAAATTGCTTATTCCATCGAATGGCATGGACGAAGCTCGGAAGAACAAATTTATGAGCTTTCTGAGAAAAATCGTCATTTAACGAATGAAAAAAACCTCTATCTGACCGTTTTCGACTCGTTCTCTTCGGGTGCTATTTTACTCGACTCGTTTGGGGTGATTATCAACTATAACCAAAGTGCGAGTGAAGTGCTTTTTGATCAAAAACAATCCAGCGGCCATTATTACTACATGAAAAACAAAACAATATCGACTCCTGAGTGGATATTTGATGCCATGGGTCATTTGGGGGAGCGGGAGAGCTACCGTTTTATCTATGAAAAAAAAGGGTATGAGGGGGTGCGGAGCATTTATGATGTTTTTATACGCCCTTTGGATGATGTAAGCGGAAAATTTTCGGGTTACGTGATGATTCTTAATGATATTACCGAACTTGAAAGTGCCAGAGAACGGTTTGATTTGGCAATCAACGGATCACGTGATGGTTTGTGGGACTGGAATCTTCTCACCAACGAGGTTTATTTTTCACCACGGTGGAAAATGATGCTGGGGTACCGTGACGAAGAGCTGTCGAACCATTTAGAAACATGGAGCGCTCTTGTCCATCCCGATGATTTGGATGAGGCTATCCGTGCGATTGAAGCGAGTCTCGCCAATCCCGCAATAGCGTATGAAAACATCCATCGGTTACGGCACAAAGAGGGGCACTATATCTGGAATCTGGATCGGGGACAAGTCATTTTTGATGAGACAAATAAGCCGATCCGTATGGTGGGATTTCATACCGATATTACACAGCGTCAGCAAATGATAGAGGAGATACGCAATACCCAAGATATGATGATTGCCCAATCGCGTCATGCGGCAATGGGGGAGATGATCGGTATGATTGCCCATCAGTGGCGCCAGCCGCTTAGTACGATATCGATGGCAATTAACAACTTCCTGATTGATCTCGATCTCGACGGACTTGATCCCGATCAGTGTAAAAAAAATGGAAATGAGATATTGTCACACATCAGTTATCTCTCCCAAACCATCGACGTATTTCGCAATTTTTTACGTCCTGATAAGGAGAAAGACGCAAGCCGAATGATTGACATTGTAAAAGAAGCCGAAGCGATGATCGGTGCGAGTTTGCACAATAACGATATCGCTTTGGAAATTGTGAATGAATCCAAGAGTGTGATTGAGGTCTATTCCCGCGAATTGCTTCAGGTGATTATCAATATTTTGAACAATGCCAAAGAGGCATTGGTAAGCAATCAGGTGCAAGATAAGAGGATAAATATAGACATACTCGATGAAAAGGGGTATGTGGTGGCCCGATTATGCAATAACGGAGGAACGATACCTATCGATGTGATGCCCCATATTTTTGACCCGTATTTCTCCACCAAAGATGAAAAAGTAGGTACGGGTTTAGGGCTGTATATGTCCAAAACAATTATAGAAAAACATTTGAATGGGAAAATCAGCGTCGAAAACAGTGAAAACGGAGTGTGTTTTACAATACGGCTTTTGGCGAAAGAGGAGTAGTCTTTATAAAATTGCCACACAAATGCAACACTATTAATGCATAATTTTGTTATTCAAAATTAAAAGTGAGACATTATGCGTAGAGTGAAACTAAAACGCTATCGAAAAGCATTTGAAGAGAAGGTCTTTATAAATGAAGCTATCTTCACTCGCTAAACTTCAGTATCTTAATATCGTATCTATTATTGTTTTTGCAATTGCACTTGTTATTGAAGTCATAACGATCGGTTTTGACTGGATACGACTTTTAAACCTAATTAATTTTGCAATTGCATGGGCTATTTTTATCAATATACGTAAAGTACAATCAACCATTCACGCTATTGCCGAAACGATGAAAGAGATTGAACAAGGGCATATGGAATCACGGATTATTAAGATTGATGAGCATGGTGAATTGCGGGCGTTGTGTCTTAATACGAACAATATGATCGATCAGCTCGAGGTCTATATGCGCGATACGTATGCCGTTATCGAGGCATTGAGCCAAGATCACTATTATCGAACCGTACAGGTTTCGGGTTTGAAAGGGGCATTTAAACGCTCTGCCGAATCGATTAATTTGAATGTCTCCAAAATGAAAGGGAGTCATGAAGCGCTTAAACTCTCTGAACTTGACGGTAAACTGGCTGAAATAAGCCGCTCTACCAACGGTTTAGATGTGATTCAAAAAGATTTGGTCACTACCTTGAGCAATCTCTCTAATATAGCGTCAATTTCTACCAATACGGCGGCGCAATCTTCTACAACCGTTAATGAAATCGAAGAGGTATCGCAAAATCTTTTGAATTTGAGTGAATTGGTTCAAGATTCGAATGAGGCTATCAATACCCTTACGCTGCGTGCGGGTGATATTAACTCGGTCGTGAATTTAATCGAAGACATCGCAAAGCAAACCAATCTTTTGGCCCTGAATGCGGCAATCGAAGCGGCTCGTGCCGGTGAGCAGGGGAGAGGGTTTGCCGTTGTTGCGGATGAGGTGCGAAAACTCGCCGAAAAAACTCAAAGTGCGACAGGTGAAATATCGATTGCCATTCAAACGCTTCAAGAAGATACGATGGCTATCCAGTCCGGATCGGAATCCATCAGTAACATTGCCGTCCGCTCCAGCGCCATGATCCAAAATTTTAACGAGACGATTCATCTGTTTAATACCGATGCTCTCCAAACCGCTTCTGTTGTACGGGATATTGAATCAACCGCATTTGTTATTTTGGCAAAGATCGACCATATGCTCTTAAAAGGATCGGCGTATAATGCAGTTTACACCCGTTCGATCGATGAGGACTTTTTGAAGTATCATGACGGTCGTTTGGGTCAATGGGATGAAGAGGGTGGAGGAAAAAAAGATTTTGAAGGGTTCTCTTCGCATCATAAGATTGCACAGCCGCATAAAGAGATTCATTCGATTATAGACGAGATTAAAGAGATTATTAAAGATATTGCGTGTCTCGGTGAAAATTGTGATCTAATTACGGAACAGTTTAGACGTATGGAAAACTTTTCGGAGGAGCTGTTTAAACAGCTTGATTCAATGCTGAATGAAGCTCCGGTGAAATTACGCCGTTAAGTTTCTGTACAAAAATACTATCAATCAGATATGATAATAAAAGAGTAATAAAAGGTTTTAGAATGGGATATGTGTTAAATCTTAGGGAAGTGACGTACGCTCTCTCAGAAGCACTCGACTTTGTTGGGATCGATGATACGATGCACGGCAAGAGGGTCGGATATATGTCTGCCGAAGTAGCAAAAAAGTTGGGATGGTCGAAGGATCGGATTGATCGTTTGATCCTTATGGGGATGCTTCATGATTGCGGCGTCTCGTCAACCGATGTGCATCACCATCTTGTGAGTGAACTCGATTGGGATAATTCTCAAGTGCATTGTGTTAGAGGTGCTTTTCTCCTTAGAAAAGTCCCTTTGTATGAAGATTATGCCGAGGTGATTTTATATCATCATACCCATTGGAATCAGCTTCCTCAGACGCTCAATCCGCAGACAAAAGAAGAAGCCAATCTTATCTATTTGACCGATCGGGTAGATGCGCTGAGAGTTCAGCTAGGATCAACAACGCTGCAGGAGAAAGGAAAAGTCCGAGAGACGATTCAAAAATATGCGGGGGAGATGTTTTCACCTGAGTTTGTGGAAGCTTTTAACGAAGTTTCTCTGGTAGATTCATTTTGGTATTATCTCGATCCCGAATCACTGGAAGGGTATTACGACGATTGGATTATCCAATCCGATTCATCGGATGTAGCGTTTCAAGAACTGAAAAATATTGCCATGATGTTTGCGGAGATTGTCGATGCAAAAAGCCCGTTTACCGCTAAACATACCTACGGTGTTGCTATACTGGCTCGCTATCTCGCGGGTTTGTACGGATTGTCGCAAAAAGAGCAGGAAACGGTAGAGCTTTCGGCATTTTTCCATGATTTGGGGAAACTTCGGGTTGCGGATGCCATTTTGCATAAAGCGGGGCCGTTGGATGATGAGGAGAGGGCGCAGATGAATCGGCACGGGTTTGATTCAAATGTTATTTTACGTAAGATAAAGGGATTTCAGGAGATTGCCAAGATCGCATCAATGCATCATGAGACGTTAGACGCGCAAGGTTACCCTTACCATCTAATGGCGGATAAGATCCCTATAGAAGCGAGAATTTTAGCGGTAGCCGATATTTTTCAGGCATTGGTACAAGATCGCCCCTACAGGGTCGGTTTGCATGCGCAGGAGGCTTTAGAAATCCTCAACACGATGCGAAATCTAAAGCTTGATGATGCGGTTGTCGAATTGGTGCAACAAAATCTAAATACCTGTTACACGCGAGCCATGTATGCCGAAAAATTTTAATATATTTCTACGAATAAATAAATTTAAGCTGACTGGTATCATGGCGCGGTATCGTAATGGTAAAAGTGGTCTCATTACCGGATACGTTCAGAGAAAGGGTCCCTTTAAATTCCTGTGTGACAATAAGCCGCGCGATATGCAGACCGATTCCGAATCCTTCGCCCTGTCCCTTTGTCGAAAAATGGGGCTCGAAAATTTTTTCTCGTATCGATTCAGGAACCCCGCCTGCATTATCTTTGAGGATGAATTGGACAGAAGCTTCATTGCTTTTGACCTCAAGTGTGATACTCTTGGGATAATCGAGCGCCATAGTTTTAAAGGCATCTTTGGCATTAGCAATGAGGTTCACCAAAACCTCTTCAAAGTCGGTTGAATATCCGTGGAGAAATTTATCCTCTTCCAATCCGATCATCCGGCAATCAATCCGATCCAGTTGGAGTTGATCGGCAAAAAAAAGTTTAACCCGCTCCATCATAGCGTTAATGGAAAACGGCTCTTTGCCCCGATGCGTTTTGCCCATATTCAGGACACTTTTTAGGATCTCCGCCATCCGTTGAGATTGTTCTGAGATCATTTGGGTACTTTTTTGAATCGAGGAGGAGGGTACGGAGGGTTCAAGCGTTGATTGAATCGAGAGATTGATGGCTTCCATACTGATAAGGTTGAGCGGCTGACGCCATTGGTGGGCGACCACGTTGAGAGAATCAACAGAGCCTGAACGGTGGGAGCGCATTTTTAACGCCTCCTGATAACGTAGTGCATCAACGTGTTCGCGGAGCATAGGCAAAACCGTCTCACACAAAGAATCTGCATCCGATTTATTCTCCACAAGCGGAAAAGTGACACATTGTGTCATCAGCGCAACCGAACGGATATACTCTTCTTTTCCCCCGGCACATAAAAGGATCAAGACCATTTTTTTTCCGAGAGAATGTAATGTTTGAAAACTCTCTAAGTGATGTTTTTCAAAAGCTTCGGTTTCTAAAATAACCCCTATAAGTTCTTCAGAAGCGAGCAGTAACGGATCAAATAGATGAGACTCAACAGAAAAATAAGAGCGGAGATGATCGTTAGGAACAAAGTGCGAAGCGGTATCTTGCAAATGGAGTAAAAGCGGAAGATTATTATGCACGGTTCACCTCAAATATTTCTCCGGCAAAAGACCCTTCAAAAGCATCTATTTTTGCTTCTCTAAGCCATTGCAACTCTTTTTCTTGTGTTATTTCGGGGGCGATAGCTTGAGCGTTAGTCATATGAATTATTTCCACTGTTTTTGCGATGACCGATCCGAAATAAGGCTCTTTTAACCCTTTTTTAACAATTTCAGGATGGAATTTGATGAAATCTGGATGGAGATCCAGAATAACCGGAAGATTGCACTCACCCATTCCGAAATCGCTAATCATAATTTTAAATCCACTTTTTTGGAGCGATTGGACATATTCAAAAAGTACCTTGTTTTGAAGAATTTTGATTCCATCGGCGATGTGAAAGCATATGTTTGATGGGATGATATTATTACGAGTGGCCCAAAACTGAATATAAGAGAAGATAGATTCATCGTTGAGCTCAAAATCGCTCAGGGTTAGGATAACCGGTTTTTGAGAAGGCAATGTGTGAATGAGTTCAAAAGTATGCCGTATCATCGAACGGGTAATCATCCCAACCTGACCCATATCGATGGCAAGCGATGAAAAGGTTTCAGGGCCGTATAGTTTTCCCTCTTTTCGAATTTTTACAATGCTCTCATACGCAAAAATTTCGAGACTCTCTGTATGGCGTATCGGCTGAAAAAACGGGACAATGTTCTCTTCATGGAGCGCATCAAATATCATACGGAGAATTTGGCGGCTTTTAACCAATGCGGAGGTTTCATCTTGATCGCTTAGGGTATAAACGCTGTATCCTCCCCCGATGCGGTCAGGGACTTTTTCAAGTGCTAATTTCGAGTTAAGCAATATTTGGTCTTTTCCGTAGGCGATCCCGATGGAGAGACTGGAATTAAGGACAATCCCTTTTTCCGAGGTGTGAAAATATCGTGCGACGGAGATCATACTTGAAGCGATGGTACTCGCTAACTCTATAACTTTATCCTCGAGTACGAGACAGAATTCATCGTTGCCGATTCGGTAAAACTCCCCTCCCGTATCGACGGACATACTTTGTAAAAGGGCGGAAAGCTCTGTGATGTATTCGTTGGCAAAGACCTCTCCGACAAATTTAAAAATATTATTGAGATGGTTGACTCTGATCCGTAGTAACGTGAAAGGGGTAGTTTCTAAAGTCTGAATTTTATTAGCGAGTTCTTGAAAGCTTTTCCATCCTGTTACCGGATCGGTATCGAAAGATACGATAGGGCTGTTTTTCGTTGTTGAGGAGAAAATTTTTTCTAAGCTTTCAAACAATTTCGGCATTGCCAGAGGTTTGATGAGGTACCCCTCGACATCCAGTCGGATTGCTTCGGCCATATATTCAGCTTCATCATGGGCCGATAAAATGAGGATAGGCTGATGTGAACTTAGAGTACGAATCTGTTTGATAAGACGTAACCCGCCCATTTTAGGGAGTTCCAAATCGGTGATAACTACGGTAAAAGATTCCCCTTTTTCATGTTTGGCACTAAAGATATTATAGGCTTCTTCACCGTCGGAGGCGATAATGCACTCTTTAAAAAAGACTTTGAGTATCCGTCCGAGCGATTCGGCGAGTTCGTGATCATCATCGATAATCAAGACGTTACGCGATTCGGACCCCTCTTTAAGTCTTTGGATTTCGTTAGGCATGATCTAACCTTTTCATTGTGTAGCCGAATCCGCGAATGTTTTCAATTAATTCCTCTTTGAGTTTACTTCTTACCCGATTTACCAAGGAGCGTATCGTGGAAGGTTCGGCTTCTTCTCCGTCCCATACGAAAGAACGGATACTCTCATCGGTCATAATTTGCCCTAAGTTGCTTACAAACATAGTAATCAGCGAGAGTTCCCGTTTCGTAAATTTTTGGATGATTCCGTCATAAAAAAGAAAGTTATTCTCTTTATTGAACGTATAATGCCGGCTTAGGTGGATCATCGGATCATAGATCGCTTTAGAGGGTAGAACTTGGCTGGTAAGGTGTGCTATCCGTATATCGAGCTCTTTGAGATTAAACGGTTTTTTCAGATAATCACTGCATCCGGATGCAAACGCATCGGAAATGTACTCTACGTCATGGTACGCGCTGATGATGATCTTAGGAGTTTTCGGATACTTCACCGCGATAACTTTTAGACACTCTAAGCCACCCACAAGAGGGGTATTGATATCGAGAATGTAAAAGTCGTGTTCGAGCGTTTCGATCACTTCTAGAACTTCTTGGCCGTTATCGTAATGATCGACAAGATGACCGCGAGCAAGAAGATAGGTTCTAATGGAACGTGCCAGCATGAATTCATCTTCCAGCAGCAAGATTCTCATTCATCGACTCCATTTTGCTTTAGTGATACTATTGTAGATGAATTGTGTTGCAAGAGCGTCGCATTTTTGAAGATATAGCGAAAGGAAGTCCCGCGGAGGGTCGTTGAAGAGATTTCGATGTCAATCTCCTCTTCGTCACAAATATGGGCAACAATACTGAGTCCTAACCCGTATCCCCCTTTGTGGTCCGATTCACGGTGAAAGCGGCGAAAAATCTTCTTCTTATCCTGAATCAGCGGCCCGTAGTTACGAACTTCGAAAAACAGTTCCCCTTTTCGAATCCCTACCGTTATGTTGATCTCACTGGGGCGGTAGGAGTATTTGATTGCATTGGAAAGGGTATTGTCAATCAGACGGGAGAGCTTTAGCTCGTTAACATGAATAGAGGGGAGATTCGGCTGTCCGGTTCGAAGGGAAAGAGAGAGTTCGTTGACTTCGGCGATACAGGTGAAATAGCGTACACGCTCATGGATAAAATCGACCAGATTAATCGTCGTTTTATGATCCGGTACCCGATCTCGTTTCATGAGGTAGGTCATGTCTTCATAGCTGTGTTGAATGATTCGAGAGCCCGCTTCAATCGCATTAAGAAACTCATGGTCGATCCCGTTCATACGGAGTAAATCGATATTGGTAATAATCACGGAAAGGGGTGTATGGATTTCATGGATTGCATTTTTCAAGAACTGATCTTGTTCATCAAGGAGTTTGAGTGCGTACTCTTTTGAGTCTTCGAGCATTTTACGGGATGCTTCAAGCTCAAGATCGTAATTAATCCGTTGAAGCAGTGTGATGAGGGCATTGAATAGATCGTCTTGGTCGATAGGTTTAAGGACAAACCGATCCACTCCGTAGCGGATCGATTCGATAAAAATCTCCCGATCTTCCGTACCGGATATGGCAATGACTTTTTGGTGCGGATCATTTTGTTTAATACGGCGGATCAGATCTATTCCGCTGTCGCTTCCCAAATGGATGTCGCTGATGACGATAAACGGCTGTAGTGATTTTTGGAGCTCGTCGTAGGATTCAAGCGCCTCTTTGAGAGTGAAGGCGGTATGGATGGTTGTAAAAAAGTGCGAAAGAAGACGTTTAAGGCTCTCGCAAACGTTTTTATCATCTTCGACGATGAGTAAACGTTTCTCTTTTGCGAGCCCTTTTAATGCGATGACAGCATTGTTCATATCTATCTCTTTCGATTGTATTAAATTATTATAGCTTAACTACTCTTAGAGAGATTGGATAAATCGCATTGAAGGATTATAGGGGACCGCTTGCCCGAAAAGATATCCTTGTGACTCGTTAACTCCCATCGAGACGAGCATCGATTCAACCGATTTGTTTCCGACAAATTCAGCAACGGTTTTTACGTTGATTTTCTTAGCAAACGATGCGATGGTTTCGACGATCGTTTGGGAGAGAAACTCTTTTTCAATATTCATGATCAGTGAGCCGTCGATTTTAATATAATCGATATTCAACTTAGCCAGATGCTCAAAATTGGAATATCCCGATCCGAAATCATCGATGGCGATTTTACATCCGTAATGTTTAATACGGTTTAAAAAGTGGCCCAGTTCATCATACGAATCGATCCCTTCGGATTCAAGCAGCTCAAAGACCAAACGTTCCGGTTCTGGAAACTCTTCAATTTGTTTGAAAAGGAACTTTCGGGTCAGAGGATTTTTGATATCGTTAATAGAGAGATTGATGCTGATTTTGCATTCAGAATCTCTAAAATCATCCATTGCTTTTTGGATAATCATTTGACTGATCTGATTATAGGTTTTTGTCTCTTTGGCAACGGATAAAAAGAAAGCAGGAGTGATTATCTCCCCCTCTGGCATCACCAAGCGTGCCAATGCCTCATATTTAATAATTTTTTGGGTGTGGTTGTCGATAATCGGCTGATAATAGGGGTGGAAACGATCCTCTTTTAATGCCCGTTTGATATCGTCTTTGCATTTGAGTTTATCCGAGCGCAATTTATCTTTTGATTTATCATCGGTATACACGACGACTCTTCCCAACCGTTCAGCCTCTCTGAGGGCAATATCGGCATTGGAAAGAGAGATTTCATCTCTTCGATCGACAATGCCGATGGTCATCTCCAAATACATGAACTCGGTATCTACCTGAATTTCACGCTCTTCAAACATGTAGATGGTTAATCGGGCAAACCGTTCCAAATCATAGCTGTTCATCGGTGTCAGAAGGGCAAAATGGGTTCCGCTGATACGGTAGAGGGACGCATCGTCGAGACCGGAAATCATATCACGTAAGAAATCGGCACTTTGACGAAGAATCGAGTTGCCGACTTCATACCCGTAAAAGTCGTTTAGATTTTTAAAATCGTTAATTTTAAACAAGGCAAGTGACACATCGGAGCGATTGAGAATATCCTGCTCAAATTGTCCCAGCGTATAGAGTCCCGTGGTACGGTCGATCATGTAGAACTGAAGTAACTCATTGTTCTTTATCTCTATCAGCTCTTCGAGATGTTTTTTGTAATGGATACTCTCTTTTTTGGAAAGGACACGTGAGGCAACTTTATAAAGAAGTTCTAGGGTTTGTTGAGGTTGTAAGGGCTTTAGTAAATACCCCTCTATCCCCAATTCTATCCCGCGAAGAAGCATAGGAGACTCTTCGTATGCCGAGAGAAGTACTATGGCTTGATTCGGCTGATCTTCTTTGATCTTTTCGACCATTCTCAGCCCGTTCATGTACGGCATCTCGATATCGCTGATAATCAGATCGTAAGGGTAGCGTGATGCTGCACGTAACCCCTTTTCGCCATCAGCGGCCATATCCACCCGAGCGAAAAAGCGTTTTAAAAGGTTGCCAAACTCTTCTCGTATTAACGGATCGTCCTCGACATAAAGGACGCTAAGTTGTTTTCCGATCTCAACCAGTGCTTCGAGCGAGGTTCCGAAGAGATCGGTATTAGTAGACATCGTATCCCTTTTTAGGACCGTCTTTCGGAATTTTGATAACAAAGGTAGTCCCTTTTTCATCACTGCAGGCGATAATGCTCCCTTTGAGGTGTCGTTCGACAATAATAGCCGACATATACAATCCCAAACCGGTTCCGTTTTTTTCACTTTTCGTACTGAAATAAGGTTCAAAAATACGTGTGATGATGGTTTGTGGAATTCCCCCTCCGTTATCGGAGATAAAAAATAAAAATGAACTCTTACTTTCACCCAACTGAAACCGTATCACCGGATGCTCGGTATGCTGATCGGCAAATGCATCTTTCGCATTATTAAGAATATTGATAAAGACTTGCAATAGCTCGTTTTTGTAAGTAATAAACGGTGTTTCGTCCTCTCCCTCAAAGATAAGGGAGATGCGACGATTCAGAAAGCTTTTCCCCATTATGGTGGTTAATTCAGTCCCTATTTCTCCGAAAGTAACGGTTTTTGGAAGCTTGTTCGGACGAAAAAAGTTCCGAAAATCATCAATGGTTCGGGAGAGAAAATGGATTTGTTTGTCAATCAGTTGCAAATCGCTTATGAGTTGTTTTTCTTTAATATCCCCTAACTGGACATCCAAAAGGGTATTGTTGGTTAGCATTCCGATAAGGGTAATAGGTTGGCGCCATTGGTGGGCGATCATGCCGATCATTTCCCCCATGATAGCCAACCGTGATTGCGAAATCATCAGTTTTTCAGTCGCATGGTTCCTGTTTTTTTCCTTATCGATCTGTTGAGAGAGACTCAGATTTGAACTGCACAGTTTTTCGACACTGAGGCATGCATCAATCGCGTTGGAGAGTTTGATTCGGAAGGCCGAGAAGAGTGTTGCGAATGCGTCAATATCGCTTTTAGGGGTAAATAAAAAAAGAAAATGTCCTTGTTTTACAGGAATGTTCAGGATTTTTTCCTCTTTTGTTTCATGGATGGAAAAGGAATCGGTCTCATACTCAAAAGATTCAGACGGGGAAAACTCTTTTCCGGAATGGACCAAGGCTGTATTATGTATGTTCTTTTCAAGGTATTTTCCCCCCTCCGCTTTGGCACATCGTACAAAAGTTTCAAGTACTTCCGTGAGCATTTCATCCAAATTAAGAGAGTTGCCGATGGCGTTGACACACTCGTACGCGATGAAAGGATCATTCAGTGTTTTCATAGGTACACTATAATGGTTTAGTGTTGCAAATATGTTGCATTTCGTTGGAATAGTGTTTGCCACACATTTGCAACACAAAGGTGCTAAAGTTTGGTAACGTTGTTAAAGAAAGGTCATTTTAGGGTAGATAATCATGGAAAATACCAGTAATAAAAATATCTTAATAATTGACGACAGCGCCTTTGTATTGAGTATTATCGAAAAAGCTATTCTCAAAGATATCGAGAATATTACCATCCATAAAGCACAAAGTTTTGCTCAGGCGAAAGAGATCGTAAACGATATTTTTTTTCATGCGGCAATCGTTGATGTCGTATTGCCCGATGCAAAAGACGGAGATGCAATCGATCTGAGCATATCGCTAGGGATTCCGACGATTGTATTAACGGGGACGACCGATTCGCATCTGCACAGCGATCTTGTTTCTAAAAATATTTTTGAATTGATTTTGAAAAACAACTCCAATAATATCGCGTACGTTGTTTTCGCCCTCAAACGCATTTTAAAAAATTACATGACCCATGTCATGATTGTTGATGATTCCAAAAGTATGCGGAGTTTGGTTAGCAGACAGCTTAAAAAACTTCATCTTAATGTTTTTGAAGCGGAAGATCCGTTGGAAGCAATGACGATATTAGAAGATAAAAATAACCAGATTACGCTCATTATTACCGATTATGATATGCCGAATATGAACGGATTGGAATTTACGTTGCGTCTTCGACAGCATTATCGTAAAAATGTTCTCAGCATTATCGCTCTTAGCGGAGTCGATGAACAAGGGTTGAGTGCAAAATTTCTTAAACACGGAGCCAACGATTTTCTCTATAAGCCGTTTGAACAAGAAGAACTTTTTGTGCGGGTTAATTCAAATCTTGAACTGTTAGATATGTTTGATTATTACGAAGAGTACGGAAGCAAAGATTTTTTAAGCGGGCTTTATAACCGTAAATACTTTTTAGAACAATCAGAGCGGATGTTAGAGGAGGCGAAGCGGCATAGTTATGAGGTTGCACTGGCCTTTTTTGAAATAGATAATTTGCGAGAAATCCATAAAGAAAGCAGCTTTTGCGGGAGTGACATGATCCAAAAAAACTTTGCGGAGATGCTTCAAAAAAGCTTTCCATCCCCTATGTTGATTGCACGTTTTTCGGATGAAAAGTTTAGTGTTTTGGCGATTGATATGAAAGGTAATATTTTTGAGGATGCTCTCGAAACTCTTAGGGTAAAAGCGGCAAAAAGTCTTACGCAGATCCAAGATATTTTAGTCTCTTTTACCGTTTCTGTCGGTTCCTATCAGGGGGCAGTATTGACGATAGAGGAACTTATTCAAATTGCAGAATCAAATTTGGAAAGTGCACAAAGCAACGGACGGAATAAAATTGTCTCGTTTCAGTCGAATACACCGAGTGATGAAGCGTTTGAAGGGCTATTCATTTAGTCCGTATTTTTTTGTCAAACGTTCGTAATCGTTATCTTTGCCGAACTCTTTGAGATAGAAAGCGACGATAGGCTGTGCGGAAGTTATTTCATGTTTCTGAAAAAGAGATTCAAGGCGGTTATAGGCGGATTGCCGTATACATTCTCGAATTTTCGATTTAAAACGTTTTACGTTATTGAATGGGGAGAGAATACTTTGGGTCTGCTGGATATCGCCTCTCCCGACAGAGATCATGGCGATAGAGACTGCTTTATCGAAAACTTTTTCGTATTCTACAAAAAAATCAACCGATTCGAGAGCAGGGTACATTCCGACCAGTTCATACGCTTCCGACATTTTGTTTTCTTGAATCAATTCCGCTAGTTTTCTCCGTATCTGTACCTGATGTGCGAGACGTGAAAGCTGCTGTTTGTAGGGGAGAAACGGAACAATTTGTTTTATGGTTTCCACGGCTTCGTTGTAGCGCTGAGTATTGATATAGAGCTGTATTTTCTCGATATTATTTTCGGCAATCGTACACAACTTTTTATAAATGTCTTCGTTCTTGAGAAGAGGGTGCTCTTCGGTTAGGAGAAAATAGCTTTTAAAATTTCTCTCTTTGACATAATTATCGGCTTTTAAAAATATAGGGTATTTTTTGATTAATGAGAAAATAATCTCTTTTTTGGAAGCAACCTTACCGAAAGGTTTAAGAAGCTCTTGCGCTCTCGGGAAATTACGTAGCGGATCGGCGGCAATGATCTTTTTAGCCTGTGCAAAAGTTTTTGTAAAAATTGCTTCAAGTTTTCGGGCACTGTCTGTTTTGTGGAGATACGGAGAAGATTCCAGCAAAGAATAAGCTTCCGGATAAAGCTTTTTCTCAACCAATTGTCTAAACTTTTCAAACTCTTTTTGTTTCTGAAAGAGAAAGTCAAACTCTTTTTTACGTGATACATCCGATAAGAAAGGGGCTGCCGATTCCATTGCATTGAGAGTATTGCCGACGGAGAATTGCTCACGTATCTCATGCAACAATTTCTCCCAAGCTTCTTCAAACATTTGAGACATGGGATGAATGGTGAGAAAAACGTTTTTATCAAGACATTTTTTGGCAGAGGGGTAATCGTATTCCGCAAGGGCTTGGGAAAAATCGTCTATGTAGGCAAATAAGTCTACTACATACACATATCCGTTATTAAATCCGACGAGTAAATAATTATCATTAATTAAAAGCGATGAAATCCCTTTTTGATCGAGTTTTACATTGGCGAAGATGGTATTGTCGGAAAGTTTGACGATATGGATATAACCGCCGCGTGTTCCCACAACGGCATAACGAAACGTACTGTCTATAACACAACAGGTTGGCCAAGTGGGGAAGATCGCTTTTTTGAGGACGGTATGCTCTCTTAAGTCAAAAATATACGATACGCCATCACGGCTGATCGCATACAAACAGCGGGAGTCTCTAAAAAATAAAGAGTCTTCAATGACGTCTCCGAGATACGTATTTAAAATTTCGGTCTGATAACGGATATCGATGACGTGAAGTGAGTGATCATAGGCACTGTAGGAGAGATATCGTCCGCTTTCATTAGCGGTAAGATGAGCAATATAATCGGGAAGCGAGCGGAGTGACATTAAAAGATGGGCGTTTGCGGAACTGTACATATAGACTTTTCCATCGGTTCCTCCGGTGAAAATATATTCACCGTTTTCTCCTCCGAAGGTCATTACTTCCGACCTCTGATCATGACCGTAGAGGAAGATCTTTTCCCCTGAGATTGATTTTGCCGACGCCGTTACATTTCGGATAGAGTTAGCAACCCCCGAAGAAGAGACGGGTGGGAGAGTGTAGCATACGGCACAGCTTCCGTTGGTATCAACGCTGTAAATACCGGAGCCCCGTGTTCCGAAAGCTGAACTTTTTTGATAAGGGTGGAGGGGGGCTGCTGCATTGTCGGAGATGATATGGGCTCGTAGTACCCATGTAGATTTATCGATCGAATATAAAAAGTGTTTGTTATCCGTGAAAAAGATTGAATTTTGATCAGCATGGAGGGCGATAATACTCCCTGCCGCTTCAAATGATTTGATTACTTTTATCATGGAACCCTATCTTTGCGCTTCCCGATGTGACTGAATATTTATAGGAATCGCTTATACTTCAACTACTATACTAACGTCTTAGTGTTGCATTTGTGTGGCAAATTTTTGGTCACTTTTATTTAGGAAGCTAAAAGATTTCTCCGCTTTTTATCTCCGGATAAAAAGGTTGTCAGTTTTTTGCATTCAGGCGATACTTCGTCGAGTTTTTTGTGCTCATTCGGAGGGACACCTAAGGTTAAACACACTTGATCATAATCTTCATCCCACCCAAAACATTTATGATAATTATCCAATAAAGCACGCTCTTCACCTAAGGGGGCATAGAGTTCGATTTCATGCACCAACGCTTTTTTGAGCAGGCTTAGATTTTTCTCTTCAAAAAAACCTATTGCGGCATACGGAGCAATGATCTCCAACGTTTTGGCTACATCTCCTTTTTTCGCGTAGACAAGTGCGGGGGTCATAATATTGAGTTTATGGGCTTCGATTTGGATTCTAAATATTTCCGTAGTTCTTAGGGCAGGATGTTCAGATGCTAATGCGTAGAGCTTAACCAGATTGTTCGCTTTTGCGGCATTTTCAAAAGCGTCGAATGCTTTTATTTGGGTTTTAAAATCATTGCCGGTGGAGGCAAAAGGTTTAAGACGTGTTAAATTCGTGGCAAGCATCTCTGCTTCATGCATCTTACCTGCGGAAATCATCATCAATATCTTATCAATCAGTGATTCTCCGTGATTCATTAGACGGCGATAGATTTTCGTCTGACGTAAAATAGGAAATTTTTCGGTGATTTCCATAAGCGATGCGTAGTTATTGGCCGAAGCATACGAAACCAGCTTTTTATAGTTTTTTTCGAGAATTTCTGTGTTTGGGATGAGTTCATGGACACATTCGGAGCAGGCATCCGGGACGGATTCAACATACTCTTTAAATTTGACGGAGTCGACTTCCAACAGCTTGATTTCATGCATTAGATTGTTCAGACAAGTAGAACGTATTTCATGAAATTCACGAAGATGCCCTAATAAAGGTGCACTGTCGGCCGTTTCGCATGCTTGCTGCGCGTTTCCTTGAGCAATATTATCCATAAACGGAGTGATCTCTTGAGAATCATAGAGTGTTTTCATAAGCTCTTTGCGTATCGTACCGTCTGCAATGATGAGAGAAACTATCGCTTCATACCCTTTTTTTTCATCAGACGTAGAGGGTAAAAAGCAAAAAATAGTTTCATGGTATTTTTCGATTTGTTTGCACAAATCATTGTTTACAAAAACCAAAGGACTCTCGGCTACCAAAACACAGAGCTTCGCTATATTCCCCGATTCGAGAGCTTTATGGGCCTCTTGGACGGCTTCATGCAAGTTGATGACGACATTGTTTCCATTAGAGAAACCGACAAAAACATATTCGGACGATGCACTCACCGAAGTAATTCCCCAATGCTCGAAACTGACTGATCCTAATTTTATTCCGTCTGATCGGTTATAAATCATGAGCTGATTACTGCGTGAACCGAGTAATAATGCATATTCGTTAAATCCGGTAGCAATATGGGTAGGCCACTCCATGGAAGGATCACCCAAAAACTGTTGTCTAAGCATGATATTAAAGACGTAGGTTGAGCCTGAGCGGGTAAATCCTAAGACTTTATTGTTATCCGATGAAAAAGTGATCGCTTCGACAATGTCGTCGATACGAAAAACATACCCAATTTTTTGGGTATGGGTATAGAATAAATGGACTTTTTTGTCCATGGTCGAGATAGCTAATTTTGTTCCGTCTTTTGAAAATGCGGTACATACGATTCCATCGGGGAGCTGTAATTCATCCAACGCTTTGTAGGTAAGAGAATCATATACTTTTAATCTTCCGGAAACATTTCCGATAGCGAAGAAGCGGCCGTCATCACTGAATCGGACGACATCCGGTTTGGCCATCGGAACCGTTGAAAGAAGTTTTACGGGTTCAAGCGATAAAAATAGGACACGTTCGTTAGAGGGATCGCAAACCAAACCGAACTTTCCGTTATTCGTAATGGCGACTGAGTTTCCATAACGGTTAGGGTAGGATTGAATTCCTTTCATATTCGCATGTTTTTGGTAGTGTCCATCAAGCGAATAGCGATAAATAATGGGAGTTGAATCGATGAGAATAAGTCCCGATTCATTGACGGTTGATGCGACAATACTTCTTAAGGCGTGTAAGGATGTGTATGACAATGACATTGTATTACCTCCAAACGGATTCTATATATTAATTGTTTCATTTTAGTGTCGCAATTGTGTTGCAAAATCACTGTTTATGGGAGAATCTTGATTCAGATTTATATCAATTTCCGTTATAATATTTGGGAACTAGCCTATAGGGATTGAATGAAATATTTAGTATTATTTTTTATGATGGCATCATCACTTTTTTCTCAAAATACTCTCGAAAAAGTTTCTGTACAGCTTGATTGGAAATATCAGTTTGAATTTGCAGGATTTATTGCTGCGAAAGAGAAAGGGTTTTACCGTGAAGCAGGACTCGAAGTTGAGCTTCGCGAATATCGAAACGGCATTGATGTTGTGAATGAAGTACTTCAACGCAGAGCGACCTACGGTGTTTATAATTCGACTCTTTCCGTCGAAAAAGGGAAAATTAAACCGATTGTTTTGATGGCAACGTATATGCAGCAGTCTCCTTTAATTTTTGTCGCACGAAAAGGGATTAATAAGCCCGTTGATTTGATCGGAAAAACGATCATGGTAACGGATAGCGAACGCAAAAACAGTGCCGTATCCCTTTTAATGTCCCATTTTGGGATTACTGTGGAGAATACCCGTTTTGTAGATCATACTTTTCGAGTCGATGATTTTATTAACGGAAAAATAGACGCGATGAGCGCATTTCGTTCAAATCAGCTATACGAATTGGATCGTGCAGGTGTTGAATACACGATTATCGATCCGGTAGAGTATGGATTTGTTGTGAGTTCGGGTAATCTTTTTACCTCCCAAAGAGAAGCGATCGAGCATTCGGATCGTGCACAACGGGTGGTGGATGCGACGAATCGCGGATGGGAATATGCTATTAAAAACCCTAATGAGATGATCACGCTTCTCAAAACGTATTACGGTGTCCGAAAATCGGTAGAAGCACTCCGTTATGAAGCGCACGTGATCCATCAACTTATGTTGGGAGATCTTTATCGTACCGGTGAGGCCGATACTGAACTGACAACACGCCTGTTTAAACAGCTGATTCGTGCCGGAATTATTGATCCGACACAAAAATTAGGGAAATTTTTATTACGCGACGTTGCGGAGAATATTTCGAAAAAACTCAATTTAACGGCTGATGAACAGGGGTATCTTCTCCACAAGAAAAAGATTTTGATGTGTGTGGATCCGGAGTGGTACCCGTTCGAAGCGATTCGTGATGGAAAGCATATCGGGATTGCCGCGGATGTGATGCACCGTTTTGAAAGTGAGTTGAAAATCCCGATAGAACTGGTTCCTACCCGTTCATGGGATGAGACGCTTCAATTTGCAAGAGAGCGTAAGTGTGATATTTTTTCACTCGCTTCGAGCACTCCAAGCCGACTGGTGTATATGGATTTTACTTCCCCTTATGTTACCCTCCCTATCGTGATGGCAACGAAGATGGATCAACCGTTCATCGATGACATCGGAACTCTTACGGGGAAAAAATTAGGGGCGGTAAAAGGGTATTCAATTACGGAACAGCTTAAAATGGCCTATCCGAATCTCACAATTATCGAAGTGGGATCGATTAAAGAGGGGCTCTCTATGGTAGAGAGGGGCGAGCTCTACGGTTACATCGATAATCTTATGGTGATTTCCTCTTATATCCAAAAAGAGCACACCGGACAGCTTAAAGTATCGATGCGTCTGGAAGAGAGCAAAGTACAACTGGGAGTTGGAACCCGAAACGATGAACCGCTGCTCAACTCTATTTTTGAAAAATTAGTGACCAATACGGATGAAGCGGATATGCAGGATATTTATAATCGATGGGTCTCAACGGTCGAAGAGGTACCGTGGATCGATAATGAAATGATTATGAAAATAGGGATTTTATTCGGATTAATTATTGCCGCATTTTTATGGCGCCATTACATCATTAACCGCTACAACCGAAAACTCTTAAAACTCTCTGTTACCGATAAATTGACAGGGCTTTATAACCGTCAAAAAACGGATCAGAGATTGATGGAAGAGGAGAAAAAAGTAAGCCGATATCGGGATCACCATTGTGCAATCATGATGATCGATGTTGACTACTTTAAAAAAATAAATGATACGATGGGCCATCAAGTTGGCGATGAAATCTTGGTAGAGATAGCAACGCTCATGAAAAATAATTTCCGTCAGAGTGATATTATTGGCCGATGGGGCGGTGAAGAGTTTATGGTTATCCTTCCGCATACGACCGCTAATGAGGCTAAGGATGTGGCAGAAAGCTTTCGTAAAAAGATTGAATCACACCACTACAGTGTTGCGCACAATGTGACTGTAAGTATCGGTGTCGGGGAATTGTCGTACCAAGAGAGCATTCATGAATGTGTTGCTAAAATCGACCAGGCTCTTTATGAAGCGAAAGCCGGAGGACGTAATAGAGTGTGCTCGGTTTTGTAGGTAGAGCCGTGAGAATTAGATATGATGATAAAATCAAAACTAAAAAGTGCGTTCAATATGAATAAATCGATAGTGTTTCTCCTCTTATTCCTCTTTGTCGTCTCCGCATCCGCGAAAGAGCAGATCCGTTTTGGTGTATTTGCGTATGCCGGAGTTGAAAAAACGCGTGCCAAATATCAGCCTCTCGTTGATTATCTAAATACAAAATTAGATAAAGAAGTGGTTCTTGAGATTCTTACGCAAGAGGAAATGGACGAAAAAATTGCTAAAAATCAGCTGGATATCGTTACGACTAATCCTACCCATTTTCTTGTTGTTCGCCAACAATATGCACTCAGCGGAGCGATTGCGACACTTATTAGCGTGAGTGAAGATCTAAAACCTACAAGTAAGCTCGGCGGTGTTATCATCGTCCGACCTGAGAGTATGATTGAAAATATTCGTGACATCAAAGGTAAATCAATTTCAACTCCGAGTTTAAAACATATGGGGGGGTTTAGAGCTCAAATTTATGAACTTTATCAAAACGGAATTGAGATTAGTGAGAAGAATAATAAGATACTCCAAACCTACGATTCGCATCAAAAAGTAGTGAAAGACGTATTACTCAAAAAAGTGGAAGTTGGATTTATCCGCGACGGAATTTTGGAAGATATGATTGCAAGCGGTGAGATTAAGGCGGACGATATTCGAATTATCCATGAACAAAAATGGCCTAACCATCCCTACCGTGTATCGACAAAACTTTACCCTGAGTGGCCTGTTTTTGCCCTTCCACATACGAAAGAAACGGATACGAAAGCGTTTGTAGCGGCACTGTTCTCACTTCAACCGACGAATGAGGCACTGATCAAAAAAGGGATTTACGGCTATAGCCTTCCTGCTGATTATTTAGAGGTAGAAGAACTTGCCCGTCATTTGCGTCTCCCTCCGTTTGATAAAATACCCGAATTTACCTATTTGGATATTTGGGAACACTACAAATCGGTGATTTTAGTTTCATTAGGGACAGTATTCATCATATTGATATATTTTACACGGGAGAGACGGAGAAAAAAACTCTTTGAATCGCTTCTTTCTAATATTGGAGACGGTGTTTACGGTGTTGACAAAGAGGGGAGATGTACGTGGATTAATGCGCAGGCGCTCAAAATGATCGGACTCACGGAAAAAGAGGTTTTAGGAGAAGATCAGCACACTTTTTTTCATCATAAGAAAGCTTCGCATGAGACCTATAATCAATTAAAATGTCCGATTTATCTCACGTTAGATGATGGTCATACCCGAAGTTGTGAAGAGCTTTTAATCCGTTATGACGGTACTTTTTTTCCTGTAAATCTTACGGTAGCTTCTGCAAATAATGGTGCTATCATCGTCTTTCGAGACATTACGGAACAAAAAGAGCTGCAAGAGACACTCGAGAAAAGCGAATCGAGCCTTAAAAAAGCGCAATCCATATCACATATCGGGAGTTGGGAACTCGATTTGGCCACCAATACTCTGATTTGGTCCGAAGAGATTTACCGTATTTTTGAAATCAATCCTTTTCATTTTGAACCCTCGTATACCGCTTTTATAGATGCCATCCATCCCGATGATCGTCAACGTGTGAATGAAGCGTATCTGAGTTCTTTGCAGGAGCGGCAAAAATATACTATAGAACACCGTCTTTTAATGAAAGACGGAAGAATCAAATGGGTTCGGGAAGTCGGAGATACCGATTATGATGCTGAGGGGTTGGCAACTCTTTCCAGAGGGACGGTACAGGATATTACCGAACAGGTTTTGTTATACCAAGAGCTTCAAGAGATAAAGTTGAAACTAGAAGAAGCGAATGAAACGTTAAAACTCAAGAATGAGCAACTTTTAGAACTTGCGACGGTTGACGGATTGACTAAAATCCCGAATCGCCGCTTTTTCGACGAGATGTATGATAAAAGATACAAAGAGGTTTCCAGAGATAAAAAAGCATTGGCAGTGTTGATGATTGATGTCGATAACTTCAAACCCTATAACGATCATTACGGTCATGTAAAAGGGGATGAGTGTTTGATCGACATAGCCGAAGTCTTCCAAAAATCCCTTAAACGCTCCAGTGATATAGTTGCACGTTATGGAGGCGAAGAGTTTGTTGTTTTGTTAAAAGATATCGATTTTGAAGGGGCTTTACAGGTTGCTAAGAGCTTAATTCAAGCGGTTGAAGGGTTAAATATACCGCATGCATATTCATCGGCAGCCGATCATGTTACCGTCAGCATCGGGATGGCTTTCAAAGGGGGTGAAGATTTGACCTCAAAAGAGATGCTTTTTAATTATGCCGATGATGCCCTTTATAGAGCTAAAGAGAACGGAAGAAATAGAGTCTCATCAACTGCTGAATAAACGATATGACGTTAGAAAAAAGGGAAAAAATGGATAAAAAAATAATAACGGAACGTATTTTATTGGTTGATGATAGTAAAACATTGTCAAAATTGATCAGTCTAAAAGTAAAAAGTGAATTAAACGTAGAGATTGATATTGCCTATTCGTTAGCAGAAGCGGAGCTTTTTACAAAAAAATATACCTATACGTTAGCCATTCTCGATCTTAATCTCCCCGATGCGCCCAACGGTGAAATAGTAGATGTGATCCTCAAAAAAAACATCCCCTCAATCGTTTTGACGGGGAGTATCGATAAAGAGTTTCGCAAAGTGATGCTAAAAAAAGAGATTATCGATTATGTCCATAAGGGGGGGCTTGATGATATCGACTACGTCATTGATATTATTAAAAGACTTCTCAAAAACCGTCATCATAAAGTGATGGTGGTCGATGACTCGTCGGTATTTCGCAATCAGATGAAAAAAATGGTGGAGAACCTCTTTTTTCAAGTATTTGCCCTTGCTCACGGTGAAGAAGCACTTTTGATCCTAGAACAGCATCCGGATATTAAAATCATTATCACCGATTACAATATGCCGGTCATGGACGGATTGGAGCTAACAAAAGCCGTTCGCCAAAAATACACTAAAAACCAGCTGTGTGTTTTTGTCCTCTCCTCTACCGAAGATTCCGATGTCTCTGCTATGTTCCTCAAACGAGGCGCTAACGATTTTATTAACAAACCGTTCAGTAAAGAGGAGTTTTCATGCCGTATATGCAATGCGATCGAAGCGTTGGAAAATATTGATATGATAACCAATTTTTCACATCGTGATTTTTTGACAGGCCTCTACAACCGCCGCCATTTTTTCACGGTTATGGAGAGCTATTTTCATACGGCAGACGCTCAAGATGAAACTTTTGTGACGGCTATGATCGCGATTGATAATTTCAAGAGCATCAATACCGCTTATGGGGATGATTGTGCGGACAATATTATTATTCATGTCTCTGAAATTATCCGTTCCGAGATACAGTATCACGATATTTTAGCCCGATTTGAAGGGGAAGAATTTTGTATTGTACTCAAAGATACGGGGCGTGAAAATGGCATCGAAATTTTAGAGCATCTGCGTCAAAAGATAGCATGTACCCCTCTGATGAGTATACAGAAAGAAGAGATATTTGTGAGTGTTTCTATCGGTGCGATAGTACAACATGAAGACTCTTTTACGGAGACGATTAACGAAGCCGATGCGCAGCTTTATCAGGCAAAAACAGCCGGAGGCAATAAACTCTGCGTTATTTAAATGATAGCAGGTGAATAAAAAGCAAACTGCTGACGACCCGCTTCTTTAGATACATACATAGCGATATCGGCATGATTGAGTAGAGTTTCTGCCGTTTCCCCGTCTTGAGGGAAAATACTGATACCGATACTGCATGCACTGTAAACTTCTTCTTCTTGGATGAGAAAAGGGGTTTTGAATAATTGTAATATTTTTTCAGCTACCGTAGTAAAATGGTTTTTGGAAATACCGTCATCGATGAGAAGGACAAATTCATCCCCTCCGTTACGTGCCACGGTATCCCCTTTTCGGGTCATTTGCCGTATCCGTTTGGCTACGTGAATCAAAAGCTGATCACCGATTAAATGCCCCAGCGTATCATTGATCTCTTTAAAATGGTCCAGATCAATAAAAAAGATCGCGAACTCTCCCCCGGAACGGGTTTTTCGGTCGATTGCGTGATTGATACGATCGGCAAGAAGGCGGCGGTTAGGCAAATGGGTCAGAGAATCATGCATGGAAATATGGGTCAGTTTTTTGGTTTCGTGGAGCAATTGGTTTTGGACATCGAGATAGTTACTGATATCACGGCGAATTTCGAGGTAGGCGACAACGGCACCTTCGTTATCGAATATCGGTCGAGCGTCAACGTCAATATGATGTTTTTTCCCTTTATTATCGGTATGTACATGACGCTTAGTAGAGGGTTTTTTCGTTTTGGAAACATGCTCTATGGGACAAAGTGGGGAACCATCAGCGCAGGCACCGCTTGTCGTATTTGATATCTTGTAACATTTTGGAACTATTGCATTGACATCTTCTCCCCCTAGCTCTTTGGCCGCTTTATTCATCATGCTGACGCTGAAATCAAGCTCAATGTACATGATAGGGTCAGGTATCTCATCGATGATGGTTTGCATCATCCTATGTGAACGTACCAACGATTTCTCGAGATTTAAAACGCGCGCCGCTTTTTCCAACGCTTTTAGCATGATTTCCATATCCGTCGGTTTTAAAATGTAATTATCGACGTGCAGCGCAATACTCTGAAGAAGTAAGTGGGTATCGCTAAAAACAGAATTAATAATGACCGGAAGATTGGGATCTGTTGCACGCATGCGTTCGATCATCTCAAAACTGTTTATGTCCGGTATTTGAATCTCACACAGGAGAATATCGGGATGAGAAGATTCGAAAATACTCATCGCCTCATCCCCGTTTCTAGCGATGAAAATAGCCTTCAAATGCTCTTTAAATGCACTTAGAAAAGTTTCAATGGCCTCTTCGTTATTTTCTACATAGAGGAGAGTAAAGTTTTTTAGCATGGATGCTTAGACCATCCCTTTAATCTGCTGTATCAATTGTTGGAGTGAGGTGACATCTTTTTGTATCCCCAAAAAATATTTTAGTTTGTGTGTTTTTTTATCGAAAATAGGGCTTATCGTTACTTCACTGTAGATGAGTTGACCCGATTTGTGATAATTTCGGAGTGTTACGGTGACATCTTTGAAAGTTTGCATCGCTTGACGTATCTCTTCGAGAGCAGGCTGATTACGATCATCCCCTTGTAAAAAACGGCAATTCTTCCCTATCACCTCTTCAGGGGTATATCCGAAAGCATTTGCAAAAGCATGATTCACGTAAATGACAGGGTTATCGTTTTGGTTTGGATCGGATATCGTAATACCGTTTTGGGCCTGATCGAGAATATCAATTAAATTTTCGCTAAATAGAGGGTGGCTTTCACGATTTTTTTTCAACATATAGCTTCCGCCGTAATAGTTGACGATCGAGAGACAGGGGATACGTTTGCGAACGTTACTGATTAAGTTGCGGACATTTCTAGGTTTATACTCATTTTCAAAATTCTCCCATATATGAAAAAATATGTCAATACTGCTGATGGGTTTATTGTAATTGGTGATGAGAAGTTTCAAAACTTTTCTCATATTGGAAGTTAACGGTACATTTTCGTTATGCAACTTTATGGTTTCGGTAGTGGTGTCCCAATAGCATCGGTCGCAAAGCTTAATTATATGATGAGTATTCATGACGGCTATTGTAATCAAAAAGTGTCTTCAAAGTGTCTTTTTTCGTCAATAATCGGAGCTTTATCCGAAAAAAAGCTATTCAACGCAAATAAGTATCCCCAAAGGATCAAAGAGGTACTCTTGTAACGAATAAAAACAGTACCGTATTTGGAACAAGGCGATAAGATTGAAAGAACTCAATAGGTTTATGTGGAAAACGTATGATCGCCAAAGGATTCAGCCTAAACCGCTAATGCGTAAGCTGATGATTCCTTTGAGCTTATTAATACTTTTGTGTGTCATCGGAGCAGGAGTTTTACTCTATCAACAATATCGTCATTATATGCATCACAAGTTTAGTGGCAATATTTTTGAGATGAATCATGATATGGAAGTCTTGCTTGATCAGCAAACTTCGGCACTCTCTTTGGCGATTAAACCTATAGCCGCTGATCCTGCAGTTAAAAAAGCATTGCGAGCGGGTAACAGTCGAGCCCTTTTTGCCCAATGGCATGGGATATTTGAAAAAATGAAAGAGGAGAATCGCCTCACCCATTTTTATTTTATGGATAAAAATCGTGTTTGTCTGGCTCGGATTCATAATCCTCTGAAAAAAGGGGACGTGATTGACCGTTTTACCGCTTTGGAAGCGGAATGGAGCCGAAAAATTTCATCAGGCATCGAAGTCGGTCCGATGGGGACGTTGACCTTACGGGTAGTACAGCCTGTTATTGTAGAGAATGAGCTGATCGGGTATGTTGAATTGGGTAAAGAGATCGAAGATGTGATCAAGTATCTCCATGTTCAATCCGATATCCAATTGGCGGTTATTTTACGCAAAGAGTATCTCAACCGCTCTGCATGGGAAGAGGGGATGCGGTTGCTCGCGCGCGAGGGGAATTGGAATCTTCTCAAGAATGATGCGTTAGTCTACTCTTCAATGGAGAAAATTCCTCAATCCTTCCTCACACTCATAAACGATTCTACAGGCATTAAACATAAACACCAAGAGCTGGATAAAGAGGTGTATGCAGAGGGGAATACGTATAGAGTGTCGATGGTGGAGATCAAAGACGTATCGGGGAAAGAGGTAGGGGATTTGTTTGTTATGAGCAACACTACTCACGAGAATCTCGAATTTTTTGATAAGGCGGTGATGGGAGGAATCTCAGGTTTGGCTCTTTTCGGAGTCGTTATCACCTTTATTTACCTGCTTATTCGTCGAACAGATGACGGAATCAAAAATCAACAGCGTTATCTGTACGAGAGTCAGCAACGCCTTGAACAGCTTGCCCGTCATAGCCGCACGTTTGCATGGGAAGTTGATGCGCATGGAAAGTATACCTATATCAGCGACGTCGTTTATGAAGTTTTGGGGTATCACGTTGATGAACTCATCGGAAAATATTTTTATGATCTTCATCCTGAAAAGGGAAGAGAAACGTTTAAAAAGGAGGCTTTTGAAGTTTTTGCCCGTAAAGAGCCCTTTGGCAATCTTAAAAATCGCTCGATGAACAAAGCCGGGGGGATCGTTTGGCTTATGACCAATGCTCTTCCTCTCCTATCTCAGGATGGACGACTACTTGGATATCGCGGTAATGATACGGATATCACTCAATGGCAAAAAGCGGAAGATGCGATTATCGAATCGCATAATCTTCTCAACACGATTATTGATACGATCCCTATTCGGATTTTTTGGAAGAGCCGCACCCTACGGTATATGGGCTGCAATACCCTTTTTGCTCATGATGCCGGACTTGAAAAACCTAATGAGCTTGTTGGAAAAGATGATTATCAAATGGGATGGTCAGCGCAGGCAGATGCGTATCGAGAAGACGATCGCGCCGTAATGGCTTCAGGGGAGGCAAAACTTTTTTATGAAGAAGTACAGACAACCCCTACCGGAGAAACGATTTGGCTTAGTACATCCAAAGTACCGCTCAAAAACAATCATGGAGAGGTAATCGGTATTTTAGGAACGTATGAAGATATTACCCGACAAAAAGAGATGCAAAATTCTCTTCGTTTGACGGCCCAAAGACTTAATGAAGCACAACATTTTGCCCATATGGGAAGTTGGTCATTTAATTTGGAAACTAAAGCATTGGTGTGGTCTGATGAAGTCTATCGAATTTTTGAGATTGATCCGAGCTCTTCTGAAGTCAATTATGAAATTTTGATGGATCGTATTCATCCCGAAGATCGGGAAATGGTATCTCTCGCCTATCAAAAGTCACTTGAAACAAAAGAACCTTACAACGTTACGCACCGTCTTTTGATGGATGATGGGCGTATCCGATGGGTACACGAGAGTGGGATGAGTGAGTTTGATGAGGAGGGGAATGCTTTATACTCAATGGGGACTGTTCAGGATATCAGTGAACGTAAAATGACGGAAGAAAAGGTAGAACAACTGGTATTCTTCGATTCTCTGACCCATCTCCCTAATCGGACGTTGTTGATTGATCGGCTGAATCAGTCGATGTCCTTAAGTGCCCGGAGTAATCAGTTTGGGGCGCTTCTTTTTATTGATTTGGATAATTTCAAGCTTTTGAACGATACGTTAGGGCATGGAGTAGGAGATAATCTCCTGAAACTATCGAGTGAACGGCTTAAAAAATGTCTACGTGAAGGAGATACGGTTGCCCGTTTGGGAGGAGATGACTTCGTTATTCTTTTGAGTGATTTGGGGAGTGAAGAAAAATATGCCGCCGCATCATGCGAGTCGATTGGTGAGAAAATATTATCCGTACTGGGCGAACCGTATGAATTGGAAACAGCCTCTTATCAATCGACTGCCAGTATCGGCATAACGCTCTTTCGCGGTGATAGTATCAGTGACGATGAATTGATGAAACAAGCTGATTTAGCGATGTATAAATCTAAAGAAGCGGGAAAAAATGGGTTAAGCTTTTTTGATCCCCTCATGGAATCCTCTTTGAAAACACGTGCATTATTGGAAAAAGAGATACGACGGGGTATTGAGGAAGAGCAGTTTATTTTGTATTATCAGCCGCAGGTATATGAAAACGGGCGTCTTTTCGGAGCGGAGGCATTAGTCCGATGGAATCATCCCCAAAAAGGTATTGTATCTCCGGATGAATTTATTCCGATAGCGGAAGAGTCGGGACTAATATTACCGTTAGGTCAGTGGATTTTGGAAACAGCCTGTATTCAGATCTCAAAATGGAGCAATCTTGAGGTATTTGGTGATTTGAGTGTTGCGGTGAATGTGAGTGTCCGTCAGTTTAATCAAAAAGATTTTGTGGATCAAGTGGTGAATATACTTCAAAAAAGCGGAGCCGATCCTAAGCGGCTGAAACTCGAACTAACTGAAAGTTTATTGGTACAAGATGTGGAAGAGGTTGTTGAAAAAATGGATCGTCTCAAATCCTTAGGGGTCCGTTTCTCATTGGATGATTTCGGAACGGGATACTCTTCCCTCTCTTACTTGAAACGGCTTCCTCTTGATCAACTAAAAATTGATCAGGGATTTGTTCGAGATATTCTAAGCGATCCTAATGATGCAATTATTTGTAAATCGACGATTGCCTTGACGGAGAGTATGGGGCTTTCGGTGATTGCTGAGGGGGTAGAGACGAAAGAACAATTAGATGCCCTCTTAGCTCTGGGGTGCCATGCTTATCAGGGGTACTGGTTTAGCCGTCCTTTGGAGCGGGAAGCATTTGAGGCGTATCAACGTGATTGGATGGCTAAGTATCCGCAGGAAAATATATGAAGAATCTAAAACATAAAATAATTTTAATTTTGAGCCTCTTGGTGTTGACGGTAGCTGCGGTTATTACGTTTTACAATATTTATCATGAAAAAGAAGAAAATGAACGTCGGATGAGTGAAGCGTATCAGCATGTTCATCGAACGTATAATGAAACGTTGCAAGATACGATCCGATTGTATCATTCAAGAGCTGAAGCAAATCTCCGCACTCGCGGAATTATTGAGTCATTCGCCGCACGAGATCATGACAAACTGTATAAACTTATACGTCTAGATTGGGAGGTGATGCAGCGTGAGAACCCGTGGCTTACCGTCATGCAGTTTCATAATGCCGATGGGACATCGCTGCTCAGACTCCATCAGCCGCAGGTCTATGGAGATAATATCGCATCAAAACGCTCTATGGTAGCGTACGCACACAAAAGTGCGCAAAGTGTGGCCGGATTTGAAGAGGGGCGTCAAGGATTGGCATTTCGTATTCTTGTCCCCGTATTTGATCAGGGTATTTATATCGGATCGATTGAGTTTGGTATTGCGGCACCGTATTTTACCGATAAAATTCGCCGCTTTGCCGGTTATGACTCTTTTTTCTTTGTGCATAAAAATACTTTAGGGAAATTTGGTCGGATGGGACATTCGGTAATGATCGATGAATACATTGGAATTGATATCCCCCCATCTTATCGCTCTTTCATACAGAAATATGGAGAGAACTACTCAAAAATTCAAAACGGAATTATCGTATACAGCGGAGCAACGTATGCGGTGAATGTTCTCCAAATTAAAAATTATCGTGCCCAATCTGTCGGAGCCATTATGTTTGTTCGATCAACAGATGACTTTAAAGGGCATTTGCGTCATATGATCGTCGCTTCGTTTCTTATCGCACTTCTTTTGATTTTTGTTATTGCGGTGTTGGTTGATCGTGCCTATTCACTGATAACTGCAAAAATGGGTTTTCAAGAACGCTACAGCCAAATGATACTCGATTCGGTCCCCTCTCCGGTTATCGTGACGGACGGGGAACATTTGGTTGCCGCCAATAGCTCTTTTTTGTCGTATCTGCATTATGAGAACGTTACCTCGTTTAAAAGAGATCACTTGTGCGTGTGTGAGTATTTTGAAACAGGAGATACCGATGAATATCTGATGCCGATGCATAATGATCAGCGATGGACGGAATACATGCTCGAGCACCCTCTTCAAACCCATAAAGCCAAAATAACGGTTGAGGGGGTAACGACTGTTTTTGAAGTACGTATTTCGGTTTTGAAGGTGAATGACGAGAGACGTTATGTCGTTATTTTTAACGATATTTCGACAATGCAGATCCAAACCATGACGGATCCGCTTACGATGCTTGCCAATCGGCTCCATTTTAAAATGGTGTATCAGCATACGGTCAATATTGCACGCAGAACAGAGAAGCCTTTAGGGGTGATATTTTTTGACATTGACCATTTCAAAAATGTCAACGATCAATATGGGCACCTGCAAGGGGATATGATTCTCAAACAGATCGCATCTATCGTACGGCAGCGAACCCGCAAAAGTGATATTATCGCCCGATGGGGAGGAGAGGAATTTGTGCTCCTTTTACCGGATACATCATTGGATGAAGCGATCAACGTAGCCGAGATGCTTAGAATGGCTATTGATGCGGAGGAATTCGAGACGGTCGGAAATGTTACCTGCTCCTTTGGTGTTGCGATACTCGAAGAGAACGAAGAGGGGGAAGCACTTCTCAAAAGGGCAGACGAAAGACTCTATGAAGCAAAAGAAAACGGACGCAATAAAGTTGTTTATTAAAAGCTGAGTTTCAATAACGTTAAAATGGCTTGTTTCTCGTGAGCGGTCTTTGCAAAATAGCGTTCCCTTACGTCATCTTCTAAAATCGAGAGGTCATCGAAGAGTTCCGCATCATCTTTTTCGGGAAAGTGGAGATGGACTTCATGCGCGATCTCTTCTAAATCCTCATCATTACGTGTCTTATCAAACAGTCCGATACGTTCTCCGTGTTCGATCGTAGAGAGCGCACGAAGCAAGTAGAGCTGATCACATCGAGCATCATCGGCCTCGTTGTAAATCCAAGTGTTGATCTGGGTGATCTCGGAGCGATACGTCTCGGTTGATTGTTTAATAATCTGTTTTTGGCTCTCTGATAATGGCATAGTACGTTCCTTTAGTAGGGTGATGATTTCAGTGCGTGACACTCAGCCCTTGGGCTTTCCATTCCGTGATTCCGCCGCTGACGTTGAGAGGGGTGAAACCGTTATCGGCTAGGAGTCGTGAAGCACTCACGCTTCGGCTGCCGCTGTGACAATAGACGAGTATTTTTTGATTTTTGACATTGGCGATTAGAGCGAGATTTTTATCCAGCGTCTGCAACGGGATAAGGATCGCCCCCTCGATATGTTCTTTGGTAAACTCATCGGGGGTGCGGACATCCAGCAAGGTTACTTTTTCACCGCTTTGGAGTAGGGCTTGCGCCTCTTTAGGGGTAATGGATTCAAAATTAGAGAATATCCACCCTTTTGAATAGGCGAGGTAGCCGAGAATGGCGATAAAGAGTATCCAGTATCCCAGATTAAGCAGTTGTTTTTTTTCCATAAAAATCCTTGTTGTTTTTAAATACCGCGTGATTGTTTAATCATCTCGTAGGCGGCGTTGATCTCTTGCACTTTTTCGGTTGCCTCTTTGAGATATTCGTCCGATGCCCCTTGCGATTTGATAATATCGGGGTGATATTCACGCACGAGGGCACGGTATGCTTTTTTGACTTCATCGTTGGAGGCTTGTACACTCAGGTTTAAGAGTGCATAGGCTTGATCAATCGAGCTCTCTTTGACGCTATGGCGGTGATAAGAACCGAAACGCTCAAGCATAGAAGCGAGATCAGCTTCGCCAAAATGGAGGTGTTTGGAAATGAGACGAAGCATCTCTTCTTCCGCATGGCTGAGGGTTCCGTCGATGTAAGTGAGATTGACGAGAAACTCCATCATCTTCTGACGTTTGTGCGGATCGTTTTCCAACGCTTTATAGAGCGCTTGGGCTACCGGATCGAGATTATGAGGGGCATTTTTCTCCTCATCAAATATCTCTTTGAGCATTTTTTTGGTTGCTTCGTGATTGGGGAAGAGGAGACTGATGTCATTGAACATATTACTGACGAGTTCCGCTTCGAGTTCATCGACACGTCCGTCGGCTTTAGCCACTTTGGCACTTAGGGCGACAAAAAGACCAAGCTCGCTGTAAGCGAGGTTCTCTTTGGTGAGTTTAAAGCCTGAGAATTGGCTTTTGGAGTAGGTGTGCTGGTTTTTAGAAAAGCTTCGGGAGAGCCAGAAAAAGAGGAGAACGACAACGGCTAAGACGATCATTTGTGTCATTGAAAATCCTGAGATTAAAAGTAAGCGACAGTGTACCCTTAAAAAGTAACTGTAGGAAGTTTTGAGGTAGGTTATAATGGTGTGAACAAGATAATCTGAAGGGTTAAAAGATGAAAATGCCACCTCTTATCTACGGAACGGCGTGGAAAAAAGAACAAACGGCGGATTTGGTTGAGATGGCGATATTAAGCGGTTTTCGCGGTATCGATACGGCATGTCAGCCTAAACATTATCACGAGGCAGGGGTAGGGGAAGCGTTAGGGCGACTTGCCGCTCAGGGGATCAAGCGCGAAGAGCTGTTTCTCCAGAGTAAATTCACCCCCCTCGCAGGACAAGACCCGCAGCGTATTCCGTATGATCCCAATGCTCCGCTAGAGACACAGGTCGCACAATCGTTTAGCGTTTCTAGGGAGAATCTAAAGAGCGAGTATGTCGATTCGTTGGTGCTTCATTCACCGCTGTTTCCTTATGCCCATCTTTCAAAAGTATGGGGAGCGATGGAGATCCTTTTTCATAGCGGAGGCGCTCTTCAGCTGGGGATCAGTAACTGTTACGATTTGGAGTTGCTCAAACGTCTTTATACGGATGCACAGGTGAAACCCTCCGTCGTCCAAAACCGCTTTTACGCCGATAGCGGATACGATGTTGAACTACGGCAGTGGTGTGATGAGGTAGGGATTGTCTACCAAAGCTTTTGGTCTTTAACCGCTAACCCCCATATCTTAGCAAGTCGAGAGTTCTTTGCGCTAACTCAAGAGTATGATAAAACCGAAGCGCAGATTCTTTATCGCTATCTCACGCAAATCGGGATTGTTCCGTTGATCGGATCGACTTCACAGCACCATATCAAAGAGGATTTAGAGATTTTTTCGTTTACCCTGAAAGCAGATGAGATCGCCGCGATAAATGCCCTTTTTATATAACTTTTACAATCTTCGGGCATCCTGTCTGATAGGATATTCTAAATAAGGAGGACGGTTCTGATGCGTTTAGCTTTTATACTGCTGTTTTTAACGGTAACTTTTCTATTTGCCGAGACGAAAAAAATCATGGTTGATCTTAAAACCGGAAATATGGATGCGTTTACGACACAGTTTTTAGGGGGTGTCCCCGGAACGGCGGATTACTTTATCGCACAGGGTGATAGTGTTGAAATAGCGGTTGTCATCCACGGAGATGCGTATAAGTTTTTTGTACAAAATCTAGAAAACACCCAATACGGTGTGGATCAATCGTTGGCAGAGAATCAAGAGAAACTCCATAAAAGACTCTTGGAAATAACCGGTAAATATAAAATGACGTTGGAAATATGTCAGGTTGGGATGAATAAACGGGGGATTTTAACCGAAGACATTTATCCGTTTGTCAAACCGATTAAATCGGCGATGGTGGGACTTGTAAAATGGCAAAGTAAGGGATATACCTATATTCCGCTCCCTTAAAATATTTACAATCAAATGAATGATTAAGCCAACGGGTGGTAGAATTCCCCTTGTGATGCGGGAATAGCTCAGTTGGCTAGAGCGTCAGCCTTCCAAGCTGAATGTCGCGAGTTCGAGTCTCGTTTCCCGCTCCACACTCTCTCTTTTTAAACAATCCAATTTTTTACACCTTGCACCAATTTTCCGATATAATAATTTTTGTATGATGTGAGAGACAAAGGGAAAGTTCTGTATGAACAAAAACGAAATTCTTGAAATACTCAAAACGCTAAAACCCCGTTATCAGCAAGACGGTTTGATACTCGTCGGATTATTCGGCAGTTTTTCACGCGGTGAAGAGAAGAATGATAGCGATGTTGACATTGTATATGAGATCGAAAAAGGAAAAACCTTTTCGATGTTTAAATATCTCAAATATCTCGCTGATCTTGAAAAATATCTCAATCATAAAGTCGATTTGGTCAGAGCTGAAACCATAAAAAGCGACCTGAAACCCTATATTTATAAGGACATAATTTATGTCTAGGGATTGGAAGTTTTATCTCAGAGATATTCTCGCTGAGTGCCAAAATATTCGGAAATTTACGGTAAATATCACATTTGAAGAGTTTACGGAGAATACCGAAAAAGTGTATGCAACGGCAAAAGCATTTGAAAATATCGGTGAAGCGGTCAAGCAGATACCTAAAGAGATACAAGATGAGTTTAGCACTGTGCCGTGGAATGAAATTGCCAAAATGAGAGATGTGTTAACACACCATTATTTTGGCTTGGATGATAAAGTTCTTTGGGATACACTTGGAGATGATTTTTCTATATTTGAAGAGATTGTTGAACAAATAGCGAAAAAGTATTTGGATACTAAAAATTAGATAATTTTATAAATATATAAAATGGGGATAGTTTGCCCCCGCCTTACCCCATATTCTTTTTCAATACATCCATCGGCGTGACAAACATTGCTTTAAAGAGCGGTGATATTCGTGTCGTTTTATCATCGATCACTTCCAGCGCGCTAAAGCTAAACCCCTCACCATCCGCACTGTTCGTCGGCGTAACCGTAAACGTTAAGGGTTTGAGGGTACGGATCATGTTGAGGATGCTTTTATGCCGTTTATCT
>Ga0074197_1000270_pt1 | contig 72552 bp, 55 predicted proteins | sample EPASupsiteSAE305_FD_64526 | JGI IMG/M metagenome (GOLD analysis project Ga0074197, IMG submission 64526) | Bioremediated contaminated groundwater microbial communities from EPA Superfund site, New Mexico - SAE3-05 reassembly with SPADES | ecosystem: Environmental > Aquatic > Deep subsurface >... | reverse complement strand
CATGAGAACTTTTGTTAAACTTAAAAATCAGTCCGTACCATACTTTGACATCATCAAAAGGCTTGAAAAACTAGAAACAAATGATAAAGAGACAAAAGAACTACTTCAAAAAGTGGTGCAGGTGGTTTCAAGTATGCAGAGTATCCATGATGAAGCTAGAGAGGGAACGAAAAAGATTGGGTTTGTGTGAATTTATCTTATCAAAAAATCATAAAGTAAAATAATATTTCAAAATGCAATATTTTTAAATCAAATTTTTATTTTGTATTATAGTTATAGATATCTAATATTAGCAGGAGCATGCATGTCTGATGTAGTTGTTTATAATGATGGGGAGTTAGAGCTAAAAATCTCAGTTAATGAAGAAAATATTTGGCTTAATCAAGTTCAAATAGCTGAATTATTTGAGACGAGTACTGATAATATTAGTCTGCATTTGAAAAATATCTACAAAGAAAAAGAGCTAGTTGAAAATTCAACTGTCGAGGATTTCTCGGTAGTTCGGCAAGAAGGTAGTAGAAGCGTTACAAGAAACATAAAACACTACAATTTAGATGCAATTATTTCTGTTGGATATAGAGTAAGCTCTTTAAAAGCAACAAAATTTAGACAATGGGCAACATCTGTACTTAAAAATTATATCCAAAACGGTTATGCTATCAATACTCATAAAATCACAGAACAAAGATTAAACATTCTTGAAAATGATATAGAGATTATCAAATCTCATATTAAAAATAATACAATAGAGATCAAACACGGAATATTTTTTAACGGACAGATATTCGATGCTTATGTACTTTTATCTGATTTAATAAATAGTGCAAAAGTTTCAATCATTTTGATTGACAACTATATAGATGAGTCAATATTGACTCTGTTGTCAAAAAATCAAAATGTACAATTTACTTTTTATACTCAAAATACATCTAAAAAACTACAACTTGATATTCAAAAGTACAACAAACAATACTGCAATCTTGAAGTAAAAATCACTAAAAAATTTCATGATAGATTTTTAATCTGTGATGAAACCGTATATCATTTTGGAGCGAGTTTCAAGGATTTGGGAAACAAAGTATTCGCAGTCAATAAAATGAGTATGTCGGTAAATGATTTGCTAAAAAACATATAAGATACAAATGGTTTCAAGTATTTTGGCTGGAGATTTTATCTCTTTTCTTTTTTAATTTCTTATCCACAAAGTGCTGAAATATCCATCATTAAATGAAAAAGTTTACAATTTTTATGATTTGAGTTATATAATTTATGATTTTCAATTGTATTAAAAAAACTACCTATTTTATTCATATTATCATCAATATTTATATTTTTTATAACAAAGCCTATCATACCGTTAATTCCGTAATTAGATGGATAATAATATTCATGACTTTGTGACTTATAGTTTGTTATAAATCTATTGATTCCGTGCTCAACATAATTTTTATTAAGTGTTGATTTACCATCGAGTCTTTTGCATTCTATTACATAAAAAGCTTCATCTTCTTCAAAATCATTTGATGAAATAATCTGTATATCTACTCTACCATCATTAACATCAACTTCTTTAATAAATCGAAATCCATAAATATTACAAATATTATTTCTGATATGTTTTTTCTGTAAGTAATTTATTAATAATATGTCTCTAATCCCATTTTCATCATTATGCGGAAGTTCGACTTTATCCAAAAGCATCAACTCATAACAAAGATATATTTTTGCTATCAAGTCTTGAAATTCACTTTGATAATTATTTACAGCAAGCATAAAAGGTGTTGCATCTAAATTATTTTCTAATTCATCCAATTATTTTTACCTGCCTTTAATATTGCATCATTAAATTCATAAAAATCTAAGTAACCTATAGCTTTATGCCAGTTTTTATACTCATTGGGCTTAACTACATAAAAACCATCTTTTTCAAATCCTTTAATGTCTTTTTGAATAAAAAGATTTTCTAAAGTTTGTTTTCCAGATATTTTTAAAAAGTTTTGAATATCTTTTTCTTTTTTCCAAGTTATTATTTCTTTAGGTTTCGTATTTAAAACTTTAAAATATATCCCAATAGCGTTATCATCCCATAAAACATTTGCTTGAAAATACATATTATTTTGTTCATAGATTTTTGAGTAATGGTGCATAAAAATATTAATATAATCCTTTAAAATATCATCTTCATTCTGAAGTTTTTTAAATGGTATCTCATATTTTTTTTGTATTACCCAAGGAATTACAACACTATTTGCGTAATCAACCAAGGCATATTCTTCTTCACTTAAATTAAATGCTTCAAGTATTTTTTTATCGAGTTCTTTAATTAGTAAGTTCAATTTGTTTTCATATTCAGAAGAATTTTGAATTTCATTAGTATCTAAATATTCTTTTTTAAGATTTTCAATTTTAGAAACTAAAGAAACTATTTCTTCATTTTCAATATATGGAATACTTAATTTCTCATAGTCATCACATTCTTCTTGTCTGACACCTGTAGAACTTGCTGTTTGTAATAAATAATAACTGAAAAAGGTTGAATAGAATAATCCATTTATCGTTTTAAGAACATTAATATCATTAGTTAAGTGCTTTAAAGCAACTACGGAACTTGTAAAAATTGCATTTTTATAGCAAATTGCAGAGTTTTGCTTAAGTTCTTTGCTTAAACCACCAGTAAAAAGTAATATAGGAGGTTCAAAAAAGTTAGTATAGTTTCCATTTTCTCTTTTTATATATCCTACTGAATCGTAAGCAAATTTAGCTAAATTATTAGATATATAAAATGGTTTTAAATCTTTTTTTGTAGGGCTAGTATCAATAAAATCAAAATCTTTTAATTTTGTAGTATCAATTTTTTTATCCCCATCTTTTCTTTTAAATCCTTGATATTTAATTAATCGTTTTTTATCTTCAAGGTTTTGTATAGTTATGTATTCTTTAGATTGAATTCTTTTTATGAAGTTAAAATCTAAGTAGGAACCATATAGTAATATTTTCCATAAATAATCATTTTCTAATAATTTTGATTGTGAAATTCTTTTAAAATCTTGTTTAGTCAATATTAAAATTTTTAATTTTTTAAAATGCATAGTAGGTTTCATTGAAATATATTTGATTACATTCTTTGCTATTTCTTCTTTTGTTGATTTTTCATAAAAAATTATAGATACTGGTACATTGGCGTTTTCAAAAATTTCTTTTCTAACGGAAGAAAGTTCTAAAATATGATTGACTTTAAAATTATTTAAAAAATGTTTAGTTCTAAATTCTATATTATTCAAATTATATAAAACTTTACTTGTAACGATAAAGCTTACTTTTGTATTTTTAAAAACAAAATCTTTTACCCTAATCATAAAAGGCTGTACTATGTCTTCGTTTCCTATTGAAATTTTGTTTTGTTGTATATATTTACTTATAAAAGAATCTTTTTTTATAGTGCTTCCTCCATAAGGAGGATTTCCAACTATAAAGTCAAGTTCTTTTTCTTTGAGTATTTGATTATATTCTGTATCTGTATCAAAAAAATCATTTGCAAAAAAGTTAGGATTAGGATTATTTTTGCTTGATAATAAATTTGGAAATTTAAATTTGTCTAATTCTTTTGGGTTTTGATAATCAAGCATCGCTAGATACAGAGAAAATATACTTATTGAAATAGCATTTTCATCTTTATCTATTCCAAAAATATTATCTTTAACTAATTGCTTTAATTCATCTTCTTCTATAGGTCTTTGTTTTAATTTTACAAATTGTGCTACAAGTTTTCTTAGAGTTTCAACCAAAAAAATACCACTTCCACACGCTGGATCAAGAACTTTACAATTATAAATGTTTGGATTTTCCCGAAAAAAATCATCAACAGTATATTTTAGAATATAGTCAACTAAAAATGTTGGTGTATAGTAAGCCCCACTTTTTTTCTGCTCATCTTCCCCTATAAAACTTTCATATACATTTGAAATAAATTCAATCGGAATAATAGAAAAATCATAAATATCAAATAAAGAACCAATTTTATTTTTATAGTCATAACCACTGATTAGTCTATGTAAACTTTTTAAATGTTTTTCTTCAACAATATTTTTTTCATAAATTTTATTTTTATCATCATGAACAATAGGAAACCAATCACCATTAAAACTATCTTTTAAATATTCAAATAATTCATAAGTTTTATTTTTATCTTCTAAAATTTCTTGTAAATCTTCGTTTGTTAATGATTTGTTATATTTGTTTAAATAAACATTTCTGTCTATTAAGTATCGTATAAAAATTATTCTACCAATAAGTGAGTTTACAATATTTTTATGCTCTTTTAATCCATTTTTTAGTAATTCTTCTCTTGTGTATTTTATGTTTTCTAATAGTAATTTATTGATTCGTTTATTTTCTTTTTTTGTTTTTAATTCTTTGAAATAGTCACCGTTTAGTATGGAAATGTAATTTAAATTCCCTTTAGAGAGAATATCAAGTGATTTACTTTCGGTAATGAACACGAAGCCATTATAAACTTCAAAATCACTTTCATTTTCTATAATGATGATAGGAGCTTCTGCAAAATTCCAACAATTTTTAAAAACTTGTTGTTTCCCATCTTCTTTGTTTAAAATTTCATTATCACTATGAAAAAACAGAATAATAGGCTTTTCATTTATGATTAAAATATTATCAGGTTTAACTTCTTCTAGTGATTTGATAATTCTTTGAGGTAAATTTGTATCTTTGATACTTTTGAAATTATGTAAACTATCTGAAGGTATTTTTAAATCTGTATAAATATTTTTACTCATAAATATATTTAAAAACCTCTTTTGATATAACTTTCATGCATTGTATCAATTCTTTTATAAGAGCTTAATAATTTTAATAAAAACTTGAAAAATTCATTTCTTCTTAGCCTTAAACTGCTCTTCCAAAGCTTTTAGCTCATCGGCGTTTTGTTGGGCTTTTTTTACCGCTTCCTCAAACGCAAAGCCTTTCATAACTATTTCGTATAAATGTGGTTTGTCTCTTCGCCAGTTTCTCAGTGTAACAGGGGTAATATCCAAATATCCAGCCATATCTCTTTGAGTCATTTTTTGCCTTTTTTAACAAAAAAATTATCTCAATAGAGATTAGTTCTCAACAGATTAAATATTAACTACTTATAGCTATATTTTAGTTAATATTTAACTATTTAAGTATAAAGCAGATAATATTTAACCTAAAAACTTAAAAAAGAGAAAATATTTATGGCTTTATCACTTATAGAAGAGTTACCTAAAATCGTAAAAGATGGGCGTGCGGAAGCGGCGAGGATTTTGGAGCGGATAAACAGCGGAAATGCTCTTGCTCTTCAAACAAATGAGTTGGTTTTACCGTCCAAAGATATTAGCGGACTTTATCGTGGGCAGTTGCCTAGTATGGACGAAGAGAGTGAGTGGAAAAACCGTCTTATTTATGGCGATAATATTTTAGTCATGCAGGGGCTTTTAGCGGGTGACCCTACAAGTGGGTTAGAATCCATGCGAGGTAAAATCGACCTTATCTACATCGACCCGCCTTTTGACAGTAAAGCAGACTACCGCACAAAAATCACACTTCCAAATATCAATCTCAACCAGAAACCAACCGTCATAGAGCAGTTTGCTTATGCCGATACATGGAAGGACGGCACGGTTTCGTATCTGAAAATGATCTACCCCCGCTTGGTGCTGATGCGTGAGCTTTTAAGTGAAAAAGGTTCTATTTATGTGCATATTGACTGGCATGTGGGGCATTATGTGAAAATACTTTTGGATGATATTTTTGGGAAAGAGAATTTTAGGAATGAGATTGTTTGGTGTTATGCAGGTGGAGGAACACCCAAAAGAGATTTACCAAAAAAACATGATGTTATCTTGAGATATGCCAAGAATGACAATTATATTTTTGATATGCCCATGCGACAATACTCACAAACTGGTTCTGGCAGAAGAAGTGATGGAACACCATATGATTTAAATGCCATGACACCGCATAATGATTGGTGGACAGATATTCCACCTGAGAATACTCAATCAAAACATCATACTGGCTATACAACACAAAAAGCCAGAGCATTACTTGAAAGAATTATTTTAATGTCTTCAAACGAAAATTCCATAGTAGCCGATTTCTTTGGCGGAAGCGGAACAACCGCCGCAGTTGCCGAAAAACTAGGTCGCCGTTGGATAAGTTCTGACATCGGTAAACCATCCATCATGGTGCAGAGAAAACGGCTTATCGACAATGAAGTCAAACCCTTTCTCTATCAAAGTATAGGCGATTATCAAAAAGAGGCGTTGGATAGTAGTCGTATGTTTAAACGCATCGGCGATTTGAGCCAAGTTGTCATCTCTCTTTTTGTTGATGAGAGCGGAAGCGGAGCTTTAAGTTTTGGAAGTGAGCATCCGCAAAATTTGGGCTATATCAAAGACAAAAAAACACTTGTGTACATCGATAGTCCGAGCAAAATGACTGGGCGTGCGACACTCAAAAAAGCGATAGAACTTAGAGATAATTTCTTAGGCGGTTGGGATAGAGTAGTGGTTTTGGGATGGAACTTTGCTTATGATATCAGCAGTGCCATCAATGATTTGGCAGATAATAAGCTTGAAGTGTTGGTAATTCCACCCGATTTACTCGATAAACTCAAATCCAAAGCCACTTACAAAAAACTCGTTGAGAGCGGTAAGATACGCTTCTCTTCACTCCAATATTTAACCATCAAACCAATTGAGAAAAAAGCGTATGACAGCGAACTTGAAGAGCTAACCATCAAGCTTGACAACTACATCCTGCTCTCTCCCGACAATATTCCGCTTGATGAAGCGGACAAAAAATCACTTCAAGAGTTGCTCTCTCATGACCCTCTTGCTCTCATTGAGTACTGGAGTATAGACCCCGATTTTGACGGTGTGACTTTTAGAAGCAAGTGGCAAGACTACAGAGAAAACACGGCAAACGACGGTGACCCTTTACATGTAATCTATGAAGCCAAGATAATGGTCGCTCGAAAAGAAAAAAGAGTAGTAAGCGTTAAGGCGGTGGATGTGTTTGGGTTTGAATCTGTAGTAAAAGTAGAGGTGTGAGATGGCAACTCCTATAAATACCCTCACGGGAAGCATTCCTTTAGAGTTGGCACAAAGCATAAGCAAAACGGTAAATGAGATGTGGAATGAGGGAGATTTTCTTAAGTTGGTTACTCCCACTACGGCTGATTTACTCAAATTTTGGTTTTGTGAACCACATGTAGATGAGCGAGAGATAAATTTTCACAGAGGACAAAAACAGGCTATTTTAAACACTATCTATCTGCATGAGATTTTAAAAGTAAATAGTGTTTTGGAGATTTATGAAAAATGTGACAAAGAGCTGATACCGAAATTTAATCATACGCTTTTAGCTAAAGAGAAATATAAAGTGCCGAAATACGCTATGAAAATGGCAACGGGAACGGGCAAAACTTGGGTTATGAATGCTCTTTTTATGTGGCAATATCTTAACGCAAGGAGTGAAAAAGAGAGAAGCGGAAGATTTAGCAAAAACTTTTTGCTTATCGCTCCGGGGCTTATCGTCTATGAGAGACTGCTTGATAGCTACATGGGAAAATCACAAGAAGATGGAAGCCGTGATGTAAATACAAGCGATATTTTTAAAAACAAAGAGCTATTTTTACCGCAAAGATATGAGATAACCATCAAAGCATTTTTGCAAAGCAGTGTCGTCAAAAAAGAAGAGATAGGCAAAAAAGTGACAAGTGATGGATTTATCGCCATCTCAAATTGGCACTTGTTTATGGGCAAGGAAGAGGAAGAAAAAGAGGAGATAAGCCCACTTGAAGACCCAAGCGGAGTGATAGCCGACATCTTTCCAGCTCGTCCCGGAATAAGTGCAGGAAATAGTTTGGAACAGCTTGATAGTGCTTACTTTAGCGGTGGAGAGATAGAGTATTTGGCACAGCTTGATGATCTGGTAGTTATGAACGATGAAGCACATCACATCCATGAAAATAAATCTGCTGGAGAGATACAAGAGGTAGAGTGGCAAAAGTCTCTTAACTTTATTGCTAAAAATAAGGGTAGCAAATTTGTTCAAATAGATTGTTCCGCAACACCTTACGATACAACGGGAAGCGGACAAAATAGAACAAAACACTACTTTCCGCATGTCATAGTTGATTTTGATTTAAACGCTGCCATAAAAGAGGGTTTAGTCAAGATGATAACCATCGATAAGCGAAAAGAGCTTTCAACTTTAGAGCTTGATTTTAAAGCACTTCGAGATGAAGGAACAAACAAAGTTCTTGGACTTAGTGACGGTCAAAAAGTGATGATTCAAGCAGGACTTACAAAGCTAAAAATACTTGAAAAAGATTTCTCGACGCTAGACAATCCGAAACATCCAAAAATGCTTATCATGTGTGAAGAGACGGAAGTTGTCCATTTTGTGGAAGAGTTTTTAGTTGAAATTGGACTAAAAGATGATGAGTTTATGGGAGTTCATTCAAAGAAAAACGGTGAGATTCCAAAAGAGGAGTGGGAGAGTTTAAAACAAAAGCTTTTCAACATTGACAGTTATGAAAATCCAAAAGTAGTTATATCCGTTTTGATGCTCAAAGAGGGGTTTGATGTAAGTAATGTTTGCGTTATCGTACCGCTTCGCTCAAATCAGTCTTCTATTTTACTCGAACAAACTATCGGGCGTGGGCTTAGGCTGATGTTTAGAGAACGAGAATTTGAAGATGAAAAAAATGAAAATCGTCAAAGAGTTTTAAAACAAAAACTTAGCCCAAGCTCTTATCTTGATGTTTTAAGCATAGTTGAACATCCTGCTTTTAGCCAGTTTTACGGTGATTTACTTGCAAGTGACGAGTTTGGATTTGATGAAAATGAGCCGCAAGAGGGAACTTCAACGGGTGATATGATAAAAGTAAGTCTTAAAGAAAATTTTGCAGAGTATGACATGGCATTTTTGGAGATAATCAAAGATGAAGAGGAGGAATTAAACGCCCCAAATTTCGATATAAATGAACTTCCTCCATATATCTATCATAGTTTAGAGCAATTAAAATCATGGACTACGAAAGGGGAGGTTTTTCATTCAGAAGAGCTTACGGTAAAAACAATTTTTGGCGATTACAGCATAAGTGCGGAACTCTTCAGTGCAAATAGTTATAACGAGTATCTTCAAAAAATTTTAGAGATTTTAACGCATAAAATAGGGCAGTTAAAAGTGCGTGGGCATAATCGTGCTTTGCCGTCCATGCAGATATATCAGCCACAACTTTTAGGCGTTCTTGATAACTACATACGCACACGGCTTTTTTCACAAAATTTCAATCCTTTTCTTGATGAAAACTGGCGAGTGTTGATGCTTAAAAATGCAAAAATTACCGAGCATATAACAAATGAAATTCAAAGACTCATCTACAATATGCAAAACTCCACGACTTACATAAAACCTGTTGTAAATAAAATCTACTTTTCAAAAGTCGCCAGTCTAAATATGAGAGCAAATTACGCACTTGACTTGGAGAAAACCATCTATGAAAAAACAGCGTATCCATCCAACAAAGGCGGTTTTGAAAAAGCGTTTTTGGAGTTTTTGGATAGCGACGGCAAGGTTTTAAAGTTTATAAAAATACTTGAATATAAACATGATTTTGCAACCATAACACACTTCAGGGATGACGGGTTGATGGCGAGCTACTATCCCGACTTTATGGTTGAAACTGACTTACATATATATTTGGTTGAGACAAAATCAGACAAAGATTTAAAAGATGTCAATGTGAAGCAAAAGCAAAGAGCAACGCTTGATTTTGTAAGGCGAATAAATTCTCTTGATGAAGATTTGCGAGATGGCAAAAGTTGGAGCTATTTGCTTTTGGGTGAAACGCAGTTTTACTCTTTGGAAAAAAGCGGTGCGGATATGGAGGATATTGCAAGAAGTGCTAAGATGAATGAGAGTAGCTTGAGCGGAAATTTGTTTGATATGTGATAATTATTTCATATATAACTTTGCACTAAATCACTTATGCTATTATTATAAAAAAATAAAGAGAAGTTATGAGCAAAGTAGAAACTATTTATCTAAAAGATTATAAAGTACCTGAATTTACCGTTAAAACTTGTGATTTGGTTTTTGAACTCTTTGAAGAGTACACACAAGTTACAAATCTTATGCACATCATAAAAGCAGATAAAAACTCTAAAGATTTACTGTTAAACAGTATTGATTTAGAGCTTATTGAGATATATTTGGATGATTCAAAGCTTGATGAGAGCAGATACATCATAGAACAAGAGACACTTACGGTTTTAGATGTGGCAAATGAGTTTAAACTTATCATCATCAACAAAATCTATCCGCAGCTAAACAGCGAACTTGAGGGGCTTTACAAATCTGGAAGCATCTTTTGTACACAAAATGAGCCGGAGGGTTTTAGAAGAATCACTCCTTATATAGACCGTCCGGATGTTATGGCGGTGTTTAGAACAACTCTTGTGGCGGACAGGGAGAGATACCCGATTTTGCTTAGTAACGGAAACAGAGAGTCAAATTTTAAACTCAATGATAAAAGACACGGTGCCACTTGGTTTGACCCGCATCCAAAACCATCATATCTTTTCGCACTCGTCGCAGGAGATTTGGGAGTCATACAAGATAAGTTTGTGACAAAGAGCGGTAAATATGCAAGGCTTTATATCTACACCGACAAAGGCAATGAGTCTAAGTGCAAACACGCAATGAAGTCGCTTAAAGAGTCGATGAAGTGGGATGAAGAAAAGTACGGACGAGAGTATGATTTGGAGCTATATAATATCGTCGCGGTAGATAGTTTTAACATGGGAGCAATGGAGAATAAGGGTTTAAATATTTTTAACTCCGCTTATGTTTTGGTGGATGAAGATACGGCAACTGACGGTAATTTTATGGCAGTTCAGAGTGTTATCGCGCATGAGTATTTTCATAACTGGACGGGCAACCGTATCACTTGCCGTGACTGGTTTCAACTCACTTTAAAAGAGGGTTTGACTGTATTTCGCGATCAATGCTTTTCGGCAGATTTGCACTCCAAAGAGGTTAAACGCATAGAAGATGTCAGAGCGCTTCGAGAGAGACAGTTTGTTGAAGATGCTTCACCTATGGCTCATCCGATTCAGCCAGACTCTTATATGGCGATAAATAACTTTTATACGGCAACGGTTTACGAAAAAGGTGCCGAGATTATTCGTATGATTTATACTCTTTTGGGCGAGGAGAAGTACCGCAGTGCAACGGACTTATATTTTGAGACTTTTGACGGACAAGCGGTGCGAACAGATGACTTTTTATGGGCGATGAGCAAGGCCGGCGGAGTTGATTTGAGCGAGTTTAAGAGATGGTACCATCAATCAGGCACGCCTAAACTGCTTGTCGATGGGAAGTTTGAAAACGGCATATACACTTTAGCGTTGACGCAGAAAGTGCCAAATTCAGTAGACGGTAGCGAGCAAAAACCATACTTTTTTCCTCTTAAAATAGCTCTTTTGGATGAGAGCGGCAAAGAGATAGAGGAGAAAACGATAATAGTCTCAAAAGAGAGAGAGGAGTTTGTTTTTAAAACACCGACAAAACCTATTTTATCTATAAACAGAGATTTTTCGGCTCCCATTATCGTCGAACAAGCGCAAAACAACTATGCCTTTTTAATGAAACATGACAAAAACAGCTTTGTAAGATATGAGTCGGCTCAATCTTTTGGCGTTGCAACGATGGAAGCTTTGATGAGGGGCGAGGCTATAGATGAGGAGTTTGTAGAAGCTTACGGACATATACTTGATAGCGAATTGGATTTATCTTACAAAGCGCTGCTTTTAGAACTGCCAAGCGTAACAGCGCTGATGCAAAGACAAGATGAAATTGATTTTGAGCCTATTTATGAGGCTAAAGAGAAGTTAGAAAAACATTTGGCTGCTACATTTAAAGATAAACTATTAGTTCTTTATACTAAAAATCACAAACCTTTATCTAAAGAACTTGATGCAAAAAGTATTGGTGAGAGAAGCATAAAAAATCGTTGTTTAAAACTTCTCTCTGCTTTAAAGAGTGATGAGGTTGTCACGATAGCAAATGCGCAGTATAACGACTCTATAACTATGACGGACAGGGTGGTCGCGCTTGATATTTTAGAAAATATTTCACCTGCATACTCAAAAGTTGCATTAGAACATTTCTATAAAAAATACAAAAACGAAACTTTAGTGATGAACAAATACTTCTCGCTTTTAGCCTCTTCGCAAAGAGAAGGCGTGTTGGAGCGGGTTGCATTACTTCAGAATGATGAAGCATATAATGAATTGGTACCGAACTTAGTTCGTTCTTTGATAGGTTCTTTTTCAAGAAATTATAAATATTTTCATGCGAAAGAGGGTCTAGGATATATATTTGTAGCAGACAAGATTATCGATATAGATAAGATAAATCCGCAAATCGCTTCGGGGCTTGCAGGGGCGTTTAAAATATATGAAAAACTTGGCAGTGTTAATAAAAATATGATGAAGAGAGAGCTTGAGCGTGTTATAGCCGAGCCGTCAATCTCAAAAAATGTTTACGAAATTGTCAGCAAAATCATAAAAATTTCATAATTTATGGATAAATAAAATGGAAAAAAAAGTACCGATTCTTGTAAAAAACAGAGATATTTTTGTATCGGCAAAAGAGATTATTCTCTTGCAGTGGGTGTCGTATGAATCCCCACAAGAGATACTAAAAGTTCACGATATAGATAAAAAGCAGTTTTTGGATGATTATGCCGGCGGCGTATTTGACTATTTTATGGGAGTGATATCGGGCAGGGTAGAAATCGGAGATTGCCCTAATATGCAAAATCTTTTAATTTATCTAAAAGATAGAGACATAAGAGCAGATGAACTCTTTGAGATATGCAGCCATTTTAGAAAATCGATGATTGATTTTACTTATGATGTAAAGTTAAACTCAAAAGCTATTTTTGATGAGATATCCTATATGTTTGATAAAAATTTTCAAGGGGTTTTAAGGCACTATACCGATACTATCTTTCAAAAAGAGCAGGAGATAAATCGACATGTAAAGCTTTTAAGCGAGTATCAAAAAGCATTAGATGAGAGTGCTATCATCTCTAAAACAGATATGGACGGCAATATTACTTATGTAAACGATAAGTATATAAAATTGAGCGGTTATAGTGAAGAAGAGCTGATAGGAAGCAAGCACAGTATATTTAAACATGAAGATATGCCTCAGGACTATTTTGATGATTTATGGTTTCAGCTTCAGCATGCAGATGTTTTTCGGGGGACTATTAAAAATAACAAGAAAGACGGAGACTATTTTTATGTTGATGTGACAATTGTAAAAATAACGGATCCTTATGATAATTCTGTTGAGTATATATCTATTGCAAACGATGTTACAAAGCTTATTGACGCTAGGCTTGAAGCGCAAAAGGCTTCAAGAGCAAAAGAGTATTTCCTATCCAATATGTCACACGAGATAAGAACACCGCTCAATGCTATATTGGGCTTTGTGAATCTTTTGATAGATCAAGATGTCTCAAAACAGCATAGAAAATATTTAGAGATTATCTTAAACAGCGGGGAGAATTTACTTAGTATTATTAACGATATTTTGGATTTTTCAAAACTAAGAAGCGGCGAGTTTACCATTGAGCCGAAAATATTTTCGATTCATGAAGAGATAAGCCATGCGTTGGAGTTATTTGTTGCTTCGGCAAACTCAAGAGATATAACTATCACCTCTTTTATAGACCCGAAGATTCCAAAAGAGCTATATGCGGATGCTCTTAGAATAAAGCAGATACTATCGAATTTTTTAAGCAATGCCATAAAATTTACAAAAACGGGTGGTCATATACATGTAGAAGTTACATGTGACAAAGGTATTTTAAAAGTCAGCGTAAGCGACAACGGCGTCGGTATCGCAAAAGAGGATTTAAAAAATATATTTTCTGCCTTTACTCAAGCAAATCATGAGGGTATTGAAAATTATGAAGGAACCGGCTTGGGGCTCTCAATATGTCATCAGCTCTCAAAACATATGGGTGGGGATATATTTGTAAAATCGACGCTTGGCGAGGGGAGTACATTTTGGATTGAGATTCCGGTTGAAATCCATAGTAAAGAGTGTAAAATCTTTAACGATATAGATGAAATCAAAGCGCTAAAAATCGTTTTATATCTAAAAAACGGCACTCCTAATTATAAAACCGAGTCATTTTTAAAATATGTAAAAGTGTTTAATATTGAGGTAGATACAGTAAAAAACCTTGATAAAGAGTATGATATAGCCATAGTTTTAGAAGAGGATATTGATGATAAAATCAGAGAAAAAATATTGGATTCAAATGAAAAATATATCATTTTAGTAAGCAAGCCGGATGATAAGTATGAAAAATATTTTCATATATCTTCTATATATTTTCCGCTTTACTGTTCAAAAATAAAAAGCGCTTTTGATGAACTTTTCCACCCTGAGCTTTTTTGTCCTTACAGAGTAGATGGAGGTAAAAAATTCTCAGGACACATTCTCATAGCAGAAGACAATATAGCAAATCAAGAGCTGATTAAGATATTGCTTGACAAGTATGGACTTACTTACGATTTGGCAACAAACGGGCTTGAAGCCGTAAATCTTTATAAAAAAAATAATTATGATTTGATTTTAATGGATGAGCAGATGCCGGTCATGGATGGAAATGTAGCTGTTCAAGCAATTATAAAGTATGAAAAAGAGAAAGGATTAAGACATACGCCTATATCTGCTTTGACGGCAAATGTAATCAAGGGTGCAAAAGAGAGAGGATTGAGAAGCGGATTTGACTCATTTCTGGGAAAACCAATCGTTGTAAAAGAGTTGGAGAGAGTCTTTTTTAATTATTTAAAAATTACCAAGGAGGGTGTTGACACTCCAAGCAGCATCAAGACAAAGTGCAATATAGAAGGCTTGGATTGTGAGAAATTGACTCAAGAGTTAATGCTAAGCAGTGATGAGTTGAAAATGCTTGTAGAACTTTTTGTCAAAAAGATGCAAATACAGATTCCTGAACTGCAAAATGCTATCAAGTTAAGAGATTATAAAAAAATTGCACTTATCGCTCACAGCATAAAAGGTTCAAGCGGCAACTTTAGACTTGAAGAGATACAAGAAGAGAGCACAAAAATGGAAAGTATGGCTAAGAGTAAAGATAGCAAATACAGATATGAAACTACATTTGAAAAGATAAAAGAGAGATTGGCAAAGATAAAAATTGTTTAACGGTTTTACCAATCAAAAGCTTTGTCACTGCGAGGAACGGAGTGACGCGGCAGTCTGAGAGTGAATTGACGCACTCAATAGCGGGATTGCCGCACTGCGTTCGCAATGACAGTGGATTGGCGTTAAAATAGAAGTGCGCTAACCAAACCGATTAATCCTCCAAAAACTCCGCCCCAGACTACAAGCCATGATAAGTGTTCGTTTATGAGGTTATAAACCATCTCTTTAACCATAAGTGGAGTCAATTCGCCAAGTCTCGCGTCTATGATATTTTCTATTGAGTCAATCATATCATCGTTTAGTGATGAACTTTTGAGGTGTTTTTGCAGTGTGTCGTTGAACTCTTCGCTCTCTACTATTTGTATGACTGCGCTTTTCATCTTTATAGAAAATGGCTGACGAAGATTTTCCAATATACTTGCTCCGCCGAACATTCCTAACATTCCTCCAAAAGATGACTCCATAACCGTTTTGCTTAGTGCGTCAAAAGCAGGCGAGAAGTCTGTCTCTTCTACGACGGGAGCAAGGTCTATCTTTTTTTCTTCATCGGCAAAGAAGTTTTCTATCTGCTCTTGTGTAAAAAATTGAGTCATCATAAGATTTTTTATGGACTCTTTAAAAGCTTCAAATCTTAGAGGAATTACTCCGGATCCATAAAGAAGCGGGACTTTTTCAAATAACATATAAATAGCCAGCTGATTTGTAACAGAACCGGATAGTGCAAATAGACCGGTGTAGAGAAGCAAAGAGCCGATACTTTTTTCAAATAGATATGATAAAACAATAAGTATGGCAGCAATTGCATTTGTTAAAAAAGTTTTTGATAGTATCAATTTAGACTCCTGTTTGGTAATAAAAGCCAAATTATACTAAAAAGAATTTATAATGGCACAAATAATATGAAACGGGTATTTTATGAAGCAAGAGAGTTATAACCTTTTTAGAAGTGCAGATATAAAAACAATTTTACAAACACTAGATAGCGAGTTGAGAAGTAGAAATGAATCCTCTTTTTGGAGAGATAGAGTCGTACCTTTTAGTGAGGCTATCTTGAGTGTTTTGGTTCCGCTAAGAGATGCAAATATGCTCTTTAATCCAGAGGGAATCGCAGTAGATGAGCTTACTCCCGAACTTTTTTTTAGATGGAGTGATTTTGTCAGTCTAAAAACTTTGGCTTTTAGTATCCAAAAATCAAATGAAGCGGGAGTTTTGCTAAGAACTAAGCTTGATGATGCCGTGTGTAAAAATTACAAAAGCATAGATTTAAAGATATTGGGAGATTATTTGTCAAGAAACAGTGTCAATCTTGAGAATGAATCTTTGGATTTTCCTATCTCAAACTATAACTTGCACCAAGGCGTTAGCAATGTTATAAAATCACTTTTATAAGAGAAGTCAAATAAAGTGATAGAGTATTTTATAAAAAACAGCAGGTTAAACCACGCACTTTTAGTTTTTATCGTTTTTATGGGGGTTTACTCTTATATAAATATCCCAAAAGAGATGTTTCCTGATGTTGAACTTGATCAAATAAGTGTTCTTGGTTCTTATAGAGGTGCCAGTGCTACTAACATGGACAAGATGGCAGTTCGTGATATTGAGAATGCACTAAGCAATATAAGCGGTATAGATAAAACTGAAACTACTATCACGCCAGGAGCTTTTGCAATAGTTCTAACTTTGAGTAAAGGTGCAAACAGAGAGTTGACCCTTAGTCGTGTGAAAGACTCTGTACAAAAGAGTAAGCAGTATTTACCAAGCGATATGAATGAACCGGTTGCTTCGCTTTTAGAAAAAACAAAATCGCTTATAAAGCTAGCTATTTCATCTTCTACACTCTCAACCGGAGAGCTAATAGTAATTGCTGAGGATATGAAATCTAAGATATCAAAAGTAGAGGATATCAGTGAGATTTTAGTTCGCGGCGGCTCTGATGAAGAGGTGATTATAAAGCTGAATTCTGAAGCGATTTTAGCGTATGGTTTAGACCATGCAACTGTTCAAAAAGCCATCTCAAACCTCTCATATATTTTTCCCATAGGAGATATCCAACAGAGAGGAAATTTTGCATTTATCTCGACCGCAAATGGAAAAGCAAACGCAGATGAGTACAAAGATGCCATCTTAAACATCAACAATAAATATATAAAACTCGGCGATATTGCAGATATTAGCATAGAGTACCCGCAAACTGATACTTTGGCAACTTACAACAGCAAAAGAGCCATCTCTTTGAGCATTTCAAAAGGCTCAAGCGGTGATGCTCTTGTTTTGTCTGAAAAATTAAAAGAGTATGTTAAAAAATTTGAAAAAAACTATAAAGGCGCGGAATTTACCTTTTATGAAGACAACTCAAAACCTATTCAAGATAGGCTAGATATAATCACCTCAAACCTTATGTTTGGTCTGATTTTGGTTTTTATCTCTATGTATCTTCTTATAAATCTTAGGATTGCTCTCATCGTAGCACTTGGAATTCCTTTTTCATTTCTTATCGGTATTATTTGTCTCTACTATTTGGGGTACTCCATAAATGTGGTCTCACTTCTTGGCGCACTTATAGTTGTAGGGATTGTAGTTGATGATGCAATAGTCGTGAGCGAAAATATACAGCGATACATAGATGACGGTATGGATAGTTACAGTGCGACGATAAGAGGCACAAAAGAGATGATTTTACCGGTTACTCTTGCAACCGTGACAACCGTGGTAGCATTTTTGCCGATTTTTATGATGAAAGGAGATACGGCACTCTTTATCATGCTTATCCCTCTTACGGTGATTATCATTCTTCTGGGTTCGCTTTTGGAGAGTTTTTTATTTCTACCGCTGCATGCACAGGATTTTTTGAGAAAAAGCAACAATACTGTAGATTGGGTGCCTTTACAAAATTTTTATGAAAAGGTGATTTTACGCTTTTTACACTATAAAAAAATATCGCTTCTATTTTTCTTAATTTTAATTCCACTAGCAACCATTTTTGTAGCGCAATCTATGAAGTTTCAATTTTTTCCAAATTTTGACGGAAATTTTATTTATGTTTCCGGAAAATTAGACATAAATACTCCTCTTGAAGATACATATAGAGTTTCAAAAGAGATAGAAGCAGAACTTATAAAGCATAAAGATGAGTTTTCGATAAAAGCAGTCTCATCAGTTATCGGATACAGAAGAAGTCTCTCAGGTGAGACTCAAAGAAACAACGGTGTATTTATGATTACCATGGAGCTTTACGACAGAGAGGATACAAACTTTGTGGATAGGTACATAAACCCAGTTTTAAACTTCGGTTTTGATTTTAATAACCCCGAAAAAATACGAAAAGAGCAGACATTTGAACTGGCTCCCCGTGCAAAAGAGATTATATCGGTTTTTAAAAAGAAGTATAACATGGAAGATTTGGGTGTTATGGAGGATAAACCAGGGATTATCAAGAGTGATATTCAGATAAATCTATCCGGAACTAATGACAAACTACTTCAAGAGGGTATAAAAAAACTAGAAAATGAAATATCAAAAATAGATGGTATAAGAGATTTTAGCAATAATATAAGACTTGGAAAAATGGAGTATAAAATCAAGATAAACTCCTACGGTGAGAGTTTGGGACTTAGTGAAGTATCTGTCGCAAAAACCTTAAGTGCCTACTTTTTAGAACAAAAACAAGCAACCACTTTCAATGAACGGGGTGTTATGGAGATAAAAACGGAGGATAGTGCTAAAGATAAAATCGATACATTTTTGGACTTTAATATAGCGCTTGGCGATGGAAAATATGTAAAACTGACACAAATCGCAGAAATTACTCAAATAAGAGATTATGAGAAGATTAATAAGCTCAATGGAAGCATTATTAAGACTCTTTTTGCAACTATTGATAAGAGAAAAACAACTTCCGGGGAGGTGTTGGATAAGCTAGAGCCTACATTAGAAGAGATAAGAAATAGCGGTGTAGAAGTTATGCTTTTAGGTGAAAAGGAGAAGAAAGAGCAGCTAAAGAGCGATATGCAAAAAGCTATTTTATTAGCACTCTTTTTGATTTTTTTGTCTCTTTTGCTCATCTTTTCAAAGGCAAAATATGCTCTTATGGTTATGAGTGTCATACCGCTCTCTGTTTTAGGCGCACTTTTGGGGCATAAATACTTAGGTATAAATCTATCTATGACTTCCATCATAGGTATTTTAGGACTTGCAGGGGTTGTTGTAAATGATGGGATAATTATGCTTGATTTTTTACACGGTACTCACAAGTTAGATGAGTTTTTACAACGGGCAAAACTCAGACTTCGTCCGATTATTATAACAACGCTTACTACATTTTTGGGACTTTACACTCTTATCTTTTATGCAACGGGTCAAGCAGTCCTTCTTCAACCTATAGCAGTGTCTTTAGGATTTGGTTTAATTTGGGGAACTATTTTAAACCTCATTTATCTGCCGACACTTTATGCAATGATAAATAAGATTGAGCCAAATAAATAATCAGCAGACTGCCGTGTCGCTATGCTCCTCGCAGGGACGGTCATTGAGATTGTCGCACTTGTCATTGATAACCATTAAAAAGAGCAGATTGAGTGAATTAATTTGCCTGATATGGCAAAATAGGCAATTTTAGATATTTTGCATAAACAATACCGCTTTTTATATTTACAACTTCATAATTCATTTTTTGTGATAAAAAAGCGGCTAAAATCTTTGTTCTGCTGCCGGTTCTGCAAATAATTGCAAAAGGTTTTTTAGTATCCACTGCACTATTTAATTTTTGTAAAAAATCATTCAAATCATACTTTCCTTTTTCATCAAAAAGCATAATGGCAATTGAGCCTTGCAAAAGTCCGGTCTCTTTCCACTCTGCAGGTGTTCTAATGTCCACTATAGGTATTTTCGAATCAATCAACGCTTGCGAAGCTTCCTCATCTTTAACGGTTGCAAAAAGCAAAGTAGATAAAAACAAAAACGATAATAAAACTTTTTTCAATAGAGTTCTCCATAATAAATAATAAACTTTGTTAGGTGGTTTAACATCAGTATTTAATTGTATAATTATACTAACAAATAAATAATAGGTAAAAAATGGCATCACAAAAAGCGGTTGATAATGCAAATAGATTGCGATATATTAGAGCCTTGGAGCGGTTTCATAAGAGCATAGTCGGGTATCTGTCCGGTAGTTCAGAGATAACAAGTGAGAATTACTGCAAAAAAATAGAGAACAATCTAAAAATTTTACAAAGAGTCGAAGAAATAGCCCTTTATAAGGGTGATTTGCAAGATTTGCAAAAACTTGTTAAGAAGATGATTAGTTTTAAAGAGAGTGATAAAGATATAAATGAGATAAAAGAGGAGATTTTATACGCTTCAAATCAACTTGATAAAACAAAAAATGCAAGGCGCTATAAAAAAGATAAGCACTCCCAATCAATATATAGTGAGTGGGAGTAGAGCAAACGAGTCTATTTAGACTCTGTAAGCATGCTATCTAAGAGACTAAACAACTCTGCAGAAGCATTTTCCATAGTGTCGAAATTATTTATAATTGTGTTATCGTTTGCAAGAGTGTCCTCTTGTGGATTTTTACTTAAATAAGTAAGATTTTGATTTGCATTTTTATGAACTATCTCATGCGGAGCAGCTATTTTTGAGTATGATGAAGTTTCATTAAATCTTTTTCTTCCCTCTCCTTCATACCAAACACCCAAATCGCACTGCTTTGTATTTTGCTGCTCAAACATTTTTAGTGATATTATAGAGTTGTAAACGCGAGATTTATATAAAATATGCTCAAGTTTTGCAAGAACTATAAAAATACTATTCTCCATTGTATATGAGTAGTTAACCATCTTTGAAGAGTTGTCGCTTAGTTCGATAAGAGTATCTTCAAACCCGCTTATCTTTTGCGTTGAGCCATCTACCGTTTGTTTCATAATGTCGGAACTTGTTTGAATCTCACTCATATCTTGTTGAAGAGATTTTATAGAGATAGAAATCTCACCCGTCGCTTTATGCGTTCTCTCTGCAAGTTTTCTTACTTCATCCGCAACAACGGCAAATCCTCTTCCATGTTCTCCTGCACGCGCAGCTTCAATTGCGGCATTTAGTGCGAGAAGGTTTGTCTGATCTGCTATATCAGTTATAAGCTGTATGACAGATGTAATCTCGTTTGCTTGATTTGCTATTTCGCTGATACTATGGTTATTTATATTTACCTGCTCGCTTAGAGCATTTAACTCATTTACTATTTCAGTTATGTCATTGCGAGAATTATTTGCTGATTCTGAAGAATCTTTTGTAGCAGCCGTAATTGTTTTTAAGTCGTTAATGTTTGCACTTAAATCAGAAATAATCAGTGATAGTGATTCTGAAACTCTAACGCTTCTTGTGCTGATTTTTGAGTTAAAAACATCTCTCTGCGCTTTTGCATTTTGTTCTTTCATAAATTCTATGCTTTTTTTCACGCTATCAATCGCCTTGACAAATTCTCCATCCATACCATCCGAGGATATTTGATGCGTGAAGACTCCCTGCGAAGCATCTGTTATGGTTCTGTTAATCTCGTTTATTAAATCTTCCGTGTGGTTTATAAGTTGAGAAAGAGCTCTACCCATGATTCCAAGTTCCGTATCATCGTTTAGTGTGCTTGATTTATGGCTGAAATCACCTTTTGCAACATAAGTTATAAGGGATGTGAAGTGATTAATCCCGGATGTTATAGATTTTCTAATGATTGTAGCTAAAATAAGTACGACGACCCCAATCGTAATACCTGCAATAAGAGCTAAATATTTGAAAAAACTTATTTCAGCACCAAGGTTTGTAGAATCTTTTTCCAACTCTTTTGATTTTAAATCTACGAGTTTTTTAAATGAATCTCTTGAAGCGTTTGCAAATGGAGTCAGCTCCTTGGAGTAGTTGCCGTATATCTCATCTTTGTTGTTTTTAATCACTTGAGGGTTTATTGATTTCATCATCTTTAAAGTATTGTTTAAAAATAGCATTGTTGAGTTTTTAGCTTCACTGACCATGCTAGATGACGAATCATTTTTTGTAAGTGTTTCTAGCGAATTAAAATGGTCTTCTATTTTTTTAATCGTGCCTTCAAGATTTGCTATGTTTTTATCATAGTCGCCGCCAAGCATAATATCTCTTGATAATCTACTTGTGTAGTTGAGATTTTTTTCTATTTCAAGGGTGGTTAATCCACCTATCATAGAACTTTTGTGCAGATGTTGATAGTTTGACTCAACATGACTCATAGTGAGAAATATAGAGACGGCAGCAATAAAGAAGGAGAGAGTTACAACTCCTACTAGGTAGTTCATCTTTTTTTGGATACTCAGATTTTGAAACATTAAAACGCCTTATGTAAAGAAGTGGGATAATATTATCACAATTTAGAGTAATTTTTTTTAAAAACACCTAAATTGTAAAATATTTTTACAGATACATAAACTGAGAGAGTAAAATAATCACAACAACTAAGCTAAATGGAAAAAAGTGACTCTTAAAAATCCATGGATTTATTTTAAACAATTTTTGATTTATCCCTCTTAATCCCAACCATGAACCTAAAAATGCTTTAAAAAGTAAAAGTGTTTGAAAGTACGAGAGCATACCGTTTTGTATTTCTCCAAAAATTTGAGAGATTAAGTATAAGCCGCTTGCAACTGCAACCATAAGTGCGTACGGAACGACTTTTCTAACATGCATCATAATTGCTTCTCTTGCTTTTTTTTGCTCTTCATCATTTAGGGTTTGGTTCATTTTAGATAAAAACAAAACATCTACAAATAAAAATCCGCCGTATATAAAAACCGAGAATATATGGACGGTGTGAATGAAAGTGTAAATAATAATATATCCTTTTTTTGATGAATTTTAACACACAACACGGTTAATATTTTTGTTTTATATCAAATAACCGTATATTCAGACTTTTTAGATAAAATCACAAACAAAAAAATCAATATAAAGAACAAAAATAATGCAAAATACAAAAGCAAGAGCTAATATTTACGCACTTTTATCTCGTGTGTTGCTTCAAGAGTTAGATGAAAATATGCTAAATGTAATCAAAAACGATGAAAATATTTTGGATTTTTTCCCGACTTTAAAAGAGTGGAAACCTTTTAATGAAGAGAGTAACAGCAAGCTTTTAGAAGAGTATCTTAATCCTGATTTTGTAAATTTATCTCTTTTACATCTTATTCCTTATGAAACATTTTACACAAGAGAAGACCAAAAGATTGAAACAGGCGGAGCCAATCCCGTAACGGATATGTACAGCGCATATAATTTTATGGTTGATTATGAGGCTGCTCGTACCGTCTCTTCAGATCACATCGGCATTGAGTTAGAGTTTATGCATCATTTAGCGGAGGCTGAATTAAAAGCTTTGGAAGATGATAACCAAGAAGCAGCAAATGAACTTAAAAAAATTCAAAAAGAGTTTTTAAATAAACATCTTCTAAACTGGGCGCCAATGTATCTAATAAATGTAAAATATGAGGCGAGAACTCCGCTTTATTACGATGTTGCGGATATGGCTTTGGAGTTTATGCTTAGCGATAATGAATATCTTACTAAAGAGTTAAGTGCGTAGATGATACAGCTTAAAGCTAGTCGTTGTGTTCGTTTGCTCTCAAAAGAGAGTGAGTGCAACAGATGTGAAGTTATTTGCCCAACCGAGGCAATAGTCATAGCAAACAATCCTCTTCCTGCAATCAATTTTTCAATTTGTGTCGGATGCGGTGCCTGTGATGCAGTCTGCCCAAATGAAGCACTCTCTTTGGATGATTTTAGTTCGACAAATTTCTTTTTCAACTTTATGGAAGATAAAGATAATTTGATTTCATGTAAAAAAAATGTACCGTGTATAGCAGCTTTAAATATAGAAAATATTATCTCAATAGCTCTTCTTAAAAAAGAGACGATTTTTGATATGGGACATTGCGATGAGTGTGCAATAGCACATAAATGCAAGCCTCAAATAGAGAAAAATTATGAAGAGGCTTCTTATATGTTAAAAGCAATGATGAGCGATTCAATCATAAAGCTTGAAAATGTAAAGTATGAAGAGCCTAAAGAGATTAAAGAGAGCAGCAGAAGGGAATTTTTTAGTAAAGTAAATTTGGCAAATGCCGTTAAAACTAAGTTGCAGTTTGAAAAAGAGGTTCAAAAAGCGACAGACGAACTTGTTGAACATACTTTGCAAAATAGTGATATCGCACTTTTAAAACAAAAACGCATAACTGATAGAAGAAAACTATTTTTTACGGCAATCAGACGCATAAAGAAACCGTCACAGTTTCATATAGTAGAAGCCGATGAGATGACATTTACATCTATGAAACTGCTTGATAGCGATAAATGTACTGCTTGTCAGATGTGTTATAGAGTCTGCCCAAGCGGTGCGCTTACTTCGGATATCAAAAACTCTAAAATAGATTTTGATCCGTTTTTATGTATAAAGTGTCATATCTGCCACGATGTATGTGAGCCGGATGCAATTACATTCTCGCCGTCGTACAATGTAAAAGAGTTTTTTGAGCCGGAGGTTCATAACTTGATAAAATTTAAAGTAAAAAGATGCGATGAGTGCGGTGTGATTTTTAGCTCAAACTCTAATGATAAACTCTGCTACAGATGTAAGGCAGAGGATGAAGAAGCCAAAGAACTTTGGGGTATAAAAGGAGATATGTAGATTATGATGAACAATGGCAATGAGATATCTCATCACACAAAGCTTTATGGTTTTATAGGTGAGAGTGCAGGGCAGAGCAGTATGTCTGCAACACTTAATAAGCTCTTTAAGGCAAACAATAAAGATGCGATGATGATTCCTATGAATATCAGAGAAGATGATTTTTACTTTACGATATCTAATATGAAAAAATCACATGTAAACGGTGCATTAATCTCAAGCGAATATGTAAAAAATGTAGTAGAAATTTTAGATGATTCATCAGAAGTTGTAAAAATATCCGGTATATGCGATATTGTCTTAAGAGATGGACAAAAGTTAATAGGCGATGTAGTCACACCGCTTGCTATGATAAATGTTTTAAAAAACAGAGGCGTAAAAAAAGTAGCTCTTATTGGAATAGATGCTTACTCTAAGGCATTTTGTCTCTTGGCAGAGGGTTTTGAGATAAGTTATTTTTATGATGATTTAGAGAGATTGATGAAATTTGCAGTTGATATGAAAATAACAGATGCAGATATAAATCGTATAGCAGAGGGTATGAATGTTGATTTTTCAAAGTATGACGCGGTTATAGATTTTTCAGATTTTGAAACTTTAAATGCAGTGAGTAGTCTTTGCAGCGTAAATTTGGATATGAAGAGTAAAAAAGAGTTCTCCCCACTAAAAGTAAGAGCGCATGAACTTGGAGCACTTTACATTGGTTTTGATGATATGTTAAATGAGTTAAGCAGTGGAGTTTTTGAGTTTTTAAAACAGAAAAAGCACCTAGAATATGATAAAAGCGATATGAAATTTTAAGGAGAAGTAGTGAGAAAAGAAGATTTAAGTGATTTAAGAGCAGAGTTTGACGAGTTTGTAAAAAATAGTTGTTCTACCGGTGATTGCAGTGGCTCTGAAGGTGCAGAGAAAGAGGATGAAGAATCTGTCCCTCAGTTCGTAGATGCACTCAAAAGTAAGCTTTTGGCACCTGCAATTAGCGGAGTTTATCTCTCAAGACTAGATATAAAGAGAATAGCCGAAGCAATCGGTGAATCTATACCTATAAAAGATAGAGGCAACATGGTAAAAGCTCTTTTTAGACATACAACAAAAAAAGAGTATTTAAGAGAAGCTTTCGGTGAAATTAACAAGCATATAAACGGTCGTATTTTAATCTATCAAGAACTTGGAGAGGCATTTGTAGATGCTAAGCCGATTTTTGACGACTATATCAACAAAGCAAAAAAAACTATGAAGATGTTTGAACAGATTGTAGAGGATTTTGAAGAGATAGAGCCATCAGAAGACCCTCTCTTTATTTAATTCTTCTGCGTAAGTAACTAGAATTAAAATAGCAACGCATTTTCTGCGTTGTTGCGTTCGTCAGATACTACAGTATCCTTCCTCACACACGCCTTGAAACTGCATCACTCTTTTAATTCGCTCAGAAGTTCTTTCTTGTGGATTTAAAATCATTGGGAATGCAGATTGATATAGTAAGCTTTTTTTTAAGTTATAATTTCAGTTCTAGTTGGCGGTTATGATTGGATTGGTTGTATTGTGAAGGAGAAGGTGGGACAGGGTCAGCCTTTAACTAAAGGATATAACAATGCGATTAGCCCTCATAATTGTTATAGTCTTGATGCTGTTAGCAACAAGATTGTATTAAAAGCTTATAGAGAGTTAGCGCTCTCTATTTGTCCCAACTAGTAAAATTATAACACAGAAATTTAAACTTTAGTGTGTAATTTTTAATTTGATTTTCTGCTTGAGTAAATATAGTGTTACGCAATCATACTATGAAACTGCAAATACCCCTGCCAAAGAAGAGCGCTTAAAATTCCTGCTGCAAAACCCGCAACGATGTCATCTGCCATGACACCTACTCCGCCTTTAGCTTCACGGTCAAGTCTGCCGATGATTGACGGTTTTTTTATGTCAAAGTATCTAAAAAGAACAAATGAGAGTATGCTTTGAACTAGAAAACCATTTTGTAAATCAGTTATTTCGCCAAAGCCGACACCCATAGCAGGTGCAACGCTTAGTGCAAACCACATTCCTGCGAGTTCATCTACAACTATTCGCGTGTCGTCGTGTATACCGCTTTTTTCTTCATACTTGTTTATCTCGCGAATAGCTATTATTGAAATTAAAAGTGTTGCTAAAAATAGCGTTTGAGCATCAAAAAATATAAGTATCAACATTCCAAGAGGAAGAGAAACAAGAGTTCCGACTGTCCCAGGAGCTTTTGGAGCAAGACCGCTGTACCCCAATGTTATAAAAAACCAGTTCATATTTTTCCTAAGTCAGTGATGTCGTTTGATAAAGCTTCATAAGCTCTAAGTAAAAATCATTCTCGGTATGCTCTTCTAAAAGCCCCTCAATCGGTAGAATATCATAGTAGAGTCTCTCTAGATTTTTAAATCTGTTTGGATGGAGTTTTGATAAAATAACCGCTGAAATCTCTTTTCTCATAAGTATTGTCGGCGGTAAAATACCAAGCTCTAAAAGTTCCAAAATAGAATTCGAGTGGTATGATATTTGATGGTGCTGACCATGCGGACAAGTATTTTTACTGACCAATGTCGTACATTTATCGCAATATACATACTCACTTGCAACGGCAATCTCTATGTCTATACCGACTACTTTATCAATAATAGATTTGTTTGAATTGCAGTCATAAAACATACCCAAACCTGCATGGTTCCTGCCAATCGTCAACTTATCACAACCGTAATTTTTTGCAACAACAGTATCTATGATTATCTCGTTATAGCCCGCAAAGAGATAGCTGTTTTCAAGCGGTACTACAACTACATGATTTTTTGTCAGAAAATTGTTTATGAAAAAATCAAGCGCTTTTTTTCTTATCTCGTATGATAGATTTGATTCGGTATACGGTTTTAGTAAAAAGATGACAAGCAAATCAGTATTTTCAAGCGTTTGACGAATCAGCTTTTCATGAGCGCGGTGCAGAGGATTCGCACCCATTACAAGAGCGGTAGTATGTTTTGCGTCTATAAGCTTTTTTGCATCAGATATTATCTGTTTGTTTGTATTGCTGGATTTATTTATCAGTGTGTACTCACCGCTTACCGCTAAAGAGCCGATTCTTTTTAATGTTGCCATAACACCTGGATGAGAGATGTCATCTGTTCCGTAAATCTGTCTTATTCTCTGGTTTGGATCTATATGAAAAACTTCATCGACTATTAATGATGCAAAAGGTTTTTTCTCTAGAAGAAGTGTAATCTCTTCACCTTTTTCAAGCGAAGAAAGTATCTCTGAATTTACCTTGCCTGAGGGTGCTAAAATAAAAGGAAAAGGAAAAGATTTTCCATCAATAAGTCCGGTTTTTAGGACGCTTTTACTTTGCTCTTCATTCATTAACGATGTAACCGGAGAGAGTAGACCGTCTTTTAAAAGTTCTAGTGCCGCTGCTGCTTCTTTATCTATAAGAAGAGTTTTATTTTTTCTTAACAATGTCATACTTCTTTCGTTTTTCCCATAAACTCTTACGGCTGATTCCAAGTTTTTTTGATAACTCGGTATCCGGAAATTTGTGTTGGTAGTTTAAAACTATATATTTTACATAATCTTCTATAGGAAGAATTTCACCTTGATCAAAGATATTGCTTTCGCTCTTGATCTCTATGATTTCATATTCATCATCTTCTATTTTGTCGGTACTGCATATTATGGCTTTTTTATTTTCGAGTATTGAGTAGAGAGCTTTTCTCTCGCTTTTTTTAAGAATTTGAAGATCTATGATATAAATTAGTGAATTTTCCGTAATAGATTCTATCTCACTCATTGCCTTTAAATCACTAAGTGTTATAAAGTGCAGCGGTAAATTTTTCTTTTTTGCATATTCAAAAGCAAAAGAGTCTGCATGCTTTTGATAAGAAGAGGAGATAAAGAGAGGAAGCTCCAAGCCCTCAAAGTTATGTTCACCTGCAAGAGACGAAAAAGTGTGTGTTAGATACTTATCATAAGCTTCATTTCTCTTTTTTAATTTTTCATAATCTTGATAGTGATTTATTTTTCTAATTAGCTCTTCAATCATAAACGGTTTTAAAATATAGTCTTTTGCACCTGCAGAGAGAGGTTTAGAAACCGTGTCGTTACTAATGTATGAAACCATTAAAATAATGATTGATTTTTTAAATGTATCTATAATAGGGCTAAAATCTTGACCGTTAATGTTAGTTGAGAGTAGAACAACATCATAAATATTGCTCTTTATAGCATCTCTTGTTGATGTACACATTTCGCAGATATGACCTAGCTCGCTCAACTTTGTAGCGATACTTTGTGCTAAATAAACTTCGTTCTCTATAATTAATATTCTCAATTTTTTATCCAATCAAAATATTTTAAATTTGCATTTGCAATCACTCCAACACCCTCACCCCTACCTATAAAGCCTAGCTTTTCGGTTGTTGTAGCTTTTATATTTACTCTTTGGTTCTCTAGACCCAAAATAGAACTAAGCGCTTTTCTCATCAACGGTTTATAGTTGCCTATTCTTGGTTTCTCTGCTGCTATAGTTATATCAACATTTACTATGACAAAACCAAAATGACGAAGTTTTGTAACTACTCTCTTTAGCAGCTCTTTGGAGTCGATGCCTTTGTACGCATTATCGTTATCCGGAAACATCATGCCGATATCTCCCATTCCTGCAGCTCCAAGAAGTGCGTCAATGAGAGCATGAATGGCTACATCCCCGTCACTATGAGCTTTAAAGCCGTAATCAGACTCTATTTTTATGCCGCCAAGATACATTTCCCCTTTGTCGTCAAAAGCATGAACATCAAACCCGACTCCGCTAAGCGTGTCGTTTGAGGGCGGAATCAGACACGGTATTTTTTTTAAATCGTTTACATGGGTTATTTTATGAGCGCTGCTCTCGCCTAAAATAAACTCTCTTGTGCCTCCGTTTGCAACTATTGCACTGCTCTCATCCGTAAACTCCTCTTTTTGCAAAAGCGCACTCTTAAGAGCCGCCGTGCGTGAGAGTTGAGGTGTTTGAATTATCTTTACCTTATCTCTATCAATCGTTAAATCATCGTAAACGATAGTGTCATTGACTTTTAAGTACGGAACGATACAATCACTTTTACCGACATGAGAAATAATTTTGTTTAAAAACTCCTCACTTATGCATGAACGGGCAATATCACTTACAAGAACAAACTCTGTATCTACTTCGCGAAGAGAGTTTCTAAGGGACTCTTGTCTGCTCAAGCCACCCTCTACAAAAGTAAAATCAGCATAATTTTTCATAAATTCAATGTCATCAGTTGATGAAGTTATGATGATTTTATCAAAATATTTAGTTTTTTCAAATTTTTGGGCCACAAACAGCCATAGAGGCTGCTCCCCGACTCTAAGCCACTGCTTTTTAACATCCAATCCAAAGCGCGTTGAACTGCCTGCTGCAAGTAAAATAAGCGTCAAACTTGACAATTAAACTCCTAGAAATTTTAAGTGTTACGAAATTATACACTGTGAAAGCTTTTTTTATCTTAAGGATACCTCTAAAGTGTATAAGTAAGTATGCAATAGTTAAATTAAGAGGCGTCCTTAATTTTAGATTAACTTTATTTGACTATATTTTCAGCTCATATATAGATTGATATTATACTGGGAGAAATAATGAGAACTTTATGGGTGAAAAAACGCCAAAACGACTCTGTAAGAACACAGATGTATTACGCTAAAGAGGGCATTGTTACCGAAGAGATGGAGTATGTCGCTAAAATTGAAAATTTATCTCCTGAGTTGATTCGTAGTGAAATTGCAAGGGGAAGATTGATTATTCCTGCAAATATAAATCACACAACACTTGAGCCTATGGCAATCGGAATAGCAGCAAGATGTAAAATAAATGCAAATATCGGGTCTTCTGCAATCGCCTCGGATGTGCAAGGTGAGGTTGAGAAGATGCAAGTGTCTCAACATTACAAAGCAGATACCGCGATGGATTTGTCAACCGGTGGAGATTTGGATGAGATTCGTAAAGCCGTAATAGCTTCATCAAAAATTCCTATAGGCACGGTACCGATTTATCAGATACTTCATGATGTCGGAAATAAGATAGAAGATTTAAGTATCGAAGTTATGCTTGAAGTTTTAGAGCGTCAAGCACAACAGGGTGTGAGTTACTTTACTATTCATGCCGGTTTTTTACTAGAAACCATGCCCAAAATTGCAAAAAGAAAGATGGGAATCGTTAGTCGCGGAGGCTCTTTGATGGCCGCGTGGATGATGCATTACCATAGAGAAAATCCTTTTTATACGGCGTATGATAAGATTTTGGATATTTGTGCAAAGTATGATGTTGCACTATCGCTCGGAGATTCACTCCGCCCCGGATGTTTAGCGGATGCAAGTGATGATGCGCAGCTTGGAGAGCTTAAGGTTTTAGGCGATTTGACACTTCGTGCATGGGAGAAAAATGTTCAAGTTATGATTGAAGGACCGGGGCATGTTCCGCTAAATCAGGTTGAGCGAAATATGAAGCTTCAAAGAGAACTTTGTCATGAAGCGCCTTTTTATATTTTAGGTCCCTTAGTTACAGATATTGCTGCGGGATATGACCATATCAGTTCAGCTATCGGTGCTGCCGTGGGCGGATGGCATGGAGCTAGTATGCTCTGTTATGTTACGCCAAAAGAGCATTTAGGTCTGCCAAATGCAAATGATGTAAGAGAGGGAATCATCGCTTATAAAATAGCAGCTCATGCGGCAGACATCGCAAGAGGTCGCAAAGGTGCTAGAGATATAGACGATGAGATGAGTGATGCAAGATACCGTTTTGACTGGAAAAGACAATTTGAGCTAGCCCTTGATAGTGAGAGAGCAAGAGAGTATCATGACGAGACTCTTCCGCAAGATGTCTTTAAAGAGGCTGAGTTTTGTTCAATGTGCGGACCGAAGTTTTGTTCATATAAAATTACGCAAAATATTATGGATAATCCCGAAGCGATAGAGAAAATAGCTAAAGAAGCAAAAGAGAATGAGGCGAAGCTAAGAGAGGCAATTTAACTTAAAAATTATAATTAATTGATATAGGACAATTTTTGTCTTATTTAATTATGGTAGAGTTATAAATAAAATAAAAATAGAGGAAAATATAAAATATGACTAAAGATATTGTAAATTCAGCGCTATCAAAAGTTTTATATCCAGGTTTTACTAAGGATATCGTAACTTTTGGTTTTGTAAATAGTATAGAAATTAGCGCAAATGATGTTAGTTTTAATGTAGAGATTACATCAAGTGCACCGGAAGTTGCACAACAGATAACTGATGATGCGACAAAAGAGTTAAAAGCAGTCGGTGCGGGTAATGTTAGTGTAAATATAAAAGCTCCAAAAATGCCTGAAGCTCCAAAACCAAAAAGTAAAAATATCGCACCGCATATCAAAAACTTTTTGATGGTAAGTTCTGGTAAGGGTGGAGTAGGTAAATCTACTACATCAGTAAATATTGCTATTGCATTAGCAGCTCAGGGTAAAAAAGTGGGTCTTCTTGATGCCGATATTTACGGTCCGAATATCCCACGAATGATGGGAGTTGCAGATATCAAACCTGAAGTAACGGGTAATAAAGTTCTTCCTATAAAAGCGTATGGAATTGAAGTTATGTCTATGGGTTCATTAATGGAGCCGGGTCAGTCGCTCATGTGGCGTGGGGCTATGATTATGAAAGCAATTGAGCAGTTCTTAAGAGATATTTTATGGAGTGATTTGGATGTTTTAGTTATAGATATGCCTCCGGGAACAGGGGACGCTCAACTGACTTTAGCTCAAAGCGTACCTGTAACTGCAGGTTTGACAGTTACTACTCCTCAAGCAGTTTCACTTGATGATTCTCGTCGTTCACTTGATATGTTTAAAAAACTTAATATTCCAATAGCGGGAATTGTTGAAAATATGAGTGGTTTCATCGCTCCTGATACGGGTGTTGAGTATGATATCTTTGGAAAAGGAACTTCGGAGCCTATGGCTAAAGAGTTCGACACTAAAGTAATCGCAGAGATTCCAATCGAGCAAAGCATTAGAACAGGTGGAGATGAGGGCAAACCTATTACTTTCGTTAACCCTACAAGTGAGAGTGCAAAACGATATATGGCTGCTGCCGAGTCGATTTGGGCTACTATTGAAGCTGTAAATGCACAAGGCGGAGCGAGCAATGAGAGTGTTCAACCGACTACACCTCCCGGTGTAAGTGCTTGTAGCTCTAAACACTAAAAATTAAAGCAGTAACGCACTTGCTGCGTTGCTCACTCGCCACATACTTTAAAGAGAAAATAATCGTCATTGCGAGCCTCTAAAAGAGGCGTGGCAATCTCTAGTTAATAATTAAAAATCATCACCGCTTTTATGCATATTGGCTTTGAATTCAACTATCTTATTTCTTCCCGTATCTTTTGCTTCATATAGAGCCGTGTCTGCATATTTGATACATTTCCATATAGTGTCGCCATCCGTCGGAAATTTTGCTATACCTATACTTATGGTTTTTTTCAAAGGCTCACCGTTACCTACATCAAAAGATAGGTTTCCAAATTCGGAGTGGATTTTTTTAGCAATGCTCATTGTGCCTTCATCATTTGCATTGTGAAGCATAATAACAAACTCTTCACCTCCGTAACGGATAGCCAAATCGGAGTCGCGAATACTGCTTTTTAAAACTTTTGACAATGCTACAATTACTTTGTCGCCGACATCATGTCCATAGGTGTCGTTTACCATCTTAAAGAAGTCGACATCAAGCATCATAACCGCGTATGTATCTTTGTTTCTACTTGCTTGGCTCATGATTTTATCTATAACTTCTTCTAAGAATCGTCTATTGTAAAGTCCTGTCATACCGTCACGAAGAGAAGTGTCTTTTAGTTTTTCCATTAAAATCTGACTCTCTATAACCGGTTTTGCAGCTTCAAGGTAGTGTTTAATGCTTGGAATATTTTTCTTCATTAAATCTACTTCTTCAATTTTATCAGATGTCATAGAGACCGTTAATGAGATGTCATGATTGATATTAAAAGGTATACATACATAATTTATATCAATTGCCACACATGCCTTGCATAGATTTGGAAACTCTGTTGAGATAGTTACGCTGCTTGTTCTAAATGCTCTACAATTTAGTGCATTTTTGTTTGTTTTTTCAAAACATATAGTTTTTTCTTCAGTCGAGTGTATCAATTTTCTCTCGGCAGTTACATTATTTACCTCAAAAAAGGCAAAATGACCGACATGATATTTGAGTTTTAAAATATCTATAATTCTTCCGTAAACTTCATCTTTTGAGCCGTCTAACTCAATTGTTTTTTTGAATTTATAAATATCCGATAACTCGCTGATAATTGTTTTTGCTTCATGTAGCGGGTCGTTTGATGAGACACTGCCTTGAGGTATAAAAGTTGCAAGATTGTGTTTTATATCCCCAAAAGTTTCTTGCATTTTGCGAAACAGAGAGTTCATCTGATTTACGACATTTTTGGCATCTCCGCCGACTTTTGATGCAAATTCATGTGTAAAATCCCCGCTGTATGCTTTTTTTATACCCTCTTGCATATTTGAAAACAGGTTCATATACGGAGTTACGAAGTAGTTGATAAGAATAAGAACAACTATTATAAAAAGAAGATTGATTCCCAAAATCTTCAGTATTGTCATCATACCGCTCTCACGCATATCGCTTATATCAAACTCCATGCTGATAATTCCAAGCGTATCGCCTCTTTTAACATTGTGGCATGAAATACAGTTTGTATTGTCGACAGGTGTTGAAGCTTTATAGGGAATGGTAACTCTTAATGTTGTGCTTCTAGTGCTTTCCGTAATTTTTTGCACGCTCTCGCCTGTTCTTAAAACTTCTTTATCAATTGCATCTCTAACTGACTCGGTATTTAAACCTTCACCGTATTGCGAAATAACATTTTCCCCTCTTGCAATCCATAAAGACTTTATATTGTTGCTTGTCGCAATTTTGTCTAGAAAGTATTGTCTTTTGTCCATTATGCCGTTGACCATATGAGCGGTTAATCCGTCTTTTACGATATTTGCTGCCATTTGCGACTTCTCAACCGCGCTATTTATGCTGTATTCTCTAAAATTTAGAGATGTGTTTACGATTGTTGCTGCCGTTAGCGCAAGAAGCATAATGGTAACTATGAGTAGAAGTTTGGATTTTGTCGTCATATAGAATCACTTTGTAATGAATTTTTTGAAAATTAAACCGTGCTAAATTAGCTGAATTTAGTATAATATCTAAGAAAATATAAATTTAGTATGAAATAAAAATTAATTATTCAACAGTTACGCTTTTTGCTAAATTTCTCGGCATATCTACATCATTACCCAATCTTATAGAAATTTCTAAAGAGAGAAGCTGAACGACTACCATCATTTCAAAAAACTCAAGCATATAATCTCTGCATGCAGAAATTTCTATAAAATCATCGGCTTTATCAAACGGAATTTGGCTAATAGCGCAAATAGTAGAATCTCTTGCACTGAGCTCTTCAACATTGCTTTTTGACTTTTCATAATGAAGATGTTTTGGAAGCAATGCAATTGTAAAAAGTTCGGGATCAGCCAGTGCAATGGGTCCATGTTTCATCTCTCCTGCCGGATATCCCTCTGCATGAAGATATGAAATCTCTTTGAGTTTGAGTGCGCCCTCTAATGCAAGAGGATAAAAAATATCTCTGCCGATAAAGAAAAAACCGTGACCGTGAAGATATCTTTTAGATAATCTTTTAATGCGTTCATGCATATCGTCGGTTACTTTTACATGGGATGGAACTTCGCGAAGCAGCGAAATATGTCTAGCTATTTGGCTCTCATCAAGAGAGTTTTTGAGTTTTGCAATATATAAACTTAGCATCCAAAAAACGGTTACTTGAGTAGCAAACGCTTTGGTTGAAGCCACACCTTTTTCTATGCCGGCTCTTGTTAGGATAGTTGCGTCTGCTAATCTTACCATTGACGAGTTGTCGACATTACAGATGACTAAGGTTTTAAGTCCTGCATTTTTTGCCATCTTTAGAGTCTCTAGCGTGTCGGCAGTTTCACCGCTTTGAGAGATTACGACAAAAAGGGTGTCTTTGCTCATAATAGGTTCTCTATATCTAAATTCACTTGCAATTTCAAGTGAAGTTTTTATCTTTGAGTATCTTTCAAAAAGGTATGATGCGCTCATCGCCGCGTGATAAGATGTTCCGCATGCGCAAAGTTTTATCTCATTTATGTCCTCAAAGAGAGATTTGTCAAGCTCATCGAAAATAATTTCGTCTTCCGTGACTCTTCCCATTAAAGTATCGGAAATTACGACACTTTGTTCATAAATCTCTTTTTCCATAAAAAATCTATATCCGTCTTTTTGGGCAGAGAGTTTATTTTGTGAGAGCGGAGAAAATTTAGCCTCTTTTTTAGCTCCTCTTTTGTCATATATTGCTACTGTTTTAGGAGTAATATATCCGTAGTCACCGTCTTCAAAATAGTTGACATTTTGACAATGCCCGATAAGCGGAGTATCCGAGGATGCAAAATATTTCTCATCTTCGCCGTTTATGCCGACTAACATCGGTGAGCCGTGTTTTGCAAAAAAGATTGTATCGGGCTGGGATTTTGTTACAAGCAAAATAGCATAAGCACCGTGAAGTTCGCTAACAGTTTTGGCAAATGCTTCAAAGGAATTTTTTGCTGTTTTTTGATTTTTTTCAAACTGATGCACGATTACTTCGGTATCTGTTTGACTTAAAAAAGTTACACCCTCATTTTGAAGCCCTTTTTTCAGCTCTGCATAGTTTTCAATAATACCGTTATGAACTACATAAGAAAATTCGCCTAAATGTGGATGTGCATTTAACTCCGTCGGTTTTCCGTGAGTTGCCCATCTTGTGTGACCGATACCAATCGCAAAACCATCCGTTATAAAATCTTTAGTCTTTTCTTCAAGGTTTATCAGTTTTCCGACCGCTTTAAAATTGTGGAAGTTGCCATTTTGTAAAACAGCTATACCTGCCGAATCATAGCCGCGATACTCTAACTCTTTAAGTCCATCTAATAAAATTTCTTTTGTATTTTTCTTTCCTATATAGCCAACAATTCCGCACATAAATACCCTTAATTTATTTTAAACGATGACAGAAGTAATTCCGCCATCTACGCTAGCCGTTATGGCACTGAAGCTTGCCTCATTCGAGGCAGATTTTAGTTACTTTTTGTCAATAGTTGATATATTTTTCCGACATTATTGCATATATCGTTTTGTTTTTCGATTAAGAAGCTATCCCTTACTTTATGTTTGGTGCTATGGATTTTTGCCGTTACGATATTTATGCCCAGTTCTTCAAAACACTCCATGATGTAAGCCAAGAGACCCTTTTGGTTTTGTGTGTTTACAGCTACTTCTGCATGGGTGAGCGAGTGTTCACAATCAATATTTATCTCATGTTTGTATATTGTGACATCTTTTAGTTTTGTGTGTTTGCTCATATCAAATGCATTCTTAACAATATTTTCTATCTCGAAAGCTTCTTCTTCATTAACATGCTCAATAAACTCTATTTTAAAATATTTCACTCCGTCAAAGAGCGTAAAAATTTCCATTGATGCCACATCAAGATGGCTTAGCGATGCTAAAAGATAACCTATATTGAGTTGGATTTTTCTATAAATCTCTATGGTAAGAGAAGCTTTTGTATTGATTGCGTAAGAGTACTCTTTTGTTTGCGCGGCTTGTTTTGCAATTTCGATTATGTCATGAGGCGTATGTTTAAAAAAGAAGAGATTGGACTCAACTTGTAAAAGTTTATTTTGCAGCAGTTTTGGTAGTTCAAGAAATTCGGGAACTTTTTGTACGCGTTTTTCTATGTTGATTCTTTTAGTGGCATCGCTGATTCTTCCAAAATTCTCTGCTACTTCTAATGCGCTTATATAGAGTTCATATAAAAGTTTTGAGTTAAAAGAGTTGTATATATCTCCGCCGACTCCGTTGATATCCGCATAAGTCAGCACATATAGAAGTTTTAGATTTTTGACATCACCGATATTTGACATAAATTTATATAGTGTTTTTTCATTGTAAATATTTTCTTTAAAAGCAACATTGCTCATGGTTACATGCTGTTTAACTAAAATCACGCATCTTTCTATCTCTTCATCTTTTAGTTTCATCTTTTTTACAAACGGAACTATTAGTTTTGCACCGACTTCACTGTGATCTTGAACTCTCCCTTTTCCGGTATCATGAAATAGGGTTACGATTTTTAACAGCAATTTATCATCGTCGCTAAACTCGTCATAAAGTTTTTTTATATAAGGCTCTTTTATATTTTCTAACGCTTCTATACATTTAATAGAGTGAATATCTACAGGGTAGTAGTGATAACCGTCAAATTGCGGCATGTGAAGCACTTTTTTAAAAGTATGAAACAGGTGATGAAGTATTCCTGCATCATAAAACAGTTTTAAGAAGCTGTACATATTTTGTTTTTTAAATAGTTCTTTTAAAAGTGAGTATGTTTTTGCATGAAGCGGATAGGAGATTTTTGTGTATGTCAGTTGATTTAAAAATCCGGCATCAAAATGATAAGGCTTGTCGTCTAACGATATTAAAATCTCTAAGAGTTTGTTTAGCGGTTGCACTTCAAGATTGTAAGAGGCATAAACTCTGTCCTCCAGTTCATAGATACCTCTGCAAATACGATTTTTTCTAAATTTAGCTACATGAGACATATCAACGATATATACTCTTGTCATTTTTTTTACGAAGATTTGAGTAAAGTTGCTTATGCGCCACTGTGCTTCAAGAACTTTTGTAACCATTTTTTGTTGGCTGACAAAGCCTAAAAGGTGGCTGACTTCGGGTATACGCTCTAAAAGAAGTCTGTCTTCTTGTTTGTTTGCGATGAGATGTAAGGCACTTCTTACTCGAAAGAGCAGTTCAAGTGCGACTCTATACTCTTTATACTCCTCATCGGAGAACAGATTACCCGTTAAATCTTTTAAGCTAGTGATACCGTATATAGTTTTTGCCACCCAAAATATAAGGTTGGAGTCGCGAAGTCCGCCGACACTCTCTTTGATATTGGGCTGCATAGAATTTGGATATTTTTTTCGTCTTGCCTGAGCCTCTTCGATTTTGGCAAGAATAAACTCTTTTTGATTATGAAGTCTTATTTTGTTTAACTCTTTGGAACATGAAAGCCAAGTTAGAGTTGAGCCAGTTACAAATCTAGCTTCCATCAGCGAAGTTTTAATCGTGATGTCTTTGTTGCTTGAATTAAACAGATCATTTACTTCATGGACTCTATGACCTAGTTTTAATCCCGAATCCAAAGCCAAATAGAAAAATTTTTCAATAATGAGCTCACTGTTAAAGCCGTCGACTTTTTCATAAACTATGAGCAAATCTATATCGCTGTGAACACATAACTGTTCTCGCCCGTAGCTTCCGAGTGCGACTATGGCTATGGGGATAGAGCTTCTCATAGGCAGGTAGTTTCCAAACATGCGTCTTAGGACTGTTTTGTACATCAAAGAGATGATGGAGTCTAACTGTTTTGTATGGCGGACTAAAAAATCTTTGCCTTGGCTCTTTTCAAATAGTTTCGGCAGGGAAGTTTTATACTCTTTTATAAAGGCTTTAAAGAGTTTAGAGAGTTCAAAATCACTACCGTTTTTTTCTATAATATCTTCAATTTGCAGCACTAAATCCAAGGTATCTATCCTAATTTTTTTAATATTATATTGTAAATTAGATATAATCATTAGATTAAAATTTAACCACTTAAAATTGTACTAGTACAATTGGGCTTCCTGCCGAAGGAAACATAGCGTTAGCGTAGGCAGCGGAATCGGGGTACCCCTTGAGGGTATACTTCCGGTGCCGTAATAAAATAGATGAAGGGTTGCCTTCATTTTGTAAAACAAAATTAAGGCAATTAAAAATGACTATAACAAAAAAAGTGACATTTATAGCTAAAAAAGAGGGTATAGATAAAATGAAAGAGCTACTAAGTGCGATGGTAGCACCTTCCAAGGCTGAAGACGGATGTGTTTTTTACGAGATTTTTCAGTGTAAAGAAAGACCAGAGAAATTTTTTGCGGTTGAGACTTGGAGAGATGAGGCGGCACTTGATGGGCATAAAACATCTGAGCATTATAAAATCTATAAGTCGAGCTATGAGCAGTATTGCGAAGATAAATATAGTGATGAACTGGAAGTTTTGGGGTAGGGGCTTGCCAAAAAGCACAAAGGAGATATGTGATACTTAAACAAATTGATGATAAGTCAAAACAGATAGATGCGCTTAGGGATTTGTTGAGTAAAAGTAAAAGTGAAGCGCAAAAAAAGCTCATCGATGCTGATTTGAAGAGGGTTGAAGCTGGTTATCAAGCAGAAAAAGAGAACGCTTACTATCTCGATTTTGCATTTGAAAAAAGTAAAAATATTCTCTTGTTGCATGATATAAGGCTTGAGCACAATGGAAGAGTTGCGCAGTTTGACCATATCTTAATTTCAAGAGTTGGAATAGAACTGCTTGAGACTAAAAGTGCAAAAGGAACTATGACTATCAATGATGACGGCTCTTTGACTTTGAAAAACAACAGCTATACAAACACATATCCAAACCCGCTTGAACAGTCAAAAAGACACGCTCTTGTTTTAAGAGAATTTATAGATGCCCATGAGTTGCTATCAAAAAGAGTTGATTTACTTGGCGGTATAGAAATCTCAAATAAAGTTTTAATTCATCCCAAAACAAATATAACAAATAAGAAGCTACCAGATGGATTTGAGAGAGGAGATAGCTTTGTTTCAAATAGAATCAAAGAGATAGACAATATTAGTTTTTTCAAAGCAGTAGTCCTTTTAAGTAAAGTATATAGCATAGAAAAAGCTGGGGAAATAGCTAAGTTGCTCATAGATGCGCATATTCCGATAGAGTTTGACTATACAAAGAAGTTTAAACTCAAAAAAGAGGATACAAAGGCAGAGAATTTGGCAGACACGAAATCCCAAGAGACCCCGCATGCATGCCCAAGATGTAACAAGGGTGTATTAGTGTTAAGAGAAGCTAAATCAAAACAAGCTAAAGAAAAGTATGAAAAAAATAGTTTTTGGGGATGCAGTAGATATCCTACATGTAGGTATACGCAATAATGTTTTACTAAATAAAAGGGAATAAATGAAATATTTAATGGCTATAGATGCAGGCACGGGGAGCATAAGAACCGTAATATTTGACACTTTGGGCAATCAGATAAGCGTTGCTCAAAAAGAGTGGACGCATCTCGAAGAAGAGGGTGTGGCTAACTCTATGAGTTTTGATTTTGCTACAAATTGGCTTCTTGTTTGTGAGTGCATAAGAGAGTCTTTAAAGTCCGCAAATTTAAGCGGTGAGGATATTTTAGCTCTTAGTGCAACGAGTATGCGTGAGGGAATTGTACTTTACGACAAAGACGGCTGTGAGCTTTGGGCTGTTGCAAATGTCGATGCCAGAGCGGATAAAGAGGTCAGATACCTAAAAGAGAACTTCAATGACATCGAAGAGGAGTTTTACAAAGAGTCGGGGCAGACTTTCGCACTTGGGGCGATTCCGCGGATTTTATGGCTAAAAAACAATAGACCTGAAATATATGAGAGGGTCGCGAAAATCTCTATGATTGGGGATTGGATTTTGGCTCGTCTTTGCGGAGTGATTGCAACGGATCCGAGTAACGGTGGGACAACGGGGATATTTTCTTTAAAAAACCGTGATTGGGCGAGCGAAATGGCAAAAAAAGTCGGTTTAAAAGATGATATTTTTCCTAAAACCTTGGAAGTCGGAACTCTTATGGGAAGCGTTACTGCAAAGGCATCCAAAGAGAGCGGTTTGTCCATAAACACTAAAGTAGTCATGGGCGGCGGAGATGTTCAGCTTGGATGTGCGGGTTTGGGCGTCGTAGATATCGGTCAAGTGGCAATTCTTGGCGGTTCTTTTTGGCAGCAGGTTGTAAATATAGATAAAAATACACCGCCACCATCTGATATGAACATAAGAGTAAATCCGCATGTCATTCCAAACCAGTCTCAAGCAGAGGGGATTACATTTTTTAGCGGTTTAGTTATGCGATGGTTTAGAGATGCGTTTTGCGACATGGAGAAGCTTCAAGCAAAAGAGCAGGGTGTTGATGTTTACACACTTATGGAAGAAAAAGCCTCTAAAGTTCCCGTCGGTTCATACGGAATTTTGCCAATATTCTCGGACAGTATGAAGTACGCAAAATGGTATCACGCAGCTCCAAGTTTTTTAAACCTTAGTATAAACCCGGAGATTTGTAATCGTGCCTCAATGTTTAGAAGTCTGCAAGAAAATGCGGCTATAGTATCAAGCATAAATCTTGACAAAATTAAAGAATTTACAAATATAAAAATTGATGAAATTGTTTTTGCAGGCGGTGCGAGCAAGGGTGCTCTTTGGTCTCAAATCGTTGCAGATGTATCGGGATGCAGAGTCAAAATCCCTCGTGTAACCGAAGCTACCGCTTTAGGGGCTGTTATGGCGGCGGGAGTGGGTGCTGGAATATACAAAGATATAGCAAGCGCGGCAAAAGAGTTGGTAGTTTGGGATAGAGTTTACGAGCCGAATATGGAAAATAAAAAAGTTTATGATGAGATAAAAATCAAGTTTGAAAAAGCGTATGAAGCACAGTTAAAGTTAGTTGATGATAACATCACGGCTTCAATGTGGAGAGCGCCCGGTCTTTAAACCTGATGTCTTTTCGAACTAGATGAATAATCTAATAATAATAGAGGAAGTATATGTATTTATTTACAAGTGAAGTAGTTAGTCCCGGGCATCCAGATAAATGTGCGGATATTATCGCAGACAGCATAGTCGATAGACTTATCATCGGAGATCCAAAATCAAGGGTTGCATCAGAGGTTTTTGTTGCAGGAAAACATATAGTAATCGGCGGAGAAGTAACTTCAAAAACAAGAGTTACGACTGAAGATTATAAAAAAATCGTTCATGATGCGCTTGTAAACATCGGTTATGACGGGAATCCGTACTTTACAAAAGAGGAGTGTTTACATCCCGAAGATGTAGAGCTTCAAGTGCTTTTAAATGCGCAGTCTCCCGACATCAACCAAGGCGTTGACCAAGAAGACGGCGAGACGGGTGCGGGTGATCAGGGGATAATGTTCGGTTATGCCGACATTGAGACAAAAAACTTTATGCCGAGTGCCATAACTTATGCAAGAGTTTTGATGGAAAAAGTTTATAACTTTGCAAAAGAGAATCCATCTAAGCTAGGTGTTGACATCAAGACCCAAGTAACTATGGATTATGGCAAAAAAGAGAACTTTGAAAACTGTAAACCTCAAAAAATCCATACTATAGTCGTTTCAGCTCCGTGTGTAAATACCATGGATATAGTTACGGTGCGAAAACTTATCAGCGAACTGATAGACGATGCAGGGCTTCCAAGCGAGCTTTACAACAAAAATGACTGTATTATCCATATCAACCCGACTGGAAAATATGTATCTCACTCATCACTGCATGATTCAGGGCTTACGGGAAGAAAACTTATAGTCGATAGTTTCGGCGGTTATGCACCTATAGGCGGCGGCGCGCAGAGTTCGAAAGATTACACAAAAGTTGATAGAAGCGGGCTTTATGCGGCACGCTACATAGCAAAACATATTGTTGCAGCAGGACTTGCTAAAAAAGCACTTGTTCAAATCTCTTATGCAATCGGAGTTGCTCGCCCGACTTCAGTTGCGGTTGACACTTACGGAACGGTAATAAGCGGCTTAGATGATGATAAACTCTCAGAGTTTGTATTAAATAACTTCTCTCTGACTCCAAACTGGATTACGCGAAAATTCAATTTAGACCATCCGTCAAAAGAGACATTTTTGTATGCAGATGTAGCGGCTCGCGGACAAGTCGGACAGAGCGATTACCCTTGGGAAAAGCTTGATGAGCTTGAGAAATTTGAGGCTTTAAAGTAAATATGAATTTAAAAGATAAGATTTTAGCAGGAGAGAGGATTAATTTTGATGAAGCACTCTCTCTTTATGATATGGATCTCTTTGACCTTGGCGAGTTGGCGGATGCCATAAGAAAAAAACTTCACGGCAAAAAGACATACTACAACATCAACCGCCACATAAATCCGACAAATGTTTGTGCGGATGTTTGTAAATTTTGTGCTTACAGTGCGACAAGAAAAAATCCAAATCAATATACAATGACGCATGAGCAAATAATGGAAATTGTCAAAGATGCCTCTGCAAGAGATATTAAAGAGGTTCATATCGTCTCGGCTCACAATCCAAACACTGGTTTGGAGTGGTATTTGGAAATTTTTAAAAAGATAAAAACTGCTTATCCTCATCTGCATGTAAAAGCTCTTACTGCCGCAGAGGTTGATTTTTTAGCAAGACATTACGGTAAAACTTACGATGAGATACTAGACCTCATGGTGCAAAACGGCGTTGACTCTATGCCCGGCGGTGGTGCTGAGATATTTGATGAAACCGTGCGTGATTATATCTGCAAAGGCAAAGTTACATCTGCACAGTGGTTGGAGATTCATCAAAAGTGGCATGAGAGAGGTAAGAAAAGCAATGTAACAATGCTTTTTGGACATGTGGAGAGTAGAGCAAATCGAATAGACCACATGATGCGCATCAGAGAGCTTCAAGACAAGAGTGGCGGTTTTAACTGCTTTATCCCGCTTGTTTACCAAAAAGAGAACAACTACTTAAATATAAAAGACCCCATAACTGCAAACGAAATTTTAAAAACAATGGCGATAAGCCGTATAGTTTTAGACAATGTGCCCAATCTTAAAGCGTACTGGGTGACTTCAACCGTAGGTTTGGCTTTAGTCGCTCAAGAGTTCGGCGCAAACGATTTAGACGGAACAATAGAAAAAGAGTCTATAAATTCCGCGGCGGGTGCAAAGAGCGCAAACGGGATAAATCTTGAGGAGTTTAGAGCGCTTATAAAAAACAGCGGTTTTGTTCCTGTTGAGAGAGACAGCCTTTATAACGAAATAGATTAAGGAATAGTCATGGGCGCATTAACGAAAGAGACGAAGTTAACACTGCTTTACATAGCAATAGCGTTTTTGTTTTCCGTTGCAGTTAGGATGATTTGGTACTATCAGTTTAGCGGATATGAGCCGTTTATGTTTAACTCCCAGTTTATGATAAACACAAATGACGGCTACTACTTTGCAGAGGGTGCAAGAGATATACTAAGCGGTATAAATCAAAAGAACGATTTATCTCCGATTTATTCTGCTACTTCACAGCTAACGGCATTTTTTGCGACTATTTTGCCTTTTTCTTTTGAGAGCCTGATTCTGTTTATGCCGGTAGTTTTAAGCTCGCTTATCGTCATACCTGTAATATTAATTGCAAAAAATTTAAAAAATTTAGAGATGGGTCTTATTGCTGCACTATTAGCGAGTATTGCAAATAGCTACTACAACCGAACAATGATTGGCTATTTTGATACCGATATGTTAAATATAGTATTGCCTATGTTTCTGCTTTGGTCGATTATCTGGGCAATAAAAACAAACGAGGATAAGTATCTTCTCATTACAGCGCTTGATATTTTGGTATATCGATGGTGGTATCCTCAAAGCTACTCGTTAGAGTTTGCATTTTTCGGTCTTATCCTTTTTTATGCTTTGGTATTTGATAGAAAAAATCTTTACAACTACAAACTTTTAGCTCTTATGATGTTTGCGATGTTAAATATTGATGGATTTATACGATTTCCTTTGGTTTTAGCTGCTTTTTATATCTCTACGGAAAAGAGATTAGATAAGTATGTTTACTACCTTTTAGCCGCATCCGTAGTTCTATTTTTTGCATCCGGCGGATTTAGCCCAATTTGGAATCTGTTAAAACTGTATATTTTCAAAGATGCCGTGGCTGTGGGCGAGGAGGGGATGAAACTTCACTTTTACTCTGTTATGCAGACTATTAGAGAAGCAGGAAAAATTTCTTTTGAGACATTTGCAGATCGTATTAGCGGACATATAGTTACATTTGTGCTGTCAACCGGAGGATTTCTTTATCTTGCATATAGACATAAAATTATGCTTTTTGGGCTTCCTTTAATCGGTCTTGGTTTTATGGCTTATATAGGAGGACTTAGATTTACTATCTATGCAGTTCCTGTTTTGGCTTTTGGAGTTGCTTTTTTGATTACGGAAGCCGCACGCTTTATGCCGACTGTAAGACTTAAATTTTTAACTATGACGGCGCTAACCTTGGCGATTATATATCCAAATATCGCTCATATTCAAGATTATAAAGTTCCGACGGTATTTAATGCAGATGAGGTAAAAATTTTAGATAAGCTAAAAAATATAGCAGAGAGGGAAGATTATGTAATATCTTGGTGGGATTACGGCTATCCTATAAGATACTATAGCGATGTTAAAACATTGGTAGACGGCGGAAAGCATGACGGAGATGTAAATTTTCCGGTGAGTTTTATGCTTACGAATCCTCAAGATGTAGCTGCAAAAATGGCAAGACTTGATGTTGAATACACAGAGAAAACATTTAAGTTAGCAGGGGAACAGACAGATAAAAACCTAACAATATTTTCAAATATCGAGCAGATGACGAAAGCGTACGGTTTTAGTGATACAAACGACTTTTTGCTATCACTTCAAACAGATATGAAACTGCCCCAAAAGAGCAGAGATGTCTATTTTTATCTTCCATTTAGAATGTTAGATATTTACCCTGTTGTTGCTACATTTTCAAATATAAATTTGATGAACGGAGAGATGAAAAATCAGCCTCTGTTTTATGTCTCCAAAATGTTTAAACAGGAGCAAAATATCGTAAGCTTAGGGCAGGGCGTTTCGTTTGATTTGCAAAATGCAACTATAACAATCAACAATAATAAAGTACCGATAAAAAGATTTGTTCAAACCTCATACGACAAAGAGATGAAGTTTCAAAAAAATGTGCAATTATCAAACCCTGCAGCAGATGTAAATATAGTTTATATGTCAAGTTACAATACTTTTTTAGTTCTTGATGAAAAAACATATAATTCGCTCTATATTCAGTTGATGGTTTTGGAAGAGTATGATAAAATGCTATTTGAAGAGGTTATCTTAACTCCTCATGCAAAAGTATATAAATTAAAAATTTAACAATAAAGGTTTACAATGCCACAAAATACTACAAAAATTAAAAAATGTCTTTTTCCCGCGGCGGGTTACGGAACTAGATTCCTTCCGGCTACAAAAGCTATACCAAAAGAGATGCTCCCGATTCTTACAAAACCGCTTTTACAGTACGGTGTAGAAGAAGCACTCGGTGCAGGCGTCGGTAATATGGCGATTGTAACAGGTCGTGGAAAACGCGCGATTGAGGATCATTTTGATATCTCGTATGAACTTGAGCATCAAATCAAAGGGACATCTAAAGAACACTATCTGACTGAAATCAGAGCCGTTATTACAAAATGTACTTTTTCATATACTAGACAGATAGAGATGAAAGGTTTAGGTCATGCGATTCTCTGCGGTGAGCCTATTATAGGATATGAACCGTTTGCGGTAATTTTGGCGGATGATTTATGCGACAATAACGGCGGTGATTCTGTTTTATCTCAAATGGTAAAACTTTTTGATAAATATCAGTGCTCTATCGTTGCTGTTGAAGAGATACCCTCAGAAGATAGCAACAAGTACGGTGTAATCGCAGGTAATGAAGAAGAGGATGGTATATATAGAGTAACGGATATGGTAGAAAAACCAGAGCCCAAAGATGCACCGTCAAACTTGGCTATTATCGGCAGATATATACTAACACCGGATATTTTTGACATTATAAGAGAGACAAAACCGGGAAAAGGCGGGGAGATTCAAATTACCGATGCGCTTTTAGCTCAGGCAAAAAAAGGTAAAGTTATAGCATATAAATTTAAGGGCAAAAGATTTGACTGCGGAAGCGTTGACGGGTTTGTAGAAGCAACTAACTACTTTTATAATAAAAGCAAGGCATAAAAATGAAGTATCAACACAATTTTAACCCTACTATATCGGATGAAGATGTTTTTGGTGAGATTGTAAAAGAGAAGGAGTTTATAGGGTACTATAATCTCGCTTCTGCGGACACTTCGCATTATAAAGAGTATGCTTCGCAGGTAAAACAAAAAAACATAGTGGTAATAGGCATAGGCGGCAGTACGCTTGGAACTTATGCTATATATAAATTTTTAAAACACTCTAAGCGGTTGAGTAAAAAACTCTACTTTTTAGAGACTACCGACCCGATAGATATAAAATCAAAAATAGAGAATATAGACTTAAACGACACCCTCTTTATCGTTATATCTAAGTCTGGCACGACAGTTGAGACAGTTTCTATCTTTAAATACATTAACTCTTTAGTCAAGTGTGATAAAAACAATACTCTTGTTATAACGGAAAGTGACTCTAAGTTAAACGAGTATGCAAAAGCAAACGATATAAAAAGTTTTGAAATTCCTAAAGATGTAGGCGGGAGATTTTCAGTTTTTAGTGCTGTTGGATTAGTTCCTCTTGCAATTGTCGGTATAGATATAGATAAACTTTTAAGTGGTGCCAAAGAGGTGCATGACTCATTTTTTGCTCAAGATGAAACATACGCAAGAGTGCTTAAAAAGGCAAGATTTTTTGTAGAGTATAAAAATTGTTTTAACATCAATGTAGTTTTTTCTTACTCTTCAAGGTTAGAGGGCTTTAACAAGTGGTACATTCAGCTTTGGGGTGAGAGTTTAGGCAAGATTGATATAAACAGTACAAGACAGGGTTTAACTCCTATCGGTATTATCGGACCCATTGACCAACACTCCTTTTTACAGCTTATCGTTGAGGGCAGAAGAGATAAAACCGTTACTGTTATAAAAGTGGATCATTTTGATAACAACCTTGTAATTCCGCAGGTAAAACTTGAAGGTCTTGAAGAACTTGACTATCTTGACAATATAGAGTTCTCATCACTCATAAATAAACAAGCGGATGCTACGATAGAGTGTATCAATAATCTTCAAGATATCCCGTGTGATGTGATGACAATAGATAGTGTTAGCGAGAGAAGTATCGCAAGTCTGATGTACGAGTATGAGCTACTAACATCTGTTTGTGCAAAATTTATGTATATAGATGCCTATAATCAACCGGGTGTTGAAGCAGGAAAAATTATCTTAAAACAAAAGTTACAGAGCACAAAAAAGTAGAGATTAAAAAATTTAAGCGTACCTCTAAAAATTAGATTGCTACGGCTAAAGCCTCGCAATGACAGAAAAAGAGAAAAATTGCCGCGTCGCTCTGTTCCTCGCAATGACAGAAAAAGAGAAAGATTGCCGTGTCGCTCTGTTTCTTGATGACAGAAAAATAGAAAGATTGCTGCGTCGCAAGCTTCTTGCAATGACAAGTGAAGCAATCCCTCTTCTCGTCATTGCGAACGAAGTGAAGCAATCTAAAAAAATAGTTATATAAAAACTCTATTCCCAATTTTCAAGAGTAAATATTTTTGCTTCATTTATCTCCGGTTCAACAGTTTTTTTATCTTTTTTAGTGAGTTGCTCTTCATATTTTAACTCTAAACCGTTACTTGTCATAACAAAACCGTCTACTTTGATTTTTCCATCATGTATATCTTTGTGATGCTCCCTGCAAAGCGGGATAAGATTATGTTTTGCATCTTTATGAAAGTGCCCTATAAAACCACCGCTATCTGCTTGTGATTTGTGGTTTATATGGTGAACATCTTCAGCCATCGCACCGCAAATTACGCATTTTGTAATATAGAGTTCTTTGTTATATTTACTTGTTTTTTTCTTTACAAGAAGTTCCAGCTCATCAAAATCTTTTGCAAGCCTTTTTCTGATTTTATTTGCTATATCCAAAAATTCACTATCCATGTGAAGCGATTTTGCAAACTCTAGTCCATAGATGCTGCTACCGCTTCCCGCTTGAAGAACTCTGTTAAAAATAAGCTTATCCGCTATTTCATCATACTCAACGCTTAAATGCAAATCTACAACATTTTTTAAAGCTCTTATCTCTCTCATGGTCGAGAGTTGATGCAGGTGTGTGGCAAAAAGAAATATCGAGCGAAGAGATGAGAGTTTTATAATGGCACTTGAGACAATTGCGACACCCGAGAGTGTCTCTGTTCCGTGGCTTATCTCATCTCCGAGTATAAGTGAGCGAAGTGTTGCACGGTTAAAGATGTTTTTTAGCTCCAACATCTCTACCGCAAAAGTCGATAATCCTTTAGCAAGGTTGTCTCTTGAGACAATCCGTGTAAAGAGCGAATCAAAAAGAGAAAACTTCATAACGGATGCACTTACAAAAAAACCTGCTTGTGCCATAAGCACACTTAGACCTATACCCTTCATAAGCGATGATTTTCCGCTTGAGTTTATCCCATAAAGCAGAACACCGTTTATCTCATGCCCATCATGCACGCTTACATCAAGCATAACGCTTTTTGGATGCGGCAAATCCATATATGCGCGATTTCCCATCACGATATCGTTTGGAACATAGATACCGCTTCTGCTTTGTATTTCGATGAGAGGATGGCGAAGCTGCATAATCTGCATAAAATTTTCATCATTCTCTACATCTACTATCATAGGTCTTGAGTGGTTGTACGACTGCGCAACTTTCGATGAGCTGACACCCACATCCAAATCCGCCACATAAGAGATAACGCGGTCAAAAAGAAGTGAATATCTTCTCTCATAAACCTCTTGAAGAGCGATAAATCTATCTCTTACAAGCGAGACTATTTTACGGCGGTTTTTCATTATTCTATCGGAGAGATTATCCGTAAAAGCGGATGTTATTTTTACGCTGTTAGTCAGTTTTTTAACCGTAAAATCCTTAAAATCTTCATGTTTGTAAAATTCCGACTCTATCATTGAAAATCTATTTTTGCTAAGAGATATGTAATAACCCTCTTTTTCTAGTAATCCAAGAGTTACCAAAGAGTTTGTGCTGTTTGCATTTGCACTCTCTAAAAGAAGTTCGATTTTTGCCATAATATCTTCAAACGCAATTAAAATTGTTCTATTCTCTTTTGCCAAAGTATCAATCGCCTCATCGACTCCGCTCATCAAAAAATTTTCATCAATAGTCGCATTTGTAAAACGGCGAGATATATCCAAATCGATACTTTTTGATATATCTCTTAAAAACTCATCTACTTCGCTCTCTTGAAAAGAAGTTTTTTGAATCTTATGCTTTTTAGCATAAGACATTAACTCTTTTACGCTCGCCATTGAGTCAAATATATGATTCATCTCAAATGGGTGAAGTTTTCCTAAAACAAGTCTGCGAGACAACCTCTCTAAGTCGTAAATACCGCGCATCACTTCATCAAGATAGCGTGTATGCGAGGCGACCTTTTCTATCAAATCATATCGTCGCTCAAGTTCTGTCTTGTCCATAATAGGATTTAAAAGTCTCTCTTTTAAAAGTCTGCGACCGATTGCCGTCGCACTTTTATCCAGCATCTTAAGAAGCGTAAACTCTTTTTTATCTTTTGATACTACTCCCATCTGCTCTAGCGCACTGTTTCCAAGATATATAAAACGGCGATTATCTATGATTTTTGGGTAGTCAAGTTTTTGAATGATATGAATATCATGTTCTATGATAAAGTGAATAAGTATTGAGAGTGACTCCGTTATCATCGGGTTTCTCTCTAAATCCAGATGTTCGATTGCAGATAGAAGTGACTGGATCTGATACACTTCGCAAAAAAGTTCGTTTTGAAACTCTATTTTGGGTCTTTGGTTATTTATGCTGTAGTTGTAGTGTTCAGGAATTTCGAGATACTGCATGACATGGCGTTGGTCATCAACTCCGTCTAAAAATGTAACGACTACTTCGGATGTTTTATATGTATTTAAAAGATTAAACACTTCATCTAGCGCATAAGCAGGGTCTTCACTCGTTCCGTGACTCTCATAAAGCCAAGTTTTTCCCGTCGTTACATCGATGGCACTATAACCTACCGTATATATGCCCCTAAATTTATCTACCAAAATAGAGGCTATATAGTTGTCGTCATTATCAAGCACATAGTCAAAATTTGTCCCAGGTGAGACTATTTGAGAGACATATCTGCTTATTTTAGGAGGATTGCCTTTTTGTTTTACTACGATGACGGTATATTTTTGCTCTGCAATAAGACGGCTTAAGTATCTCTCAAACGATACAGCAGGAACGCCTGCTAAGAGAGGATTTTTATCGCTGTTTTCTATAATGCTTTTATTTTTTTTGGTGAGTTGAATGTTTAAGAGTTCGGCTATTTCTTTGGCTTTGCCGATTTGCTCATTTTCGTTGTTGATTTCATAAACCTCAAAAAAAGTTCCTATCTCCATAAAAACAACCGTATCATTTCCGTATTTCGCTTCAAAATATCTCTGCAAATCAAAGTATGTCTGAGTTAAGAGTTTATCTTTGTTATTAAGGAGAAAATCTATATCGGATGAGCGCATTTATCACTTTTTTTGTGGTTTTTTAAGGCTGAGATTATAGCATAAAGAGTATTTAGAGGTACTCTTTATATGTAAAAATTGTAAAAGTCATAAATATTAACAAAAAATATGGTTAAATTAATTGCTTTTACAATTAAACTTAGCTACAATCACCTATTTATGGAATAAAAATAGTCAAATATAAGAGATTTTATGAACAGACTTTGTGCTTTAGATATACAAGATAATTATGTAATTGCCCTAGATATAGAAAAAAAGGGTGGAGTCTACTCTCTTGTAGAAAATCATATTATAGATATATCAGAACTTCCGCAGTATATAAAAAACAGAAAAGATTTCTTCCTTAGTATAGATCAAGATGAGGAGATAGACGAAAAGGTCTTTCTCTCATCTGCTATAAAAAATGATGCCGTCATTAGAGGTTCAATCTTGCTAAAATTAGCGGAACAAACAGCTAATAGGAAGCTGATGTTTAACTATTATGAGATAGCGCAAAAAGAAAATAGTGAAAACAGCGCATATCAAGTAGACGGAGTTTATGAAAAAGAGTATCTGGATAAACTTTATTTAGTTGATGATTTGGCTCAAATAGAGAGTGCGACAATGAGCAAATTTGCTCTCTTTGGGATATCGCAAGAGTGTATCAAAGAGGAGAGCTATTTTTCCATATATACAAGCTCAAATAAAATCACAACAATAGCGGTTCACAAAAACGAGATAGTATACAGCCGTACAAATTTAGTTGTTGCAAGAAACGCAGAGCTGAGAATTTTAAATATGGTAGCAGAGATTAATCAAACGATTAATTATATCAAAGGGCAGTTTCGGGATATAAAATTCTCAACCATAGCTTTTAGCGGGACTATAGCCATAGATGATACGATTGCCGAGCATCTATACCTGTCTATTTCAGATATAAACATAACAATTTTATATCCAAATACATTCATTCGCGGCATAGAAAATGAAGATGTTCAATCTTATATTATTGCATTAGGTGCTCTTTTTGTGCCTAAAAAATTTCAATTTTTACCGACTTCTATCTATGGTATTAAACAGTACAAACTAGCTTCCAAGATTTTATTTATCGCATCTTTTGTACCTCTTTTAGTTCTCTCTTTTATTACTTTTGAAAAATATTTATCTTATAGCGATTCATTTGAAAAATATGAAATGCTTAAGACTAAATTGACCAAGGTAGTTAAAAACACACCAACATATTCACACGATGAACTACAAAAAAGTCTTAATTATCTTCAAGTAGTAGAAAGACATCTTGAACATCATCCGGTAGACCTTATTGCACTATTAAAACCGCTTATAAAATTACAAAAAATAGAGAATTTAGATTGGAAATATCAGCAAAACTCTCTTGAATTAAAAGCAACATTTAAAAAATCTTTTGAGACATTAGAGTCTCTTTACGAGTTTGAAAAAAGATTTTATAAAGAGTTTGATGATATTAACACAACTATAAAACATACCTACATAAAACAGACGGACTATGCCAAATTCAATTTTGCGTCCACAATAGTTATAGACAATAAAAAGGAAGAGCCAAAAGCAGCTGCTCCGAGAAGGAGAAGAGGATGAAAAATATTATTATAATCACTCTAAATCTTACTCTTAGCGTTTTGATGGTCGGGCTTATTTCATGGTTTGAAAACGAGGAAGTTAAAATAGAAACTTTAAATAAAGCACATAAAGAAGAGACAAGCAGGTTGCAAAAAATTTCCCAAATAAATTCTTGGCTGGAAGATTCAATTTATCCGATAATTAAAATTCAACCAAGCAGTTTTGAGGATGGAACATTAAATATAGTAAGGTTTTATGACGATAATGCACATAACTACAATTTACTGGTAGATAAATATTTTTATAAAGAAGATATATCTCAAAATATTGATTTTTCATATAAAATAGACACTTATGATATTAAAAACATAAGAGAACTTATAAGTTTAGAGTATAAGGGCGGATTTTTGCAATTTTTAGAGTTTAAAATGGATCAAAAAAATATATCGGGTAAAATACAGTTAATTCAGCCATATAACGGGGAAAACAATGCAACTATATCTCAGTAGCAAGCAGTTAGCGATGATTATTTCTCCCTTTATAATAGCTTCTAGCGCTTACTTTTTTAATGAAGAGATACTTGGAAGTGCAAGTTCTATATTTGCGAACTACAATGAATACTCAAATATGGAACTTAGTAAAAAAGTAGATATGTACCTCAAAATAGAAGAGAAATATATACTCTACAAAGAGATTCAAGAGAGAATAGGGCAGAGAAAAAAAAACAGCGAGTGGATAGCACGGGAGTTTTTTTATCCACAAGAAAAAGTTCTTCAAACAACTTCTGAAGTAAAATCGCAGCAAGTTGTAGAAAAAGAGTATCACTACAGCCTTGAAGCTATCTACCCTAATAATAAAGTCGCTATAATAAACGGCGTTCTTGTGCATGAAGGCGGTAGTATTGAAGATGCGAAGATAGTTGAAATCAAAGAAAATAGTGTTTTGTTAAAAAATAAAAAAGGATTAAAATGGCTCCATTTGTTTCAGTAATTTTTGCAGTGCTGCTTTTGGCGGGATGTTCTACTCATACCTCGGAATCAAAAAAAGTAGGGAGTGCAGACTCTAAGCAAAAGATAAATACAAAAAGTGCCTCTAAAGAGATAGAAGAGTTCAAAACTCTACCCAAAGGTAGTAAAGCTCCCGCAATGGTGCTGCCTCAAGCGTATCAAAATGTTTCTGTATTTGATGAACAAAAAATTACATTTTCTGCAAAAGATGCAAATTTTAATGATGTTGTACATACTATGGCAAAGTTGTCGGGCTTAAATCTTGTTATAGACAAAGATATAGACAGCACTACGCCGGTAACCATATCAGTTAATGACGCTCCGCTAAAAGAAGCGCTAGATATTGTTGTGAGTATTGCGGATTGTTTCTATGAATTAAGAGGAAATATACTTCATGTAAAACAGTTTGAACAAAAAAGTTTCAATATACCGTATGTGCACTCAACTACTTCATATACAACGGAGTTGGGTGGTGATATGCTCAGTTCTGCAAAAAGTTCCTCAGGTGGTTCTTCAGGCGGATCTTCAGGCGGTGGTTCCGGTGGGGGCATAAAAGGGGAATTTAAATTAAAATTTGACAATCCTGCAACGGCAAATGATTTTTATGAACAGTTAGAGAAAAATATAGCCTCTCTTATTAGCAAAGAAGGAAAATATACTTTAAATAGATTTAGCGGGGTTTTAAATGTGTATGATAAGAGAAGCAATATCAATGCTATAGAGGGTGTTATAGAAAAGATTAAAAAACAGTCAAACAAGCAAGTTCTTATAGAGGCAAAAATCTTAGAGGTAGTTTTAAATGATTCTCATGCACTTGGTGTTAGTTGGGATGCCGTGGCAAACAGTGTTTTGCAATCAGGTGATCAGTTTCAATTTGCTCAAACCTTGGGATTGAGTGGTGCCGTTGCCGGAACGATGAGTTATAATTCAAGAAATTTCTCTTCAGTTATAACCGCGCTTAGCGAATCTGGAGATGTAGATACGCTTTCAAATCCTAGTATAAGCGTTTTAAGCGGGCAGTCTGCCGCTATATCTTCAGGGAAGCTGGTTCCTTTTTGGGAAAAAGAGGTGCAGATTACTCAAGGAACCGGAGGTTCTGCAAGTACAACCGAAGTTACATATAACCGCAGGGATGTTTTACACGGAGTAACAATGGGTGTTACGCCTACTGTTATGGAAAACGGAAAGATTATGCTAAATGTCGTGCCTATAACATCAAGCATAGAAGAGATTGTTAACCTCGTAGACAACGGAACAACGATGGCTTCTGCACCTATACTAAATATAAAAGAGGCGGGAACGGTCATTTATGCAAAAGATAATGATATGGTTCTTATAGGCGGACTTATAAATAACTCCATATCAAAAGGAAAAGAGAAAGTTCCGCTGCTTGGAGATATACCGTTGTTTGGAGGACTCTTTAGTAAAACGGCAAATAGAGACGAAAAACGAGAACTTATTATATTGATTAGATTAAAGATAATAGAATGATAAAATTTTTTACGATATTTTGTTTTACATTGGCTCTTTTTGCTTCTGATACAGTTGGTGTCGGTGTACAAAAAGAGGAACAAAAAAAAGATGAGCAAAAAAGAGTTGTATATGCAGTGCAATTGTTTGCAGAGCAAGATATTGACTCAGCCGCGATAACACTTGGCAAAATTTCTAAAAATCTTAAAGATGTAGTTACACTTCATAAAATCGGTAACTACATAGTAGGTCGTTACGGCCAAAGTGAATCTTACGCTCAAACAAAAACAGATTTGCAAAAAGCTTATGATGCCGGTTATAAAGACTCTTATATTATAACTTCAACCGATGTAGATATGAAAAATAATTTAGTTCAAGGCGAGATTAAAAAACAAGAGAAACAAGCTCCTAAAGTTGAAACTAAAGAACAGGAGAAAAAAGCATCTAAAATTGAAAAAAACAGCACTCCTAAGATATCAAAATCTGACAAATCAAACACTATCTTAAAAGCTCAAAGCGCTTATGAAAAAGGCGATGAAAATGAGGCGATGATTTACTATGAGATGCTTCTTGCATCAGGTGAGAAGAGCCAAAAAATAAAAAATAATTTATGCTATTTATACGGAAAGCGGGGTGCGTGGTTTCAGGCAAAAGAGATTATAGATAGCGAGCAGTATAACGGCAAACTAATCTACGCTTATGCTTATGGGGCAGTTGAGAATAATCAAGATAATTATTATAATGACCTCTCAGAGTATATAGTAGTAGATAAGAGCGGTCGCTTGATGCTTCTTAGCGGATATTATTTTGAAAAAAGAGAAGATATGCAAAGAGCTGCCTCTTTTTACAAAATGGCGTATGAAAAAAATTCATCCGATGTTTACAATATCTTTGCTTATGCCCGCATACTCGATATGCAGCAAAACATAGAGGCGCTTGCTTTTTATAAAAAAATCTTAAGCAAAATTGATGCTTCTCATCCTCTTTATATTGCGGTAAATGTTAGAATCAAAGAACTGGAGGGTACAAATGGATAGAAGAGCCTTTACGCTTATTGAGTTGGCAATTGTATTAACCATTATAGGGCTAATGGTGGGCGGTTCGTTTAAAGCTATGCAGATGATGAATGAGAGAAGCAGAGTATCCGAAGCAAAAGAGCAGGTTCTGGGTGCAAAAAATGCAGTTATAGGTTTTGCAATAGAATTTCCGTCTTTACCGACTGTTAATAATTTTGATGCAAATTTATCGCCTCTTCAAGGCAATCAAGTAAATCTTATGGTGTATGTTCCTGCCAATAACTTACTGACTGATGATATATGCGCCTTTACTACAACTGATTTAAATGTAACCGTTAATAATGTTGATGGAACTCCTCGTCCTCCTATTTCTAATGTTGCATTTGTTATAGCTCACGGCTCTGCAAACCGTAATCTTCAAACTGCACTTACTGGAAATACGGTTGTTGTGCATTCGCCTACAGAGCAAACTGTTGATGATAATATAACTTTTGTAAATAGACTAGAACAATATGATGATATAGTAGAATGGGTAACTCTGGCTCAACTGCAGCAAACTGTCGGTTGCAATGATAATCCTCTTCGTATAGTTAATGGCTCACTTCCCGACGGTTATGAAGATAGGAATTATTCTGCAAAAATAGATGTCGACGGAAATTATTCAGTACCTACTAGCAGCAATTGTGTCTTTAGCAATGGAGCATTTTCATACAATTCTGCTACATTTGACATAAATGCTACGGCACCTCTTAGTGTAGGAACGGTATCTGCAAGATGTGATATTCAAGCCGACGGCAGAAGCACATCAAAATCATTTGTGATAACAGTTAATCCTTCAGATACACCTTTGAGAATTTTAAATAACTCTCTTCCTAGCGGCATAGTCGGAACCTCTTATAGCGCTACAATCTTTATTAGTGGAAATTACAACATGCCTACTGCAAATAGTTGCACCTTTGTTAATCCAAGCGGTCTCTCTTATTCAAATTTCGTTATCAGCGGAACGCCTACGGCTTCGGGTACGGTCGGCGTAAATTGCAGCGTTACGGCGGATAATAAAACTGCATCAAGGGCATTTGCAATTACTATAGACCCGATAGATTCAAATGGAAGTGGCGGTGGTGGATCGGGCGGAGGAGCAGGTGCTTCATGTCAAAATGATAATGATTGTCAAGCTAGTTTACATTGTTCCGGTAATCCAAAAACTTGTAATTAAAAAGAGGTAAAATATGTCTCAACAAAACAAACCAATCGGTCAACTTCTCGAAGAGTTAGGTTATATAAATAAAGAGCAGATTAAAGTTGCCCTTAACGCACAAAAGGCAAGTCCTAAGTATTTTGGAGAGATTCTTCAAGAGTTGGACTTTGTAACATCTGGTGAGGTGGCGGAGGCTATTGCAAAGCAGAGTAAGTTAGAGTATATAAGCATAGAGCAAATTGTGCCCTCATCTGAAGCGCTTTTGCTGATTCCGCAAAATGTGGCAAAGGCAAGAAACATACTCCCCATAAGCGTGGATGATACTACTTTGGTTGTTGCCACACAAGATATTAATGACATCGCAACGCTTGACTATCTTAGAAAAATGTCAAGAAGAGATATAAAGTATGTGGTAGGCGATAAGAAGTCCATTGCCAGACATACAGAGATATTTTACTATCACTTAAGTAACCCTATAGAAGCCGAGATAGCCGAGATTGTAAAAAAAGCACTAGAAAATGCAGAAATAAACATCCCAAGACTTGTTGATCTTTTATTAAACAGCGCTATAAAAGATCGTGTAACAGACATCCATATTTCTCCAGAGAGTTCTGCTACTCATATTTTTTACCGCATTGATGGGGTTTTACAGCACTACTACTCGCTTCCGATAAAAGTGCATCTGCAGTTGGTAGCCCGCATAAAAATATTGAGCAACTTAGATATCTCCGAGCAGAGAAGACCGCAAGACGGCTCTTTTAGCTATGAGTTTTTAAATGAGACTTTTGACCTAAGAATCTCGTCACTGCCGACAAACTACGGCGAAAATATCGTAATGAGGCTTTTGGGTAAAAACGCATCTCTATTTAGTCTGACTCATCTAGGTTTGACTGAGAAAAATAGTGCAAAGATAGAGAAGTATTTCTCAAAACCTTACGGCATCATTCTCATTGTAGGACCTACCGGAAGCGGAAAAACCACTACACTTTACTCCGCTCTTCGCAAGGTAAACTCACTTAAGAAAAATGTTTTAACCATAGAAGACCCAATTGAGTATAAATTCTCGTTCATAAAACAGACACAACTAAATGAAAAAGCGGGTTACAACTTTAACAGCGCAATCCGTGCATTTATGCGTCAAGATCCCGATGTTATGCTTGTGGGTGAGATAAGAGATACCGAAACAGCAGAGTTGGCTGTTCGTGCTTCCATCACGGGACACTTGGTTTTATCAACGCTGCACACAAATGATGCCATAGGAACCATTCCAAGGTTAAACGACTTAAAAATTCCGCCATATCTTATAGGTTCGGGACTTTTGGCGGTAATTGCCCAAAGGCTTATAAGAAAGTTGTGTCAAAACTGTAAAGTGCCTGTTGAGAAAAGTCGTGAAGAACTCATAGAATCAGGTATTTCTGCGGATATTTTGGATTTTTACGCAACTCACTCGTTTTATGACGCCGTCGGTTGTGAGCATTGCAGAGGAACGGGATATAGCGGCAGACAAGCTATCGTTGAGATACTTGAAATCGATAAAGATATAGAAATGATGATAACTGCAGGTTCAACTACGCAAGAGATGCTTAGAGTCGCGCAAGAAAAAGGTATGCATACTATGAAAGATGATGGTTATATCAAAGCGATTATGGGTATCACTACCATAGAAGAGATACACAGGGTTGTTAACTGATGCACTTTATGGTTACGACTATATCTTTAAATGGCAGAAAAAATGTAAATTTTATGGAGTCCAAAAGCTATGAAGATTTAGTAAAAAAACTGCATAAAGATAAAGTAATAACTCTAAAGATAACGCCGGTTCCCCACTTTTTATCACCGTTAGTTCCAAAAGCCGGTAAAAAAGTATCTCCTGATGAGATTATAGAGATGATAGAAAATCTGCATTTAGTTATAAAATCGGGTCTTCCTCTTTATCAGGGTATTATCGATTTAGCCGATGATACGGATAATAAAAGATTTAAAGATATGCTTTATAGTATTGCCAGCGATATAAATAACGGGAAATCCCTATCAATGGCATTTGAGCCTTATAAAGATATTATGGGAACTATGATTATAAATCTTGTTCAGATAGGCGAAGACACAGGACAGCTTGAGCTAACGCTAAAAAGAGGAGCCTCTTTTTTACGCCGTACTGTTGCTCTAAAGAAAAAGGCAAAATCTGCGCTTATATACCCATCTTTTGCACTATTTGCGGTTATGGGTGCGATGCTGGTTTGGATGATATATGTACTTCCTCAGATGACAAGTTTGTTTAAAGAGATGGATATAGAACTTCCGCCTATAACAGTTTTTATGATGGCTTTATCTGAATTTTTAACAAACTACATAGCCTATATGTTTGTCGGTACCATAATATTTTTTATCTCTTTTAAGATAGCGCATAAAAAAAACGAGCGGGTTCGTTGGTATACGGATAAGCTGCTTTTAAAAATCCCGGTTATAAAAGATATAATTTCTAGTTTTAATATAGCATTTATATCTGAATACTTAAAACTAGCTATTGTATCGGGTATCCCTATATATAGCGCGCTTGATACGCTAGGTAAAAATATCGGTAATGAGTTATTTAAAAAAGCCATAGGTAATGCTACATACGATATATCTAGAGGTTCACAACTCTCGGCGGCATTTTTAAAAACTAAAATATTTACAACCTTTATGATAAGAATGATGAGTGTCGGAGAGGCATCAGGAACCCTTGAAAATCAGCTAAATATAATCTCGGAACATTACTATGAAAGAGTAGATAACTATGCAGAAAACATCGGAAAAATCATCGAACCGGTTGTTTTAATTGTCGTCGGCGGTTTTATGGCTCTTGTTATGGTAGGACTAATGGGACCGATGTACGATCTTGTAGGTGGGGTAAAGTAATATGAAAAAACTACTTTTAGTCGATGATGATATAGCATTAAGAAAACAGTTTTGTTTTGCACTTCAAAAAGATTATGATGTTTATGAAGCGGGTAACTTTAAAGAGGCTTTTGAGATTATTAAAAAAGTAAAGCTTGATATTGCTCTAGTTGATTTGGGACTTCCGCCACGCGAAAACAGCTACAAAGAAGGCAGAGCGGTTATCTTGGAACTTATGGAAAAATCACGCGCCAAGATAGTGGTACTTACCGGTCAAGAGAGTAGAGAATATGCAAAAGAGCTTATTGGCATTGGAGTTTTTGACTATCTCTTAAAACCTATTGATATTCCTACACTTATCTCTTCACTAAAAAGAGCCTCTTTTTTCATAGACAATGAGGCAAACAGTGATGAAAGCAGAGTTAAACTCTCATTTAACGCCAATTTTGAAGACGGACTCAAAGGTAGTTCTGATGAAGCACAAAAACAGCTGCTTTTGGCAGTTTTGAAAAAAACAAATTTCAATATCAATCAGAGTGCTAAGACTTTAAATATAAGCAGAGAAAACTGCTACTATTTTTTAAAAAAGTTTGGCATAGAGAGACCGGATGCTTGAGTTTTTATACCCAATAATAACCATAATAGGACTTACTTCGCTTGGAGTCATATTTTATTTCAGTCTGCATCTAAAGCGGATTTTAAAAACATTGACGCTTCTCTTAAAAATTCAGACAAATAGCAGTGAAAATATCAAAGAGTATATAGACTCAATATCTTTGCAGTTAAAGGAGATAGGGGTAAACGATATACTATATAAACTCTCATATTCGTATACTACTATCATTCATGAAGATAATAATGTGAAGATTTTAGTAAAAAATGAGATAGACGAGAGCATGGTAAGCGGCTATATAGCTCTTCATGTAAACATAGATAAGGGTGAGCAAAAAATTTTAAATAAGCTAATCCTGCACATTGTAACTATGCAGATTATAAACAAAATTTACTCAAAAATCAACACGGCAAACGAGAGTTTTAAAAAAGTAGCCAAACTGCAAACATATATGGTGCATGACCTTAAAAATATTTTGCAATTTTTCGGGGCAATGCAGTATAACTTGAAAAATATTCAAAGCGATGAAGAGAAGTGCCGCTTTATCGATTATCTTAAAAATAGCACTGAACCTATTAACAGAAAAGTAAACTCTATTTTATCTCTGCTAAAATCTCATTCAAACCTAGCAAAAGAGAGTGGAAGCAAGATAATATCCGTAGCTTCGGTATTTAAAGAGTATGCCCTATTTTATGGATTAGAGTGTACAATTGACGGAGATGCTGAACTTTTTGCAGAGCAAGACCATATTCAAACCATAGTTGAGAATCTTCTTGGAAATGTTTATGACAAGGCATCATCGGATAAAAGTGTAAGATGCAAAGTCGAGATAAAAACAGATAATGAGAAGATTTACATAGAACTAAGCGACAGCGGTGAGGGGTTTAAAAATCCTCTTGAGGTTTGTGAGCCGTTTTACACTACAAAAGATGAGGGTATAGGTATAGGGATGTATCAGGTTGCAACCATTGTAGAGTTCCTTGGCGGGAGCATCGTATGTCAAAATGTAAATAACCGTCCGCAGGTAAATATAACACTGCCTTATAAGAATTAAATTCTGGAAATAAATATAGATTGCTTCACTTTGTCATTGCGAGACTTCAAAGAAGTCGCGGCAGTCCCATCATCTCGTCATTGCGAGCGAAGCGCGGCAATCCCAATGACAAGTCACGGCAATCTCACATCAGTCCGTCACTGCGAGCTAAGCGCGGCAATCTCATCAGTCCGTCACTGCGAGACTTCAAAGAAGTCGCGGCAGTCTATTTTGGAAATATTCATAAATGTAAAAAAAATTTACATCTTGTTTTTTTTTGTAGATTTCCGATATACTAAATGTTAAATAAATAAGAAGGAATTCTAAAATGAGAAAAGGTTTTACACTTGTTGAATTATCAATTGTGTTAGTTATCGTCGGTTTGATGATAGGTGGTGTTATGAAAGGCACGGATATGATTAACAGCGCCGAGCAGAAAAAGATGTACAACACATGGATTAAAGGGTGGCAGTTGGCAATTAGCCAGTATCAGGATCGTACCGGACAGGTTTTGGCAGACGGCATCGTAAATGGTGGTACTGCGGCGGCACCTAACGGTACATTTGACAACATAGACTTAAGCGTTGTGGCTACCGTTGCACAAAGGCTTCGTGCAGTTGGACTTGATGTGCCGATAACTAGCACGACTACAGCTGCAAATGATGGTGGGTCTTATATAATCAAGGGTAAATTTACAAGAGGTACATCGGTTATGTCTTTAAATAATGCTAACATTAATACAAATGCGCGAAATATTTTACAGCTTACGAATGTCCCTGCAGATGTTGCATTGGCAATTGATACTATAATTGACGGCGTGGCAGACGCAGGACAAGGAAATTGTGTTCGAAACACAGCTATAGCAGGAGCTGTTCCGGTAGCAACGCCATGGCCTGCAGCTAATAACGGTGTTGCTGCTGATGAGCTTGTTACTGTTTTTATTATTCTCTAAAGCTTAACATATCTCTCTATTTCATTCCCATCGTCTTGATGGGAGTGTATACTCCAATCTTAAAAATCATAAAAACTTTCTTTAGTTTCCATATTCTCAAACCATAGAAGAACTGTAAAATAATTTTTGATACACAGAATTATGGAAGCAGGCTACTTTATTCAGACTGCCGCGTCACTCTGTTCCTCGCAGTGACTCTCTCTATTAACATAACGATTCATTTTTCCGCCAATTCAAATAGTAAGTGCAACACCTCGTTAAACTGCCGCATAAGATTTTGTAATTGCATCAAAAAATATCTTGCTGAATTATTTAGTACATCATCTGAAGTTACACAAGTAAGGATTTTTTAGTTTTTTAAAAAGTGGTTGAAAGTTCGTAAAATATTGCTTGGTGGTGGACAGAGAGGGATTTGAACCCTCGGTACAGTTACCCATACGCATCCTTAGCAGGGATGTGGTTTCAGCCGCTCACCCATCTATCCATTGAGACCGCAATTATAATCATATATACATAATATATAGCTTAAGAGCGCGTTTAAGCTATGTATTTTTTTAAATTTGTTCTAATATTTTTTTAACTACTTCTGAGGGATTTTGGGATTTATAAATCGGGCGACCGACGACTATAAAATCTACATGAGCACTCTTTGCGTAAGCAACATCTGCTACTCTTTGTTGATCACCTGCATCCTCGCCAAAAGGACGAATTCCAGGGGTTAGCGTCATAAAAGCTTTATCGGTTATATTTTTTATAGAGAGGCTCTCATAAGCAGAACATACAACACCGTCAAGTCCGCTCTCATAAGCGTCTTTTGCAAATTGGTCGGCTTTTTGTGCGATTGAACCCTCATAAACCTCATTAAACTCATCTTCGCTAAACGATGTAAGAGCGGTAACAGCCAAAACTATAGGGCGTTTTTCGTATGAACTAAGTCTATCCATAACCTCTTTCATAGCGCGTTTTCCTGCACTTGCATGAATGTTAAACATATCAACGCCAAGTCCCATTATAGACTCTGCGGCATCTGCCATAGTGTTTGGGATGTCATAGAGTTTTAAGTCTAAAAATATCTTAAAGTCGGGATTTATTTTTTTGATATCTTTTAAAAACTCTTCTCCGTCACGAATGTATGAACGAAGACCGACTTTTAACCAAATGGGATAATCTTTTATTTTGTGAATCAGATCTAAATTTTCTTGTTTTGTAGGTAAATCAAGGGCTACACAAAGCTGCATTTTAACTCTTTATATTTTAGTAATTGAATTATAGCATTTTTACGATTTTAAATTATTTTTAGGATTTTTATATAACAGACTTCTATTACAACCCTCTTTTAGATTGCTTCACTTCGTTCGCGATGACGAGAAACTTGTCACTGCGAGAAGCAAAGCGATTTAGAGCTTTCAATTATATCGAAGATTTACGGTATGTAACTCCTCCCTGATTAAGGGTAGAAGTTAAGATTTTTATATGCAGATTTGGTTAAACTATTTTTTTACCATAGACTCTATTTTTTCAACTATACTTGGGTCTTCAAGAGTTGAGATATCTTGAGTAATCTCTTCGCCTTTTGCGATTGAGCGAAGGATTCTTCTCATGATTTTACCTGAACGAGTTTTCGGTAAGCCAGGAACAAACACTACATCATCACAAAGAGCGATATTTCCTATCTCTTTTTGGATAACTTTGTTGATAGCTTTTACCTCTTCAACTTCATCGGCTATGCCATTGTCTGATTTTAAAACGATATAAGCAAAAATACCTTCGCCTTTTATCTCATGAGGTTTGCCTACAACTGCAACTTCAGCCACATTTGGATGTTTTTTAACAGCTGCTTCAACCTCTGCTGTACCCATTCTGTGTCCACTTACATTTATAACATCATCCGTTCTTCCTGTTATAGTTATGTAGCCCTCTTCATCGTAAATAGCGCCGTCACCTGTAAAGTAAACAGGTTTGCCGTCTTTTTTAACATCACCAAAGTAAGATTTTACGAATCTCTCCTTATCGCCCCAAATGTTTCTTATCATTGACGGCCAAGGACGAGTTACACACATAAGACCTTTTTCGCCTACTTCGGCTTTAACGCCGTTTTCATCTAAGATCTCTGCCATAATTCCCGGAAGAGGGAATGTCGCGCACGCAGGTTTGATAGGTGTTGCACCCGGAAGAGGCGACACGATATGTCCGCCTGTTTCAGTTTGCCAATAAGTATCAACAATCGCGCATTTGCCTCCGCCGATAGCTTCATAGTACCATTTCCATGCCGGCGGGTCGATAGGCTCTCCAACTGTTCCTAAAACTTTTAGAGATGATAAATCATACTTTGCAGGCTCTTTTTCACCCATCTTGTGTAAAACACGGATAGCTGTCGGAGCAGTATAAAACTGGTTAATTTTATACTCTTCAACCATTTTCCAAGGTCTTCCCGCATCAGGATATGTCGGAACTCCCTCAAACATAACAGTTGTGGCACCCATCGCAAGCGGTCCGTAAACTATATAAGTATGTCCGGTAATCCAGCCTACATCGGCAGTACACCAGTAAGTATCGTTCTCTTTTACATCAAAAACCCATTCCATAGTCATTTGCGCCCATAAAATATACCCTGCTTGGTTGTGCTGAACGCCTTTTGGTTTGCCGGTGCTTCCTGAAGTGTAAAGTAAAAATAGTGGGTCTTCCGCATCCATAACTTCCGGTTCACATATTACGCCTTGGTGCTTGATAAGTTCATTATAAGAGTAATCTCTTCCTGCAACCCAAGTAACATCTTCGCCGTTTCTCTCAACAACCAAAACTTTTTTTACAGGAGTCTCACCTTTTAATGCTTCATCAACAACCTGTTTTAGCATATAAGGCTTATCTTTTCTAAATGCGCCGTCAGCCGTGATGACAACTCTAGCCTCTGCATCTATGATTCTATCTTTTAGTGCCTCAGCAGAGAAACCGCCAAAAACAATAGAGTGTATTGCACCGATTCTGGCACACGCAAGCATTGCATAAGCGGCTTCAGGAATCATCGGCATATAGATAACTACACGATCTCCTTTTTTAACGCCAAACTCATTTTTGAGCAGGTTTGCAAATCTGTTCACATTGTAGTAGAGTTCAAGATAAGTGATGATTTGCTTATCGCCTCTATCTCCCTCAAAAATAATCGCAGCTTTATTTTTGCGACTGCTTAAATGACGGTCGATACATTGAGTAGAAACATTTAATTTTCCGCCTAAAAACCATTTTACAAACGGTGAATCACTCTCATCTAAAACAGTATGAAACGGCTCAATCCAATCAAGCTTCTCTTTCGCATAACTTCCCCAAAATCCCTCATAATCTCTTGTAGCAAAGTCTTGCAACTCTTGGTACTCACACATATTTTTAATTCTAGCATTTTTGCTAAACTCTCTATTTGGTTTAAAAACTTCTCTTTGCATTTTTTAGCATCCTTTTTATTTAATTTTAAAACGATGTCGGAAATAATTCCGCCATCTACGCTTACGCCGCTTTGGCGACTAAAGCTTGCCCCTTGCGAGGCAGATACTCTACTTTTTCTTTGAAAAAGTAAGATTTAAATATATCATTGCCGTCATGATTGCATCATTTACGGCATTGTGTACTCCCATGTTGGGAATACCACAGTTTTTTAAGATTGTATCAAACCGTAAATCAATATTTCCTTGCGGAATTAATGAAATCGTTTTATCGAAGTATATTTCTGAGACTTCAATCATTCTATTTGGAAGTGTAATGCCAAGTATCTCTTTGGTATATTTATTTACCATGCTAACATCAAACTCCAGATAGTAGCCCACCAATGGTCTAGAACCCACAAAATTTAAAAATTCTACAATACCTTCCTTTGTTGGTTTCGCATCTTTTAAGTCAAATGGACGAATCCCGTGAATTTTAATACTTTTTGAACATATCTCTTTAGAATTTTGTAAAAAAACTTCAAAAGTTTGAGATGTTAAAATCTTGTTATCCTTGATTTTAACGGCTCCTATGGAGAGTATCTCATCTTCTTTTGGATTTAAACCCGTAGTTTCTGTATCAAAAACAACATACTCGCCGCTCAAATCTTTCTCAAATAAAAATTCAAAATTTTTATCTTTGAGCTTTTTGCGATTTGAGTCGGTTTTGAACTTTGATAAAAAATCAAACATTTCTAAATTACCATATTTAGATGAAAATGAAAGCTCATAAATTTTTTAAATTTATTTATGATTTTAAAACTGTCTTTTAACAAATCTCTTTGATTTTTCTCTAAGTTTCTAGGATTTATATAGTTTGCTTCATCTATAGTTTTTGCTTCTAACATTGCTTTTAGCCTTATGGAGCTAAGTGTGTCAAAACTCTCTATAAGTTCAGTTGCAAATGTTTTGTCAATTACTCCGATATTGTTTAACTCTTTGATTCTCTCTATGGTGTTTGTCGCTTTTATCTCATACTGAAGTGAGAGTGTTCTGATTCCATGAACGAGAGCAAAAATACCGCCTTTTTTTAAGTCGAGCTTATTGTTATACTCTTTTTCCAGTACAAAACCGGAAAATAGAGAGAGCGGCGTTTCAAAGTTTAAAACCGCTTTTGCGATATGAGCCAGAACATCATCTCTTGAGTGAAAACTGCTATGAAGAAAGAGTGTTAGCTCCTCTAAAAGAGTGCAATCTCCGGCTACACATTTTGCATCCAAGAATATGCTTAAATTTTGAACGCTCTCATCGCTCATGTCGTATGTCCACTTCTCTATAAGTTCTTTATAAGAATTTGTATTTCTACGCCAAAACTCATTGCTTACCATAACACCGCCATTGCATTTTGGAAATCCCAATTCTAGCAGATATGAGTTTAGCTGTATCATAGGCTCTGTAAAAAGTCCTGCATCTACGCCGTTTTTAATGATAAGCGCATTATCTTGATCACTTCGCAGAGTTTGTTCTTCTCTACCTTCGCTTCCCATAACAATAAGTGCACACTTATCTCTTAGCTCCTCTTGTACGCACATCTCAAAAACTTTTTTATGAACTTTAAAGTTGAGCGTTGCAATGAGCTTTGCGATATATCTTACTTTCACCCCTTTTGCACGAAGCGTGATAATAATGTTTCTAAAATCTTGTCCAAGAGCTTTTAAATCTTCAAGATTTGTTGCTTTGTCTATCTGAACTGCAACAAGGTGTGAGTGGCTGGCAAAGTAACTAAGCAAATCTAACTGCTCTAGTACGCCTACGATTTTTTCATCTTCAAGAACGACAACTCTTTTTATAGCATTGTGTGTCATAAGCAGAAGTGCATTAAACAAAAAATCGTTAATATCTATTGTAATGAGCCCTTTAGAGGTAATAGAGCCGATTTTTCTGCTTGTATCGTTATTTGCTAAAAGGACTCTATCTCTTAGGTTTGTATCGGTTACAATCGAGTAACCGCTAGATTCTTTGACAATAATTACTTTTGCTTTTAGCTCTTGCTGTTTTATTAGGGCTCCATGGATACTCTCATCTGCATCAACCACGCAAGCCACATGAAGAAATATATCTGAGACTTTTGAGATAAGAAACGGTGATAAATCGCTTTGTTGATCATACTCTTTTAGCTGTTGATGACGCGTTATAAAATCTTGTAAAAAGTAACTCTGTACTTTTTTGTCCTGCATCAAGTCAAGAAAGTCATCTTTTTTTATCTCATAACAGATAAGATCCTCATCTACAACAAATTTTGCTTTTGTCTTTCCGTAGATAAGAGCATCTGCATCAAAACTATCGCCTGAGCTATAGACATTATGAATTTCATCATCTATGTACTCGGTAACCGAACCTTTAATAATGATGTAAAAAGCTATTGATGAGATAGTAGGTGAGATGAGAAGAGTATTGTTTGGATAGTAGGCAATGTCAATTTTGCTCATTAGATTATCCACAGCTGCTGAACTTAGAAGCTCAAACGGATGAATAGACTCAATAAGTTTTCTTTGATCTTGTATGCTCAAAATTGGCTCCACAAAAAAAATTCTGACACAAAGTGTCAAGCTTTAGTGACCACAGCGGTCTAAGCGAAGCAAAAGGAAGTGAATTCCTTTTGCAGACAAATCTAGTGAGAGCTTGCGCCCTCTGCACCTATACCAGTTTGTGCTCTGATAAATTGAGCATCAAACAACTCTTGTTCCTCTTTTGCACTCTCTGATTTATCTGTAATCGAGAAGAACCAAGTTCCGACAAACGCAAGCGTTACAGAGAAAAGTGCCGGATACTCATAAGGGAAAATAGCCGTTTTGTTTCCAAGTATACTTACCCAAACAACAGGGCTTAAAATCACAAGAAGTACCGCACTTCCAAGACCTAATGCACCACCGATAACCGCACCGCGAGTTGTTAATCTTCTCCAATACATTGAAAGAACAAGTATAGGGAAGTTTGCAGATGCTGCAATTGCAAACGCAAGACCTACAACAAATGCGATGTTTTGGTTTTCAAATGCAATACCGACAATGATAGCAATTATACCAAGAGCGACTGTAGCCATTTTAGAAACTCTCATCTCTGTCATAGAATCTACTCTTCCTTTTCTCCATACCGAAGCATAAAGGTCGTGAGAAATTGCCGATGCACCCGCAAGTGTAAGACCTGAAACAACCGCTAAGATAGTAGCAAACGCAACCGCCGAGATAAATCCTAAGAAGAAGTCACCGCCTACTGCATGACTTAAGTGAATCGCAGCCATATTGCTTCCGCCTAAAATCGGATATCCGCCACTTGCCGCATGTTTGATAGCGTCCAAATACTCAGGTTTTTGAAATACCATAACGATAGCACCAAAACCGATGATAAAAGTTAAGATATAGAAATATCCGATAAATCCTGTCGCGTAGAAAACTGATTTACGAGCCTCTTTAGCATCATTTACGGTAAAAAATCTCATTAAGATGTGTGGAAGACCCGCCGTTCCAAACATAAGCGCAATTGCAAGTGAAATTGCCGAGATAGGATCACTGACAAGACCGCCCGGACTCATAATTTTATCACCTTTTAACTCTGTAGCATGCGTAAAGAGTGAACCGAAACTAAAATCATAGTGAGCCATAACCGCAATTGCCATAAATGAAGCACCTGCTAGTAGTAAAAACGCTTTAATGATTTGAACCCAAGTAGTTGCCAACATTCCGCCAAACGCAACATATAAAATCATAAGAACACCGACTAATACAACCGCCATCTCATAAGAGAGTCCAAATAGAAGTTGGATAAGTTTTCCCGAACCGACCATTTGTGCGATTAGATACAGAATAACCGTTGCAATAGAACCTGAAGCCGCTAGTGTACGGATAGGCGTTTGCTTAAGTCTGTACGAAGCAACATCGGCAAAAGTATATTTACCTAAGTTTCTAAGAGGTTCTGCAATTAAGAAAAGAATTACAGGCCAGCCTACTAAAAATCCGATAGAATAAATCAGACCGTCGTAACCTTTCATATAAACAAGACCGGAAATCCCTAAAAACGAAGCAGCTGACATATAGTCGCCCGCAATCGCCATACCGTTTTGAAAACCTGTGATTCCACCGCCTGCCGTGTAGAAATCTTTTGCACTCTTTGTCTTTTTTGCAGCCCAGTAAGTAATACCAAGAGTTGCTCCGACAAAGATTAAAAACATTACAATCGCAGACATATTTAGCGGTTGTTTTTCAACTTGACCTGAAAGTGCATCGGCCGCAAAAATTGCTCCGGTTGAAAGGATTAAAAAGGTGAGTATTTTATGCATTAATGCTCCTTAATTGAGTTTTTGACGCTATTTGATAAATCATCAAATTCGCCGTTCGCTCTTTTTGTATAGATACCTGTAAGCACGATTGCAAAGATAATTATGCCCATGCCCACCGGAATACCGATAGTTGTAACAGAACCGCTAGAGAGCGGCGTTCCCAAGAAAGACGGATTAAACGCAATCAATAGTATAAATAGAAAATAGACCGCAAGCATCATAATCGAGAGCTTTACCGCAAAGCTATTTCTAGTAGAAATTAGCTTTTGATAATCCGGATTTGCCTTTATTTTTTCAACAAGTTCTTTGTTCATCTTTTTTTCCCTTAAAAATTATAGTTAGCGATAAATCTATATTCATCCCAACCTGTTGTTGCACCTGCTGCGTTTACATTGAAGTCGTTTGCATAGTTTGCACGAAGACGAAGCTGAAGGTTTTTAACTATACTTGGATTGTATATAATGTCAAAACCGCTCTCATCTGCGTCATCGTATGCATAC
>Ga0074197_1000269_pt1 | contig 72555 bp, 82 predicted proteins | sample EPASupsiteSAE305_FD_64526 | JGI IMG/M metagenome (GOLD analysis project Ga0074197, IMG submission 64526) | Bioremediated contaminated groundwater microbial communities from EPA Superfund site, New Mexico - SAE3-05 reassembly with SPADES | ecosystem: Environmental > Aquatic > Deep subsurface >... | reverse complement strand
ATAAATACGCGTATGAGCGTCCGATGGCGGATGCAAAAATCAAAGCACCTACGGGTGGAGTTGAAAAAACCGTTGATGAATTCGGTTTGGGATTGTTGACTGCAGCCGGTATCGGTATTGCGATCCACGCAGCAGCCAGCACTGTAGCCGGTAAACGAGAAAATTCAGGAGAGAACCATGAGTAAGCATATAGTAGTTGATCCTATTACCCGTATTGAAGGGCATTTGCGTATCGAAGCGGTCATTGATGACAATAACACGATTGTAGACGCGTACAGCGCTTCAACAATGTTTCGTGGGATTGAAACGATTTTACAAGGGCGTGATCCACGTGACTGCGGACTTTTGGCAATGCGTATCTGCGGTGTTTGTACCGGTACTCACTATCAACGCTCGATCGAAGCGGTAGAGGATGCGTTTAAGATTACGATCCCTAAAAATGCTCGTCTTGTTCGTAACTTAATCCAAGGTGCACTTTATTTGCATGACCATGTGGTTCACTTTTATCATCTTCATGCTCTTGACTTCGTGGATGTGGTTTCGGCTCTCTCTGCCGATCCGGCTAAAACTGCGGCAGAGGCACGTAAATGGGCGAGTGTTGCAGGTGAATCTCCGTTTATTGATGGGGAAAGCCAATTTAAAGAGATCCAAGATCGTGTTGCAAAATTTGTAAAACAAGGTCGTTTGGGTATTTTCGGAAACGGTTACTGGGGTAATCCTCATTATAAATTGACACCGGAACAAAACCTTATCGGGGTTGCTCACTATTTGCAAGCGTTGGACATTCAACGTGATATGGCAAAAATGCAAGCAATTTTCGGGGGTAAAAATCCGCATCCTCAATCCATCGTTGTCGGTGGGGTAACGTGTGTTCAGGATATTCAAAATCCTGCACGTATCGCGTTGTTCAAATCTCTATTGCTAGAAGGGCGTAAATTTGTCAAACAAGCGTATTTGCCGGATGTTTATATGGCAGGTACCATGTATGCGGGTGAAGCGACTGATTCTAAAGCTACTTTTACTGAATTGATGGGGGGCAAAGGTGTCGGCGGAACCGGTGGCGGACTCTTGAATTTCATGAGTTATGGAGATTTCCGTCTCGATGATACAGGCTTTTACAGCTCTGCACTCCTTTTCCCAAGCGGTGTAGTTATGGGTGGAGACATCTCTAAAGTACTTCCGTTGGAACAAGATAAAATTGCGGAAGACGTAACGCATGCTTGGTATAAAGGGGATAAACCTCTTCATCCGTATGACGGGCAGACTATTCCTGAATATACGGGACTAGATAAACGAGCTGATGGTATCGCGTATCTTAAAACCAAAGAGAAATACAGCTGGATTAAATCACCTATCTACAACGATACGCGTGTAGAAGTTGGGCCGTTGGCTCGTATGGTCATCGGTGTGGCGGCGAAAGACAAACGGATTACGAAATACGTTACCGAGTTCTTGGAACGCGGAAATCTTCCGGTCACGGTACTATTCAGTACGGTCGGGCGTACTGCGGCACGTGCTATCGAGACATCACTTATGAGTGATGTGATGATCGAATGGATTGATGAACTTGCTAAAAATGTTCTTTCCGGAGATAAAAGTACATGGACCGAATTTGATTTTGATGAAGTGAGTGTAAGTGCGAAAGGTCGCGGTATGGCGGAAGCTCCACGTGGCGCACTCGGTCACTGGGTGAGTATTGCGGATGGTAAAGTCGTAAATTATCAAGCGGTCGTACCTTCAACATGGAATGCTGCTCCACGTGATCATAAAGGACGTCTCGGTGCGTATGAAGCGAGTTTGATCGGAACCAAAGTGGCTAATCCGGAACAACCGCTGGAAATTATCCGTACGATTCACAGTTTTGACCCTTGTATCGCATGCGCCGTACACGTTGTCGATACCAAAGGTAAAGAGCTTGCTGTTTACAAAGTAGATACCTCTTGCAGTATCTAAGGAGATAATCATGAAACAGGGGTACAAACAAGTCAAACGTATGACACCCGCAATGCGCATCATCCACTGGGTGAATGCGATTTGTATGATCGGTGCTATCGTGACAGGGCTTTACATCGGTCATCCGTATTACCAGACGTTGATAGCTGACGGTGCTGTTGATAAGTATGTTATGGCATGGAACCGTTACGGTCACTTTATTATTGCGATTATTTTTGATGTTACATCAGTGATTATCGCTTATTTGTATTTTTTCAGCCGTTTTGAAAAACCTTATAAAAAGCTGATTCCCAATACGCAAAACATAACTGAGTTTAAAGCGGTATTGGTTAATTTACTAACGCTTAATCGTAAAAAAGAGTTTGATTCAGCGCATGCGGACAGTTTCAATACCGTCTATTTTACGATTTTCCATCTATTACTGATTTGGATGCTTTTAACAGGGCTTCAATTGTATGTGCACGGATTAGGATCAGGGATCAGTTCTATCGGTGCTTGGTGGCCTTGGATGTTACATTTGGCAACCGACTGGACAATTTTCGTAACCGGCGGTACGTTGATGGATGTACGTATGTCTCATCATACGACGATGTGGTTGATTATTTGTTGGGTAGTGTTTCATATCTATTACCAAGTATGGAGAACCATTTTCTGGAAAGAAGCGGATATCGCTATCGTTATCGGCGGTTCAAAATTTGTAAAAGACGATACATTAAATTAAAAATGCCAAGGGAATAAAATCCCTTTGGCTACGCTTGCCGCTATGGCACTAAAGCTTGCCTCTTTGAGGCAGAATATGTCAGAATGAATCTGATAGTCTTTTTATCACTTTCAAATGTGAATGTGGTCAAAGTACTATACTTTAATTATCAAAGGTCACTTATGGCATTTACGTTAGAGGTGATGACCTCATATTCACAACCGACGATTAAAAATTATTTGATTTCTATTATCCGAACTTTTGGGATAAAAGCGGTTGTCCATCAGCAAAAAAACAAAATCATTTGTGCCTTTGAAAGCAATCATGAAAAACTTCAAGGATGTTTGGAAACGATAGCCTCTACCTTACCCGCATCATGCTTTATGAGTAGCTCTCAACATTATGAGATGGAGGGAGAACCGGAATCGATTCCCGATTTTACCCAAGAATACCCCCTCTCACTGGGATTGTGTCCAAGTTGTCAAAAAGAGATATTTGATCCCTCTTCAAAGCGCTATTATTATCCTTTCACCCAATGTACCCATTGCGGCGGGCAATATACTTTTTTTGAACATTATCCCTATATTCGCGCCAATACGGTTTTCTCTTATATCAAGCCGTGTTCCATCTGTGAGGATGAATCAAACCGTTTAGGGCGTCGTGAAAAACAGGTATTGAATTCTTGCCATGAGTGCGGTATTCCCGTAAAACTAACACACAAAGAGAAAGAGCGCTACGCAAATGATGCAGGGAGTTTTCGAACCATGTTTGAAGTTGCGGCCAAAGCATTGCGCGACGGTAAAACACTCCTTATGAAAACGACGATGGGATACCGTCTGTTTTATCGTAGTGAAACGCTCTCTCCTCCGGCAGTCTTAATGTTACTTAACGCGGTTAAAATTACCGATTATTGCTCTTTGATTCATGATGAGTTTAATGCATTGCTGAGTATTGAGCGTCCGATTTTGCATGTCGCACTGAAAGATGAAACATTGCACAGTACCTTTGGGACAAGTATCAATGTGAAATATCCGGATGAGGGTTTTTCTATTCTTCTTGCGAAAGAGCTGACCCTTTTGGGGCTTGACTATATCACGTATGAAGCTTTGGACGTAGCGGTAGAAGCCGATTTTGTGATGGAGTTTGACCTTAATATTCATGCGCAAAGCGATATGCATCTTTTTATCAATAAAGATATTAAATTTATCGCTTCGGGAGAGCGTGTCTCTTTCCCTTCACGTCTTGCTTACGGCACCGATACGCTCAGTATTGCGCATGCTCTGGTCGGTATCAAAGATGACAAAGGGATGTTATTTGATCAAATGGAGCGATTTGATTCGGCATCTACCCTCAAGGTAAATCAGCTTGAGAGTGAAACCCCTGCGGTTGAATCGAGCAATTTTCATCCTATCTCCGAGGATGAAGCTTCGTTTATGTCGGTTATCGCCGAACACAATAAATTCGGAACGAAAGTAGTAGGTGCTTATTTTCAGGGGGAGCCGTCATTTTTGTATTATGACGGCAAAAAAGTGATTCGGGTTGTCCCCCCGAAACACTTTAGTTCAGTGGGATTGATCGATGCTATGGCCACATTGCGTGAGGGATCGGATAGATTAATGGTTAATGTAGAAAAAAACCATACACAGCTGTACGCGCTTCTTTTAAAAATTGAACAAAGCAACGTGAACCTTTTTGAAGCAGCGGCAATAATTTTGGGACTTGAAGAAGAGAGTTTTGAGGGGGTGATGAAAGAGGCCCTTAAATTTATCGGCAAAGGGGGGTTGCAAATCGATACCAAAGTAGAAGATAACCGATTCAACCATGTCGCATTTTTAGCGAGTATTATCAGTTATCGCCTTGCGGGTGTTGATTCAGTTTATCTTAGCTATTCTATCTTTGAATCTTTTGGAGACTATTTCAGTGAGCTTTTGACTGAGATTAAAAGCAAAACAAAAGCAACTGAGATTGTATTGTGCGGCTCGTATTTTGCGAGCCAATCACTTTTTAGCCGCTTGCAGAGGAACTTAAAAAATACCCCTCCGCTTTTAAATATGAGTTATCCGATAGGGAAGGAAAATTGCGTTGTCGGCGGAGTCTTCATCTAACCAAAGCGTTACCATACGGATAAAAGGGATAGTTCAAGGGGTTGGATTTCGCCCTTTTGTCTATCGTGAAGCGCGCTCTCACGCGATTGTCGGGTTTGTTGTAAATACTCCCGATGGAGTCGTCATAGAGGCTGAGGGGTCAGCGTGTAATTTATTTATCGAGAGTTTACACGCCAATCTTCCTGAACGAGCCCGTATCGATTCGATTGAAATATTTCAGCGAGAAGCCATCGGCTATAGCGATTTTGAAATCCGTAACAGTACTTTGGGTGAGGGGAGTGTCGCCATTCCTCTGGATACGGCACTCTGTCTTGCGTGTCAAGCGGAGATGGATGATCCTCTCAATCGTCGCTACCGTTATCCGTTTATCAACTGCACCGACTGCGGGCCTCGTTATACGATTATTCAAATCCCCCCTTATGATCGTGTCCGTACCTCTATGAAACATTTCACGATGTGTCAAGAATGTGAAGTGGAGTACAACGATCCGATGTCACGCCGTTATCATGCTGAACCGATTTCATGCCCGCAATGCGGTCCGCAATTAAAGTTTCTTGATAATAAAGGAAACGAAATAGCGGGAGATCCTGTCGATCTGGCGGTGCAAATGCTTAAATCAGGAAAAATCATTGCACTGAAAGGGCTGGGTGGATTTCATTTGATGTGTGATGCTACTTCAGAGAGTGCCGTATCCCAATTACGCGAGCGTAAGCGTCGTAAAGGCAAACCTTTGGCGGTTATGTTTCGCTCATTAGAGCAGCTCGAAGCGTATGCCGAGATTAATGAGACGGAGAGAGCATTGATTACCGGAGTGATCAAGCCGATTGTGATTGTTCGTGCCAAAGAGGGGACAAACCTCTCTTCGCTTATTGCCCCTAGAATTGATCGACTAGGGGTTTTTCTCCCTTACACACCGTTGCATCGGCTCCTTTTTGAAATGGTTGATTTTCCGCTAGTCGCTACCAGTGCCAACATTAGCGATGAGCCTATTATCGTCCGTACCGAAGAGATTTCCCGTAGATTAGGTCATGTAGTAGAGGGGATTTTATCGCATGAACGCTCTATTATTAACCCCCTTGATGACTCGGTAGTTCAGGTCGCAGAGGGACGCGTAACGCTTCTTAGGATGGGGCGTGGATTTGCTCCCCATACACTCTATGGATCACACTGTTTTGAAAAAAGTATTTTGGCGGTCGGTGCACATCAAAAAAGTGCTATTGCCCTTGGCATCAAAGAAAATATGATCCTTAGCGGCCATATCGGAGATTTGGGGAGTGTAGAAGCGGATAATTATTTTGAGAAAACGGTGCAAACTTTCAAACGCTTTTATGAGTGCGAGCCGACTTTGCTCATACATGATCTGCACCCGCAGTACGGCTCTACACGGTATGTATCGGCTCAGAAGAGAGAACATCTCGGCGTTCAGCACCATTATGCCCATATCTTGGCGTGTATGGCAGAATACGGCTTGAAGGAGAAAGTACTCGGATTTGCATTTGACGGAACCGGATACGGAGACGACGGGAGCCTTTGGGGAGGTGAAGTGTTGATCGCCGATACGCATGGATATGAGCGGAGCGGATATTTAAAACCGTTTGCCCTTTTGGGTGGGGATAAAGCGATTAAAGAACCCCGACGGATTGGATTATCGCTGTTGTTTGAATGTTTTAGTCTCGATGAGGTGCTCACTCTGAAATCTCCGACGACAGAATCATTTTTACCCCATGAAATACGGACGCTCCATCATATGTGGGTTAAAAAACTGAATGCTCCGCTTAGCAGCTCTATGGGACGATTATTTGATGCGGTCGCTTCGTTGGGAGGATTCATCCAGAGTCTTGATTATGAGGGGCAGGGGGGGATGATTATGGAATCATTTGTGGATGTCACCGTAGAGGGAGCGTTTGCATTTGAAGTTCATAATGGGGTGATTGACCTTTCTCAGATGATTAGAGAGATTATTGCTATGAGTGAGGATGCGGATACTAAAAGGGTTATTGCCAGCCGTTTTCTTGCTACGATAGAAGAGATCATTCACTATTTCGCGAGGCTGTACCCTGAATTACCGATTGTTATCGGGGGCGGAGTATTTCAAAACCGCGCGTTGATGAGTCGGCTGTACCGACGTTTCGGAAGTACTCGGTTTTATGCTCAGCAGCAAACGCCGATCAATGACGGCTCGATCGCGCTTGGACAGCTGTATTATGCATTACACAACACAAAGGAAATAAATGGACGCTAAAGTAGCCCTAATCGGTTCAGGAAACGCATTTTTTAAAGATGAAGGAGCCGGGCTCTATGCAGGTAAGTATCTCAAAGAAAATTTTACGTATGAGCCGTCATTGGACATTGTAGATGGAGGGACGCTCGGGTTTCGTTTGATGCCGCTGCTTCAGGAGTACGAATATGTCATTATTGCCAATACCAGCTCCGATGACACTAAAGCCGTAGGGACCATCGAAGTGATGAGCGGTGATGAGTTGATAGCCAATCAAGGGATCAAAAAAACGGCGAATGAGGTGGAAATCACCGAGATGCTCCAAATCTGTTCGATGGCTTCGCATTGTGCGACAACGACGATGATTAGTATCGTCCCCGAAGACATAATCAGTGTATGTGTCGATATTACTCCCGCTTTGCGTACGCAATGGGATAACTATATCAAAGTGATTTTGGAAGAACTCTCAAAATACGGTATTCAGGCTACGAAAAAAAGTGAGATTATGAGCTTAGATGAGATTATTGAGCAGTTTGCTAATCCGAGTATCGAGTACGGTAAAGGGTTCTAATGTCGATTGTTGTATTGGGGGTCGGGAACGTACTCGAAGAGGATGACGGTGTCGGTATCTATGCGTGTGCCTATTTGAATACTAACTATACCTTCACCCCAGAAATCGACATTATAAATGGCGGAGTGGAAGGGATTAATCTGCTTAACCTTTTTATGGAACACGACCGTATCATTATCCTCGATACGATTAATCTCGACGACGAAGTGGGAAGTATTTACAATATCCCCTCCTATGAACTCAGCGGATTTGGTCTTAATAGTGGCGGAGCCCATGAAGTAGGGGTGATGCAATGTCTGGATATGATCGAGCTGATGGGACATCCGCTACCCGAATCAAACGTTATCGGCATCGTTCCCAAAAGTATTACCTTTCATATGGGGCTGAGCGTTGAGCTTATGGAGCGATTTGAAGCGTATATAAAAACGGTTATACACTATCTCAAAACCATTCACATTGATGCGATGTCAAAAGAACCGCATACAGATTTGATAGAGATTATAGAGACGTTTAAATATCCGAGCCGTTAGGGCGAAAATAGAGCCGTTCCAGTATTTTTGAACGTTCATGAAGCGGAGTATTGAACTTAAACTCCGCCTCTTTTAGATAATAAGGGAAGTGCTCACGGCTGACCCCTTTGAACATGGTGATGAAATTTTCAAAATAGTGCCAAAAACGGGTTATTGCATTATCATGTTCGGATATTTTGATAATTTTGCTGGTACGCATGAACTTTGAAAATTCTTTATGATAAATATCTTCGAGATTATCTTCCAAAAATTGTTGTTTAAACATACCTAATGAAGGCATGAGAAGCGTATAAACATTATTACCGTATTGAAAAGTTAAGAAATTATGGGAGTCAAAAATAGCCGCCTTATCGTTTCTTTTCGATTTTTCAATATAGAGGTACTCTTCGTATTGAGATTCGTGTGTACGGTGAAGATGGTAATACTCTTCACAATATTCGGCACTCAGATATCGAAATTTTTGGTAGTATTTAGAGATGGTTACGTAACTAAGACCCAGAGATTTGGATGTGAAAAGGGCATTATCACCGTCGCAAAACGCTTTTATGACACTTTTGATCTGATTAACACGTGCAGGACTGTACTTTTTTTTGCATTGGCTGCATTTGACATTCCCCTCTTTGAGCTGATAGAGAGGCGATGAACAATAAATACAGGAATATTTATCTAAATTTAGTGCCATTTTTATCCAAGAAACATTTATTTTAAAGTTCATTATAGTTAAACAAACTATAATTATTTCTAAACTGAATAACAATTCACAAAGGAGTTCATATGCACATTCCGGATGGTTTTATCTCCCCTGCTACCTATCTTCCGGCAACGGTTATAGCGATTCCATTATTGATGGTGGCTTTCAAAAAAACAAAAGAAGCGATAAATGATGAATCTTTTGCATTTCTTTCGTCACTTACCGCTTTTTCATTTGTTGTCATGATGTTTAATATTCCTATTCCCGGCGGTACAAGCGGACACGCTATCGGGGCTGCTATTTTGGCGATACTCTTCGGCCCTTGGGTGGCTGCGTTTTGTTTATCGCTTACTCTCTTTATTCAGGCGCTTGTTTTCGGGGACGGGGGGCTTAGTGTCTTTGCCGTCAATTCTCTAGCGATGGGATTTGTCGCTTCATTCACCGCATTTTATGTCCATAAGCTCTTCAAAAATAGAGTCAACCATAGTATTGTTTTGTTTTTAGCCGGTTGGAGCGGTATCGTTGCCGCATCCGTTGTCGTTGCCGTAGCTTTGGGAATTCAGCCGCTTTTAGGTGTTGATGCTGCCGGTCATCCGATTTATTTCCCTTTTGACTTAAGCGTTACGTTACCTGCGGTTGTCGGTTCCCATCTTCTGTTTTTTGGGGTGGTTGAGGGATTTGCGACGATGTTAGTTCTGAAATTCATTGAGAAAATCACCAATCAAAATTCAAATAAAGAGGTTTTAGTATGAGTCAAAACAAAAAGTATCTGCTAGCTTTTATCCTGATTACTATTATACTCACACCGCTTGGTTTGATTGCGCAGGGGCCGGCATGGGGTGAATGGAGTGCAGAAGAGATCAATACGATGATAGGATATGTCCCTCAATCGATAGAAAATACAAAGCCCTTGATTGAAGCACTTATTCCCGATTATGAAATCAGCGGGTTAAATGCGTTAGCTTCGACGTGGATAAGTGCCGCTATCGGTGCCGCTTTGGTCTTTATGATTATGATAGGAATCAAAAAGACGGGTAAACGTGTCAGCTAAAACCTATTTTATCCTCTATATCGGTACCTTGGTAGCTATATCGACGATGAAGAGCTATGAGCCGCTCTTAATCGTACTTGCTTTTTTGGTACTGATCTCAGGTAGGTCGGTCTTTTCGATTGCACGTAGATCCTTTTTGTTAGTGGCACTCTTTTCGATATTTATTACTTTGAGTTATTCGGTTGTTCTTTATATGAATAATCAATCTTTTTGGCACTATTTTTTAACGGTTAATCTACGCTCATTTGATATGGTATTCTTGACACTGCTGTTTAGCAGAAAAGTGAATATTTATGAAGCGGTTGCATTTTCGAAAGATTTAAGCTTTTTATTGATCTTGAGTGTCTCAAAAATTATGACCATGCAAAGGGCTTTTGCAGATTATACCGATGCTCTAAAATCAAGAACACTCAAAAAACCGACGAGGAGTCAGATCTATGATTATCTAGGTTCTGCAATCGCCGGATTTTTGGATAAAAACATTAGAGAAAGCAAAGAGAATTTTGAAGCGATGAAGTCAAGAGGTTTTAGTGTTTAAAGCAGAAAATATTACTCTGCAAAGAGAAAACAGTATCATTTTTGAAAAGTTGAACTTAACTATCAAAGCCGGTGAAAAAGTGGTGCTTTTAGGCGTCAACGGCAGTGGGAAAAGTACACTTTTAAAACTGCTTGACGGATTGGTTTTTCCTGATAGCGGAGAGTTGTTTTTTGAAGGAAATTCTCTCACTAAAGGTGCTCTGAAACAAAAAGAAAAAAATGAATATTTCCGTCGCAACGTCGGATTGGTCTTTCAAAATATTGATGCGATGCTCTTTAATCCCACCGTATATGATGAGATAGCATTTGGAGCTAGACAGCTTGAGTTTGACGATGTCGATGCGCGGGTACGAAATTATGCTGAGCTGTTCGGGTTAACACCGTATCTGCAAAGTGTACCCTTTAAACTCAGTGGGGGGCAAAAGCAAAAAGTAGCCTTGGCGTGCGTCATGGCATTATCGCCGAAAGTGTTACTGCTCGATGAGCCGACCAGTGCCCTTGATCCTGCGAGTACCGCCAAATTTCTCGACATTATCGCCGCACTCCCCATCACGACGATCACGGCGACGCACAACTTGGCTATCGCACCGAGACTCGGTGAACGTGTCGTCATTTTGGATGAAAAAGGTAAAATCCTATACGATGGAACCAGTGAAAACGCGTATGAAATTGATCTCCTCACCCGAGCGGGATTGATAATTTAAAACAAACAAAAAAGGAAATAATAATGTGTAAAGATTGCGGATGCTCGATTACGACCAATAACCACCAGCACGGACATACTCATGTCGATGAGTTCGGACGAGAATATACCCACGTTCATGATCATGAGCATGATACGCTAGAACACCCTCACGAGGGGGGGCATCATCATCACCATCACGGAGAAGATGAACATTCTCATAACCATCAAGCAGCGCATGAGACATTGCACCACAACCCACAGCTTAACGATAGTAAAACGATTGCGGTTATTAAAAAGATTTTGGACAAAAATGACCAAGAGGCGCATCATAACCGTGAGCATTTTAACGAACACGGGGTATTGGCGATTAACTTGATGAGTTCACCGGGGAGTGGAAAAACAACGCTGTTAGAGAAGATGGGTGGCTTGGCAGCGTTTAAATTCGGGGTTATCGAGGGGGATTTGGAGACGTCGCGTGATGCGGATCGTCTTACTGCGGTGGGGATTCCTGCCGTACAGATTCAGACGGGAAGTGCGTGTCATCTGGATGCGTTTATGGTACACAAAGGGCTGCATGATTTGCCGTTGGCACCACTGGATGTCTGTTTTATCGAAAATGTCGGGAACCTGGTCTGCCCAGCGAGCTACGATGTGGGATCGCATCTCAACATCGTCCTCGTCTCGATCCCTGAGGGGGAAGATAAAATCGCCAAATATCCCGTCATGTTCCGTTGTGCCGATCTCATCCTCATTACCAAAACCGATCTGTTGCCGTATTTCAAATACGACATCGAGCGGGAAAAAGCCGAAGCAAGGAAGATCAAACCGAATGTCGATATTTTGGAAGTAAACATCAACGACGAAGCCTCCATCATGCGCGTGATTGATTGGATTGAATTTAAACGAAAGATGAGAAATTAATATGTGTTTATCTATCCCCTCAAAAGTGGTCAGTATTGACACCGAAAACAATATTGCTACCGTCGATACCATGGGTATTCAGCGTAATGCAGGGCTTGATTTGATGGAAGAAGGAAGTGTCCAAATCGGCGATTACGTACTCCTTCATATCGGGTTTATCATGAACAAAATCGACGAGGAAGATGCCCTCGAATCGCTCAAAGTGTATAGGGAAATACTTGACACGATGGATGAACAAGATAGGCTTGCCGCGATAGCAGAGAGTGACAATTGTCCGAACGGCGGAGCCTGAGATGGGATTGGAACTTAAAAATCTCTATGATGATTTTCGAGATGCCGATACGATAAAAGCGTACGCGAAGATTATCGCCACAGATGCCCAAAAACTCTCCCACCCGATCAATATCATGGAGGTGTGCGGCGGACATACCCACACCATCATGAAATACGGTGTATTGCAACTGCTCCCCTCCAACATCCATTTCGTCCACGGTCCGGGATGCCCCGTGTGCATCATGCCTAAAGAGCGGATTGATCATGCTTATGTGTTAAGTATGCAAGAGAACGTCATTTTGGTGACGCTGGGCGATATGATCAAAGTCCCCGGAAGCAACGGAAGTTTGCAAGATGCGCGCAGTAAGGGTGCGGATGTCCGTTTCGTCTATTCGCCTCTGGATTGTCTCAAAATCGCACAAGAGAATCCCGATAAAACGGTGATCTTCTTTGCCATCGGATTTGAGACGACGACTCCCATGACCGCTGCCCTTTTAGACACGGTGATAAAGCAGGATGTAAAAAATATCCTCTTGCACGTCAACCACGTCACCGTACCCGAACCGATGCGTGCCCTGATCAGTGATGAAGCGTGTATTATCGATGCGTTTTTAGGGCCTTCTCACGTCAGCGTTATCAGCGGCAGCAAAATCTACGAAGAGTTTCCGCGAGATTGGCATAAACCCGTCGTCGTGAGCGGATTCGAGCCGGTGGACGTGATGCAGTCGATCAGCATGATCGTCAAACAATTTATCGAAAATCGATGCGAACTCGAAGTAGAGTACAAACGTGCCGTAACGCGCGAAGGGAACCTCAAAGCGCAAGCGTTGAATGATACATACTTCCATAAAGTGGACTTTCGTTGGCGCGGTCTGGGTGACATTCCCCAAAGCGGGATGGGTTTACGGGAGGAATATGATCGCTACAATGCCGAGAAGATTTACGATGCCATCCTCCCAAAAGAGGAGATTGACGATCACAAACTCTGCATTTGCGGCGACATCCTAAAAGGGAAAGCTTCGCCGCCACAGTGCTCTATTTTCGGCACGGCGTGTAAACCGACCTCTCCGATTGGAAGTTGTATGGTCAGCTCCGAGGGGGCGTGTTCGGCGTATTATAAGTATGGGAATTTGGTATGAATAAAACGATCACATTAGCTCAAGGCAACGGCGGCGAAGAGAACAATGAACTGATCAAAAAGGTATTTTACAAAGCCTTTAAAAACGAGATATTAGAGCGGAGCGAAGATGCGGCGGTGATCGGGAATTTGGCGATGACGACGGACAGTTTTACGGTGAGTCCGCTGTTTTTTGCGGGGGCAGACATCGGAAAGCTCGCGGTATGCGGTACGTGTAACGACCTCGCGATGATGGGGGCACAGCCTAAGTATTTGACGTGCAGTGTCATCATCGAAGAGGGGTTTGAAGTCGAATCACTGGAACGGATCGTCGAGAGCATGAGAAGCGAGTTAGCGATCAACGGTGCGGTAGTTGTGAGCGGTGATACCAAAGTTGTCCCCAAGGGGAGTGTGGATAAGATATTTATCAACACCACAGGTCTGGGCGAGATCGTCCAAGCGGGGATCAGCTCGAACAACGTGAGCGAAGAGGATGTAATCCTCATTAACCGCGACATCGGGTGCCACGGGGCGACGATTTTTGCCGCGCGTGAGGGGATGGAGATGAGCAGTACCCTCAAAAGTGACTGTAACTCGCTCTATCCGCAGGTGAAAGCGCTCATGGATGCGGGGATTAAGATCACGGCGATGCGGGATGCGACGCGCGGAGGGGTTGCGGCGGTGCTTAATGAGTGGGCGAGACAATCGAACGTCTGTATCGAAGTAGAAGAAGAGAAAATCCCCGTGAGTGATGAGGTCAAAGGGATTTGTGAGATGCTGGGCTTCGAAGCGACCGCACTTGCCAATGAGGGGACGTTTGTGATGGCGATTCACAAAGATTACGCCGCAAAAGCCCTAGAGATAATGGGAGGCTTCGAGGTGTGCGCGATGGCATCCGTGGTGGGAGAAGTGACCCAAAAGTATCCACAAAAAGTGATCTTGAAAAGCCCGTGGGGGACGTCTCGATTTTTAGAGACCCCTAACGGCGAACTGCTACCTAGAATATGTTAGTAGATAATTTCTGCCTCGTTAGAGGCAAGCTTTAGTAGCCCAAGCGGCAAGCGTAGCTGTCGGGATGTATTCCGATAGCGTCGAAAGGAAGTAATATGCATGAGTATTCGATTGTACAAGCACTTTTGACGCAGTGTGAAGATATTGCGAAAGAGAACGAAGCCGAGTCGGTGACAAAAATCGTCGTAAAAATCGGCAAAATGTCGGGAGTAGAGCCGCATTTGCTCGAAATAGCGTTTAATACGTTCAAAGAAAAAACGGTGTGTGACGGAGCAGATTTTGTGATGAACGTTCAGCCGCTTGTGATCGAATGTAAAGCGTGCGGTGTGCAAACGACTTTGGAAAAGATTTATTATAAATGCCCTGCGTGCGAGAGTTTGGATGTCAAAGTGATAGACGGTGAAGATATGTTTTTAATGTCATTAGAGATGGAGTAGGGTATGCAAGAGTATTGGGAATTATATATGAAAACCATCGACGGCGCTATTGCCTCGGTTTTGGTAAACGTCGGAATTTCGGTGGAGCTGCCGAGTGAAGATAAATTTATTGTGGGTTTTATCAAGTTAAAAATGAAATCTCCTAACGATAAAGGGTTGATTAGCGAAGATGAAGAGGCGCAGCTCTCTTTTATCGAAGATAAAATCGAGATGGAGTCATTACGTTATCGCGTCGGGAATTATGTCGGCAAAATCGTCTCAAATGGAGATATAACTTTTATTTACTATCTTAAACACGATTTTGAATGGCCGGATGCAGTCAAAGCGGCAATGAAAGAGTTTCCCGATTATAGCTACGAATACGGCTCAAAACCCGACAGCGAATGGGAGGTATATCACAAACTATTGTTTCCAACCCCTATTGAATGGCAAATCATCCAAAATCATAAAGTGTGCGATCATTTAAAAACGCAGGGAGATTCGCTTCATCTTCCTCGTGCGATTGAGCATAAAGCCTATTTTGAAACAACGGAAAAACGCTCTGAGTTCATCGGCGCGATCGAGACCGAAGGGTTTAAAGTCAAAGATCTCATGGATACCAATGAAAACACCCACATGGTTGGGCTCAGTTTCTATCGTCAAGACAAACCTTTTTACTACGATATTGATACGTTAACACTCCATTTGATCCATCTCTCCATCCAATTCGGGGGAGCCTATGACGGCTGGGAAACGAGTATTGTAAAAATTTAGTAATTTTACACTGAAAGATCATTCACTTTTAAGAAACTTTAATCTATTCACGGTGATAATAAGGATATTAACGTCTCACATAATTATCAAAAGGAGTGAATACATGAGTCCAGAGGAAATCGTGAAAAAAATCGAAGAGAATAAAGGGTTGTCTCGTCGTAGTGCTCTTAAAATGATGGCATTGTCACCGATAGCCGCATCGGTACTTGCAGGAACTGCCGCTCCTACTCCTCTACAAGCGTCCTCTTCGGATGCCGTAGGAAAAATTGTTATCGTTGGAGGGGGGTCGGGTGCTCTTATGGTTCTTTCACGTTTGCGAAGAGCTCTATCAAAGCCTGATATCACAATTATCGCACCTAATGAAAAACATGTGTATCAGCCGGGTCAAATTTTTGTAGCTGCGGGAGAGTATGAACCGGAAGATATTATTTTCGATAATACCGGCTATATCGGTGAAGATGTGACGTGGATCAAAGATGAAGTGACAACGTTTGATCCGGATAATAATAAAGTAACGACGAAAGCGGGAACGGTAGTCGAGTATGATTATCTTGTAGTTGCGACCGGTGTGCAATACCATTATGAGCAAATCGAAGGACTCACGGCGGATATGCTCGGTAAAAACGGTATTGCAAGCGTCTATCAGAGTGATCTCGCCGCAGGTACGGCTGAGGGGGGTACCATTACCCGTGATTGGTTTAATGCCCTTAAAGAAGCGGCGAAAACCTCTAAACCGCGGGTTATTTGTACCCAACCTTCCACTCCTCTCAAATGCGGTGGAGCACCGCAAAAAATTCTCTGTTTAAGTGATGATTTCCTCCGACGTGAGAAACTAACGGCAGATTTTATCTTTGCAACAGCCTCAGAAAAACTTTTTAGTCTCCCTGAAATCGATGCGGCACTTACAAAAGTACAAAAAGAGTACGGCAATATCACCAATAAATTCGGTCATGAATTGATCGCGATTGATGCCGAGAAAAAAGTAGCTACTTTCTTACATAAATATCAAGTACAAGGTGAATACGACAAAGATTTTGAAGAGTACGATATGATCGATAAAGAAGATGAGGTAAAACTTGAATACGATTTTATCCATATTTCTCCTCCGACGTATGCCGTCGATGCGGTTGCTAATTCACAACTTGGATGGCAAAAAGGGACGGCAAAAGGGTGGCTTGAAGTGGATCGTGAGACATTACAACACCGTCGTTACAAAAATGTTTTCGGAATCGGAGACGTGTGCGGGATTCCGATTGGAAAAACGGGGGGAAGTGCGCGTCATCAAGGGCCGATTGTTGTCGGAAACCTAATCTCGGTTATGGAGAAAAAAGAACCTTCACTCAAATTTGACGGCTATACGGTTTGCCCGCTCAAAACGTCGTACGGAGAAATTATTATGGCAGAGTTCAATTATGAGGGGCTTGCGCCGTCATTCCCACTCGATCCGGCACAGCCGAGATGGGTTTGGTGGGCATTTGATTTGTACATGCTCCAGCCGATGTACCGTTACTTGATGCTCAATGGATTAATGTAAAGAGTAAATGTTACAAAAATGTTACATTAATACTCACTTGAAATGGAATTGATGGAAAAATTATAATTTTTTACAATAATTTTACACTTTGGTATGCGGTATGCATTAACATCTGTTAGATAACAAAATTATCGAGGAGAGGTGTTGATGCATGAGCAGTGAATACGTGTTAAAGGATACCGATTTCTTGGTATCGCAAACGGATGGCAAAGGGAAGATTCTTTTTGCCAATGAAGATTTTTGTAATGTTGCCGGGTACACCTTGGAGGAACTTGTAGGGAAGCCGCACAGTATTGTTCGTCATCCGGATATGCCTCGTGCCGCCTTTAAAGATTTGTGGGATACGGTTCAAAGCGGTAAGATTTGGACGGGATACGTCAAAAATGCCACTAAAAGCGGCGGTTATTATTGGGTTTATGCTACCGTGTACCCTAATGTAGGATGTGACAGTAAGGGAGATTGCGGTTATTTATCTTGTCGTCGAAAACCCTCTTCAGATGAAATTGCTGAGGCAGAACGTCTTTATAAGACTATGAGTTAAGGACGTGAAGATGAATAATTCAGTAAAAATAGCAATTTTAGTCGTAGTAGGGGTGGTTGGAACCTTAATCGGAGTGATTACACAAAGCATCGGTGCTTTAATCGGTGTAATTGTCATCAGTGTATTTGTTTCAATATGGCTGATCGTCAGTTCAAACACAACAGATGATGGTATCCAAAAACATTTAGATGATTTTTTGCTTCTGATGCAGTTTAAACGTAACCGTCTTCCAAAATTAGAAGCGGAATCGGGAAGTACGGGCGATAAAATCAATGTATTGGCAAAAGCGCATGAAGAGATGCTTCTTGCCGATACTCTGGTGGCCGGAGAAATGGTTCTTTTGGCGGATAAAGTGCGACAAGGGCACTATATGTGCCGCGTAGCAAGTGATACCAAGACCCCGCACGTCCATTTACTTCGTAAAACGATGAACAGTATGTTGGATGCGACCGAAAGCAATTTGGATAATGCGATTAAAGTCCTTGAAGCGTTAGGAGAAGGGAAATTTACCACCCGTGCCGAGATTAAGGTTGAGGGAAAAATGGGTCAAATGCTTGAAGAAATCAATAATCTTGGCACGGCATTAGAGTCGATGGAACAGCAAAATAATGAGGCAAAAGAGATCCTTGATAACAATACCAAGCATCTCAAATCAACCATTGAAGAGTTACGATCCACAAAATTCGTAGAACTCAACGGCATGATTAACTCAACCGTAGAACGGATTCAAAGCGTGGCGGGAAAAGAGCATGAGCTCTCCGGAAATCTTCAAGCGCTTGTCGGAAATGCCCAAGAGACCAAAGCAATTTTGGTCACTATCGGGGACATCGCCGATCAAACTAATCTTTTAGCATTGAATGCCGCTATTGAAGCGGCACGCGCCGGAGAACACGGTCGCGGTTTTGCGGTTGTAGCGGATGAAGTCCGCAAACTTGCCGAGCGCACCCAAAAAAGTCTTGCTGAAATCTCCGCAACTATCAATGTTTTGATCCAAGCGATCAATGATAACAGCGAATCGTTACATCAGAATATGGATGAAATGATGGATCTAACTCAATACGTCGGAACGGTAGATCAAAAAATGGATGAACTTCTCGTCTCTATGGATGCTATGAGTTAATAGAGTAGTGCCTAATGTATAGGGGAGTTTGAGTATTATTTCAAAAAAATGAGACGGGTATACCATGCAAGAACATACAACAATCTATTTTAAAGACTATACTCCTAGCCCCTATACCGTGGATACATGTTCATTGGAATTTATCATCGAAGAGTCTTCCACGCGGGTTGAAAATATTATGGAAATCCGTCGTCAAGATCCCAATGCAAAAGTTTTACATCTAAACGGTGAAATGCTCGATTTAGAGCTGCTATGGGTAAATGATATCCTTTATTCGGAAGATATGTATATCAAAGAAGAGGATGGATTAAAACTCCCTCTTGATTGTGATGATGCACGCATTCGTATTATTAATCGTATTTACCCTGATCAAAATACCGCATTAGAAGGGCTCTATCGCTCAGGAGGAATTTGGTGTACCCAAAATGAGCCTGAGGGGTTTCGCCGGATCACCTATTTTATTGACCGTCCTGATGTTATGACCCGTTTTACGACAAAGATAATCGCTTCCATCGAGAGATGTCCGGTATTGTTAAGCAATGGAAATTTGCGCGGTACGGCGACACTGGATAACGGCAAACATTTGGTTCTTTGGGAAGATCCGATCCCGAAACCGTGTTATCTTTTTGCCCTCGTTGCGGGAGATTTAGGTTCAATTACCGATACTTTTACCACAATGAGCGGTAAAAAGATCGATTTGGCGATTTATTGTGATCGCGGTAATGAGGAGAAATGTCATCATGCGATGCGTTCACTCAAAAAGTCAATGGAATGGGATGAAAACGAATACGGACGTGAATACGATTTAGAGGTTTACAATATCGTAGCGGTGGACAGTTTCAACATGGGGGCAATGGAGAATAAAGGGCTCAATATTTTTAACTCCCATTATGTTCTTGCCGATGAAGAGACGGCAACGGACGGTGATTTTATGGGGATTGAGAGTGTTATCGCGCATGAGTATTTTCACAACTGGACGGGGAATCGTATCACGTGCCGCAACTGGTTTGAGTTAACGCTCAAAGAGGGATTGACGGTTTTTAGGGATCAATGTTTTAGCGCCGATATGAACTCTCCTTTGACACAGCGTTTGGGAGATGTAAGAGCTTTGCGTGAGCGACAGTTTGTTGAAGATGCAGGTCCTACCGCACACCCGATCAAACCTGATCATTATATAGAGATCAACAACTTTTACACCGCTACCGTCTATGAGAAGGGTGCCGAAGTGATTCGGATGATGCATACCGTATTGGGGCGCGAGAAATTTCGTCATGCAATGGACTACTATTTTGAAAAATTTGACGGAAAAGCGGTGGGGACGGAAGAGTTTTTGGAATCGATGCAGTCTCAAAGTCCTGTTGATCTTACACAGTTTAAACGGTGGTATTCGCAAGAACGTACGCCGACATTGCGTATATCTAGTGAGTATTTTCCCGCGTCGGCTGAACTGGTTTTGAAAATTATCCAAATCATCCCTAAGAATACTAAGAATCAAGAACAGTTGCCGTATGCGATGCCGTTACGATTAGCACTTTTGTCATCTGAGGGTTCCGTATATTCTCTTAAAACCGATGACGTTATTTTCATGCATGAGGATGTCGTGTGGTTAGGAAATGAGACACATGAAATTGTTTTTAAAGAGATACCGGAACGTCCCTACCTCTCTTTAAACCGTGGGTTCAGTGCTCCGGTGAACATAGAGTGCAGTGAACTTGATTATCCATTTTTGATGGCGTATGAACGTGACGGATTTGTCCGTTTTGAGGCGGCACACCAATTCGGAATCGAGACTCTTGAATCTATGATGAACGGTGATGAGGTCAATGAACGTTATATCGAGAGTTACGGAGCGGTTTTACAAGATGAAGCATGTGATGCGATGTTTAAGTCTCAGATTTTAGAACTCCCGAGTATTACGACCTTAATGCAGCGTCAAACCATTATCGATGTCGTATCGATTGTGAAGGCGCAAGAGGAGCTTAAGCAGGTATTGGCAAAACGCTATAGGGATGTTATTTTAGAGATGATTGATTCGTTGTATGATCCGACAAATACAGATATTGACGGATTGAGTATGGGGAAACGCGCCCTTAAAAATCGTCTTTTGGGAATGGTGATGAGTTTGGGCGATAAGAGCGTTAGCGCATTGTGTGAGAAGCACTATTATGAAGCCCTCTCTATGAGCGAACGTCTAAGTGCTCTTGATTTACTGGAAAACTATGTTCCGGAGAGAGCCTCAAAAGGGCTAGAACATTTTTACACCCTCTACAAACATCAGACGTTAGTGATGAATAAATATTTTACCCTTTGTGCCTCTTCACGTCGAATCGGAACACTAGAGAGGGTTAAAGCACTTCAGAGTGATCCGGCATACGATAATAAAGTACCGAATTTAGTGCGCTCACTGATTGGAAGTTTTGCCCGTAATCCTCTTGCTTTTTATGATATCAGCGGCGAAGGGTTCACTTTTGTTGCCGATAAAGTGATCGAGATTGATGCATTGAACCCTCAAATTGCTTCAGGTCTTGCAGGAGCATTTAAAAATTATCCCAAACTCCCTATGGAGCAAAAGACTCTGATGGGATGTGAATTGGAGCGGATTAAAAACCATCCGAACCTTTCAAATAATGTCTATGAGATCATTACGAAAATTCTTGAAGCCTCTTGAACTAACGGAAAAAGGGGAGAAAAAACTTAATAACAGTTTTTAGCTGTAGCGATTTCAAATCCGATTTCAACATCCTGCCATGTTTTTCCTGCATGAAGATCATAACAAGCTTTATTAATTGCATTTAGTGAAGGGAGCATTGCGAAATCACCCAAATCAATCGTCCCATTGGCAACAACTTTTTCATTCTCGACATGATAGTTCATCGGAATCATTTTTTTGACATTGTTCATGAATATTTCGACTACCGCTTTTCCCGCTTTTGCTGAGATGATTTTTGCTTCGATGGTATGGGCATTTTGTACTTTGAAAAATGACGATAATAATGTTGCATCACGACCGGCGTTACCTGAGTTAACACTTGCGGTTTGAATAAGAATTTGGCTGGAAGTTAACAAACTATCGATACTTTGTGCTGTTTTTGGAATATAAACGGTTTTGTCAAAAGTACCGCTTACCCCTATTTTTTCATATGTCTTAAATGCATTCCATGTTATTTTAGAATTTTTACTACTGTAAGTACAATCTGCAAATGTGGAAGTAGTTAACAGTAATATGCTCAGAAGAATTTCTTTCATGTATTGCCTCTCTTAAATGGTTTTGTAGTTTAGCTCATTTCTATGGCGGAAAAGTTAATACGTTTTAATTATAAAAATAATTAAGAAGTCTAGATGGATTGGAATCGTTTATTATGCAATATAATTATCTAATCTATTTGATTGATTAATCATAATAGGGTATCCTTTTATATATTGGTTTTTAAAGGAATAGGTATGATATACAAAAAAATGGTTACTTTACTCGGAGTATTTACACTCTCATGTTCTTCTCTTGGTGCATACGATACGGAGTTAGCTAAAAAATTTGATGGTTTTTATGAGAAAATGACATTTGAACCGTTGTCTAAAAGTACATTGATCCTTAAACCTGATGCATTTGTCGAAGAGGTAAAAAAAGATCCCTCAATCGTTGTCATAGATGTGCGCACTTCGCAAGAACAAGCATTTGTCAAATCAGGATACGTTCACACTCTTGAGATCCCGCTTGAGGAACTTTTTAAAGCAAAAAACTTGGAACGTATTCCAACAGATAAACGTCTTGTTATCCTTTGCCATTCGGGAACCCGTGCAGTTCCTGCAGCCTTGAACCTAAAAATGCTCGGATTCAAAAATGTTCAAGTGTTAGAGAACGGGATTGTAGGGATGGCGCAAATCAGTTCTCCAAAAACGTGTATTTTGAAATAAGAATATTGTGATGGAATTTTTCACTTTTGATGCCTTTATCTCGGTTCCTGCCCTTATTACAGCATATTATGTAGGGGTGATTTTTATCCCCCTTCTAGCCTTTCTTAATAGAGAAGTGAGTGTGAAATGGGTACGTTTTTTGGATGAGAAAACGGGTTTGTCAAAATGGAAATTATTATTTGTTTTTGCTTTTCTATTTGTTTGTTTTCAGATTGTGTGGAGGATGATGTTCGAAATGATGATAGGCTATTTCCAGATGCACGAGTATCTGCGGCAGCTTGCCGGCTAAAAGATCAGATGGGAAGAATTATTTCCCCGTCTGATTAGTCATTGCTTCAAGCTCTTCGAGCCGTTCCATTTTTTGGTAATGGCGGAGATTCAAGATGGCAAATTTATATCCTAAGAAGATAATTATTGGCCAAAGCCCCAGCCACAATAGCGATTCAATGTATTCCATTTTCTTCTCCTAATAACTAAAGGGATCGTTTTTAATCTCATCGTGGGTGATAGGACGCATCATCGCCCGCCAAACAACAACGATATAGCCTAATACTACAGGTACAAATAACGATACGTAACTCATGACGACCAGGGTGTATCGGCTTCCTGAACTGTTCACTATAGAGAGGGAACTTTGGATATCGACGTACGAGGGGTAATACGGTTCACCATTAATCCCCGTAGAGAATAGCAAAGCAAAAACCATCAGCACAGTTCCTGTAGTCGCAAACCAAAATCCTGATTTTGCCCCTCTGAGTCCTCCGAGAAGAAACAATCCAAGTCCTATGATAAAGGGAGACAATACCCAAATCGGATGGTTTATAAAGGTGTAAAAGTAGCGGTTTGCTTCGATGATAACCCCTGCATCGTTTGCAGATACTCCGGGTACAATGAATATCCATACGGCATAGGAAGTCAAGAAAGCGGTGGTGACAACCATCTCGATACGGAGTTTTTTCTCTGCATTATGAGCGATTGACTTGTCCACTACCGTGTTGAGGATATAGAGTAGCCCCAGTACCCGAGAGAGCATCATAACACTTATCCCCCCAAGTACATTAAAGGGTACACTAAGCGCTTCTAATCCTCGTGTATTGATCACCCAATGGGAGAGATTGGACTCATCGACGATAAAAGCCCCACCTGAGAAGAGAGTAGAGATGATGACACCGATCAAAAATGGGGCGAGGTAGCCGTTGATACTTAAAAAAAGTTCATACGTGCGCGATCCGTAGGTATTCCCTTTTTTGGTGCGGTATTCGTAGGATACGGCTTGGATAATGAATGAAAATAAAAGTACCATCCATGCATAATAGGCCCCGCCGAAACTTACCGCATAAAAGAGGGGAAATGCTGCGAAAATAGCTCCGCCAAAGAGGACGAGAGTGGTAAAACCAAGTTCCCATTTCCGTCCGAAAACGTTGTAGAGAAGGGTTTTTTCCGCATCATTTTTTGAGAGTGCGGGGATAAGCGCTTGTCCCCCTTGAACGAAGAGCATCATTGCTAGAAATCCGCCGAGCAACGATACAATCCCCCACCAGTAGTTTTGCAGCCATAGTAGGTCCCATGTCTCAAACATGATCTTCTCCTTTTTCAGCGATATGCGGCCCTTTGGCAATTGCCGCCATCATAATTTTGATTTCTGCGATAAGGAGTGTCGTAAAGAGGATGGCAAATGCCCAAAAGGTAATTTTAACTGTCGTAGTACTGAGTGCACTAACACCTTTCATCGTTGGGAGCAGGTCTTGAATAACCCACGGTTGACGTCCCACTTCGGCGACAATCCACCCCGCTTCACATGCCACAAATCCTAGAGGTATTGACATAAAGGTGATCCAGAGTGCCCAACGGGTGGTGAGTAATTCGTTGGTCATTCCCAAATAGAGTAAAACGATAAACAAGACGATAAAAAATGATCCCAGTCCTACCATGACATGAAAACTGTAAAAGGTCAGCGCGATAGGGGGAATGGTTTGGAGTGGATCGTTAAAGTGACCATATCCCATGTACGATTGGTTGGCGTCGAACGCTTTGAGACTTGCCATAGCAGCAGAGGTATCTCCTATTTTTTTTGCTTCGTGGTACGCAGATAGATCGCTCAGTGCAGCACGCCCCCGCTCAATTTTTTCACTGGCGCTCATGATATGAAACTGCTTATTCCCTTCGATTAGATCGTTGATTCCAGGGACAAAGGCGTTAATGTCGTGATATCCCAAAAGCGAGAGGGCATAGGGGATTTGGATGTCTCCATAGAATTCCGGGAGATCATCTCCCACTTTTTTATCAGGATTGAGGATCCCGAATGCAACGATCCCTGCACGCCCTTCACCCTCGTACAGACCTTCCATAGCGGCAAGTTTCATCGGCTGTTTTTGTGCTACCTGATGGGCTGATTCATCTCCGCTAAGGAGCAAAAAGAGTGAAGCAAATAATCCAAAGGATGAGGCAACGATGATACTACGACGGGCGAATTGGGTCTCACGTCCACGGAGAAGAAACCATGCCGAAACCCCGACGACGAAAATCGCTGCCGTGACGTATCCGCCTCCTATGGTATGGAGAAATTTTGCTACCGCAACGGGAGAAAAAATTACTTCCCAAAAATTCCCCATCTCATAGCGCATACTGTCAGGATTGAAATTCATCCCTACCGGATACTGCATCCATCCGTTTGCGACCAAAATCCACAATGCCGAGAGATTGGTTCCGATCGCGACAAGCCACGTCGATGTGAGGTGAAACCCTTTACTGACCCGATCCCATCCGAAAAAGAGGACGACGAAAAAAGTTGATTCGAGGAAAAAGGCAAAAATCCCCTCGATAGCCAGAGGTGCGCCGAAAATATCACCGACGATCCACGAATAGGCTGCCCAGTTGGTTCCGAATTCAAACTCCATAATAAGCCCGGTAGCCACTCCGATGACGAAGTTGATACCGAAGAGCTTGACCCAAAATTTTGTCGTTTTGAGCCATTTCTCATCGCCTGTTTTGATGTAAATTGTCTCCATAATGGCAACAAGAAATGAGAGCCCCAGTGTAAGAGGGACGAATAAAAAATGGTAAATCGCTGTTAACGCAAATTGCGCCCGCGACCAGTCGATGAGATCCATAATATTCCTTTGAAAGCTTTAGGGTTTAAGGGTTTCGGCGATTGCCGATGGGGCAGAAGCGGGCAAATCTTTGTAAGGATTTTCGTAGAAGAGCGAAAACAATACCCATAAAAGAGCGAGCTTAATGAGCAATACGGTAAAAAGGGAATTTTTAAATCTCAAGGAAGCAAAAAAATTCCGATACATCTCTATCCATTTCATCGATTCAATCCACATGTCTCTCTAATATAAAATATTCATTGCGATTATAGGAGGATTAGATTAGGTAAATCTGTTAACCTTCATTAATAATCTTTTCTAAGTCTTTATTTAAGGCCTATCACCATTGCAGTTGCTGAATTAGGTGATCGTATACTTGTTGTACTTCATCGTTTGTTACTTCACCTTTATAATCCATTTGTGCACGGGCGATGGTGCGGTTATGATCACTGAGGGTGAGTCGAATATACCCATCAAAATCGCTCCCTAATGACTTGCTCTGCGCATTCGTGCATTTCGCACGATGGATATATACGGCCAGTTTAATCGGTGATGAAGGATCAGTTTTAAAATTAGTTTTGAGCATACCGTCGGGAGCTTCGATCTCTAATGAGGTGGGAGGGTGGGAAATCACCTTTTTATCGGCAATCTCCGTGTAAATCTCCTTCTCTAAGCATCCGCTGAGGGTGAAGAGTAAAACAACGAATAAAAGGCTCTTGAACACGTTAAGGGTGCGCATGATGAGAGCAACACGTTCCCGAATGGTGATGGTGGTGATCAGTATGGTGGTGATCATGTTCCCCTAACAACGTTTCAAAATTCTCAGCGGTCACTTCACTCAATGCATTCGCATGAAATGCTTTGATCGCTTCGCTTACAATGATGCGAGACTCTCCGGCAAAATAGACTTTGATCCCGTAGCTTTTGAGTAATATAAACGGGTTGAGTCCCAAATGAGAGGTGATGAGAACATCGACATTATTCGCAACAAGGGTACGAGCGACGTCACGTCCTCCGAGCTGTTCCATCTGAACTACATCGATGTGTGAAGCATCGGTAGCAAAAGCAAAAAATTTGGCATTCCCGAACAAGGGAGCGAGAGCGGCATCGTGAGATGAGGTTTTAATCGGCATAGCGATAATCATAATAAATCCTTAATGGTGTGAGCAGCTCATATCGGGCTGCATGAGGGTGAGCTGATCGGCTAAAAAGGCTTTCAGTGATTGCTCGACGTTTAATGATCTGTTATCATGATAAACGGCAAGCCCTTTTTGTGCGAATCCTTGCAACGGTGAGCCGCCTATTCCTGATACAATCAGTGTATCGGCTCCTAAAATACAGATATTTTCAACCGCACCGCCACAGCCGCTGGCTTTGTGCCCTTCGTTTTTGACGACGATAACGTCCTCAATTTCCCCCTCAGGAGAAATGTCAACAACGGTATAAAAGTTGGCTCTGCCGAAATGGGCATCACGTTTGGAGAGGAGACCGTGGTGTTCGTTGGTGGGGAAGACGATTTTTCGCTTCATCGTTAAACTCCTACTTTAAAATATCTGGAGATAATTTAACATATGTAAAATTAAATGAATGTTAATGAAACGTTATATTGATTATAACTTATAGTTTATATGGCTAATTTATCGAGTTTTACGCACTTATATGGTTTTTTCAGCAATCGTTTGGGATATTTTGTTTATAATTAACATATGTAAAATATAGGATTATAGATGAGAACCGGAAAAAAGCGCAATATTACGTTCAAGCCCACCTGTTTTTCCTTCGGCCCTTTAACACAGTCGCCCAAAGAGACGATACCTCTACGAAATGATGAGTTGGAAGCTCTTTACCTCGCCGATTTCAAAGCTCTTTATCATGAAGATTGCGCGCAATCTCTCGGTGTATCGCGTCCGACGTTTGCGAAGCTTATCAAACAAGCGCGTAAAAAAATGGTGGAGATGGTGATGTATGGTAAAGGTATCGAGCTCACACGAGAACCCCATAATTTCACCCTCGTATTTCCTACCGATGATCGTATTAGCGTTCATCCTTATTTTTTGGTTGCGAAACTCTTTGCTTTTGCCAAAGTCGAAGAGGGGGTAATCTCATCGATTACCTATAAAGAGAATCCGATTTATAAAGAGCTTCTCCAAAATAAAAAAGAGATTATCGATGATGAGAGCGCCAAAGGGTTGGCGGCAGGTAGAATTATTCCACCCCTTTTGGAAAATGCAACGATTTTGGTAGCCCGAACGCTAGGGGATGGTATACGGCGTAATATAGAGGGGATGGGGATTAGTATAGAACTTACCCAAAACAGTGAGCTTGAGAGTATTGTAGCTGAGTTAACTCTGTAGGAGAGAAGATGATAAAAATAGAAATTTCAGGGATGCCCCAAATATTAATCGAGCATTTAGTCCTTGATTATAACGGGACGATTGCCATAAACGGTGAAATAATAGCGGGGGTAAATGGGAGGCTTGGAAAACTTTCAGCTTTGCTGGATATTCATGTTCTAACCGCTGACACGTATGGTTCCGTCCATGAAGCGTGTAGAGGATTAAACGTATCGGTTCATGTGATCGGAAAGTATCAGCAAGATCGTGAAAAACTCACCTTTGTCGAGTCATTAAAAGTAGAACATTGTATTGCCATCGGCAATGGGCGAAATGATGCGTTGATGCTCTCTTCTGCCGCGTTAGGGATCGCCCTGATCCAAGAAGAGGGGATCAATACAAAAGCCCTTTTGGCTTCAGACATCGTTTTTCACTCCATTAACGATGCACTAGATTCTCTTTTGAATCCGCAATGTTTGATAGCGACCCTTAGGAATTAAAACGGTATTCGTAGAGAAAACGAAATATTGCGCCCGGTTCCTAACGTGTATCCTTTGTAAGTATCGAGGAAATCACGGTACTTGGTATCCAAGAGATTATCGATTTTGATCCCCAAATTTGCGGTATGATCCATCAGTGAGAGGGTACTCTCATATCCGATCCCCCATAAAACATAACCGGCAGTGTCGGCTGAACCGAAAGGCATTGTGTTGTATTGGGCAAACGGCTCATACGTTCCTGCCACCTGCTGATCATCTACCGCTTTCATGTTTATCGAGAGGGTATTGTTTTTGAGACTTCCGAACGCTCCGAGGTTGTGGTAGAGTGCTAAACGGAGATTGTTGGCAGGCATCATCGTTAAATCTCTGTTATTGCGAGTATCCTTACCGTCGATTAACTCAAAAGCACCTTCAAAACGTGTAGCCTCAGAGAGATGTGTTTCGAGTGAAAACTCGATCCCCTCCATTGTCGCATCGCTCTGTTGATTGGTCATCTCAGGAACTCCCCCCGTAGCAACGATTGCCCCAGTCGTCGGGTTACGACGGATTCCGGTATTGGCTAAATAAATGTAATTATTGATGTAGGTACGATAGAGAGTAATGGAGGTTTTGGTTATGCCGTCTTGGTAGCGTAACGATAAATCCCCTCCGAGAGTTGTCTCTTCTTTGAGATTTGCATTTCCTACTTGATACGCTTGTACCCCTCCATGAACACCATCGGCATAAAGTTCGAAAATACTCGGTGCGCGGAAGCCTCGTGAGAGATTGGCGGCAATATTCCATGTATTGGTGAGTTTATAGGTTGCTCCCACAGAGCCTCCGATGGCAGAAAAGTGGCGATTGCTATTACTGGTATCGACGTCTCGCGTATCGTATCGTAGACCCCATTGGAATATCCATCGCTCACTATCAGCCTCTTCGAATAGGTAAATCGATTTGCCGGATTCATCCGCATTTGGGACGAGATGACCCTCTCTCACGTTCTGTTCTTTATCGTATCCCTCGATACCGATTTCACCTTCAAAGGCTCCGATTTGAGGATGGACGAGAGTGAATTTCCCCTCCATGCGATCCACTTCGATATCGAGATCGATGTTGGAGTTGTTCATCGACTCATAGGGGACATTGGTCGCGGCTTGACGTCGGTTGAGGGTACGGGAGAGGGATGGTTTGATAATCCACTCTCCACTTAAAAACTCTCCCTTAAGTTGTGTTTCATTATTCGAGAGATCTTGCCCTGCTGAGGCGATGGGATTGTAAGCAGGTGCCAACCCGTGACCCAGATAATTTTGATAACTTTGCCAATAGGTGTGCTGCAGGGCAATATTTCCCCAGTTATCGGTGTAACCTATCGCCACTTGAGCTGAGGTTGATTCGTAATTCGTATAGGGTAGTTCTCCTACAAATCGCGGGAGATCGCCGGAAGGTTCTCCTTGGCTCCATGTGTCTGAATCAGGAGTGTGAAGATTGCCGCTTTTGCGTTTGATGACTCCGACATTGACCCCCATTTTTCCAGATGCGGTCTGTATCTTCACTCCGCCGGCACGTTCATCGTTATTGGTATGGTATTCGCCGAGAACTTCACCTTGGAGTTTTGATTCTCCCTCTTTGGCATAGAGGAGTTCAGGGGAGAGGATATTAACGACACCTCCCAGTGCATCGGAGCCATACAGTACCCCCTGCGCTCCACGGATCACTTCGATTGCATCGGCTAAAAAAGGATCGGTGTTGGAGATATGGCGGATACCGTAAGTTTGAAAATCGGTGCTAGCCCCGTTAGAGAGGATTTTAACTCGCTCTCCGCTCATACCCCGAATAACCGGCTTACCTGCTTGTGAACCGGTAGAGAGGTTATTAACACCGGGGGTATCTTCGAGAATAGCACCCAAAGAGGCGGTCGCTTTAGAGCTGATTTGCTCTTTGGTGATTACATCGACTTGTGCCGGAATATCAAATGTGTCATGATCATGAATCGGTGATGCGGTGACGCTGATGGTATCGAGTTGGAGGGTGTTAGCGTGGAGTGATTCTAAAATAATCGCGGCGGTGAGTAGGGAACGGAGGGTTTTGTGTTTCATGATGGATCCAAAGATTCTAATTAATGCAACTTGGTTGCAATTAGAATCTTATCGCAACTAAGTTGCATTAAAAATAAAAGTAATTAGATACTTTTGATTTTATTATCAATCTTTTTGTATTTGTTTGATCCATTCTTCGATCACGTCATTGATAGAGGGCATTGGAGCTTCTAAAAAAGTAAAGACAAAACTCTCTCCCATATCACATATGCCGATGGAACGAGGACGAGCTGCCATCATCTCCGGTTTTGGGAGTTTTTGCCCGAAACAAAAGACGACCATTTTGGCGGCATGAATATCGGGGTTGATTTCTCCGCCGATTGCATCGGTATGAGCGTAATGATCAAACTCTCCGATCAATGCGGCAACAGGGTTAGCCGCAATTTGCTCTTTTAAATATTCCATAATCAAGTCAATATCAGTAAATCGGCACTCTTTTTTAGACATTTCAAGGGTAAAAATAGGGTATTTCTCCATAAATAGTTGTTGTTTCAATGGTTGTTCCTTTTATTTATTTAATAGTACGAGTCTATTTACATTCCGGGGATGCGAGGAATATACCCCATTTTTGAGAGTTTGTAATACCATCCCCATCCGATTTTGAGCCAGTGACCGAAGATCGGCATAGGGATAAGAAGGGCTTTTTTACTATCACGATAAACAAATCCGGCACCGTTGCCCATATCCATAACACAGAGAATATTTAGATGATCTTTGTATCCTTTTTTTTCTCCTGATTTTATACCCATTTGAATTGCTGAGTTATGCGCGGCATTTCGTGCCATTACTTCGGCGATATGACCTTGTTTTGCTTTCCAATCAGGTCCTTCAAGCGCACTCGCATCCCCAATGGCATACCATCTCTCAACTCCTTCAATCTCGCAAAAATTGTTAATTTTAATAAAACCTGTGTTGTTAAGGGGGAGATCGGACTCTTTGATAATCGGATGAGCGTCGCCGGCAGGGATGAACATAGTTAAGTCGCTTTCTAAAATACTATCATCTTCAAATACGATACTATTTTCGTCAAAGCGTTTGATTTTTTTACCATACCGTTCTCCAAAATTATTTCTTTTAAACATCATGGCCATCAATTTCAGTGCTTTTGCACCCATTCGTGCACCCGGTTCAGCCATTGGGGCGAAAAAGGTCATCTCATAGTTATCCCGAATACCGAGCTTTTTGAGTCGGTGGTGAAGGTTGAAAAAGAGCTCAAATCCCGGTCCTCCCCGTACAGCACTCGGATCGTTCGGATTGCCGCCGAAGCCGAAAGCTATTTTTCCAGACCCTTTGGCGATAAGTGCATCTATCTTTTCTTTGAGCAGTATTGACTGCTCCGGGGCTCCACAGATAGAGAGGGTATGTTCCAATCCATCGTGTTTCATTTTAGCTGCACCCGTTGCGATCACAAGGTGATCGATTTTGCGTAAACCTTGATCTTTAAGGGTGATCGTTTTTTCTCCAGCATTGATTCCCGATACGCTGTCAACGGTGAGTTTAAAACCGTGTCGCGCGGCAATTTTGTCGAGAGAGAAGGCTACATCTTCAAATCGTGCTGTTTTGACAGGAATCCAGATTGCTATCGGATAGATAAAAACATAACTTCGTTCGCTGATGAGTTCAACTTCAAAACCCTCTTTACGATAATAGATAGCTGCTTCGACACCGGCGATTCCGCCACCGATAATTACAACGTTTTTCATTAAAAAATCCCCACTTATAACCATAAAAATACATTATTAAAGTATATGATTAACATATGAAGGTATTATAATACTATTGACGCTTCAAGTCAATAAAAGAATATATTTTTATCGTCAACTTGACGGATTATTTATGATAAGTGTGAAGATTTTTTTGAAGATTTTTAAAAATAAGCGACTTAGAATAATTATTAGGTAAGCCGCTAGCGGGTAGATAAAAAGATGAAAATAATTTCCTCTCTCGATCATACGGGTAAAGCGTTCTGCGGGATTACTAAAGAGATCAGAATGGAAGAAGAGGGCTAGGATCACTACCAATATCCCAAAGATCAAAAGTTCTCGACACAGAATTTTAGCCATTTTTACATCAGTCCCCGCATCATTAAATGCCAGTACATCGGCTTTAGCATATAAAGGTCAAATGCCCACCAAATCCAACGCTCTTCACCTACGGCTAGTGGGAATGACGGTGCAGCACCGAGGTAGTTGAACTCGGCTAGGATAATTTTGCCGTATTGGGTTTTGAGCGGACAAACCGTATAGCCGTCGAATTTTTCAGTGAGAGATTTTTTCTCCATCTGGGAAATGAGATTGGCTACCATAATGGGAGCATGATGGCGGGCACTTCCCCCTGTTTTACCCAGTGGAATTCCGCATACGTCTCCGATACCGAATACATTTGGATAACGGGTATGTTGTAGTGTTTCTTGATCTACCTCTAGCCACCCTTTTGCGCTTCCTTTTTGCCATCCCAAAGGTGAATTCACTACGGCATCAGGCGCAGACATCGGAGGGACGATATGAATAAAATCATATTCCATCGGAACACGAATGATCTCTTCAATCATTTCGTACTCCTCAAGGTCTTCATCATACGCTCCTTGCGTCAACTTTTTGGTTTCGAAGGTAGCTACTTTTTTCTCGGCATCGATGGCAACAAGGTTATGCGTGAATTTGTTGGTAATGTTTCCGTAACGGGGCTGTACTACTTTAGTCAAGGTTTCATTAACTTCAGGAACACCGAAGAGTTTATCGCCGTTAAGGGCAAACGTAAATTCAGCAGTTAGTTTTGCTTGTTTCAGGAAGTCGTCTGCAAGATAGAGAATTTTTTGAGGAGCTCCGCCACACTTGATCGGGGTAGACGGTTGGGTACAAAGGACCCGCGGTTTAGAGATTTTAGCTGCTTCTTTAAGATCATTAAACCACTTCCATGTGATACTTCCTCCCTCAGCTGTCCCTTTTTCGAGGTTGTTGAGATAGACGCTGGAAATTCCGTTTGTGCCGACCATGTCAGAGGTCAAGCCTTCGATTTTCTCATAATGGTAAACTAGCCCTGTTGCAACAACAAGGTAATCGTATTGAACGATTTCACCGCTTCGAGTAATGACACGGTTGTTGTCCGGATCGAAACTACGTACTTCATTGACAATCCATTTAACATCATTCGGAATAAGATCGAGATTACTTCCGATAATATCCTCAGGTGCATACTCACCGGCTGCAACAAATACTTGTCCTGGCTGGTAGATGTGAACCGTATTCGGGGCGATGATGGTAATATCAGGATTTGAAAGGGCACTGCGTAGACGTGCCATCGCCATGATAGCTCCGGCACCGCCGCCAACGATAACGATTTTACCGACAGCATCCGATGCGGCTGCCTGGGTAGAGTTTCCGCTGGTTGAAGAGGCGATCAAACCTGCTGCAATAGGGGATATTCCCATAAATTTCAAAGCATCGCGACGGTTCATCCCTTTTTGGATTGTGTCAACAAATTTCGGATCAAGTTTAGACATAAAAGCTCCTTAATATTGGTAGCGCACAAAGGCGCGAAGTTCTTGTGAATTATCTAGATTTTGTACCAACGGATCATCCCAATAGCAGGTTGTATTGGCACGATAATGATGGTCAAGGTAGGTATAGCGGATTTGTGCCGTGAGATTTTTCCCGACGATCGGGATATTCCAATACCCCTCATAGGCATTACCGCGAGTGGCGATTTTGGAACCGATTGCTGAATCTTCTGCCCACGTCATAGGAGTCCAGTATTTAGAGCCGTAATTGTATTCCAACCCGAAACGACCCCCTTCAGTGATTTGATCAGGAAATAAAAAACCTGCCCAAAAGCTGTATCCGGTTTTATTTTCAGTAGAGCCTAGCATTCGGTAGCCGTTATCAGGATTAGTAGAGCTCATGGCTACACTCGCAAAGAGTGTTGAGTCATTGAGAAAATCGATATCTTCATTGAGTCCGTCGAGTTGATACGAAAGGGCGGCAAGATGAGTAGTGCCTGCAGCGACTTTAGTTAAATTATCTGCAATTCGGGTACCTTTGGAATTCATAATCATCGAATATTGTCCCATCAGATTGTTTTGTCCATCGTTATAGATCGACATCGGCATAACGATAAAGTCTACTTGATTATCTCCATCTGCGGTATTTACATCAATATAAGGGGTGGGCATATCCCTGTTCACCGGATCATGTGCTCGTCCGTAAACGACTTTGAGATAGGACCCTGGGAATAGAACCTTGTCGAAATCAAATTGCATCATGACCCCGTCAACTTCCATATTAGTGATGTGCGCCAGCGGTGAACCCGGTTTACTCATCCCTTCTCGGTGGTTAGCCAAAAATCCATCCGTTGCTGCACGGCGTCCGGCACTGACATTCATCGGTACATCCCAGTCATTGCCGAACTTATAGACAAAGTAGGCTTGGCGCAAACGGATATCGACATCATTAGGGCGTGAGTTCTCTTGCCAAATTTTATCTTCATTGGCTCCGGTGCTTGAGCCCCAATTATAATAAGAGGCTAATTGACCGTAAAAGAAAAGATCTTCATTGACTTTGGAACCCATTCCTAACCATAAACGGCTGGTTAGCAAAGAGGGGTTCCTATCGGATACGCCATCACTATTTTTGTAGTTCAGATCATGATAGGCGGTTCTAAAATTGATATCCCATTTTATATTGTCATTAGCGCTTTGGGCATTTACTTTCGAGAGTATTTCGCTCTGCGCTACTTGTTCCTCTTTGATGGTTGTTTGTGATTCTTGGAGGACGCTTTGGGTTTTTTGAAGCGTTCCTTGGCTTTTTTCAAGTTGCTCAATTCGTTTCATTAAGAGTTCAATTTGTTTTTGAAGGGCGGCTTCGTCCGCATGTGCTAGAGTACTTAAAAGTACGACAGTCGCGAGTGAGAGCGGTTTAATCATTGTATTTCCTCAAATTATAGGTGAGTTCTCTTTAGATATTCCGATTCAGTGAAACAGGGGTATGTTGGAAGATTTAAAGAGAGTTCAGCGATGAAGCCAAAAGGTCTCCATCGTTTTTTAATATTAGCAAGAAGGGATATTGCCGCTATCTTTTGCAAAATCGTGAACAAAGTCGTACATGTGGCTTTCCACTTTTTTGAATTTATCACTTTCTAAAAACTCTTTACCTGCGGGGCATGCTTCCAACATTTTTTTATTTAATGTTCCTGCTTTGTATGCTTTGTCCCATTCGGCTTGTTTGAATTTAGCAGCAAACACTCCACCGGTAATACCGCATGTTTCTTTGAGATTTTTTTGATAAAGTTTTTTACCTTTATCGGCATCCGCCATAGCGGAGTTTGAAAGTACACCTACAGAAAGAAAGGCTACGAGAGCAGTTTTGGCAAATGTTGTCATGGAAGAAATCCTTGTTTGTTTTTTAAATATAGACGATAGGCGTATAACGCCGTGGGTCGAAGCGCATATAATATCTCTATGAATATAAAAATAATCTAAAGTTAATTAATATATTATATGACATTATAATTATGGATAAATTCGTCAAATTATATTTATTAATAATCTATATATAGTATGTGTTTTTGTGAAAAATCATGGTTTTACTTAAAAATTGATTGGGAAAAAACGTAACACAGAGTGCTTTTCTAAAAATTTTAGTTTGAAATGTAATGTTTCTTTTAAGGATGTGATAAAATTGTGATGATATGGTATTATAATCAGGTTTTATGGAATTCATTCAAGGAGAAGATATGGCGAGATTAATTGTCCTCGGTGGCGGTGTTGCCGGACATACGGCTGCTACATTCGCAGCAGATTGGCTAGGCCGTGAGCATGAAGTGGTGGTGGTTACACCAAACTCGAAATGGAATTGGATCCCTTCCAATATTTGGGTAGGTGTCGGTGAAATGAGCAAAGAGGACGTTACTTTTGATCTCGCCCCTGTGTATGAAAAAGCGGGTATTACTTATAAACAAGCGAAAGCGGTAAGTATTAATCCGGAGGGAAGTGCAAGCAACGATAAACCGTTTGTGACATTTGAATATACGGGTCAAGGAAAAGCGGGACAGAGCGAAGAGATGACGTATGATTATCTTATCAACGCTACCGGACCGAAATTGAATTTTGGGGCAACTCCTGGGCTTGGAGATGCTAACGGTTTAGGTGAATTTACCGTTTCTGTTTGTACGGCGGATCACGCTGAACATGCGGCACATGAACTCGAAAAAATTATGGACAAAATGCGCAAAGGTGAGCGTCAAAAAATCTTGATCGGTACCGGTCACGGTATGTGTACGTGTCAAGGTGCGGCATTTGAATATATTTTCAACGTCGAACATGAGATCCGTAAAGCAGGTCTTCGTGATATGGCCGATATTCAATGGATTTCCAATGAAGCATTTATGGGCGATTTCGGTATGGGCGGACTTCATATGAAAGTCGGCGGTTACGTTGTAAGCAGCCGTATTTTCACCGAATCTTTGTTTGCTGAGCGCGGTGTTAATTATATTACCGGTGCGCATGTTAACAAAGTAGAAAAAGGGAAAGTTTCATATGAGCTTCTTGATGGAACTACGGGTGAAGAGAGTTTCGACTTCTCGATGTTGATCCCTCCGTTTGCGGGCGTCGGCTTAAAAGCGTATAACAAAGCGGGTGAAGATATTACCGACACGGTATTCGCGCCAAACGGCTTTATGAAAGTTGATGCGGATTATACCCCTAAACCGTATGCAGAATGGAAAGCGTCAGACTGGCCTCGTACGTATCAAAATCCTACATTTAAAAATCTGTTCGCAGCAGGGATTGCATTCGCACCTCCGCATATCATCTCCAAGCCGATGAAATCACCAAACGGTACCGTGATCAATCCGACTCCGCCGCGTACCGGTATGCCAAGCGGTATCATGGGGAAAGCGGTTGCTCACAGTGTATGTGATTTGATCAAAAAAGGGCCTGATGCGCATTTGCATGAAGCGTCTATGGCGGAAATGGGTGCAGCGTGTGTTGCGTCTGCAGGTAAAGGTTGGTTAGATGGACAAGCAGCGGCAATGACGGTTTATCCGGTTGTACCTGATTATGAAAAATATCCAGGAACCGGCCGTGATACCGATTATACTTTCGGTGAGATCGGACTTGCGGGTCATTGGATCAAACATATCTTGCATTACTTGTTTATTTACAAAGCAAAACTCAAACCGTTCTGGAAAGTAATTCCGGAATAAATATAGACAAAATTACGAATACAGGAGACCATAATGGCAGTAAAACCAGAAGAATTCAATTTCGCTAAAAACGATCAATTCAATACGGCAATGATTCCGGGAAAATTTGCTCGTGCTATGCGCACATGCAAAATTTGGCAGTTTATCCGTTTTGTAATCATCAATATCAAGATGATTATTGTTGTAAGTAAAAGTCACTAATACCTGCGATGGCCTTTGGCCATCGACACCTTACAAAGATACCTTCCTATGATTCAACCCCTACTTAAATACCCTGACCCGAAAATCCGTTTAATCTCGGCCAATGTCCGTTTCTTTGATGATGAACTGCACGGTTGGATTACCGACATGTGTGATACGATGAAAGAGAATGATTTGGATGCTTTGAGTGCCATTTTGATCGGTATTCAATACAATATTATCGTCCTTAAAGAAGCGGGTATCTATACCTCTTATATTAACGGCAGGTTAATTAAACATTCGGGAATGTCGACGCAGACGGAACGGAGTATCTATTATGAGGGGATAAGTGTTGATGTGGATCGGTATGAAAATGTAACCCTTATTTATGAAGACGAAAAGGGTGAACCGCATCATCGTGATCTTAGCGGTGAACTTGCACGTGTTGTACAACAGCATTTGGATTATTGTTACGGGTCTACGTTTGTAGATCGTGTCGATAAAGAGATGAAACAGCGAATCAATGATTATCTGGAGTATGGATTGGTTGCGGATGGAGGATCGTGCCCTACGGTTTTTTATCGCGACTATTTCAAATTAGGGGTAAAATATCTCATTTCAGCAATGTTTTTATCGTTGGCCACCCCGTTATTTGTCCCTTCAGCGGTACAAGAATGGATATATCGGATCGATATTATTGCGTTTTTTACGGCAATATTATTGATGGTAGGGTACTTTTTTTATGCTCAGTATGAGTCCAGGCTTTATAAGCAGTGTACCAGCTGCCAAACCGGAAATATCATCGGTACCGTTGCAATATTAAGTTTCCAACTTTTTATCGTAGGATGCGGAATTTTTCTATGGATGGCACCAAAATAATAAAAAATTATAATTTTATCCCATTTTCAGTATCATATCCGAAATTTTTTGTTGCCTAAGGAACCCTCATGAGTCTGCCGGATATAGCAAATTTATTTCGATCCAAAGAGATTTTGATAGCGGCAAAAAACTCTATTTTGCACGATTGGGTATCGGATGAGCTGTGTACCTCGATTTTAGAGCGTCATTCCATTGATGTCGATTTTTTTAAAGATCAGTATGCGGGAAGTGTATTTGACTATTTTATTGGGGTTGTTTCAGGGCAGATGGCGATCGGCGATTGTCCCGTAATCGCTGAATTAATTGATTATTTGAAAAACAAAGAGCTTCGAGCGGATGAGCTTTTTGTTCTGTGTACCCATTTTAAACGCTCGGTTATTAATGAGACCTATCGCTTAGGGATCAACGATCAGTCGGTATTTGCTTCGATTAGCTACCTGTTCGATCAAAATTTCTCAAGTGTTTTAAAACTTTACACAGATACGATCTACCAAAAAGAACAAGAAGCGCTTAATGCTTCCAAAGCAAAAGAGTATTTTCTCTCCAATATGTCCCATGAGATTCGGACTCCGCTCAATGCTATTTTAGGATTTGTATCGCTTTTACGCGATGAGACGACGAACCCGCGTTACCAGCAGTATCTTGATATTATCAGCAATAGCGGAGAAAATCTTCTCCACATCATTAATGATATTCTTGATTTTAGTAAACTCCGAAGCGGTGAATTTACCGTTGACCCGCAGCCGTTTAATATTCATGACGAGATATCGCATACGATGGAGCTTTTTGTTCCGGGTGCAAACTCGAAAAGCATTACGCTCACCAGCTTTATCGATCCTTCTATCCCTTATGAGATTACAGCCGATGCATTACGGATTAAGCAGATCGTCGGTAATTTTCTGAGTAACGCTATCAAGTTCAGCCATCATGGAGGGGCCATCCATGTTGAAGCACGATGCGATGAGGGGGTACTTTTACTCTCTGTGCGTGATCAGGGATCAGGGATTGCAGTGGTTGATCAGGAACGGATTTTTGACGCATTTTCCCAAGCTCATGAAGGGAATATGAAAATCAATGAAGGGACAGGGCTGGGGCTCTCCATTTGTAAGCAGTTGGCGGTTCATATGGGAGGGATGATTGAATTGGAATCAATATTGGGGAAGGGGAGTATATTCACGTTAAAAATCCCTGTTCTTACCAATGGAACAACGGAAGTTTCAAAATTTGATGTTTCGAAGTTTAAGGGGATACGATTCGGACTTCTTGCGCATGATCCGAGTGAAAGTTATAAACTCGAATCGCTGCAACGCTATTGGGACCATTTCGGTTTGGATGTTCACTTGATCGATAATGTACAAGAGTCATGCGATCTTCTTATCTTTTTAGAGAGTTCGATGGATGATGCCGCGCGTGAAATTATCATTGAGAATCAAATTCCTTCCGTAGCCATCCTTGATTTTTTAGATGATCGCTATGATACCATTTCGACGATAACACCGCTTACGTTTCCGATCTATTGTACAAAGCTTCAAAGTGCTTTGAGTGAGGTTTTAGGGGTTGATACGCTTCAGTGCCCTAGTACCGAAGCAGCGGTTGGGAGAGGAGGATTTGAGGGGAAAGTGCTAGTAGCCGAAGATAACCTTGCTAACCAAGAGCTTATTAAGATTATATTGGAGAAGTATGGATTGGGATATACGATTGCTTCTAACGGAGTTGAAGCATTAGAGATATTTAAATCCGATACGTTTGATATGGTACTGATGGATGAACAGATGCCGCAAATGAACGGTAATGAGGCTACGGCTAATATTTTGGCGTATGAAAGAGAGAGCGGGATTTCGCATGTGCCGATCGTCGCTTTGACCGCAAATGTCATTAAAGGATCACGCGAACGTTCTATTCAAAACGGATATGATGCTTTCTTAGGCAAACCGATTGTTATAAAAGAGATTGAGCAGCTGTTTGAGCGTTATTTTAAGCCGATTATTTTAGCGGCAAAACGGTTGCATGTATCGACTGAGCGAAAATGGGGAAATATCGATAGGGAGCACCTTAAAAGTGCATTGATGCTAGAAGAGGATCAAATAGAGTATTTATTAGAGGTATACGCTCAAAAAATGGAACATTCGCTCCAAGACCTCTCTCATGCGATAGAAAAAAAAGCCTACGAAGAGATTAGACATATTGCCCATGCGATAAAAGGCTCAAGCGCCAATTTCCGTTTTGAAGAACTCTCCCGACTGGCGTATGTGATTGAAGAGTCTGCGCAAGAAGAAGAGGTAGAATTCGACTTTATCGAGGCGTATGAAGTACTTCGGAGCGAGTTTACGAAACGATTTGCGTAAACATGACTACTCTTCGAGATAATAGCCGACCCCCGAAGCATTTTTAATCACATCGGTAGGGAGCTTGCTGCGAAGTCTCCATACGAGAGTTCGGACACTGTTGTCGGTCGCCCCTTTGGCTTCCCAAACGTAGTTGATTGCCTGTTCAAAATCGACGACACTTCCGAGTTGTGCTACGAGAAGACGGATAAAAGCATTCTCTTTTTTAGTCAGTTTAATTTTTTGGTTTTGATAAAAAGTCTCTCCCAACCCTGTATCGTGACGATACCCTTCACCAAATTCGACAATCGGCTTATCGGAGAGTTTTTTAGCGTAGACCAGTTTTTCAAGCTCTTCACGATCCGACTTAAGTTCATCAATATTAGATGAGCGTTTTTTCTCCTCTTTAAAACGATAAAGTGCCATTTGAATCGTGGTATGGAGATTGATCGGATCAAACGGTTTGACGATGTATCCGTAGGGTTCGGTTTTTTTTGCTTTGGAGAGCATTTCATTATCGGAGTGGGCGGTAAGATAGATAAAAGGGAGTTGATTCTTATCACGGATATATTGAGCTAATTCAATCCCGTCCATGGTTTTTTGCAGTCCGATATCGATGAGAGCGATATCTGGATTATAGATTTTAATTTTATTACGGGCCGTAACGGCATTGTCCGCCAGCGAAATGACATCGTAGCCTTGTTTTTCTAATGACATTTTTAAATTTATTGCGGTTACTTCATCGTCTTCGACGACTAGAACTTTAATCATAGGGCTACGTCCTCATTATTGATGTGATAGTACGAGGATTTTATCACAATGTCGAGAAAATCTAGGAATAAAGCGTACAAATTTTGTGATAATTTCCTTTGGTATGAGAATAATGTTTCTTTTTTATCCGTTATTCAACCCAAAAGGGGCATAATCGCGTTATTCACAGGGATTAATAGGGATATGTATGCTTGATTTTGACAAATTTACCAAATATTCTAAGCCGGGGCCTAGATATACGAGTTATCCGACAGCGTTGGAGTTTAGTGATGCTTTTGATTACGACGGTTACCTCGCAAAGCTCCATGCACAAGATCCCGCACGAGCACTCTCCCTCTATTTCCATTTGCCGTTTTGTAAAAATGCCTGTTATTTTTGCGGCTGTAACGTCGTATTTACCTCCAAAGAGGATAAAAAAGAACGCTATATCGATTATCTGATACGGGAATTGGCAATTTTAGCTCAGCACATTGATGTCAATCGCCCTGTGATTCAGCTCCATTTCGGCGGAGGGACTCCGACGTTTTTTGATGCCGATCAGTTGAACCGCATTATTACCGCGATTAAAAGTCATTTTAAAAACTTTACCGCTGAAGCCGAGATCAGCTGCGAGATTGATCCCCGCCATATTAATGATGACCAAATGCGGGTGATGAGTGAAGCGGGATTTAACCGTGTCAGCTTTGGAATTCAAGATTTTGATGAAAAGGTTCAAGTAGCGGTACATCGTGTACAACCTTACGATATCACCAAAGCGGCGATGGATTTGGCTCGCAAATACAACATGGTAAGTGTCAATGTCGATTTGATCTACGGCTTACCGTATCAGAGTCTAGAGACCTTTAAAAAGACCCTTGATTTGGCTATTTCGCTTGACCCGGATCGTTTTGCCGTCTTTAATTACGCCCACGTACCGTGGCTTAAAAAAACGATGCGTAAAATCGATGAGACGACCCTGCCGCATCCCGCAGAAAAACTCGCCATTATGCGCTACACCATCGATCATATGTCGGAACTGGGGTATAGAATGATCGGAATGGATCATTTTGCCAAACCCGAGGATGAACTTTTCAAAGCGATCGAGAAAGGGGAATTGCACCGTAATTTTCAAGGATACACGACCAAAGGGGGTGCTGATCTGATCGGTATCGGACTTACCTCTATCGGTGAAGGTGTTGATTATTACGCCCAGAACTTCAAAGAGATGGAAGCGTACGAAGCGGCCATCGATGCAGGACGATTGCCGCATGAGCGTGGTGTTGCGTTAAACGAAGATGACCGCATTCGCCAATACGTCATCATGGAATTAATGTCGAACTTTAAACTTGATATTACACGATTCGAACGGCTGTACGGTGTAAAGTTCAGCGACTATTTTGCGGATGCTCTTGAAGCGTTAAAACCTTTTGAATCGGACGGACTTCTTACGATGACACCCTCCTCAATCGAATGTTCGACGACGGGAACCCTTTTGATCCGAAACATTGCGATGCCGTTTGACGCGTATATGAAACGTCATGCAAGCTCTGATAAAGCCTTCAGTAAAACGGTGTAATCGGATGGAAAAACGCGAATTGTTTCACTTTACCGAAACCTCCGATGCTTGTATTAAGTGCGGGAAATGTATCCCTGTATGTACAATCCATAACGTCAATGCCGATGAGGTCACTTCTCCGCGCGGTTTTATCGATCTTCTCGGTGCGTATGAGCGAGGACAGTTGGAGTTGGATAAAAATGCGAAAGCAATTTTTGAGAGCTGTTTTTTGTGTACCAACTGTACCGATGTCTGCCCTAAAGCATTACCGACCGATATGGTGATCGAACAAGTACGTGCCGATCTTGCCGATAAGTATGGTATTGCATGGTTTAAGCGGGCGTTTTTCTATTTATTACGCCACCGCAGCACTATGGATATTTTGTTTAAGCTGGGATATGTTTTCCAAACGTGCGGATTCAAAATCAAAGCCGAGATTAATTCGATGCAGCCGCGTTTTAATCTCCCGATCATTAAAAAAGATCGACTATTGCCGTCGATGGGGAAAACGTCATTTATGAACAGCTATCCCGAAAATATCTCTAACGGCGGGAAACGCCGTGTCGCGATTTTTATCGGATGTTTAGCAAACTATAACTACACCGAAATCGGAAAAGGGCTTTTAGAGATTTTGGAAGCGCTAAACGTTGATGCGTTTATCCCGAAAAAACAGCTTTGTTGCGGAGCACCCGCCTATTTTACGGGCGATTTCGCGACGGTTGATCATAACGCCAAAAAGAACATTGTCTATTTTGAGAGTTTTATCGACGAGGTTGAAGCAATCATTATCCCTGAAGCAACCTGCAGTGCAATGATCAAGATCGATTATGAACATTTTTTCCACGATCAGCCCGAATGGCTGGAGCGTGCCAAAAAACTCAAAGGCAAAATCTTTATGGCAACGGAGTGGCTGGAACAAAAAACGGAGCTTAAAGCGTTGCTAGCGAGTAAAGGTCGAAGTGATTTAACCGTCACCTATCATGACCCGTGCCATGCTCGTAAAATGCAGGGGGTTTATAAAGAGCCGCGAGCCTTGGTGAGCCAAAACTACACGATTACCGAGATGAGTGACCCGAATGTCTGTTGCGGATTCGGCGGGGTGACGATGCAGACGGAAAACTTTCATTTTGCTCAAGCCGCAGGAAGACCCAAAGCCGCCATGATTGCTAAAAGCGGAGCGCAAGTGGTTACCGCGGAGTGCAGTGCCTGTCGTATGCAGATTAATAACTCTATGAATGAGGCGGATGTGGATGTGGTGTTCAAAAATCCGATTGAACTGATCGCCGAGGCGTTACGCAAATGACTACGATAGAGGTTGAGTCGTTTTTAGAAACCTTTCAGACCCTTGTTATGGCATCTCTCACCCCTGAGGGGGAGCCCCATGCGAGTACCGCCCCCTATGTACGAGTGGGAAATGATTTTTACATCCTTATCAGCACCGTTGCGCAACACGGGCGCAATCTTTTACGGAATCCGAAAGTTTCTCTACTCTTTGTCGAGGATGAGTCGCAATGCGTTCAACCTTTTGCGCGTAAGCGGGTGACATTGGAAGCCGCTGTAGCAGAAGTGACTCGGGAAGAGGAGCTATTTCTTCACGTAATTGAGCGTTTCAAAGCCCATTTTGATCCTGAACTCGTTATTTCTCTCACACAGATGGGAGACTTTCACCTTTTTAAACTCTCCCCTAAATGCGGTAGTGTCGTGATGGGATTCGGTAAAGCGTACCGTTTGGACGAAAATTTGGAAGTGATGCGCGCGATTATGGGTCAACATCAAAAGGGTCATGGTAATGGATAAACTCCTGATCGTATGGAGCAGCGGAGAGATCGAAGTGGCGAAAAAGCTTGTATTGCTCTATGGAAGCGTCATTTTACCTCGCGGCTATTGGGACGAAGCCCATTTGATGGTGTGGGGCCCTTCGGCGAAGCTACTGGCTGAAAACACGGAGTTACAAGCAATGGTTTCCAAAGTGATAGATAGCGGTGTAAAAGCCTCGGTGTGTGTTGTGTGCAGTGACGATTACGGAGTGACCGAACAGCTTCGTTCTTTAGGAATCGAACCGACCCATACGGGTGAGTTTTTAACGCAGGCGCTTAAAAGCGACTGGAAAGTAGTGACATTCTAATGGAATTTTGGCAACACATATACGAGCATTTTAATCCCGTAGCTTTTAACCTAGTGTCGATCCCTGTTCATTGGTACGGGCTGATGTATGTTCTCGCACTCCTCTCCGCTCTGGTTATCGCCAAATGGATCGTTCAAAAAGATAAGATCGCTATCACCAAAGATCAGTTGGATGATTATTTTATCTATGCCGAGATTGGGGTAATACTGGGGGCGCGTTTGGGATACATCCTCTTTTACGATACCCATACAATGTATTATCTCACACAGCCGTGGCAGATTTTTAATCCGTTTATCGATGGGCAGTTTGTCGGAATTCGGGGAATGAGTTTTCACGGCGCAATTTTCGGCTTTTTAATCGGCTCGTACCTCTATCATCGTCGTCATGGAATACCGTTCGGGCGTTTGATGGATTTGGTGGCGGTTTCGGTACCGCTCGCATACGTGTTCGGTCGAATCGGAAATTTTCTCAATCAAGAGCTTGTCGGACGTGCTACCGATGTCCCGTGGGGCATCTATGTGTATGATACCCTCCGTCACCCCTCGCAGCTGTACGAGGCGTTTGTCGAGGGAGTTGTGGTCTTTGTCATCATTTATGCGTATCGTCACCGTAAAGCGTACGAGGGTGAGTTGATTTTACTGTATGGATTTTTATACGGCATCGGGAGGGGACTCGTCGAATTTTACCGTGCTCCCGATGCGCAGATCGGCTATTTGATCGGCAGTTGGATGACGCTTGGGATGGCACTTAGTTTTGCGATGGCAGGGATTTCTGCCGCCATGTGGGTCTATTTTCGCTCCCGTAATCGAATACAAAAAGCGTGAGTCTCCTCTTCGTAACGGTATTCTAAAGTAAAGTTATGGAGATCCATAACCGATTGGGCAATATAAAGCCCCAATCCTAACCCTCCATCTCCCCGTTCCGTGACAAATGCTTGCAATGCCTCTTCCACCGGACGTTTGAGCGGTTCACCACGATTTCGGATACATATGTGTTCCGCATCACACGTTATCTCTATCGGTAAAGATGTGGCATGGCGTACCGCATTATCGATAAGGTTTTGCAATGCACTGGTAAAGAGCGCCTCATCTACCGTTACGCTTTGTTCACATCCGCTTTGATGAACCGTTTCGTTATCGATCATGAGATGCTCCATCGCGCTTTGGATCATAACGTCTAAACGATGAGGATTTTTAGTGAGGGAAAAAGCGTGCATTTTCTCAATATCCGCCATCTGATGGATCAGATGTTCCAGCCTTGAAAAGAGCTTTGCAAGCAAATTTCTATTTGGGCTGGGTTCTTCCAATTCTACGATTAGTTTTCCCTTGGTGATCGGTGTTTTGAGCTCATGCATGATATTGCGTAAAAAAAGTTCACGCGATTTTTTGAACTTGTTTTGTTTTTCCAAGGCATCATAGAGGGCATTGGAAATGAGGGCGATTTCATCTTTACCGTTACTGGGTGTACGGTGGTGGATCTCTTCCCCTTCTCCATAGCGTTGTATTTGGTGATAGAGGTGTTTAAGTGGCTTAAGATTACGCCATAACAAGAGATACATACTCACTAATCCACCTAAGAGGGCGAAAAATAAAAACCAAACGAAATAGTAGGTTTTCCCCTCAGCGGTATCGCGGTAAAGCATGGTACAGCGCCCTTCGGAGAGTTCATAAATGAATCCGATATCGTCTTTATAAATAGTCACTTGGACATTACGGGATTTTAGTTTGGACTGCATCGGAAGAGGAAGTTTTAATGCCTCGCATTTTGGTGTTTTGGCATCTAACACTTTGAACCCCGCTTCGGAGAGTTCGTGATTTTTTTCCATGCAGGTTTTCGTTTTGGTCTCATCAATAATACGGGACAGTTCCATAGAACGGTGGGTCAGAAGATGAAATTTTTGGCGTTCCTGCTCATGCAGTGCGGAGATAAAAAGTAAAATGAGGACAATAAGTGCCAGAAAAAAGAAGGCATGGAGTTTAAAAAAAACGGAGTGGCGACGGCTGATCATAGGGTAAACTGATATCCCATACCGCGGATAGAGCGGATGAGGGTAGGGTGCTTCGGATTAGGCTCGATTTTTTGGCGGATTCGGCTAATGAGGACGTCAATGCTCCGTTCACTGCTTTCCCATCCGATTGATTCCACGTTATTGGCGATAAAATCACGGGATATAATTTGTCGGCGGTGTTTGATAAGGAGCGAAAGAAGTTCAAATTCGGCACGGGTAAGAGAGAGGAGTTCCCCCTCTTTGTAGATGCCGTTTTCGTCGACTCGAAACGTTTCAGTGCTGGCTTGAATGGTTTTTCCGTTAATGCGGCGAAGAAGGCTTTGTATCCGTGCAACGAGTTCTCTGGGCTCATAGGGCTTGGGGAGATAATCATCGGCACCGAGTTCCAGTGCGATCACTTTGTCTCCCAAATCACTCCGAGCCGAGGAGATAATGATAGGAATATCACTCCGTTCACGAAGCGCTTTGCACACATCCAACCCATCCATATCGGGAAGGGTCAAATCAAGTAAAACAAGATCGTAGGATTCAATCCCCAAGGAGCTTAATGCCGCTTTGGGATGAGCGTAGCTGATCACCTGCATCTGATAACGACTTAAATACTGCGTGAGCAGATCCGATATTTCGAGGTCGTCTTCGATCAGGAGGATTTTAATCATATATACTTACTTTTCGCAGTTTTTGCAGCCCATACCGCCAGCAGGCATCTGCATTTGTTTCATGTCACCTTTATTCGGGCAGTTTTTTTGGCCATCGCCTTGACCCATCATCATTTTCATCCCTTCAAGTTTGGCACGTTGTTCCGGAGTGAGAACGGCCATCATTTTGTCATGCTGTTTGTTGTGGAATGCTTTTCCCTCTGCACGAATTGCCGCTACTTGTTCTTTTTGTTTGTCGTTCAAATCCAATTTTTCCATCATCGGAGGGAGTTTTTTGGTGTCGCATTCACATTTTTGCATCATACCGCCCATGCCGCCTTTATTGCCGCACATTCCACCTTGCATTCCGCCTTGCATCGGGCATGCCATTAACGCTGTTGCACCGAGGATCAGTGCGATACTTAGAATCTTTTTCATTGGGTTTCTCCGTGTTGTTATATTTAGACTCTGACAGTATAGAAGATATATGTCAATTCACCATCAATCCAGTGTTAACAAGATTAATAGGTTTCGTCTTCGCTTTGGGCTTCGGTGATTTTCATCAAGGTTAAAAACAGTACCGTGATGGCCGGTCCGATAATCATCCCCCAAAATCCGAAAGTGGCTAATCCCGCAATGATAGCGAAGAAGATAATCAGTTCATTGATTTTCTCTTGAGGTTTAATAAGCCGTTGATTGATAATTTTAATAATAACCGGTTTGACAAACGTATCCGCAATAATTGAAATGACAATAATGGTATAGAGGGTAATAAAGAGGGCATTTTGGGTATGTCCCATCGAGAGTTCAAAAAGGGCAAACGGAAGCCACATAATCACCCCGCCGATAACGGGGATAAGAGAGGCAAAGCCGTACATGATCCCGAATAATAGACCGTTGTACCCCATATACCCTACGGCAATTCCGAACAATGCCCCCTCTAATACGGCGGTGGCGAGGATGGAGTAAAAAACGACACTCATGGAGGAGCGCATCTCAAACATAATAAGGGTACTTTCTTGTTGCGGAAAATGGGCAGAACGTTTGAAAAACTCAAAAATTTCCCGTCCATAATAGTGGGCAATGAAATAAAAGATCAAGATAAAAAGGGTACCGGAGAGAAACGACATCGTAAAGGCTCCGATCAACGAGGCGTACGCAATAATGTGCTGACTCAAAGCAGTGGGATCAAATCCGATTAAAGAGGCTTCGATTTTCGCTTCGAGTCGTGACAGTGCAGGGGGCAAATGGGTTAACCAGCTTCGTAGTTTTGCTTCCATGGTACTCATGATAGCGGGGTCAAGGTTTTGCATCATCACGGAGAGGTGGAATAAAAAATAACCCAGCGGAGCGAAAAAGAGGGCTCCGAGTAAGAGGGTTGAGAGGGTTGAAGCCCAAAAACGGCTACGGGTAAGATGTAAAAAACCCATTTGAATATGGTGTGTCGAAATGGCCAAAAGCGAAGCGACGACGATGCTCATCCAAAACGGTTCATACAGGCGATAAATTCCGTACGAGACGACCGCCAACAGCGTCAGCGTAAAGTACTCTTTTTTCATGGACAACATTATTCAAACAGTCCGTTTGGAGGCGTTCCGAATTTCAGCAGTTCGTGTGTTTTGAGGGTTGCAAGTCGTCCGCGTGCGGTTCGTTCCAAATAGCCGTTCGCGAGGAGATAGGGTTCGAGTACATCTTCGATGGTCCCCTCATCTTCGCTGAGTGCCGCGGCAATGGTACTTAGACCCATGGCGCGCCCTTTGGCTTCCATCAGGAGTTTGAGCAGACGGATATCCATCTCATCGAATCCGTTGGCATTAATTCCGAGCTGATCGAGGGCATAGCGGGAACGTTCATGCAAAATTGTGGATTCATTTGCAACGTCGGCAAAATCGCGTACCCGTTTCAGCAGTCGCAAAGCGATGCGGGGAGTCCCGCGAGAGCGTTTAGCAATCTCTTTTGCCGCTTCTTTATCGATATTTTTACCGAGTTTGGTCGCGGCTTGGGTGATGATAGCGCACAGTTCATCGGGGGTATAAAACTGCATCCGAAAATTCATCCCGAAACGATCCCGTAGAGGGTTCGAGAGCATCCCCGCACGGGTAGTCGCACCGATAAGGGTAAAGCGGGGGAGATCGATTTTAACCGTTTGCGCGGCAGGGCCGCTTCCGATGATAATGTCGAGGCGAAAATCTTCCATCGAAGGGTAGAGAATCTCTTCGACGGCAGGGGAGAGTCGGTGAATTTCATCGATAAAGAGAATATCACCCTCTTCGAGGTTGGTGAGGATTGCCGCGAGATCGCCGCTTTTTTCGATCATCGGGGCGGCAGTCACTTTGATGTTGCTTCCCATCTCGTTGGCGATGATGAGGGCTAATGTTGTTTTACCGAGTCCCGGAGGGCCGTAAAAGAGGACATGATCGAGTGCTTCGCGCCGTTTGGAACTCGCCTCGATAAAAACGCCCAGATTTTTTTTGATTTGCTCTTGCCCGATGTAATCGTCCCATGCGCTAGGGCGTAGGGAAGTTTCCGTAATCTCTTCGGCGTTAAATTTTTCGATTTCGACTATGCGTTCCACGTTAGAGGTTCCTAATACACATGATTTTCATCGGGGAATGAACGGGTTTGCACTTCATTGACGTACTGTTCTAGTGCTTCTTTAACCAATCCTGACCCGTTCATGTATTGTTTAACGAATTTAGGAACAAACGGCTCATACAGACCCAACATATCGGAGAACACAAGCACTTGCCCGTCCACGCCGTTACCGGCACCGATTCCGATTACGGGGATGGAGACACTCTGCGCAACACGCGTGGCTACTTCTGCAATAACCCCTTCAATCACGAGGATAAAAGCGCCGGCTTGTTGGATGGCTTGCGCATCCGCGATGAGAGAGAGTGCCTCGTGTTCATTTCTCCCTTTGACTTTATACCCCCCCTCGGCGCGAACCGCTTGCGGTAAGAGCCCGATATGACCGCACACGGCGATTCCGTTGGAGGTAAGATGGTGGACGAGCGGAGCTTTATCGGCTCCCCCTTCAATTTTTACCGCATCGGCAGAAGTTTCACGATAGACACGAATGGCATTGGAGAGTGCAGTTGCGTTATCGGTATAGGTACCGAAAGGCATATCGGTAATGATAAAAGTCTCAGGTGCCCCTTTGCAGACGGCTTGGGTATGATAAATCATTTGATCCATCGTCGTACTCAGCGTATCAGCGTTGCCTCCAAAGCTCATATTGAGACTGTCTCCGACGAGAAGGATATCGGCGCTCGGTGAAAAAATACGGGCGAATAGGGCATCATAAGCGGTGAGCATCACTAAAGGAAGTGAGCCTTTTCGTTTTTGAATGGAGCCGATAGTGAGTTTTTTCATACTGTAAATATCCTATATACGTTGTAAACATCTGCCTCTGAAAGAGGCAAGCTTTAGTGCCATAGCGGCGAGCGTTAGCCAACGGGGTTTTACTCCGTTAGCGTTTATAATAAAGATGATGGTAGTTTACCCAAAATTTGTTTCGGGTATCTATTTTATGGCAATTAAGAGGGGAGATTAATCAAAAGATGGTTATAATTTACCATCACAGGAGAACATCATTATGGGCATACGAAGCGTTCTTGAAGCTAATTTCGACTTTGAAATCATTGACGAATTTTTAGACCATTACGCGATGATGACGGAAATCATGGAAGGTTTAGTCATCAATCTGGGTAATGAAGAGCATTATCATCGAAGCATTGAAGAGCTGTTTCGAATTTTTCATAATATTAAATCAGCGTCAGGATATTTGCAAATTGAGCCTATGACGCGTTTGGCCACTTTTGTGGAAGAAGCACTGGAGCAATTGCGCACACGTGATAAAGTAGTCAATGAAGAGACAGTTACCTGGTTAATAAGTGTCGCTGACATGTTTATGCAGTGGCAAGAAGATTTTAAAATGGATAACGAACTCTCGAAAGTCCATTTTTCCCTATTAATTTTACCCGATATGGAGAAAGAGTGAAGCAACTCGTAGCATACATTACCGCAGGTTATCCCGATAAAAATTTTACCGTTGATTTAGCATTGGCACTCGGCGAAAACGGCGTCGACACGTTAGAACTCGGCGTTCCGTTTTCCGATCCCGTCGCGGACGGTCCTGTTATCGAAGCGGCGAACCAGCATGCGCTTGAGGCGGGCTTTCGGTTTGCCGATATTTTTGATATCTCCGCGCGTATCACCCCTAAAATCGATACTTTATGGATGGGTTATTTTAATCCGTTTTATCAATACGGCATGGAAGCGTTACTGGATCAGGCAAAGAGTGTCGGAGTGAACGGTCTTATTATCCCTGACGTTCCGTACGAAGAGGCAAAAAACTATCATAACCTTTTTGAGAGCAGAGGATTGGCCAACATCACCTTCGTCGCTCCGACCGATGGAGAAGAGCGCATCGCTACGATCACCGCCGAAGCGCGCAAGTTTATTTACCTCGTCGCCTATGCGGGGATCACGGGAAGCGGCAAAGCGGAAGATTTGGCTCCGACCTTAGAGCTGATCAAACGCCACACGCAGACGCCGGTCTATGTCGGTTTCGGGGTTAACGAGAAAACTGCCCGTGAAAAAGTACAAGGGGCTGACGGTGTTATCGTCGGTTCCGCAATCGTCAATCTCCTTTTGGACAAGACGCTAAACAACACCCAAAAGATAGCTAAATGTTGTGAGATAACCCGCAACATCAAATCTCTTATTAACGAATAGAGATATATAATACGATTCTAACTTCGGTTATCTACTGTGGGGGCGACATGGCTTCGACTGGATCAAGAAGGTTTAGGTTGCATCGCCGGACTGAGCAGCTCCGTTATACGGCTCACACTTGCTTAAACGCAAACAACACTAATTACCGTCCTGCTTACGCTGTAGCGTAAGTTTAATTAAACTTTAGGACTGCGCTACCTTCCTATGCTATAACTGGAAGGGCTTGGCGTATAACCCCTGTGATAGCTATATTCTTGGAATGTCTCGGACTTGAATGAATTTAGAGAATTGGACGCAGTAGCTTTGCTCGGTTGTGTGAGAGCGTCTGAAACATAAACAACGATACTAAGCATGTAGACGCCTTTACTTCCTTGGTTTAGGACTCCGGTTCAATCCCGGACGCCTCCACCATCACTTCACTTTTATACCCTTTCATATAGCTTCTATCCCTCCAATAAAACCCCATAGAATAGGGATTTGTTTCGTATTATTCCTTTTAGTTCCTTTTGTGTAATTTCAGTCTATCCAATAAATTAATGTGGTTTTAAATGTAGTTAGCTCACAATGTTGTTTATAGAGCATAAAATAACTACATAAAAGAGAAAGCTACAATGGCCAATCGAAAAGTAAGCCCACTCACCGATACAGAAATCAGAAACACGAAGCCAAAAGAGAAGAAGTATAGTATTTCGGACGGTAACGGTTTACAGCTTACGATTACACCGGATGGAAGAAAGTTTTGGGAGATACGCTATACCATTGACGGTAAAGCGAAACAAACGACCGCCGGAATATACCCGGTCGTTTCTCTCAAGGATGCAAGAGCGAAACGTGATGAACTCAAATCAAAAGTTTCCAAAGGCACCGATCCGATCCGGGAGAAAAAAGAGCTAAAGCTGATTAAACAAGCAGAGGAACAAGATAGCCAAAATACATTTGAGAAATGTGCGGCTGATTACTTTGAATTGATTCGAGGAATAATCAGTGAAGGTCACTTTAACAAACAGTGGGGACGTTTAAAGTTAAATATTCTCCCTTTTATTGGTGATATGCGAATGAGCGAAATCAAGCGTGATGATATTTTAGTTTATCTTACCCGCATTCAAGATCGAGGATCGATTGAGGAAGCGCATAGGGTTTATAATATCGTTTCTCAGGTCTATCAGTATGCAGTTGCAAATCACCGATGTGAAAGAAACATCGCCGTCGATATAAGTCCAAAATGGACTTTAAAACCGGCCGTAAAACAACCCTATCCTACGATTACTGATCCAAAAGAGATTGGCAACTTACTTCAAGCTATCGATATTTATAATGGCACGTACACGGTTCGTTGTGCTTTGCAGATAATGCCTTATCTTGCTTTACGACCAGGTAATATTGCAAAAATGGAATGGAGCGAAGTAGATTTAGACAAAGCTATCTTAACGATCCCCGCCAAAAAGATGAAAATGAAACGTGAACATTTAGTTCCATTGGTTCCTGAAGTGGTTGATATACTCAGCGAAATAAAAAAGCTCACTGGTAAAGGGCGATTTTGCTTTAGTACATCACAATCCGGAAATACCCCTCTTAGCGATAATACCTTGCGATCTGCATTGATACGGTTAGGATATTCGACGGATGAGATTGTTCCTCATGGCTTTCGAGCGATGTTTACTACTTTAGCAGAAGAAAATATAGAAGTACATGGTTTTAATAGTGATGTAATCGAGAAATGTACCGCGCATGAGCCAAAAAACAAAGTCCGGGCGGCGTACAATCGAGCTGAATATTGGAATCAAAGAGTTTCCCTGATGCAATGGTGGGCAGATTTTTTAGATCAGCAGAAAAATACTGTTAATTGACCTCCGAAGCATAAGGAGGTATATTTTTATAATGTGTCACGCTTCACAAGATCTTGCAGATATGCGCTGCGGTTTCCACTAAATAGTTCCTTGGCTCTTTCGTCGGCAGCTTTCAGAATGTCTGAACGCATCATGACATTAACTCTTATATTTTTCTCTACTTTGATATCAATAAGCTGCGGGATTGCTCCGTCCGGGATGTCTTCAGACTTTATCAAATCCTCATAAGTAGATGCCTTTGGCAAAATGTCGATATCTTCGCAATAAAGCTCACATGCCTCGATGATCATATGAACGGTTTCTGCAAAAGTCTCCCCGAATGAGGAAGTGTAATTGAGGTCAGGAACGATTGCAACAAAGTTATCGTCTTCTTTATGTATAAGTGCGATATAGTCCATTAATATTCCTTTTTACACATTATACACAACAAGTAAAATAAATCAGCTGCTTTTATTTAAACCAGCCTTTGAAATTAAAAACTTCCTCACTATGTTTACAAATTGCATAACACTCTGCTTTTGAAAAAAGATTTTCTATATAGGAACTAAGCAACTTTTTCTTCATTGGATTTTTTAGTGATATCCAGTGAGCATCATAGCCTTTAATCAGTGTAAAAAGAACATCTTTGGCATTCTCCAAATTCAAGTCATCAGTTTCTATTGAGACTAAAATATCTTTTAGAATGTCTATCGCACCTTTACTGTATATGAAATCAAAATTAAGATTTCGTAATTTTTCTTTTGCAGAATATATAGCATTGTCAATCAATATAGACTTGGTTAGATCAAGATCATGGGTATATCCTGCATTGTTTTCTAATTTAGAAATTTTCCCTGTTTCTAAAAATTCTTCAAGGTCTTTTTCTGAAAAATATTTTTCAAGTAAAGCAACAATAGGCCTATTCTCACGTTTGTGTGCATAATAAGTATTTCTCGAAACATCGAGAAGACGACAATATTCTTCTTGCATTAAATTACAAAGCTCTTTTCAATTGGTATTTTGTACCAATTATATCAAAAAAGTACATTTATTGTATTTATATCTTGACTTTGTAAATAAAATCAATTACAATACTTTTAGTACTATTATTGGTATTAAATTTATTTAGTACTGATATTGTAACAATTGTAACTATATTCAGGGGGATGAAAATATGGAAAATTGGTCAACAACTAATGACTTGCTTCAAGGCTACAAAGGTTATCCACCTATTTCTTTGCAAACACAAAATAATTTGCGACGAAGTGGAAAAATCAAATATATGAAATTGGGGCGGAGCGTTTACTACAAACAAGAATGGATTGAGGAGTATATCAACTTAAATACTCGTCCGTTAAAAACTGAAAAGGATGCACATGCAAGTTGATACAGACTCATATGTTAGGGTTCGTGACTGTGCCAAGCTACTCTCGTGTAGCGAGAGCTGCGTATGGCAGCTTCTAAAAAGAGGCGATTTAATATCGTATAAGTTATCGCCGAAAGTTACTGTGTTGAAGAAAAGTGAAGTAGTTGAATATGTTCAAAGTCGAGTAAAAACGGCATGATGTTCAGCTGCTATACGGAAGTGTGATATGTCGCAAAACCATTTAAGAAATCACTTAAAAAGCGAGTTTGCACAGATACCTAATGCACTTATAGAAGATCGAGAATTATCGGCTACAGCAAGAGCGTTGTTTTGCTACCTTGCTGTCAAGCCTGATGATTGGACATTTAAGATGAAAGATATTGCAGATGCACTGTTAATTTCTATCCCGACACTTCGCAAAGTTATTGCGGAATTGAGCGCGACAGGTTGGATTGATGACGGTGGGCAAAATCGAGGAGAAAAAGGAGAGTTTGGTGCAAAAATCTTTTCTATCTATCCTACTAAATATCAGAAAATAGGGAGTTTTGAAGAGTGCAAGGTGAAAAAATCACCGCAACGGCAAAAACCCGCATCGGTAAAAAACCGTAGCGGTAAAAACAGCGCACTTAATAATACTCAGTCTAAAAAATACTCAAAGAGAACAAATATTTCATCATCTTCAATTTCGGAAGAAGATGAAAACGAGTTGGTTGGTTGTGAGATCGTTACAACTGATCCCTATTCGGATCTTCCCGAAAACGTCGAGGAGTTGTCTCGTCAAATCGTTATCGACGGAATCAATGTGATCGCTACGGAACGAGGGGGTGATTTTGAGAGCTATCGAGATTCACTGATCCGCGAAGTTCTTTCCGGCAAAGGGCGAACGATTACAAATATTCGCGCTCGACTTACACGGATGAATTTGGCACATGAGAAACCTTGGATCATTGCCAATCGGTTTAAACGAGAACAAGGTGAGAAATTATCGGCCGCTTTACGTGAAAGCGGACATGACAATATTTTTGATTATTTGGAGGAAATGGAACATGAAAAAAACGCTTGAAACGTATAGTGAAGTTGCGACTTGGTTGAATCAATCAATCGAGTTGCTTAATGGGCTAGAACAGACCGATGATGCAAAAGCCTTAGAGCAGTTAAAACAAAAATACCAAGGCTTAGTTAGCGACTGGCTGAGAGAACAAAATCTCGCAAAGATCAAATTCATACATAGCCGAAGTATTGGAATTGAATATTTTAACTTAGGAGATAAAAAATGAAAACGACAACCGCCGGATCTCAACAAAGAAAACAATCACGTAGTGAGCGTCAAGCATTTATTGCCCGAATAAAAAAAGAAATGTCCGAACTGTATGGCTCTTTTTTGCAGCGTGAAAAAGAAGAAAAGGAGTGCAAAGATGCGGTTAATTAAAATTTCCATGACTGCCGTACTGCTTTTATCAACGCCAAACGTTTACGCAGCAGGGGACGCGTCTCAAGCACTTCAGTCTATCCAATGGGCTACCGCTGAACTAGGGAATGCAATGAATCTGTCAAAACAGTTGGAACAAATCACTTTGCTCACCCAAACGTTGCAACAAAACATTCAAGCGGTACAAATGGCGCAGCAGAATCTTCAAGCTTTAAACGCGATGGATTTTAGTAACTTCAATTCTTATGTTGATCAGCTCTCCAATGTTATGGTTGCCACAAACGGGATCAGCTATCAGATGGGAAACCTCGATACGAAGTTTGGGCAGCTCTTCCCGGGTTACGATGAACACACCCGGATTGGTATGATGGGAGACATCAAACAGCAGGCTTCTTCGTATGCTCAATACTACCGATCATTAACGGACACGAATCGCGGAACGGCTCTTGGTACGCTTCGCAACTTGGCCGCAGTCAATAACGATCTTAGAACGGATCAACTCTCCATGAATATGCTCAAACTTCAAAGCCGTAACGCCATCGGGAATAAATCGGCGATACAGGCGGCGAACGAGATCGCCATGCACCAAACGGATACGATTAAAAAGCTTCATTCGACGATGCTTGCGCAAACGAACCTTATGGCTCAAACGGTCGCGATTGAGAATGAAGAAAAAGCACAAAAACAAGCTGAAAGAGAAGCTTGGCTCTCAGGTGGCAAAAAGCCTATCAGAGGCAATGAACCTCATATTAGAACTTGGTAAAAAGGATAAAAAATGAAAGAAAAAACAAAAGTACGGCTTATCGCCGGTTCAATCAGTGTGTTCAGTTTTATCGGCGGAGCATTTTTACTATCTTCAATGCTAAACGGCTGCGAGGCTAAACCAAAAACAATGGAATATTATAAAGACCATTTGGACGAGGCTAAAACTGTCATTGCAGAATGTAAAGCGACCGGAACTCTAACGGGTGACAAAAAAGAAAATTGCGTAAATGCTAGTGGAGCGATTCTGCGATTCGGCGGTATAAAGCCGATCAGAGGTAACGAGCCTCACATCAGAACTTGGTAACACCATGAGATTACTTATTGTCGTATTTTTGATATTTTTGCCGTCTATGCTCTTAGGAGCTATCGACACTGACAATGGAACTGCACATATACTAGCAAATTTCGTCGGTGCGGCAAATCAATGGACAAAAGCAATCAAGCCCGCAGGAATGTATATATTTTATTCTTTCACTGTCATCGACATGGCTTTAACGTTCGGATTTATGGCATTAAAGGGGTTTGAATTTTCGGAGTTTATGGTTGAACTCATGAGAAAAATCATGTGGATCGGTTTTTTCCTCTTTCTTTTTCAATCTGTGGATCTTTTAAAACAGATCCCCGCATCGTTTATACAAATAGCGCTTAATGCTTCAGGCTATGATGTAGAGCCGGATACGATTATCGAATCGGCATTAACTCTTGTGTCTGCTCTATGGCACTCAATGTCAATGACGGATGTTACCGGGAGTATCTTGGCAGCAATTGCCGGAGTTATTTGTTTGGCCGGCTTTTCGATCATGGCAGCTAACCTATTTATGGTGCTTGTCAAAATTCAAGCATTGATTGTCGGGGCTTATCTGATATTTGGTTTTGGTGGTTTGTCGTACACCCGGAGCATGGCGATCAATCCGCTCAAAGCAATTTTTGCGGCCGGAATGGAAATGATGTTTATTAAACTATTCCTTGGTTTGACTCTTGATACTGTTTTGAGCTTAGAGCAGAACATCGGAAACGATATCGACTCTTATATGGCCATTATTGTAATGTCCATAATTTTGGTGTCAATCATTTATATGATCCCGGGCATTGTTTCATCGTTAATGTCGGGATCTCTTGGCAATACTTCTACAGCCGGGCTTGGCGTTGCCGCAGCAGCTGTCGGGGGAGCTATGGCCGGAGGAGCTTTGGCAGCAAAAGCCGGAACAGGTGCCGCTGCTGCTGTCAAAGCGGCACAGGATCTATCAAAGGCCGGAGGCGGTTCGATGACAGAAAATATCTTCAGAACAGTTGGTAAAGATGTAATCGACACTATCTCCGGTAAAAACGCGAGGGATACAACATCTACCGGGCAACGTGCGGCAGACAATATGAAGCAGCAAACAAATAGTATGAATAGTGCAAAAGAGGCCGCCGCCGCAAAAGAATCAGCCTCTTATGTAAACAGCGTTGATGCGTCGGCGTTTGTCGATGGCGGGAAATCATAGGTTGATTGTTGGTGTTTGCAAATAATGCGGAATATACCGCATTTTGCCGCACTATAAAGCATTTTAGAGCATTTTACGACATTTTGCCCTTTTGGAAACAAAAAGAGATGTGAGTGCGCTAAAAAGTTGCATAATCCGTTAAAAAGCGATAGTTAGAGAGGGCAGGATGTGTAAAGGTTTAACTTTTAGCGTAGCAAAAAGATTTAAACTTTCCATCCTGAAACTTATTCGCCGAAAGGCTCAACGTAAGAAAAAGGATATTCAATGCCTCGAAAAAAAAGAAAATTTCCAAAAGATCTACGCCAAAAAATGATCGGCGTTAAAGTCAATCCTGCCGAGTATGAATTAATTCATGCCAAAGCTGAACAGTTTGGGTTACTTGCCCCGGAGTTTTTGAGATCGGTCGCTATGAATTACCCGATCCGTTCAACCGTCGATCAACAAGCGACAGCCAGACTCTTAAGAGCAAATGCCGATTTGGGACGTTTGGGCGGTCTTTTAAAAATGTGGTTGACCCGAAACGGAGGAGACAAAGACGATTTCAGCGCCAAGAGATCCTACAAAGATATCGATGCTCTGGTGGATGAGATCGAAGAGACACAGAAGGTCATGAGAGGACAAGCATTACTCATTATGTGGGGTGGCGAGTGATCGTCAAGACCGTATCCAAAAAGACCACGGCAACCTCCAATTTTGGAAGTCTTGCCGCGTATATGCTCGATGAGAAAAATGCCGGGCGAAAAGTTGAAGAGTACTGTTTCACAAATTGCTCGTTTGAGGAAGATAGCCACAACCTTTTAGAGATTGCAAACACTCAAGCTCTTGACACCCGCTCTAAGTCAGACAAGACATATCACATGATCGTATCCTTTCAAGAGGACGAAAACCCAAGTGCAGAGATCATGCAACAGATCGAAGAAGAACTGGTTAAATCGATAGGTATGGATCATCACCAACGGCTCAGTGTGGTACACGGCAATACGAACAATCTTCATATCCATATCGCGATCAATAAGATCGATCCCGAAACACACCGTAATGTAGATCCGTCTTTCGATAAAACCAAGCTACAAGAGAGAGCGGCACAGCTAGAGCAGCAATATGGGTTAAAAATAGACAACCATACACGGAACAAGGAGAAAGTGCAGCAACGAGATCCCGGAGAGATTCACGGCGGTATAGAGAGTTTTAAATCATGGGTTAAAACCGAAGCATTGCAGCCGATCAACGAAGCGTTGTCAAAAGCCGAAAAATGGGAGGAACTGCACAAGGTCTTAGGGGAATATGATTTAGAGATCCGGGAACGTGGTAACGGTATGGTAATCGCTACTAGATCCGGCAAGTTGTTTGTGAAAGCCTCCGATGTTTCGCGAGATCTTTCAAAAGGAAAATTAGAAGCAAAATTCGGAGCATTTGAAAAGCCCTCACAGATCGAACCGGCACAGAAACGATTTGGCCAAACAAGTAAGCTCAAAGGGGAGTATTGGGATGAATACCGCCAAACCAATGAGCAGAATAAAAGACAAAAAGCCGTACTTCTTGCCAAGCTCAAGCAAGAGGCAGCCACTAAAAAATTGATCATCATCACTGAGCATCAAGAGCAGCGTGGCAAGATCCAAAGCAATGATCTCATTACCGGTGTAGAAAAGAAAGAAATGTACCGGGATGCTATGCGCGAAAAACGCCAAAAGCTTTTGGAGCTATATCTTGATACTGAGAAACAGCGTAACGAGATCTATGCACAAACTAGACACACTTCTTACAAAGATTCTTTGATTCTAAAAGCCATCGAGGGTGATACCAAAGCATTAGAGCTGCTGCGATCAAGCAAGCCTGAAAAGTTAGAGATACCGAAAGATGCAAATGTCGTTTACGGAGAGAATGCAAAACCGATCATCAAAACCCAAGACAAACCTATGATCAATAAAAACGGCGATATCGTCTATAAACTTGGCAACAAAACAAAGATCAAGGACGTAGGTAGCTCTTTAAAAGTCACAGAGCTACGAAATGAATCGGAATATCTCAAAGTCTTAATGCTTGCCAGAGAAAAGTTTGGGAAAGCTCTGAACATCCACGGCACCGATGAGTTCAAAAAGCAGATCACCGCAGCAGCGATTAAATATAACATTGATGTTGAGTTTAAAGACCGCAGTATGGAAGATGCGAGATTGGCAGTGACCAAAGTGATTGATCACGCTAAAGAGCAAGAAATCGAGAAGTCAAAAAGTAATGGGATGGGATTGTAAACCCGTAGTAGATGACAAGAATCGGTCCGAGTAAAAATATTAGGCAAACAAAGAAAAATTTGGTATGCTTTTGAAGTTTTATAGAACTTTGCTTGCGTTCCCGCCATTTTTGGTATGCTAAAAAGTTTCGTCGGTGTCGTCGTATTGACCAAAACAGGCAATACAGGTAAGGGGAACAAATCTGGATTAATTATGCCTGCACAAATTGTCAAGGACAACATCATGTTTATTATTCATCACTCACAACTTGCAGATTCATTGTCTAAGCAACTAAATGCTTTAATCGAAAAACATCTCATAGAAACGTATATTCAAGAGTCGTTTACTGGTCTTGAAATCTCTTATGATGACATCAAAGTTTCAAATGGTCAATTACACCGATTGATTTCTTCTTCAATACAAATCAAAAGAACAGTCTTGCTTGATATGGTTGCAAAAGCTATGGGATACGGAAACCATCATTCTATGAAAAGTATCATGCAACGGCAAGAAAAAATAATTGATTTAAGAGGTAGGGGATTCGAATGGAATAATAATCTTAGCTTTGATGACTTTTATCAAAATCATTTTTGCCTTTTACGCCATTACACATCTTCAGCGCTCTTACGATCAATAAAAAAAGAAGGTTTGTTGCCTGTTTCATTATCTGGTGTAAAGTCGTCAAACTTAGATGCAATGAGTCCTAAAAATCAAAAAGACTATGTTCATTTTGTGGCGAATGAGGATAGGGTTTATTCAGAAAATGCCGTAAGGGTGCATGGCGGAGAAGAAATCGTTTTGACGGTTAAAGTTCCGCTCATATACCTTGAAGCAGATGACTATGGAGAAATATATTCCAAGAAAAACATCGATCCCAAAAATCAGTTAGTTTTATATGAAAAATTGACTAACGATCTTTTTCGAACTTGTAGGGTTCAGCATCCAATAGCTCCACATTATATTGTGGATATTAAAAGTATTTGAATAATATGATTTTATCATTGACCCCTGTATAGAGCAGGGATCAATGTTCTTTCAGAGATTCTACTAATTTACGATTTATTTAACCCAATTTTTAAAATTATTATATCCATCATCTGCATTCCACTTGTAAACGGAGAAAAAATTTGACAAAGGTATATTTTCTTTTAATGGCAACGTATGTTTTGTAGTAACTTTTGAACTACTGTCTATTTCTGTATAGTAATACCATTTCCCATCATCCTTTTTTTCAATTAAATCATATGAATTATTATCCGTAGCATATACCCCAATATAATCTAATGGATTTTTACCTAAATCTTTTGTCGCACTGTTTTTACACTTAATTCCATTAATATGAACCCCAAAAATATGTTTACCTTTTTTCAAGCTTTTTAATAGTTCATATCTAACCCATCGTCGGCTATAGGTTTCTGAACCAATTAATACACAAGTGTTAGATGTGTATGACAAGCCATTATTGATTAGTTTTTTTAAAGCCAAATTACTTTCTTTTTTAGCCTTCTCCCACATAGAAGAATCAAAATATCCGGCTTCTCCTGCATTTAATTTAAATTGCCCATGATTTCGAACTACATTGGCTCTAAAATCTATAACATCTTGGTAATGAAAACTAAAGAAAACCCTACTTGCCATTAGTAACTCCATTCAAGCAAAATTGAATACACTCGAAAAATGATTTAATATGATCTGTATTGGCTATAAAAATATAAGCAATTAATAAAATCAAAATGCCAAAATAAAAAGGAAATATGCTAATTGAAAACATTATTCTTACAACTGACTGTACATTATTTTTAAATTTCGTAGTACTCATATTAAATAAATCATCATCATGATCCACTCTATACTTGATAATCCATTTATGTAATTCTCTATACAATCTTTCTTGTTGTAAATAATATGCGTCAAGAAACCAAAATGCAAATAAAGGGATAAATGCTATAAATGTATGATTGCTATTGCCTTTTATTAAAAGCGTTGCAGCCACTAAGGTTACAGCCCAAGTTTTAACGTTAAAAGAATTACTAGCCATTCTTTTAATAATATCTTGAACTAGTTTTATCTCTTCAATTAAGATTTTTTCTTTGTCTATACTAGCCATCTGTTAGTTCCTTTCGATAGGCTTCAAACCATTATTCAGCCATCCACTGAAGATGATATATTTTGTCAAACTTTCTCTTACCCATAAAGCTTGTTCATTTTTACCAGATATTCCATCTTTATCAATATAGTAATACAGGCCTAGATACTCTTCACCTTTAAAATTCTCTTGGAATCCATTCCCATATTTTTTAATAGGTAAAATTGCCACCATCTTATCTTTAATCCCATCAAAATACCCTAGTTCCCAAGGCATCCATCTAGATGTACTAGAATTTTCAGAAGTAGCATAAATCAGACTTTTTGATTGTTTCATTCTTTTTTGTAGTATTTGAGCTGTTTCTTTTGTTACGTTGTCTCGACTGAGTAATCTGTCATTAATCCAATCAACATATACCTTATATCCAAAGCTTTCAAGCTCACGCTTTAAAGCCGGTATTATCGCTCTGTCATTATAACTGTGGGATAAAAAAATATCGAAACTATCAGAGTCACTTACATAGACAGAATGTGCTGATTTAAACAGTCTATTTGCATTTAGAGAGTCATAAGACTCTGAGAATGTGCTATAGCTATTCCTGTTTAGGTCATCATAGTTAAACAACGCCATAAATTTAATTCTCCTTATTGATTTTTATAATCTTCAAATATCTTAAATGCACAATTTCCATCATTTATCATATCAACACATTCTATTTCTTTGTTTAGTTCTTTTGCATATAAAATTTCCATTTCAACCCATTCTGAAAAGAAATTATTTTGTGGATCATTTGTATTTTTCGTTCTAATGAATAATACTTTCTTTGATTGCTGAATTCTCTTTTGTAAAACTATTTTTGTGTACTCACCTGCATATTGTCTCTTCAAAAAATCAGTATCATTAAACCAATCACAATAAACATGAAGATGTGCTTGATTCAAAGATTTGATTATTTCTTTCACTAACCCATTATCTAAAAAGCTATGTGATATAAAATAATCAAATGTTTTTTTATTTTGAATTGAGTCATTTTCTATTCGTTGCAATAAATCTAAAGGCTTCATATCAAAACTTGTTCTTTCTGACATATACGATTTCTTTTTACCTTTGAAACCTTTTCGCAGTTTAACGTATCGTCCAATGCTCTGTAAATGTTTAAAGGCCATTATCCTAATTTGGCTATTTCGCTCACTATCATTCAATTTATAAAAAAATTCCAATGATTTTTCACATTCATATTTTTGCAATTCTTTTGCTATTTCCATTTTTTCTTCAGTAGATATACCTTTTCTATGGTATGCATTAATAAAAATATCAATATATAAAGGTTCTACCTCTTGAATAAGTTCTTTAGCGTCATCAAATTTTTTACTTAACTTTGAGATACGAGATTTTGTTTTTTCTTGAAGTATTTTTATTTTTTTTATACGTTGTTCTTCATTGAAATTATCTCTATGTAACTTTCTTTGTCCCTCAGACAACATATGTTTTACTTTTGGGAGTCCATATAAATAGAATTGAGGTTGTATAGGTTTGTATCTTTTCTTTTTTCCAACTTTTACTAAAAAGTCATCTTTTTCCTTATAAAGTTTATATCTTTGTTCAATTATCCCCCATTCATAAGGGTATAGTTCTTTAAATAGAGTAAGTATATCTTCTTTACTGTAGTCATAGGGTAATACTGATTTAATAATATTTAGTGGAGATTTTAGAGATTCATTAAAGCTCATAATTTCTCCAACGTATTTTCTTTTTGTCATTCCAGGCATATGTAATTTTAGCTATCTTTCATTTTTAAAAAGTATACAACACTATAATTTGTTTTGTTTTATTAAGATACAATTTTTGACTATAGTATTTTTTTTACATCAAATTACTTATTTTCAATCAAAGATTGTCTATATTTCAGTTAGAAACAAACTTGCATACATTCAGTTGGGTTAAGTTGAACTATTACAAATTATTGACACTATTACGATATAGTGTTATGAAGTGCACGATAAAAGTGTGGTAATATTCCGCACCACAAAATATGACCGTTTTGAAACGGCAATTATTAGGCTAAATGCCTTACAAATAGAAAGAACACAAAGATGGGAAACATACTTATCAACGTTAAAAACGAAACCGGCGGTTTTGAGTTTATCGGTTCGCGCGGAGCAGGTGAGATTATCCGTGAAAAGATGAAGCCTGTATTGGATCAAAAGGGTGAAGTAACCCTCGATTTCGCGGGAGTAGATCAAGTCACTCAATCATTTATCGATGAGTTCTTTGGAATTTTTATTCGTGCTTTCGGGATTGAATACATCCGGGGCAAAGTAAAACTTGTCAATGAAACTCAAGGTATCAAAGATACTATTAACTTTGTTATCAAATACTCTAAAGAACGTCAATCCGCTTAAAAAAAGTCCTCATCTTCCTCGAGGACATCTCCAACTAAAAATCTACGTTGAAAATCTGCAAAATCATGCGCAATGAATGATTGATAAAATTCAAATGCAACGACAACGCCTTTCCACGGGGTAGATAGTTTTTTAGATGTTATATTTTCGTCTTTATCACAGCGTACAAGTGTGTCATTGGAGATAATAACGAAACTCCCACCGGTCATTCTCAATATTTCAAACATTGCTGACAATCCAAACCCGGCATTTTTGGGAGCACCATACATGCGCGCGCGTGTAGATGTAATCCCTTTTATCAATGCTTTTTGTATGGCTTCAAATTCATTGTCAACATCCGTGAAATTAAGACGCATATTTTCTAAAAATCCTACTCCACGATCCGCAACAACAAATTGTATTTTTTTCTTGGATGTAAAGTATTGTGCCATTGTGTAACCGCCGACGGAAGAGTGTGAATGATCGGAGACATTATTCATTAGCTCCGAAAAAAGATATTGCAAATAATTTTTTAACTCTTTTCGATCACCTTGGGATAGAGTAGAAAAGTTTTGAAGCATAACATCCGTTAAGTGACTGCATATCGCCTCATGCCCTCGATTGTGCGTTTCGATGTTTTCAACGGGGCTATACGTCTTATTTGGCTTGTGATCGTTCAAAATTACCGTTCGGATGTATTCACTACCGGTCGTAATATCTAAGTGAGCATCATTTTGATACGCTCTAATCATAGCCGCATAAATAGGTTCGGCATAGGAAGGGCTTCCAAAGTTTGCGTTCTTGCCATCGAATTGATGCATATAATTTTCGATATTGTCGATGGTAATGCCCATATAGTAATTCCTTTTGTGATTACGAATTTTATCTTTTTTTTCCACATATTGAGTTATTGCTATAGTACGGCTTCATGTCGAAATTTAAGCTCAGTAAGGTTGTCTCCTGAAAGGTCACTTTGTAAGTTATAATCTCAATATGTATAGAAAATTAACTGCATTTCTTAGTAGGATAATCAGATTTAAAGGTACGAAGGGTGTAATAGTGCAAAGTGAAGTAGAAAAACTCAATACAAAGCTAGTGAAATTATTTAAACAAGAAGATGAATTTGTGGTATCGCTAAATGGCGAATGGGGAGTTGGCAAAACACATTTTTGGAATAATTTTGTTAAAGAGTATCTAACAGAACAAACTGTTGCGTATGTATCTTTATTTGGAAAAGAATCCATAAAAGAGATATTAACAAGTATTATGGTTCAAGTCTCTACGCACGCTAAAAGAGCAGAAGAAGCAAATGAAGTTTTCCGCTCAAGTAAGCTGTTAGGAATTGATTTAGCCGCTGTATTCTCCATTGGTAAACCACGTGACTTTAGCGATGTAATTGTTTGCTTTGATGACTTTGAACGCACTTCAAAAAAATTAGATGATAAAGATATACTAGGTTTAATCTCTGAACTTAAAGAGCAAAAAAAATGTAAAGTTGTCATGATTTACAATCAGGAAAAAATTGAGTCAACAGTTTTTTCAACTTATAAAGATAAAATAATTGATTATGAACTTCATTATAAGCCAACTCCTGCCGAATCATATAACAACATCAAACATAAACTCAAGGTGTTTGAGCAATATCCATTAGAATATTTTGAACGTAAAGGTATTACTAATATTAGAGTGATGAAGAGAACTGTAAATGCTCTTAATGATTTTGCATTTATAGAATCGTATGTTAAGCATTTTCCAGATTTTGAGCAAGATGTTGTAAATAGCATCTTGAAATTTTCTGTGGCCAATGCCAAGTATCAAACATTTGATTTTGAGAAACTTGTTGAATATGTTACTTCTAAGCGATTTAATGAAAAAGGCAGTGATTTTTCAGTTAATGACGATTATGAAGATATGTTATACTTTTTTGATGTTGAAGGTTCAGGATGGTTACATGCAGATGAGCTTACGCATAATATTGATGTTTATATCAAAAGTTCAGTAACTGATGATATACACTTAATCCAAATAACTGAAGAGTGGAAACAACAAAAAAATCGGGCTGATATTAGGAAAAATGTACAAAGTTTATACTCAAAGTTTAACTACGATTTGAAGTATGATATAAAAGTTTACACTGAAGAGATGTATTCACTTTTAGATAAATATAAAGACTCTATAGTAGCGATATTAAGTATACAGGGCTTTATTGAATATATAGATGAGTTATGCACAGTTGATAGTATATGTAAAGAGAAATACCATGCTTTTGGACTTGAGCATATACAAAAGTACTTAACTGAGTATTTAAAAACTGAATCACTTACTACTTTAGACTATTTTGGTGGACTAAGTAAGATTTATGCCTTTGATGTGAGTTTAGAAAATTATATAAAATCAATCAAAGAATCTTTAGACAAAGATGAAACAACTAGTAAAGAAAAAATTATAACATTGATGCAAAATCCAATTAAAAACCATGGTTGGGGCGATGAGCCTAAGTTATTATCACTTGTCGATGAAAGTACCTATAAACAGTTTATGGAAGAAGATAGTGAATTTATGAAAGAAGTGCTTGGCTTTATACAATGGACGAAAAGATTTAGTGGCAGTTCAGGATTTGAGCTCGTCGTAAATAAACTTATTACTGTTCTCAAAGAAATAGTTATGAATGGAAATGAGTCTACTCAATTTAAAATAAAAAGAATTTTCCATGAGCTTAATATTGATGTTGAAGCTAAAAATTTAGAGACAATAAAATAGAAATCATGAAGAGAGACTCGGCTTTCAGCTACTGGTAGTATCAGACAATGTGTGTCCGTTAGAAAGTCTAAGTGCTGAAATCATAGAATAAAAGAAGTTAAATAGCAATTAATGATTTTTTTGTACTCTGTTAATAGAGTTGTTTTTATGACTTATTTAGAAATTTTCGTGTATTCTGCTTTTCAGAATTGACCACTGCGTAGCGGGGGTCAATTATCTTTCGGTAATACAACTTTCATTTTTATCTTTACGAAATTCTTGGATTTTTTCGACATAGCATCCGAGTTTTGATTTATATGAGAATAGGCTTAATGTAGCTTTTAATGTAGTTTATTTCTTATATAGCCTTAAAAGTATCATATTTTGGCTTTTATTTGATAGAGGACGCCTCTACCAACCTCATTTACCCCTTACCATCCTAATGCTATAATACCCTCATGAAAGAACATACCACTAAACAACTCAAACGTGACACTCTCGTCAAACTCAGTGATGGCAATATGGCGGTTATCCGTGATAACGAACCCTCCGTTAAACGTAAAGTCGAAATGATGGTAGAGGGTAAGCCTCAGCTAGTCGCGATCGAATCGTATACAATCGTCTCTGTATCGATCAAAGGCAAAGGGTGGCACGATATCACCCATACGGACAAAGAGAAAGAGCGACAAGCCGCCCAGTCATAATTATTCTCCCCTCACCCCTTTTTTCTTTACGAAAAAAGAAAAAGGGGACAGACTACTTTTTAAGCGGTTATAGCAAAAATGCCTCCACCGACCTATACTAAAACTTCTCTCATTATATTTTTATTCTGTAGCTTCCCCGTAATTATTTTCCTTTACTATTTAAAAGTTGCTTCCACCCAAGCAGTATAATATTTTTGAATATATTGACACAGAAGTTTTAAAGTGTTACAATGGATTCAAATTCATTTTTAAGGTTGCAAAATGTTAAACAATGCTAATGAATTACAAATCAATAAAACGGTGATTAGTCGCTTAAGACAGCTTACGACCAAACATATGATTGTTGCGTATCGCGCCAGAATGAGTAATTATGAAATAGCATTGTGCCAAGAGATCAGTGCCATGAGTAAACTTCCTCTGATAGACGTTCTGGAAAAAATGGAACTCTTCAAACAAACAAGTGCGCATATTCTCTATAAAAAAGATTTCATGTTTATTTGAATCTCTTTTCTAATCCTTTTCTCCTTTTAAGTGCAATTTTTAAAATCTTGAATACTATGTCAACTACACTATTTATCCGTAAAAGAGAATTGGAATGAAACGAGTCATAGCCTTAGTAAGTGTAGTATTAATGTTGGGAGGCTGTGCGCCACAGCCGGAAATACAACAACCTGCGATAATCCCTCCGAAACCGTGTATCAATGCCGCACAGCTCAACGCCTACGGGTATGATCATCTTGAACGGGTCGCACGTCTGCTGCGCGAGGACAAAAAAAATATTGAGAGCTTCGAAATGTTTATCAATACGATGAAAGGGACGGTTGATAACTACGCCGATATGATCAAATCGAGCGTCTACATCAGCAATGTGGTACGATTTTTACCGATTCCGTACGCGGGGGAAGTGTCTAACACTACGAAACTCATTTCCAAAACGCTTCTCAACCTCGGAGGTGCCGCGAGTGCCTTAAACCGATACAAAAATAGCTCGGAGTATTTTTTAGCGAACTTTGACAAACTGAACCGTTCGACGGCCAAGGGGTCTGAAATCGCGAAATTAGCCCTATATGCCGATACGAAATTGATGGATGATGCGCAAGATCTTGAAAACGGATTAAAAGAGATCTCTGCTTCCACACAGATGATGGCGGCAACGACACAAGCCATCGCCGATGCGCTAGAGAGAACCAACGGGTATGTCAATAACGCAAAGAACTTTGTCGGATTTTCAAAGCCTGAGGGGGAGGATACCTCTACCGTAATTCAGAGCCGAAATTCGATTAACGCACGTATGGGGCAACTTAGTCAAAAAATAGGATCACTGGAAATGAGCGGGAAATCACATCGGTTTAATATTGTAAAAGCGCGTATTTATTCGCAGTTGGCAATGCAGTTAGAGGGGTCGAAGTAGGTTTTAGGTGAGGCGATTGAGATCGCCTCGGAGCGTAATTATGCTTTTTTCATAAACGCGGCGACGAGAACGATCGTACTGCCGTTTATTTTTCCCTCAATGTAGCGTGAATCATCGGTAAGACGGATATTTTTAACGATGGTTCCCCGTTTGGCGGTGAATCCCGCCCCTTTGACTTCTAAATCTTTGATGAGGGTTACGGTATCCCCCTCGGCGAGGATAGTTCCGTTGCTGTCGCGTTGGATAACCGCTCCCCCGTCATCGTTAGCCGCGGTGTTAAGCATTCCCGCTTGCGCCCATAATTTTACGTCGTCTTCGAGATACATCATATCGAGTTGATCTTGATCCCCTAACGCCGATAGAAGGCGATACGCCATCACTTGTACGGCGGGAGTTTGGCTCCACATACTATCTGAGAGACAGCGCCAGTGATCCGAATCGAGGTTTTGAGGATTGGTAATTTGGCTTTTGCAGGTTTCGCAAATGTAGATTGATTGATCGGCAGAGGCATCGCTCGGAGAGACTTCGTAAACGCTCAACCCTTCGGATGCTCCGCATAATTCACAGATATTTCCGCTTCGTTCTTGTAATGTTTGTTCAATACTCATAATAACACCTTACTAAATTAATAAGCGCATTATAGCGTATCGCTAAATCGCCCCTTTTAAGCGAAACTTTTTGGTGAAATCTATATTAATAGGATACGGTTCGATACTTTGTGAAAATATTTTGGTCGTTTCTCCACCATTTAGCTTTATTGCTCTTGACTTCTTTCATCTTTTCCCCTATAATTCCCGTCCACAAACGCTGATGAGCCTTGAGTTAAGGTTTGGAGTTTGAGTTTGCGATCATTGAAAACTAAGTAGGTTAAACGGTTTGGGGCTATGCTTCGAGACGTTGACCTTATGTCAACACAATACAACAACCGTCTATTTACTTTGGCTGGGGAAACCTAGTCACCAAAAAGTAAAATAGATAACAATTTATGAAGCCAATGATTTTAACATCTTGGGTCATAGGATTGGACAAACCAATTATGGAGAGTTTGATCCTGGCTCAGAGTGAACGCTGGCGGCG
>Ga0074197_1000268_pt1 | contig 72669 bp, 71 predicted proteins | sample EPASupsiteSAE305_FD_64526 | JGI IMG/M metagenome (GOLD analysis project Ga0074197, IMG submission 64526) | Bioremediated contaminated groundwater microbial communities from EPA Superfund site, New Mexico - SAE3-05 reassembly with SPADES | ecosystem: Environmental > Aquatic > Deep subsurface >... | reverse complement strand
AGCACCCGGAGCTTTTCGCCTTTTCAGCTTCTGCAGCTTTTTTCACTTCAATATCAGAAACTTTGCACATATTTACGCAGTCACACTTTGCCATTTCTTCTTCTTTTTTCTTGCCAAAACCAAACAATGCCATAATCAAATCCTCCTAAAATTTGTTATTAGAAACCTAAATAAAACAGATAGAAACCTATGAGCAGAATTAAACTACCCATAACTATTTTCAAGATTGTACTGGCTTTGCCGTATTTCTCGCTTTGCGAGAGCTTTTGGACAAAGCCTACGGATGTACCCGCTATTACAGCAAGAATACCATGCCCAATAGAATACAGAAGTAACAGAAGAATTCCCCATACAAGACTGCCCTTGCCGGCAACGATTGCAAGGAGTGCAATGAGAACCGGAGTGGAGCAAGGCGAAGAAAACACGCCACCAAGAATGCCTGCGATAAAAGCACCGGCAAAGCCTTTTTTTGTATTCTTTGAGAGCAGATAGCTGGATGGAATGATTTCAAAAATACCCCATGTTTGTAAAGCCATTAGCACCATCAGAACACCAAGGATAATATACCACCAGCCTGCGGAGGTTCCCATTAGCTTGCCTGCTGTTGACGCAATCACACCAAGCACCGTAAAGGTAACCGCCGAGCCAATGGCGAATGTAAGCGACAACTTCAAAGCCTTTTTTGTGTCCCGTGCACCAGTACCGCCCACATACCCAATTACCAATGGAATGCTGGATAAGGAGCAGGGTGTAAATGAAGTCAGAACACCAGCAAATAGTGCAAGTAACGGAGCGATCCAAAAGCTATCTATCATCATTTGAGAGATGTTTTCCAGCAGTGCTGTCATCATTCCACCTCCATATCTTTGAGGATAGCTCTCATCTGCTCCTCTGTAAGTCCTCCTTGATGAACAGTGAAAACGTGTTCGCCTGTGTCTTTTGCAGAATACATGGCCAGTTCAATGCCCAAATCCTTGCTTGGTGTATAGGGTTTCCCGTCTGCATCAAAGAAGACTTGTGTAGGGATTAATTGAACAGGAAAGTCAGCGGCAGCTTCTGCATACTTCCAAACATCTACGAACTTTATGATTGCTTTACCCTGCATTTCTTCATTTAGAGTTTTAAGCACAGGAGCCATCTCTTTACAAGGAATACAGGAATCAGCACCAAAGTCGATGATGATAGGCAGTTTGTGTGCTTTCAGTGCGTCAAGATCAATTTCAGTGGTTTCCAGTGCAAAGTCAGAACCTTTGACAGAAACATCTTTGGTTTTAGTTTGTGTGTTTTTAAAAATCCATATCCCAGCCACCACTGCAACAATTACAAATGGAACAATAATTTTAATAATTGTATTTTTATTCACTATTCGCAATCACCTCCGCAACAGCAAGTATTCTTGGCCACTTTCCCATGAAAGAAGTTTTTTAGATTATCTGGTAGTCTATATTCGTCATAAGTACAAGTAGACTCAACAGTTCCAAACACAGCCTTTAGGATTGTTTGGGCAAGCATTGCCTTGGGTGGCACTTCGTAGATTTGTCCCTCGTATTCAAATACACGGCAATTTGTGTCCGTCCCGCTGATGTTACCGCAGTAGCCACAGGAATTTTCCTGCACTGATTCACAAATGTCCTTTCCGTTGACACGGATTGTCGGAGAAGCAAGAAAGTGATATTGATTTGCAAGTTCTTCTGTGGAAATCTCCACTTTTTTCAGCTCAGGTGCATATCCAGCGAGTTGAAGTGCGGGTGCTAAGGTTAGCATTACGTCATCCAGCACTTGATCAGCACCGATGCAGCGGTCACAAGTTTTTAGATCAAGGTACAGATATTCCACAAATACAGTTCTGGAAGATGTTTTTTCTTCATCAGTTCCACAGCTACAGCAACAACAGCCACTTTCTTCTTCCTGCTTTTGACCGCTTGGCGGCATCCAGCCAGTATCGTCGCCCACATAGGAGATTGCTCCCACAGGGCATTTAATGCCACAGCCGTGGCAATGGTCAATACAATTTTCAGGATGCACCACCACAGGTGATGGTGCTTTCGCCTTGTCATAAACTCCGTGAGAACATTTGTCAACACAAGTGCCACATTCAGTACAGGTAATATAATCAATCACAGGATACCAATTTTTAGCCATTATAGTTTACCTCCATTAAACCAGTAGATACTGGAAAATATTAAATAAATACCCAACAATTATAATTCCAATGGTGCAGATGGCAATAAACACTCCTAACAGCTTTGGCTTAACGGCTTTGCGTAGCATAATCATGGAAGGAAAGCTCAGAGTGGTGACCGCCATCATAAAGGAGAGAACAGTGCCAAGCTGTGCACCCTTATAAAGAAGTGCTTCTGCAACAGGGATTGTGCCGAAAATATCAGCATACATGGGAACGCCGAGCAGAGTTGCAAGTACAACGCCAAAGGGATTGTTGCTACCAAGAACCGTTTCAATCCATCTTTCGGGAATCCAGTTATGGATAACGGCACCAATTCCTACACCAATCAAAATGTAGGGAAATACCTTCTTGAAAGTAGAAGCCACCTGATCCTTGGCATAAATGACACGCTCTTTCTTGGTAAGTTCGGGTGATTCAATATCCACACTGCTGGCCGAGCGGATGAATTCTTCCACATGGTTTTCCAAGTGTAGTTTTTCGATCAGTGTACCTCCGATAACAGCAATGATAAGCCCGACAATAACATACAAAATAGCAACCTTCGCACCGAAAATGCTCATTAAAAGAACAAGAGAACCGAGGTCTACCATCGGGGAGGAAATTAAAAACGAGAAGGTTACGCCCAAGGGCAGTCCTGCACTTGTAAAGCCTATAAACAAAGGAATGGACGAGCAGGAGCAGAACGGAGTAACTGTTCCGAGCAGTGCGGCCACGATATTTGCCCACACGCCGTGGAAGCGCCCCATGATTTTTTTGCTCCGCTCCGGGGGAAAATAGCTTTGGATGTAGGAGATGATAAAAATCAGGACGCAAAGCAATACAGTGATTTTTAGTACATCATAGATGAAAAACTGGATACTTCCGCCAATTCTTCCCGATACATCGAAGCCAAGTGATGACAGTAAATTGCCAATTAAGGCATTGAGCCATTTCATTCCAAGAACCTGATTTTGAAAGAATAGCCACACATTTTTAAGGGCTTGCATTTGAAAAGCACCTCTCTTTCTTAAATTGGTTTGTCATATCAAAAAAAATTGATATATTGTGTCGAATAAAAGCCATCACTTTTTAGATGGCTTTACCGATTGCAACAGAGATTATCTTCTGAGGCAACACTCGGGGTAGTAATAGCTTTAAGAAGCAAAATTGCTTCCGCACTTCCTTGCTCGCTGATTTTATAATGAGTCCATTTTCCGTCCTGTCTGCTTTCAACAATACCAGATTCACATAAAATCTTCATGTGATAGGACAAGGAAGATTGACCAATTTCCATCTTGTCAATTAAAACGCAGGCACATTTTTCTCCACTGCGTAACAGTTCCAAAATCGCAAGGCGTTTCTCATCGCAAACCGCTTTGAATACCTTGGCGTTTTTTTCTTGGTTTGTTTCCAAGCTTATCACCTCAAATCAAATTATTTTGATATTTATATTATATGCATCAAATCAAATTTTGTCAATGTGAAAGCATGTGTTTCTAGTGAAAATAAAAATTTGCTCACCGTCCTTTTGCAAGAATACTCTGGACGATTTTGAGTCTATAACGAACCAAGAGCCGTTGCATCAAAAGAAGATGCAACGGCTCAATTTCATATTAGCGAGATTTTCTCGGGTGGTGGAATAAAGTCGTTTTTGAGGTTGTGCTCATTTTCTATGATTTTTTAAGAAAATAAAACTTGCGGTAGAAACCCCAAAATATATCACCATAAAAAGAACTGTTTGCCAAAGTCCGACTGGATATGGAGCAATCCATCCTTGCTTGAAAAGCACTAAAGATAAAGCTCCCGAAAGCATAGAAACGAACATAAATAAGACTCCAACAATATTAAGCAAATTAACTGCAAATGGCGGTTTTATTGGTGACAACAATCTTCCAATAAAATATCCGGCAACACCTACCGATTGAATTATCATCGAACCCCAGACAGCATCCATGTTTTGTTCTTCGTACCAGCCACCAAAGGCACAAAACAATCCAATTGCAATAAATGCTGTTGATGCAATATATAATATTTTGCTTGTAAGCTCAGAACTTTTTATATCGTTGTCTGCAACGGGCTCAATTCCTTTAAGTATATAATCAGTTGTTACGTCGAAATACTCACTCATAGTAATTACCTTATCTAAATCGGGTGTACTTTGCTCGCTTTCCCATTTTGAAACTGCCTGTCGAGATACACCGACTTTGTCGGCAAGTTCCTCTTGCGAAATTCCTTTTGCTTTTCTTAAATATTGAATTCTATCTGCCATGTTCATAACCGACACTCCTTTCACTTGTGGTTTCATTATACTCAACCAATCAGTTGCATAACCACCACTTACACGTGGATATGTGTCAACCAGCAGTTGCAATTATGTTTCGACAGGGAGATTATATAAATTCGTTCCAATGGCTGATTTGTATTTACTACAGTTTCACAAAGATTTTGCATAGGGTTATTTTTATTTAAGTTTATCATGCTAAATATAAATCTTCAACCATCTAACTATGAATAGCAGGAAAAAAGTAAAGCACATGATGGATTTATACTTTACCACCATGCGCTTCTTTAATGAAAAAATCATCTCACGATGAAATCAATAATCAACTGATAGGGACACAAATTTCGTAAAGATGCTACTCAACCTGTCCGGCCGAATAATGTTCTAAAATTGGTCGTGTAGTGTCAGGAAGATAGACGCTTTGGATAATACAGGGAAGAGTTATACAAAAGCCTGTTCTACAGCTTAGGCTGTGTGTTTCACTGTAAAATCCGCATACTTTCCTCCGGCAATTTAACCATGCTGTACATTGTCTCCTGCCGGAAAGTGTTCATCGGCAAGGATAATGCAAGCATCATAGCGACAATTCTCTGGTGGTGTTGTTTGCACTATAAAATATCATGCTAAAATTATATCATTAAATGTTATAATTATGAAGCTCAAAATATTTTTGCAACAGAACCTTTTTACGTTTTGCACTTATATTGTAAATATAAATAAAAAAAACAACAATTTTTATATTTTTTTATTGTTATTTTTACGTTTGTGTCGTATAATGAAAAAGAACTTTTAAAAAAGGGGATGTCTTTTTGAAAAAATGGTTTTTAAATTTAAAAATAGGAGTTAAATTTTTAATTGCTTTTTCATTTCTTATTGGTGTAGTGGTAGTTGCTCTTAGTTACACAGTGGCTAATATGGAAGTGATAACTAAAACTGCTGAAAATACCTATGATAGAGGAACTTTACCTATAAGTCAAATGTCGCTAATGACAATAAATTTTCAAAAATCTTACGAATATTTAACAGAGATTGCTGTAGCAAGTGATCCTGAAACTATTGATAGACTTGAAGTCGCAATTAATTCTGAGTTAAGCTTACTTAATGAAGGAAAGAAAGATTTTGAAAAAAGAATAAGCACAATTCCTTTTGTTGAAAATTCAGATGAATATGCTGAGCTTAGCAAAACGGTAGACGATGTTAATAGTATAGCTAGTAGAGTTATACCATTGGTGAAAGAAAACAGAAGAGAAGAGGCGTCAGCAATTTTATTGTCTGAGGGACGCTATACTTTGATAAATAGTGTTGAGGCAATAAAAAGTTTAACAGAATTATCTGCTAAAAATACAGAAGAAACACTTGAGAAAAATATACTAGATGTTAAAAAATCTAGAAAAAAGGTTCTTTATGCTGCCTTAATTGGATTGAGTGTAGCTTTGAGTTTTTGTGGTGTACTAATAAGACAGGTTATTAAAGGCTCGGTAAAGGCTCGAAATTCTATTAATGAGCTAAAAGAGGGTAATCTTGACGCTCGTATGGAATATAATTACAAAGATGAAATTGGAGATATTTCATCTTCACTTAATTCGTTTGCAGATGATCTACGGACTGATGTTTTAGGATCTTTGAAAAGAATTGCCGATGGTGATGTTAACTTTACTGTACCAAGTAAAAGTGATAAAGACATGATATCACCTGTTTTAAATAATACCCTTAATTCAATAAATGATTTGATTACAGAAACAAATATGCTTTCAGAATCTGCCGTTAACGGTGAACTTAAAACAAGAGGAAATGCTGATAAATTTAAAGGTGGCTATAAAGAGATTATTTGCGGAATCAATAACACATTAGATGCTGTTATCAAACCGATTGAAGAAGCTTCGGCAGTACTTAATAAAATGGCAGTCGGAAATTTAAACTTAAGGGTAACAGGTGATTATAAGGGTGATCACGCAATAATTGCTAATTCTGTAAATTCTACATGTGAAACAATAAGTATTGCAATCAAAACAGTTTCAGATATTCTTAAAAAGATTGCTGGTGCAGATATAAATATAACTGATATACCAGAGCTTCAGGGAGAATTTTCAATTGTTTCAGATTCACTTAAAGAGATTGTTTTTGGACTTAATGATATTATGAAAAAGATAAGTGTAGCAGCAGAGCAAGTATCATCTGGTTCAGGACATATTGCTGATACAAGCGTTATGCTTTCACAAGGTTCTGAGGAACAAGCAAGTTCAACAGAAGAAGTAACCTCAGCGATAACACAAATGGCAACTCAAGTAGAACAGAATGCAGCAAACGCAACACAGGCAGATGATTTAAGTTCTACTGCTAAAGAAAATGCAGTAAAAGGAAATGAACAAATGACTAAAATGCTTGATGCAATGCATGATATTAATGAATCATCATCAAACATTTCTAGAATAATTAAAGTAATTGACGACATTGCATTCCAAACAAATATATTAGCATTAAATGCTGCAGTCGAAGCTGCAAGAGCAGGTCAGCATGGTAAAGGTTTTGCGGTTGTTGCTGACGAAGTTAGAAATCTTGCACAAAAGAGTTCAGAGGCTGCAAAAGAGACAACTGCCCTAATAGAAAATTCGATTGAAAAAGTAAACTTAGGAACTAATATTGCTAACAGTACAGAGGGAGCCTTGAGAGAAATTGTTTCGAGCATAACAAAATCAACGGAATTGGTAAGTGAGATTGCATCTGCTTCAAACGAGCAGGCAAGTGCAATTGCACAGGTAAGCCAGTCTATTGAACAGGTATCTTATGTAACGCAAACCAACTCTGCAACAGCAGAAGAAATCGCATCTGGAAGCGAAGAACTTTCTAGTCAGGCTGAACTCCTTAAGGAAATGGTTAATAAATTCAAACTTGTTGATGATAATTACCAAAAACGTTAAAATCAAAAAAACATCAAGAAACATAAAGAAGCGGAATGTGTTCAAGCTAAACACATTCCGCTTTTTCTTTTAAACAAAAGGTTTCTAAATTTTATTTTGAACTGGTATGAAATTGTGCAGGGGGTAATGGCGTAGTTCTGTTGCAAAAATATTAATCAATATCTACAGAACTATCTATTTGATATTAAAATTATATACAAAGTAAAAAAAGATAGTAGACACAAAAAGTCTACTATCTTTTGCCACTCTAGGATTTGACAGGTGGCTTACTCGTTTTTTGTTCAATCTATTTCTTTAGTCGTTTTCAAAACCGGTATTTTTAATGTTAAAATCCTCTAAATAGGTACTATTTGAATATATATCGGTTTCATAACCTCTTTGATTTGTATTTTTTAGTTTAAACTTACCAATTATTTCTTTTAACATTTGAGCTTGTCCAGATAATTCTTCACTTGCAGCTGCACTTTCCTCTGCTGTTGCACTGTTAGTTTGAACAACGTCAGAAATTTGGCTTATACCGATATTTACTTGAGCAATAGCTTGTGCTTGTTCAGCACTTGCATCTGCGATATCCTGTATAACTTCTGCTGACTGTTGAGAGCCTGAAACAACATCTTCCAAGGCTTTTGCTGTTTCTGAAACGATTTTGGACCCATTATTGATTGCCACAAGTGCACTAGCTATAAGCGTAGCTGTACTCTTGGCACTTTCAGCTGATTTACCTGCAAGGTTGCGAACTTCCTCAGCCACAACTGCAAATCCTTTTCCAGCAACACCCGCACGAGCAGCCTCAACAGCAGCATTAAGTGCAAGGATATTGGTTTGAAAAGCAATGTCATCGATGTTTTTAATAATCTTACCAATTTCGTTGGATGTATTACTAATTTCGTTCATAGCACCTATCATTTTATTCATTTGTTCCTGACTTTGATTTGTAGCAATACCTGATTCTATAGAAATTTGCTTTGCTCTTTCAGCGTTTTGTGCTGTTTCTTTTATCTGAGAAGCAATATTGTTAATTGTTGATGAGAGTTCCTCAACTGAACTTGCCTGCTCGGTTGCACCTTGTGAAAGTGATTGTGCAGCACTAGATACCTGCATGGCACCTTCGTATACTTGTTCAGCAGACATATTCATTTCAGAGAAAATTAAATTAAGAGAATTAATAATTTGGTTCAGATTATGCTTGATTTCCTCAAAGTCACCAATATATTCTCTATCTACAGTAAGCTCAAGGTTACCAGAAGAGAGTTGAGTCAAAACTTCAGAAATTTCTCCAATATAGCTATTTAAAGTTGCAGATGTATTTTCATAAATTTCAGAAAGTCTGCCGATTTCATCGTTAGTGTAGTTTGTGGATTTTTCAGTTGAAAGCTTGCCAGCACCTAAAGCTTGAACTTTTGATACAAGTCCGTTAATTGGAGAAAGTGCTTTTTTAAGACTAATGAAACAGAAGATTCCAAGAATAATTATACCGCCTGCTGAAACAAGTGCAACAATTAAAATAATTTTATACACTGATGAAAGTGCTTCTGATTGGTCGATTGCAAATGCGCTTGACCATGTTTTTTCAATACCATCGACTTTTATAGGAGTGTGGAAAATCCAATTTTTTGCGTTGTTATTATTCTTGTCTGTGTCAACAACCATAACAGAAGAGTTATTCTTTAGTGATTCAGATATTTTTCTATCACTTTCGTTTTCTACTTTAAAAGCAGTACCAACATTATCTGATTTAGCAGAATCGGCAACATATGTACCTTCTTCAGTAAGAATATAACTATAAGCTGTTTTATATCCACCCATGTCATATTTAAGATTATTAATAGTATCGGCTAAAATATCACAGTTAGCTACACCGATAAGTTCTCCGTTTTCATCGAAAATAGGACTACTTACTGTAATCAACCATACTGTTTCACCTGTTGTAAGTTTATATGAATATGGTTCTGTGATATGAGGGGCTTGAAGCTTTTTAGTTGTTGCATAATATTCACCAGTAGAATAAGTTGAATAGTCATTAAGAACTTCTATGCCCGTTGTGGTTCCGTTACGAAATACATAATATGACAATCCGTCAGGAGTGTCAGCAAAATATTTGTTGGGTTCAAACGCATAGTATGCAGAAAAAATCTTTTCATTTTTTAGTACTCCCTGTAAAGAATTGCGAATAAGACCATCTGCTGTTTGTCTATCAAGTGTGCGATAACGACCAACTTCATCAGCAAGAGATGCTGCGAAAGTTTGCATAGTCATAAGGTATTCTTTTACCGTATTAGAGTTAATAGTTGCAATTTGATTAATTTCTTTATCGACTTGCTTTGTAATAATGTTTTTAAGTAGTAAACTTAATACTAAACATATAATTAGCATAACAATAAAAATTATCAATAAGATTTTTTTGAGAATTTTATTAATTAAACTTCCTTGCTTTTCTGAATCAATGAACTTCTGATCTTCGTTTATTCCTTTAAAAGATTTCCATAATGTTGTCATGTTTAACTCCTTCACTAATTATAAATCTATTAGTTTTTCAATAATTTAATTTTTATATAAATCTATAAACGACAGAAACTATATTTGCAAATTAGATATCAGTAATGCTGCAAGAAACATGATTTTGAGTTGGGTATCTAAACTCTTGACTTCAATAAATAATTTCATGTTTTTTGACTGTTGTCTGTTTTTATAGTGCTTTTGCATATCCTAATTTATGTAGGCACTCAAGAATCAGCTTTGATAACAACATTGAATCTTCTGCAATGAAAATGATAAATTCATCGCAGAAGATTTAATGTTGACAAAGATTTTACTTGAATGCTTGATTCAGGATTTATTATGCAATGATTTTTAAAAACTAAAATGGTTATAAGCCTGTTTTTATATTATGTAATACCAGTTGCAACACCTTCATCTTAACCATAAATAACTTTGTCTGGTTAATGGCTTGCCATAAAAGCAAAATTGAGATTATTGAAGTGCGTTGCTATAAAAATGTCATGTCGGTTTTTTTGAACTTATGCAGATGGAGATACTTTCTAAGATTTATTATTGTAATGTTCTCATTTTTAGGCTTAAATAAACCTTCAACAACATCATATGAGTAAGGCATATATTTAACTCTTTTAACCATCATTATCTTTCGTGTTTTTGCAACATTGTTTCCAAACAAATCGCCTAATGTACCAGAACATAACAATATTTTTGCTTGATTGTTATTATGTGAAAATACCGTGACTGATTCACATCCTTTTTATAAAACATAAGTGAGATTACAAAAATCATAATCACTTTTTAATAATTTTTCTGGACTCAAGGTTAAAATAATATTGAGAAATTTACTGAATTTATATAAACAGTAATATAGAAATAATTAATAAATGTGATTTAATTCGAAAAATCTTCACGTTAAAAGTTCGACAAAAAGATTATCACAAAAATCGAATTTTGTCAATATTGGAATATTTTTGTAGAATTATAGGGGACATTCTGTAAAAAACAACGATCCAAGTGAGGCAGATTCACTTGGATTGTTGTCTTTTGTGTGAATTTTTTGCGTCGTGTGCATTGAGCAGTTTTGTTGCAAAAATATTTTGCGTAGTGTAATATTAGAAATATTATTAATGGTACGAGGTTAATTATGAAAAAGACAACAATATCTTTAATTGTTTTGATTGTATTACTGCTTACGCTGTCACTTTCAGCAAGTTCTATTTCAAGTGAACAGAATTTTAAAATGAAATCTGATAATTCTGCCTTTTCAGGCAAGCAAGCACACGAAATATCCTATGATTACAGTGAAAACGATTTTGATTCACAAAATAAGAGCAAATTTTCAAAGTTTTTAGATATCATTTTTAATGACTATACTTTAGGAGTTATAGTTTTTTCTTTTATTATAATTTCATCTGTTTTACACTATTTTTTTGGCAGAAAATTGCATGCTAATAATTATATTAATAATTATAACATTACTAAGGATGAAATGGATGATGTTGGATATATTCGCGATATTCCGTTTGATAGTAATATACTTGCTTCATTTAATGTACTTAAAAATCTGAATATAATACAATACCCCGGCGATTTAGTTTCCGCATTTATTCTTAGATGGGTTCACGAGGATAAAATAAAATTTAAAAACTATGTAGGTGACGAGGGTACATATGAAACATGGGTCACACTTAGCTCACCATTAGAAAGCTTTACTGGATGCGAAAAAAGTCTTTATAATATGCTTTTGAGTGCTGCTAAATCAGATCGTGTCTTACAGCCTAAGGAATTTAATTCTTGGATTAAAAATAATCCTCAGTATATACACGACTGGATATCAGAAGCTGACTTTGATGGCTCGATAATGCTTGAATCTAAGGGTTATATACATATAGTCTACCAATTAAATATATTTGGTAAAATTAAGTCCTCAAAGATGGAATTTACTGACATCGGAAGGGTTTATGCCTTAAAGCTAATTGGTTTTAAAAAATTCCTGGATGACTTTACAATTATTAATGAACGAGAGCCTATTGAGGTAAAGCTTTGGGACGATTATCTTGTGTTTGCAACTCTTCTTGGATTGGCTGAAAATGTGTCTTCAAGCATGCAATCAATTTGCCCTCAATATTTTGCCCTTCCTGAGACAATTAGCAAAAATGGATTTTATGATGTTTGTGATAGTTATCCAATTATGCAGTCAATAGTAAGCTTTGGCAATTCATTAAGAAGTTTTTTAAACATTTAATTCTAACAACACAAAGCTCTAATACTTTAAGGGCTTTTTGAGTGGTTTCGGACGGTTCGTGTGTTACGTGACGTTGAAGTATATCTGTCGGCTGACCCGCAAAATGCAAAATATTAAGCGTGGATTCCGGTTATAAAAAGGAGAAATAGAAATGGTGCATTTAGTTTATTGTGATGATAAAGAAAGAGTGTTGGAAAAAATTTTAAATGGTTCTAAAACGATGGTTGTTCGAGGGGCGTCGGGAAGAAAAATTCCTCATAGTAGGGTTTTAGAGGGCGAAATATTGTATTTTATGCAAAAAGGTACTGCGAAAATCTCTGCAAAGGCAACTGTGAAAAATGTTCAAAACTTTGTTAAACTATCGGAAGATGCAATTGTAAAAACACTTGCTGACAATCAAGAAAAGCTCAATCTTTCTCATAAGCAAAAAGAGCGCTGGCATAAAAAATGTTTATGTTTAGCCGAATTCGAAAATGTAGAACTAATTGAGCCGTTAGACTTTGACCATCAGGGAAATATGGATGATTGGTTGATTATTGAAAAAATTGAGGATGTTGTTGTTGGGACGAGTATCCCATATAACTATGATAACTCAAAATTCAAATAGAGAGTAAAAGCATATCCCATTACCCCAAAAAATAACACAGAAAATCCAGAGGCATTGAGATTAAAAATCTTGATAATACAGGGGATGACACAGAGGACGGTTTGAAACCAATTGAAAACCTAGAACCACTGGAATTTCATGCTGATTAATGGTGTAACTTAAGTATGTTAAACATCTGGGTTCTGTTGCAAAAAAACTTTGCCAAAAAGCAATGAGCAGAACTATCTCTTTGACATCAAAATTTTATGCAACATGAAAAAGCTGGTACATCAATGCAACTAAAGAAGTTATATTGATAAACCAGCTTTTTTGCCTTATATAAAATTGTTTTGTTAAAGGATTTGTCCTGCTCATTTACATTTCTTTAGGTTTTTGCAATAGAACCCTTTTGATAGACAATGCTGGAAATATCTATTGTAAACACTTTCTGTAAACTCGCACTTTTTAAAATAATGCTCTCCTATTTTTTTGACGGGCACAATACCCATCAATGAATTTGTAACAAAACACTCGTCGTAATCTACTATTTCTTTCACATAGATAGCTTTTTCTTTAACAGGGTATTCATCACAAATATAATTTCTAACTATACCTCTTAAAATTCCACTTTCTACTGGTGGGGTATATACTATTCCGTTTTTCACAAAAAATATATTACATGTAGAGCATTCACAAATTTGTTCCTTTGTATTTAGAAAAATCATATCATCAACATTTAACTTTTTTGCCATTCTTTTTGTAATAATACATTCACCATAATTTAGAGTTTTATGATATGTAAATGGTGAAGTCTCATTTCGTCGTATATCACTAAAATTAAGTTTGAAACCTTCGCTATAAAATTTAAAATCATAGGGGTTATCTCTAGAGAAAATAAAAATATTTTTATTAGATAAAATTATTTTTATAGCACCATTAACAATATTATTTTTAATTATAAAATCATAAACATCATTTGTAGTAATTTCTTGGACTATTTCAAGAAAAGTCAAAGCATCTCTAAGACGTTGCAGATGTTCTTCTAAAAATACTGCTTTACCTTTATATATAGCTATTGTTTCAAAAGCTCCTAAACCAAATTGATAACCTTCATCAAATATCATTATAAAATTCCTTTCAACTTATTTTAATGCTTCTAAAATTGCTTTTGACTTTTGTAGAATTTCTTCAAACTCAAAATCAACATCTGATTCACAAGTAATACCACCACCTACGCCTAGATGGTATTCATTTTCATAATATAACGCTGTTCTAATAATTATATTGAAATCACAATCTCCATTAAACGAGATGTATCCCATAATTCCAGTATATATATTTCTATTACTTGCTTCAACTTCGTCTATAATCTCCATAGCTCTTATTTTAGGGGCTCCGGTTATTGAACCTCCTGGAAAGGTTGCATAGATTAAATCTAAAACGGTTTTGTTGTCTTTCAATTTACTAGTTATGTTAGAAACAAGATGAAAAACAGTTGCATATTCTTCTGTTTTAAATAGCTCTGAAACCTCTACTGAGCCTGGAATAGAGACTTTATTTAAATCATTACGTTCTAAATCTACTATCATAAGTAATTCACTTTTATCTTTTTCAGAGTTTGTCAACTCTTCTCTTATTTTCATGTCATCTTCTTCATTAATTCCTCTTTTTCTAGTCCCTTTAATAGGACGTGTCTCTATGACATTGTTTTTCATTCGTAAGAATCGTTCAGGGGATGAAGATATTATTTTATGATTTCCATAATTCAAATAGCCACCAAATGGAGATGGGTTTATTTGTCTGAGTTTTTTAAAAAAAGAATATGGATCTTTTTTACTTTTAATCTTCAATTGTTGAGTCATGTTAACTACATAAATATCTCCCTCAACAATATAATTAATTAGATTATTAATAGATTTTTTATAAACATCTTCAGCCATATTAAATTCGATTTCATTTTCATATACTTTGTCTGATGCTTCATTTGCAACACTGTCAAAATCATATGAATAAATATGTTCTACTATTTCATCAACAAGAATACTACTATTCTTTGTATTTCCATTTGCAACTATATATAACTTGCCATTTTTATTATTTTCAATAATAAATACATCATAAAAGCAAAAAACGCACTTAGGTATCCCATCTAAATGATTATGTCTTGATTGTATATTAGCTTTTTCTGCTCCGTAATCATATGAAAAATAGCCTATTGCTCCTGACGTTATTGGCAAAATAGTGTCATTTTCTTCATGGTTTGTTTTTAATATCTCTTTTAGATATATTTCAAATGGTTCTTCACATATAACTCCATTTACTGTAAATTCGTTACCATTTATCAATTCCAAATAAGGGTATAATCCTATTATAGAGTACTGACCTAGGTCGTTTTTTAAAGACGAATCTAAGAACACTGCATTTTTTTCATTTTTATACAAATCAAATATTAAATTAATTGGTGGATGAATGTCTAGTTCTTTAATTGTTCTCATTTCTATCTCTCCATGTATCGCAGATTGAAATATAATTTCTTATAACATCATACCCATATTCAGTTAACACTGCTTCTGGATGAAACTGTATACCATATATAGGGAATTTATTATGAGTGATAGCCATTATAACTCCGTCCTCAGATAATGCATCAACTTCGAAAGGAATACTATCAATAGTATTATCTATGACTAATGAATGATATCGAGTAACCTTGAAATTTTTAGGTAAACCCTTAAACAATGACTTACCATTATTTTGAATCCATGATATCTTACCATGCATAGGCTTATTTCCCTTTATTATATTAAATCCAAAATAATATCCTATTACTTGATGACCTAAACATATACCTAATATCGGAATCTTTCCTTTGAATACATCTATTATATTTAATAAAGCAACATATTTTGAAGGATTTCCTGGACCTGGAGATAAAATAATACCTGACACATTCAAGCTTTCAATTTCTTGAATGGTGATATCATCTACGCTTTTCACAATAATATCCACGCCCAATTTTTCAAAATATGCTGCTATATTGTATACAAATGAATCATAATTATCAATTAAAATATACATGGACTTTTCCTACCTTTCAATGAATAAAGTCGTTATCCTCTAGGAAAAGGTCCGTAACTTTAATTGTCTTATATTTTCAAATAATTATATTAATATTATAAATCATTCTATATAATAATCAATATTTTATTAAAATACAATTACAGTTTCATAGTTCGTTTCAATAAAATAATTAAAAAATTTTTGTGCCAAAGTTCAAATAAAGCACCTTTTAGCATATAAATTGTTTCTTTAATATTGTATAATTATAAATAAAAATGGAGAGCGAGCAGATTAATGTCAAAAAATAAGATTAATAACAAATCAAATTCATCTGATCTTTTCTGGAGAATAATCATATCATTGGTAGGAATAGCACTTATATTTATGGCTGTTGTAAATTTAATGCTGTTCTTTTTTGGCGAAACTGCTTATGCCAATGTAGCTACAAGACGAGTTGGCGGAGCAACTGATAACAGTTCAGTGGATTACAGGTATGAATGGTCACTTGACTACACTTTTACAGATAAAAACGGTGAACAACGAAGCGGTCATACAACAAGACGAGGCAGCGATATGTCTGTAAAAACAGACAATAAAGTATATTATTTTCCTTTCGCTCCAGCGATTAACTCTTTGGATAGTGAAGCAAAACCTAGCGTTTCACAACTTGTTTTATTTGGTTTCGGAGTATTATTAATTTATGTAATGAATAGTAAGAAAAACAAATCAAATAAAAGCAGTAAAAGTAAAAGTAAAAGTAAGAAAAAGGATTTAACTAACAACTATAATGTAATAAACGAAGAAATAGAAATACATGATTATGATGATAGTGTTGAGGAGTTGGTAATTGATGATTGATAAGGAAGGTAATTTAGACGAATTATCATGGGAAACCAACGTTCCAATCTTTAAAAATAGGTTGATTTTAAAGCAACTTTTTATAGCAATAGGAATACCATTCGGCATACTTGTGATAGTTTTATTTATTATAAAAGCGTATGAGGGTTTGTTGCTTATTGCAATAACTTTTCTTCTAACATATTTTTTTGTAAAATTCTTATTTAAAGGTACTTATGATGTTAGATATACATTAAATAAAAAAGGAGTTTTATGTGAGACGCAAAGCGAGCAGAAAAAAAGGGTGAAAGCTATTTCAAAATTAACATTTTTCTTAGGATTAATTACGAAAAATCCTTCAGCTGCTGGTGCTGGGTTGCTTTCTGGTTCGAACACGAGAATAGAAATATCTTGGAAAAAAGTCAGGAAAGTGAAAATGAATGAAAAACAAAAATGTTTTTTTATATATGGTGGATTTACTGAAAATATAGCTTTGTTTTGCAAAGAAGAAAACTTTAAGAACATACAAAAATATCTTAACAATTTAGATTTGATTAGATGAATGTTAAAATTACTAATCAAGACAAAAATAGAGCTTTAGTTGGAAATATAATTTACACCAAGTAAACATATAAAAATTTAGCTTATACATAAAGTTATATAATAGGTGAATTAATAATTAAAAAACTCGCAAATGACCTTATTAAAAGGCACTTGCGAGTTTTTATTTAAATATTACAAAAAATTGGTAACAATGCAAAAGTGTATTTAGTCTTTAGTATATACTCATTTCAAAATTAAGCTCTATAAAGAACGGGATCCTTGGGCGAATTTTTTGTTGTTGACTCGAAAGGAACAGAGCCAAATACATCTCCGAAGAATAAGGAGAAAATCCCCTCAAAGCTTGATATAATATCAAGCTCGGCAACAAAGCCCTCACCAGTTTTTTCATTTGGCGTAATGAGTACCACTTTGATTTTTCCGTCACCAGTTAATGTGATTCTGTCAAAGCTTTCAACCTGCTTGCCGGCTTTTGGATCTGGCTTACCTTGGAATTTATTGAAGGTCCATTTAATTCCTTCACCCATAAAGCCTTCCATCAGCTTTTTCAAAGATTCTGAACGTGTTGCAAAGTCCTTTATGTCAAGTAGGCCGTTTTCGTTATAGAAAAGTTCGTAGTTGTTTTGGAGATGTTTTCTTACAAAGTCACCAAACCACTTTTCAAACTTATCTTGTACGGATGGGTTTTTCATAAGTTTCTCAAACTGTTTCATTCCAAGCTTCTTCATGGCTTCGCCAGTTAAATCTTTTCCCGCAGTTAAAATAGCGTCAAAAATATTGTAGTTGCCTGTCTTTTCAATATTGTCCTGAATGTTTTTGGCAACCTTATAAACAAACCATCCAGCTAGACAACTTGCGGCTTTTTTGACACTTATATTCTCACCTGTAGCAACAGACATGAGAACATTTTCTATCATTCCGTCAATCTTTTTAAGAACATTTAATTTTTCTAAACGTGTGGGAAATTCTAAAGAGCTAAGTTCTTGGCCATCAACCATATCAGCAATAAGCTCGGCTATAAATTCTACGCACATTTCCTTTGCAGGGGTAAGAATGATTTCTCCGCTACCAGTATAAACCGTCATAAGATATGAGAAAGCTTGGTCACCTAACCACTTGATCCAGTCTGCCCAGTATTCCAGACTTTCTAGGGTGTTGGCAGTCTGAATTAAGTCCTGTGCATCCTTTGTATAGTAGTCGATAGCCTCTAGGCAGATTTGCTTATTAATCAGACGTAGTTCAGCCGCAGATAGTTTGCTTCCGTTTTTACGTAACTGCATTGCCACATTACTGCTAATACCGCCAACTTTTCCTATGATATTTTTCATCTTGGCAAGCTCGCGAGCTCTTTCTTCCATTGGTCCTGGTCCGCCACCAATAAGTCTAACAGGAAGTTCAAGCTTGTAGGTGTTTTCCCCATATGTACACGATACAGGTAATGTGACATTAAATGGGTTGTTCTCATCTTCAACCAAAGCTTCTTTTGGGGTAAAGGCATATTTCTTAATATTGCTTTCCTGTTTGAATATTTCATAATTAAACTTTTTGCAAAGATGCTCAGTCTCTTGGTCACAGCCTTGCATTTTTTCAAAAACAGGATCGAATTTTTTTGCATCCACAACAATTACAGTTTGCTTTCCGTTAGAATTAGTGTGTGGTACAACAAGATGCATATTGAATCGTGTAGGCTCAATTTCACTATTTTCACTTGTTTGCTTATTGTTAAATGCGGAAAATTGCAATATGTCATCCTTAATGGGAACATGACTGATGCTAAGTCCTTCTGGATAAAGCTCAATCGTAACAACGCTTTCTGCTTTTTCTTTTTCGTTTTCAGCTGTAATGGTTAAGGATGAACTTATTTTTTGAAAAACAGCTTTTTCTGGCTTTTCGCTAAGATTCTTTATTCGTAAAACATAATTGTTTTCATCAGTTTTTTCATACTCTGCTTCAAAAGGAGCATTGTCTGCTGTCTTAACTTCGACTTTTTCAGGACGGTCAATAAAATCTTGAGGTATAAATGGTGTTTCATATGTATTGCCATCGCCTAAAATGAGATTAAGAGTCATTTCAAGATAATCACCACGATCAGGGAATGCCAAAAACGGTTTTCCTATTATGCGGAAGGAAACATTATTGGTAAAGCTACCTTCGTTTCCAGCAAACTTTATGGAAACTGAAGAGCTTTCAGGTTTTTGTTCACCAACTTTATCGGGAGCGTAAACCATAGCACCCATATAGTTATCTGCCATTTGACAGCTGTCAACCTCTAAGTAGTCTTTTGGTGTTATAGTGAGCATTTGGGTTAAATCAGGCCTGTCTATTTCCTCGTTTTCTGGTGTAATTTCAATTATACGTGCATAAATTGGTACAGGAGAGTTACCTATACGTATTGCGTCTCCAAAGTCTTTTCGCAGGCACATTTTATATCGGCTTTTTTTGCCTTTGCTTTCGCTACTGTTTTCAGCATTGCCAGCAGCTCCAACTCCTGCAACCGCTGCACCAATACCGATTATAGCAATGACAGCTGCCTCGGGAATGGTTATTGAGTCTTCGCCTTTATTTTCGTTCGCAAATGTGTCTTCGACAATATTTACAGATTCATTGTCCTTATTTTTATCCTTTTTTGCAACGCCTATTTTACCGTCATAAAGGCGTTCACGCTTAATTTTTACAGTAACGTCGCTTGCTTTTTCTATATAAGATTCAGCTTTAGGGAGAAGTGTGCTACTCCACCATTCCTTTTGCTTTGCGTCAAATCCATCCCAATTGTCCTCCCAACCGAATCCCATACCAAAGCCTATAATTTTATATGAAAGAGACACCCTGTAATTCAATATTAAGCAACCAAAAAGATTTGTATCATCAATAAGTACATAAGCTTCAAAACTGTAAGAAGCATTATCCCCAAGCTCAGTGCCTTTTCCATATTCCTTGTTGCCTTTTTCTCTTACTAGAGCAGGACGGCCATGTAGTGTCGTTGATTTAAACTCACCAGCATTTATCTTCCTGTTTGAAATGCTTTCCCATGTATCTAATTCTTTTATAATCTCGTTTGAGGCATTTATTGTAGCTTTGCCAACATATTTTTCCTCTTCTCCGTCAGGATTGACAAAAGGGTATTCCAATATTTCTTCCCAGTATTCTGAAAACCTTTCCTCGTATGAAGGGTAATCCATATAAATACGGTCAATCTTTTCGTGAGGACCGCCTTTCCAAGCAGCACCATAAAGAATCATATCATAAGCATTGTCAGTTTCTTTTTCCTTAAAAAAACTAGGAGGAACTTCACTTAGACCAGCATCTTTAACGGGATATTTTCTAACATCAAAAGCTCCTGAATAAACATCCTTTTTTACTGTTAAGGCACTTGCGGAAGACGCAAACATACAAATCATCAAAAAACTAACAATTAAGCTTGCAAATATTTTATTCATGTTCTTTTCCCCTTTGCTTAGACTTTTCGACAATAAACATAATAACGGCTACAATGATTGCCAAGCATCCAAACAAATACCCACCACTACTTATAGGTAAAAAGGAAATTAGTACGCCCAAACCAAAGCCTAATGTCCATCCAGTCATTAATTTGTTAACTTCGGCAGAGTTTGCAAACTTTATCTTTGATAAAATCAAAGTAAATAATTTAAAAATAAAGCCATTGCCTGTGGTTAGTGCTTTTAGTGAAATAGCGAAGCATACAATACCAGCAGTGATGTTTTGCAATGTGGTATTTGCAACCACAAGATTGTAAGCGAAAAGTGCAAGTCCTAAACCAAAAAGCAAAACTGAGTTTATAAACTTTTTACTATTGATGTTGTTTTTTAATAAAGAAAAACCATCTTTAATTTTTGCTGTACTACCTTTATTAATAATAGATGATGAAAGTAAATATGCAAATAATCCTTTAACTAAAACACCACCTATTTTGTTAAGAACATTTCCATCTAGACCTCCCCGCGCGAAGGTGAGGTAGGATAGGATTTTAACTGGCAAAGGGTTTATGCCGATTGCGGGCAAAAAAGTCAGCACAGCCCAGGTGATTGCTAAGATAAGCACGGGAATAAGCTGTTTTTTATTCTTTGATACTTTTTTAAAACCTGCAACAGTGTGCTTTACGCTGCCTATTATCATTCCAATGACATTTTTTGAATCCTCTGATGTTGAAATAGGAATCAATTCTTGCGACAAAGCAAACTCTCCGCCGCTCAGGGGCGTGATTGTTTCGCTTGCAATACTTTTCGCAAAATGGTTCATGTTTTCAACTCCTTATTTTTTATTTTGTAATAATTACATTTTTAAATATAGCATTTTTATAAAAATATTGCACTAAAAATTTTAATTAATTTATGTAGATATGCCTGGTTGGTTATCACTACTTTTATATTATATAAAGTAGTGAGGAAGAATTGTTAGATAGCTTAACTCTTGAATTATTAAATGGGTTTAAATTAATGATACAACGATAGAATGGGAAGAGAAAGTTTTAAACGCAGACAATAAATAGAAAAGTTGACTAAAATCAAACACGATGTTAATATATTCTATAAATGAATATAAAAAGTATTGTAACAATTATTTGAGCTAAATTTTTAAAATATGCAATAAATTGTATATCTATTGCGTTAATTAATATGATAGGGGGAAAGATGTAGTTGTTTGGAACTAAATCAACCCAAAAAGATTCAATGCTTTCACAAGTCGCAATTGAAACACTTATAATAGAAATTGCTGCTGGGAATAAAACCGCTGTTAGTACACTTTATGAAGAAACTAGGACTGCGGTTTACGGATTTGCATTGTCTATACTTAAAAACTCGAGCGATGCGGAAGATGTATTGCAGGAAACTTATGTTAGAATATGGTCAACCGCAGAAAACTACATTCCCATGGGAAAGCCGATGGCGTGGGTACTTACTATATCAAAAAATCTTTCTTTAAGCTTGTTGCGAGAAAGAAGTAAGCATGTTGATATGCCAGAAGAAAACTTGCTTATGGATCAAGCAAAAAGCTTTAGCGTTAGCACGGAAGATAGGATAGTTCTTAATGCTGCAATGAATGAACTCTCGGATGAAGAGAGGCAAATCATAATGCTCCATGCAGTTACAGGTTTAAAGCATATTGAAATAGCAAAGCTTTTATCCATGCCGTTATCAACAGTACTTTCAAAGTACAGCAGAGCCAAGAAAAAACTTAGAAATACATTAAAGGAGGGGGATTAATTTGAAAACGTCAGAACTAGAAAGAAAACTTGCTAGCGAGATTTCGCAAGAGATTCCGGATGTTCTTGATAGTATCCTCTCCAAGTGTGAGCCTAAAAGTGGCAAAATCATTGAGTTTTCGGATCACAAAAGTAATGTAAATAAAACAAAGTGGTTTAGACCAGCATGTGTTACAGCTGCAATGTTTGTTCTTTTTGTAGGAGGATACTTTGGATTTGCACAGTATCAAAAAAATATAATTGAATCAGTGGTTTTACTTGATGTAAATCCAAGTGTTGAGCTAAAAGTAAATAAAAATGAAAAGATTGTTTTGGCTAAAGGGTTGAATAAAGACGGGATTACTGTTATTGATAAAATGAAAGCAAATGGAGAAAAGTTGGAGGGAGAAGAGCTTGATATTGCAGTCAAAGGGGTTATCAATACTATGATCGAAGAGGGTTTCCTTAGTGAACAAAGCAGTTCGGTACTTGTGACTGTTGAAAATCCTGACGATAAAAAGAATGAAAAGGTTAAATCTCACTTAATGATTACGATACATAATACCCTTAAAGAAAATGGTATAGAGGGTGCAGTTATGGGTCAAAGTGGCAGCAAAAGTGAAAACACCTCAAAACTCGCTTCAAAATATAGAATAGATAAAGGCAAGGCAGAACTTATTGAAAAGATCATTGCTAAAAATCCTCATTTATCTTTTGAACAACTGGTTAAACTTAGTATCAGTGATCTTAGTCTTCTTGTGGATGGTGCAGAAAATATTACTGTAGTAGGGTTCAACGCAAAAGGATATGTTTCCTCCAAGTATGCTGTTGACAGTGCCTGTACCCATGCGAAAGTTACTTCTGGTGATGCTCAAGTAGGGGTATCATTTGAAGTAAGTGACGGAAAATTGATATACGATGTCTCAGTTATATCTGGTGACAATAGAATTGATTATAAGATTGATGTTAAAACTGGAGAGATCTTAAAATGGGCAGCAGCTATTATAAACGATAGCATTGAAAAAAGTGCACAAGAAAGTAAAAATGAAGATGTAGCTGAAATTGCCCCTGAAGTACCCAAAGCTTCCCCTAATGATATAATTGATGGAGCTATAGATGAAGTTGATGGAGCTATAGATGAAGTTGATGAGGCTATAGGTGAAGTTGATGAGGCTATTGGTGAAGCTATAAATGAAGTTGATAAATTAAAAGATTGGGGTTTTGGCGAAATTTATAGAGCAAAAGATAAAATTATTAGTTAGGTCATTAAGATTAATTCTTTTTATCGTTTTATATATTATAATTATGAAACTGCCATGAGTATTTTTACTTGTGGCAGTTTTTGTAAAATTTTATTGATTTATTAATTATTATAATTTTTTTATTTTTGTGCAATAAAAAGGTATTTATATGCGTTATTGATATGTCAGTCGAATTTACTGATGAAAAATAGTAAAATTTTTAAGGAGAATTATTTATGAAAACATTTAAGAAAGTCGCAATCGTATCAGCACTCACATTAACAATGATTACAACAACCGCAGTACAGTCAATGGCAAGAACACCTTATGAAAAGGCAGCCAAAGAATATGCTAATTCTATTCAAACTCTTGTTAATCAAACAGGAAACTCATATGAGGATGCCACAGAGTCTTACCCAGATAATGCTGTTGGAAACCCTGAGGCTCCAGCTGAATATGTTGATACTGCTACCGACCTTGGAGATAATTATCTTAATGAGATTTTTGGTTTAACATCAGGTTTTACAAAAAACATTCTTGGAAGATAATATTGCTAAAAATGCCTTAATAAAATATATTCGCAAACATTTTGGTTTTGATTGAGGATATTTAATTTAATTATAAAGCAATACAACAAAATATTTAAGGAGATTATTTATGAAAACATTTAAGAAAGTCGCAATCGTATCAGCCCTCGCATTAACAATGATTACGACAACCGCATTGCCTTCAATGGCATTCAGCATCGGTAGAACACCTTATGAAAAGGTAGCCGAGGAATTTGCTAGTTCTATTGAAATTTTTGGTAATCAAACAGGAAACGCATATGAAAATGCTGCCGAAGAATATGCTGATTCAATTGAATCTCTTGTTGATCAAACAGGAAACGCATATGAAAATGCCACAGAGTCTTACCCAGAGAATGCTGTTGAAAACCCGGAGGCTCCAGCTGAATATGTTGATACTGCTACCGACCTTGGCGATAATCATCTTAAAGAGATTTTTAGCTTAACATCAGGTTTTCTAGAAAATATTTTTAGAATATAAATTGCTAAAAATGCCTTAATAAAATATATCCGCGAACATGTTGGTTTTGTTTGCGGATATTTATATTCAATTTAATTATAAAGCAATGAAATAAAAGATTTAAGGAGAATTAATTTGAATAAATTAAAAAAGATTACAATCGTATCAGCCATAGCATTTACTATGATAACAGCAATTACACTGCATCCAATGTCATTGAGATTAGGCAGAAAATCTTATAAAAAGACGGTTGATGACTGTACTAGGGATGCTGAAACTCGTACTAATAAAACATACAGTTTATATGGGGGTCTTACAGAGTCTTGTCCTGATAATGCTACTGAGAATCCCCTGGATACTAAGCACTATAAGCTTCTTAAGAACTCTGGTGCATTTCATAAAGACAACATTATTTATTTAACATCAAGTTTTACAAATGGTGTTATTGAGAAATGAAATTGACTGTAAATATTCCTTTTAAAAAACATCCGTAAGCAGTATCAGGCTGCCTGTGGATGTTTTTCATTTATCAAGTATAGTTGTACACTTTATGTGCAACACTCAGTAAAAAAACTTGTTTTAGTTAAAGCAAACAGCGCTGGCCTTTATTGGGTGGCGCTGTAACTTTTGATGTATAATTTTCCAAAAAACTATTGACTTATGAACACCAATAGTTTATACTTGTGGTGTTCATAAATAGGAGGTGAATAATTGGCGAACAAAAAAATGGGTCGCCCAACTGATAATCCTAAACCATTTCGTGTTAATGCTCGTTTGGATATAGAAAGCAAAGAGATACTCGATGCTTATACAAAACAGGAGAATATCACGGCAATGGAAGCTGTACGGCGTGGAATTAAAAAGTTGAAAAACGACCTAAAAAAATAAAGGAAGCGGCTCTTCCTCCACAAAGCAAGAAGCCACTTCCCCACACCGACAATTGCCCAAAAGACAATTCCAGCGTAAATAGTATATCATGCGCTGAATTTTCTTTCAAGGCTTTTGTCACACAATGACTTGAAAGGACTGAAAACATAATGAAATCTATTTTGGATGAACTGTATAGCGGCTCTTTATATCCCGCTGAGCAAGTATGCCCGACAGATCCCCAATACCGTATTGTAAACCATGAAATCGGTGAAATCAAGCAACATCTCAAAGGAAAGCTGACCGAAGAGGACATACAAAAGTTTGAGGAATTGGAAAACTTGTACTGCCAGTCAACTTCCATGGAATCAACTAATATATTTGCTTATGGCTTCCGCCTTGCAACTTTGACTATGATTGAAGTTTACAGCAAAAATGCCGCCAAGGAGGTATAAGGCATGTACAGCTATATCAGAGAACTTTATTATGGCAACATCACCCCCAATTCCAAGCAGTTTGACCGAAATTCAAAATACGCCAAAGCATTACAGAAAATGTCGGATAACGAGGATAAGCTAACCGAAATGCTAAGTGGCGAAGAAAAGCAACTGCTTTTGGATTATGCCAATGCTTGCAGTGAAGTTTTAGGCGAATCGGTTGCGGAAACCTTTGTTGACGGATTTCGTATCGGCGCACATTTTGCCGTTGATACCTTTGTCAGCACAGAAAACGTATTTCAACCAATAGCAGAAGGGACGCTTTAACACGTCCCCTTGTTTTTTTGTCTCCTAGAATTTACCGAGCCAATAATTCACTTGAATCATATAAGCAAGTAGCTGAGGTCCTGCCATCAACTGTCCAAACCACGGCTTGTCGTATTGAGAGGGTGCTTTCAGAAATGAGAGCGCCTTTTTCTTATCTATAAGAGAAATAATTGGTGAATTGGGATTGTTGATAATCTCCGAAAATGTTTGAGTTAGCAAACGCTCATAGTTTGGATGATAGGTTTTTGGGTAGGGGCTTTTCTTGCGAAACAACAATGTTTCGGGCAATAAATCCTTGCACGCATCTCTTAGGAGAGATTTTTCAACGCCATTTCGATATTTCATATCCCAAGGCACGTTATAGACATATTCTATTATTCTATGATCAGCAAAAGGAACACGAGCTTCAAGACCGTAATACATACTTGCTCTGTCCATTCGATCAAGTAATGTTTGCATAAACCATTTAATATTAAGATATGTGATCTCTCTGCGCTTAGCATCAACAGGCCGCTCGTTAGCAAGGCGGGGCACCGACCTTAAAGAAGTAATGTATGCGTCTTGAACATATTCGTTAAGCCGAAGCTCTTGGGTGAAATCAGGGGATAAAAGCGATGTTCGCACACCTATGTCTGATGACCATGGAAAACCGTTTACTGACATAAGCTCATCTTTATAAAACCACGGATACCCTCCAAAAATTTCGTCTGCACATTCTCCTGTAAGTGCCACCTTGTTATGCTTTGATACAAGCGAGCAAAAATATAAAAGAGAGGCGTCGATATCAGCCATACCCGGCAAATCCTTTGCATCTACTGCGGTAAAAAGCAAATTGGTTAGGCTTTTTTCGTTGCACTCCAAATATGTGTGATCCAAATCATATTCTTGAAGAACCAAATCTACGAACGGTCTATCTCGCTCCGGCTGAAAAGCATTTGCCTTAAAAAAGGTATCGTTATCCTTAAAGTCGAAAGAAAAGGTGTTAAGTTTTGCACCACGTCCCTGCAAAAATTTTGATGCAACGGCAGTTACAATGCTTGAATCTATCCCACCCGATAAAAAACTGCAAACTGGAACATCCGATACCATCTGGCGGGTGATTGCGTCCCGCACCAAAAACGAAACAGTCTCTACTGTCCGCTCATAAGTGTCTGTATGTTCGCGGGCTTCAAGTTCCCAATACTGAATATCTCTAAAACCTCCGCAGGAAAATACCGTGAAATGCCCCGGCATGAGTTCAAAAATATCCTTGAAAACTCCATTACCTGATGTTCTTGCTGGGCCTATTCCAAAAATTTCACGTAAGCCGTTCATATCTATTTCGGGCGAAACAAATGGATGGCAAAATAATGCTTTGATTTCAGAACCAAAAATCAATGTGCCTTCCTTCACAGTATAGAACAAGGGTTTTACACCTAACCTGTCACGATACATAACAAGCTGATTTCTACCACCATCCCAAATTGCAAAGGCATATATGCCATTTAATTTACATACAAAATCCTCTCCATATTGAATATAAGCGTAAAGAATTACCTCTGTATCGGTTGACGTTTCAAATCGGTATCCTGCGTTTATTAGATTCGGTTTTATCTCGTCAACATTATAAATTTCGCCATTGTAAACGATGGCATATTCTTTGCCAGCAATCTTTCTGACAAGAGGTTGTGATCCTAATGACAAGTCTCGTATTGACAAGCGTGCATGACTCAGTCCTGTATGCTCGCTTAGATATTCTCCTTCACTGTCTTTTCCTCTATGAGCAATGGACGAGCGCATATCAATCAAGGTTTTATTCCAAAGTTCTCCATCTTGTAAAAAATCTCTTTCAAAACTACAAAACCCTGCTATTCCGCACATAAAAATACCTCACATAAAAAATAGTAAAAGGCGTTTATTTAGACAGACTGTACTTAAAGTCCTGCATGTCAAAATAAACGCCTTTGTTTACATTTCAGTATATGCAAGTTGTTTGTCATTGATACACAGACTTCACAGAAATGTCATGGCTTTTATGACATTGCCTCAACCACTATGGGCACAAGCGGAAAGGTTGTGTTGAAAAAAATCTAAAAATCAACGGCATATGTTAATTGAAAATTTTTATTATATAGAATAAAAATGCGATTATTTGTGATTATTTTTGTTATTTTGAAAATTAAACAATAAAAAAAAGAAATTTATAAGGAAAATTGTTGGAAAACATTGACAAAAATCAAGAACAACGATAATATATTCATATAGAATATCAGCCGTTGATAAAAAATATTAAGAGAGGCGATGGAAACATGATTAGAGCACTTGAGCATTTTGATGTAGTAACAGGCATTAAATTGGAAAATGGAATGAAAATCTTTTTGTATGAAGATGGCATTGCCGAAGGAATAGACGGCCAAAAGTATATATGCAAATATATTGAACATAAAGGCAACAGCAGTGTTGAAGATTGGCTTGAAGTTGTTGGTTGGGAAATAGCATAGACTATTTGACCAAATCCAAAATTAGTTGTATAATTTTATTAATAATACAACTAATTGAGGTGAGTAATAATGACTGTTGGCATAGAGCTTACAAATAGCGAACAGGAAGTCATGGAGTTGCTATGGAATAAAAAGGTAGCTCTAACCACAACCGATATCATTAATATGTCAGAGAATTGTTCATGGAAAAAAAGTTATGTACATATTTTGGTGAACTCTCTTTTAAAGAAAAATATGATAAAGGTTGAAGGAATGGAAAGGTCAGGGAAAAATTACGCCCGGATGTTTTCACCAACAATGACAAAAGAAGAATATTCTATTCAAATATTAACATCAAACGAAACTCTTAGTGAAGATTTATTTGTCCCTGTAATGAGCGGTATGTTTAAGAAAATTGATGATAAAAAAATTATTGACGAATTGCAGGAGGAACTTGACAGGAGAAGGAGAGAACTCCTATGAGAGTAAGTTGGTTCTCGATTTTCATGGCAATTGTAAGTAGTTCGCTTATGATGTTAATAATTTTCTTTCTAAGAAAAAGATTAAATTTTATCAACAAGTTTGGTGTTATTACGCTTATTATAATGCTCGGTTTTTGTTCCTTTAGAATGGTGTTTCTTGTTGAATTTCCAACGCATCAATATATAATTGGAGATCCCTATGTATTGGCACGTATATTAAATCCATTTTTACGGGATAATTTTGAGCTGTCAACCAAGATAATGCTTTACTCATGGATTATTGTGCTCGCAATATTGCTGATTCAACTGGGTATATCACAGAGTATATCTCGCAAAAGAATTTGTAGCTTGAAGAATACTGCGGACGAGAAAATATTTGACAAATTGGTTGAGATAGATAAAGAAAATAAACTAACAGTAATTCGTTCGTATAAAGTTCCCATGCCGATGTTAGCTGGTATAATTAATCCAGTTATCCTTTTGCCGGAAATTGAATATACAGATGATGAAATAGATGCTGTTATCAGACATGAGTATACACACTGGAAAAACAAGGACAATATACTTAAGTTTATTGTACATGTATTTTGGCGTGTGTTTTGGTGGAATCCAATTGCATATTTGTATTTAATCAACCTGTCAAAATTTCTTGAGCTTAAATGTGATAGGGAAGTTACACTTGAAATGACGGACACAGAGAAATTTGATTATTTGCAATCTATGTTAGGCATTATCCGAAAAACAAGTTCAGCGAATAAAAGCCAGTTTGGACTGATAACGAGCTGCTATGTTCAGGAAAAAAACAAGTTTGATATTAACCAACGTTTTAATTATGTTTTATCAAAAGGTGAATCTAAACTAAGTCAAAGTATCTTAAAGATATTGGTAATTGTTTTAATGGCGGTTATAGCTTGTGCATCGTATTATTTTATTATCCAGCCACGATATAGGACTACAGATACTGATTTTGGCACGAATGATAATGTTTATGAATTAGATTCTTCGGCTGGTTATATAATTAAAAAAGGAGAGGTGTATCTGGTAGTTCTTCCTGATGGTTCATCATACGAATTAAAGGATGAAGAAAGCATCAAGCAAATGACGGATTTAGGGTTTACACTTATTGAGGAGGAATAAAAAATGAAAAAGATAATATGTGCATTTTTAGCTGTGCTTTGCGTAGCAACAACTGTATTGCCTGCATCGGCAACCGAAGCCGTTTTGAAGTCGAAGCCTGTAAAAAATACCGAAACAGATGAAATAGGGACACGCGCAATGGTAATTGTTTGGAAATTTAGGGTAAACAATGGTGTTGTAGAAAAACGTCGTTGGAATGAAACTATAGGTGTTTGGGTAGACCCATACTGGATACCAGCATAATATAAAACAGTATACTCAATTATTTTTCAGAAAAATACATTTTCATCAATAAGATTTAATAATTTATTGAGCATAAAATAATAAAAAATATAATCCTAATGATCGTCAAAATACTTTGCAGACATGCAGAATGAGATGCTTTTTGATAATACTTAAAACCCTAAGTCAAAAATAGATTGACTTAGGGTTTTAATGTTTTTTTCTGTCAAATGAAGTCTTGTTTTCGACATTTATTTTACTGTGTAGTGGAAAAATATTTATTAAAAATTCTATTCTTTGAGAAGTGAGGTCACGGCATATACTGTTTGTCCGTTATATAAAAGCCTTGACCAGCCATTATCGCTTACTCCAGTGCGGTTAATATATTCTCCGTTTTTAAGACGCACAACAATATTCGAGTCATCCTTACTGCTTGGTGAGCTGCGAAGGTTTGTCTCAGTTTTTGCTGTCACGCTTTCATTTACATCAGTAAATGAAAGTCCTTCTGTGGAAGTGGTGCTTTGCACTGTTGTGCTTGTTGTAGTGACTGTATCTGTAAGATAGCTGGTAATAGCATAAACAGTATTTCCGTTATATGTAATCTTTGACCAACCTTTATCACCGATGCCTGTTCGTATTACAAACTCACCGTTCTTAATAGTTGCAACAATATTGCTGTCAGTCGAGGGCGAACTGCGAAGGTTGGTTGTATTCTTTGCCGTTACCTTTTCATTTACATTGGAAAATGTTTGACCGTTTATGATATTCGATTGGGTGGTAGTGGTGGCAGTAGTATAATTGTGGTCAGTGGTTAGATAGCTTGTAATGGCATAAACAGTAGTTCCGTTATATGTAAGCTTTGACCAGCCGTTGGTGCCAACACCAGTACGATTTATAAATTCACCGTTTTTAAGAGCTGCAACAATATTGCCTTTTGTGCTTGCGGCATCTCTTAGGTTTGTAATCTCTTTTGCAGTGACACTGTCATTTGAAGATGTATAAATCTTTGAGTCCTCACTCGGAGCGGTTGCCTCAGTGATTTTAAGAGAAGAGTTCTTTGGTTCTGCCTTGCTTTTTGTAAAATATGAGACAATAAGATCTGTATTTCCACTTATACCAGGTACTTGTCCCATATTTGTATATTGCCACATATCATATTTCCCACTGTAATCAGGTGAGCTTTTCTGGGGGTATGGCGTTTTTGTATATTGTGCTATCCAGATCTTATGGTTCTTTTCAATTCTCTGTGTATCCCAGCTTGCCGAGTTTTCAAGCTCACTTTTTGCAGAGTAGAGCATTCCCTCATATCCAGCACTTTTTATTGAATTAAGGAATGCAAGTGCAATGTCTGTTCGCTTTGATTTGCTTATACCATACATACGGCTACCAGAGGAATTAAATCCCTCACAGTCGTAAACGACAGGATAGGATATCGGGTAGCCTGCAATGGCGGATGTTGTCCATGCAGCCTCTTCTTTTGCTTCCTCTTCAGAAATTGCGGTGGAAAAGAAGTATACGCCAACGAGAACTCCGGCTTTTTGTGCCTGCTGAATATTATAATCAGCATAGGAGTCTTTATATATATTTCCGTTTTCAGCCCTGAAGCCTATACGAATAATGGCAAAGTCTATACTGCTCGACTTAACAGATTGCCAGTTGATTTTACCCTGCCATTTTGAAACGTCTATACCATTTGCACTGCCAGACTGCTCAGATAAATCACCAGCGTTAATGGTTGCGCCAACATCGTTGTTGATAAGTTCCATGTTTTCTGGGTCAAGAATATCAGAATTCTTGTCATTTTCAGATGTGGATTGGTTGTCAGAGGCTGTGGTATTGTTAACCTTTTTAGCAGTGTTTTTATCGTCGGAAGAACCGCAGGATTTAAAGCAGATAATAAATACAATAAGCACTATTATTAATAAAATAATAGTGCCAATGATTATTTTTTTTCGCTTTCCATTGTTATCAAATGGAGGCGCATTAAATCCCCATGACTTTAAATTAGCCACGTATATCACTCCATATAAATTAAAATTATAACAATAATTGTGCGCCAAAACAGATAATATGTCAAGTGGTATAAATACTCATGTTTGACAAATTTTTTCGATGCTAAATATTTGGCTGTTTACATACTCTTTCATTAACTGCTCAGGCGTTGTTGTTATAAAAAACTTCCTTTCAAACTTCGAATTTATTTTTATCTAAATTCTTGTTTGAAAGGAAGAGTCCTATTTACTTTTACACAAAAATTTACACGGTTTTTTTGTGTCTGTTAAACAGGGTTTATAACAGCTTTAAAAGAAGGGATTCTTTTTAAATAATAAAATTAGAAGAATTATAACAAATATAATATGACTTGATTCAACGCCAATATCAATATCAATATACACACATGCCAAGTTGCGTTTTGTTTGTATTAATAATCGCTACATAATCCTTGTGCAATTGCACTTAAATTTGGTTTAACTACATTTAGATATTCAAAATCTCCATCAAAGTCTATTCCTTTTACTATCATTTTATATTCGCAACATTCAGGACATGCACGGTCACAGAAAGTTACAGTAAAAGGCTCACTAATTTCTACTTCAATTCCATTTTGTGTTTCAAATTCTTTTTTATAACACCAACTCTGGACGCACTCTTTTTCACCTTTACAAATTCTTATTAACTCAAATAATAGTTCGACTTCAACTTCACTATTTCTACATTCTGCTTCAAAGGAAATAAGACTTGAAAACTCAATTTTCACTAGTGGTCTGCATAAGCCAGTAGTATCTATTACTAATTTATCTAAATCAAAATATTGATGTTGTTCAACATGGTCATCATCTATTTCAAATATAGCACATTGAGGGTTAAAGCCACACTCTAATAGCACTTTTTTGGATTTGAAACAAGAATCCTTGTCTTTGCCTTTATCTTTGTCTTTGTATTTGCATTTTTCTGTACAATCGACATTATAATCATACTCATTGCATCTAAAATCCATTTAATTCACTCCTTAAATATAGAGAAGCAGGTCCTTCTCGTTAATATTTTATTCATATAGACAAGATAAGGTTCTTAAAAAGTGAAGTGTTAAAGATTTTGTTTTATGAGTAACTATATAGTAAGTAAAAAGAGAAAGAAACGACAAGCGCACGATAAAGAAACAGGTGGTTACTCCTTTGTGGTTAAAATGGAATGTCTCAAGCCAAAGGCTGTGGGCTAAGGCCAGTTACCTTTTAGGCATATCTCACATAATTATAATCATATAATTCTTTACAAAACCATTTTTAATATTTTATTGAAAAGTAATTGCTAAAGTAATATAATATCAATTAAAATGCATAGCATCTTGAAAAAAGAGCTGTAGCAGGAGGTAAATTTAATATGTCAAAAAAAATTATGCTTGGTGTAACCGGGTCTATTGCAGCATATAAAAGTGCTGATATAGCAAGAGAACTGGTACGCACAGGTTACGAAGTTTTTGTTGTTATGACTAAAAACGCTACTAAATTCATTTCACCTATGACTTTAGAAACTCTAACGGGCAATAAAGTTTATGTGGATATGTTTGATGATGAGGATCATACAAAGGTTACTCATATCAAGATTGCAACGGAGTTTGACTTATTTCTGATTGCACCCGCAACCTATAACATTATAGGTAAAGCCGCCAACGGTATAGCAGATGATTTGCTAAGCACCGTAATTGCCGCAGCTGACCCGCAAAAGGTAATCTATGCTCCAGCAATGAATGTAAATATGTTTAATAATCCTGTCTATCAGGGAAATGTCAAAAATCTTGAAGCGATGGGTTCAACCTTTATTAGCCCTGATGAAGGTATGCTGGCTTGTGGCGTATATGCAAAGGGCAGACTTAGAAATATACCAGATATACTTGATAGAGTGGAGATTTTCTTTTGCGATAAGCCATTAAAAGGCAAAAAAGTATTGATAACAGCAGGTGCCACCAGGGAATTTATCGACCCAATAAGATATATTTCCAATACTTCGTCTGGATTAATGGGCGTAAGTATAGCTAAGGCTTGCAGAAATATGGGTGCTGATGTTACTCTTATATTGGCAAACTCTGAATATAATGTGAGTTCAGTCAATGTTGTAAGAACACAGACAGTTCAGGAAATGTACAGCGCCGTAATAAAATATTATAATGAGACTGATATAGTTTTTTCTGCCGCTGCGGTTTCAGATTATAAACCGCAGAAATACAGCAGTTCAAAAATAAAAAAAAGCGATTCTGTTTTTACTGTTAACTTTCAGAAAAATACAGATATTTTATATGAACTCGGTAATCTTAAAAAAAATCAGACTTTAATTGGTTTTGCCGCGGAAAGTGAGAATTTAAGGGCGAATGCCTTAAAAAAACTGAATAATAAGAATCTGGATTTCATCATTGCAAACGATTTATCAAACTTTTCCTCGAAAGACGGCAAGGTATGTGTAATTGATTCAAATGATTGTGTGGAACTTGATGTGTTCCCGAAAGAACAGCTGGCTTATGAAATAATTAAAAAGACGGTATTGAAATAACATGAGTTTTCGATACGGTCTTTTTGTCATGCATGGAGGTAAAAATGAACAGATATAAAATTGGTTTTATCGGTGCTGGTAAAATAGGTACTACATTGGGAAGTTATTTTGTAAGCAATGGCACTAATATAAACGGATATTTCAGCAGAACAAAAAGTTCTGCCGATAATGCCTCAGCACTTACTCATTCATGCACTTATAACACAATTAAAGAGCTTGTAGATAAATGTAATTTAATTTTTATAACCACACCTGATTCGGAAATTGAAAAGGTTTGGGCAGAAATAAGCCAGTATGATATAAGTAATAAAATTATAATCCATACAAGCGGTTCTCTTACTTCTGAAGCTTTCAGTAATATAAAAGAGCTAAATGCTTTTGGGTATTCTCTTCATCCGATGTATGCATTTTCAAACAAAGACGGTTCATTTGATAAGCTTGAAAAAGTATGTTTTACATTGGAAGGGAATGCAGAAAAGCTTTCAAACGTTGAAGATTTGATTGAACAGATGGGAAATACGGTGCTTTTAATTGATACGGAAAACAAGCCGTTATACCATCTAGCAAACGTAATGGCATCTAACTTTGTTCTTGCTTTGATTTATGAAAGCCTGTTATATTTGCAAAAGTGTAACATTACAGGTGATGAAGCTCTAGCTGCCTTAATGCCTCTGATAAAAGCTAACATTAATAATATTGAAAAATCGGGAATAAAAGACGCACTTACAGGCCCTATAGATCGAAATGATATTTTGACTGTTAAAAAACATCTTCAGGTTATTCCTGAAGGAAATAAGGGTTTATACAGAGATTTATCCTTGATTCTTACAGAAATTGCACAATATAAAAATACGCAAAAAAATTATGGACCTTTAAAAAATATACTTTCCGAAACGGACATTAAATTAAAATACAACCAAAATTATTAAAGAAGGTATTAATAATGAAAAAAACAGTTGAAACATTCAAAAAGGCAAAACAAAACGGTGAAAAACTTACTATGCTGACAGCATATGATTATACAACCGCAAAGCTGATTGATGAATGCGGTGTTGATTCCATTCTTGTTGGGGATTCACTAGGGATGGTGTGTCTCGGATACAATAATACTTTAAGCGTAACTATGGAAGACATGATACATCATACAAAAGCAGTTTCCAGAGGAGTTAAAGATGCATTAATAATTGGAGATATGCCGTTCATGTCTTATCAGACATCTGCATATGATGCAGTTAAAAATGCAGGCAGATTTATTCAGGAAGGTAATGCCCAAGTAGTCAAGCTCGAAGGCGGAGAGACTGTGATTGAACAGGTTAAAGCAATTGTTAAGGCACAGATACCAGTAATAGGGCATATTGGGCTTACTCCGCAGTCGGTTAATATGTTCGGCGGATTTAAGGTTCAGGGCAAAGAACTTGAAAAGGCAAAAAAAATTATAGAGGACGCGAAAATGTTGGAAGATGCAGGTGCTTTTGCTATTGTTCTTGAATGTGTACCATATAAACTTGCTGAATATATAACAGAAATGCTCTCGATTCCTACAATAGGTATCGGGGCAGGTGCGGGCTGCAACGGACAGGTGCTGGTTTATCAGGATATGTTTAAATTAAATTCTGATTTTACTCCTAAATTTGCCAAAGTTTTCTGTGACGTCGGATCACTTATGAGTGAAGGCGTAAAACAATATATAGAAGAAGTAAATTCAGGCGTATTTCCTGCACAGGAGCACACATTCACAATTGATGATGATATATTGAATAAACTTTATTGAAAAGATAGTGATAATATGAAAACAGTTGATAATATAAAAGATACCAGACAAATTATAAACCAATGGAAAAATCAAGGATATACAATAGGTTTAGTTCCTACTATGGGTTTCTTGCATGACGGACATGCAAGTCTTATAAAAAGAGCCTGTAAGGAAAATGACAAGGTTGTTGTAAGCATATTTGTTAACCCTATTCAGTTTGGACCGAACGAAGATTTTGAAAATTATCCCAGAGATTTTAAAAAGGATTGTGATTTGTGTAGAGAGTTGGGTGTAGATTTAATCTTTAATCCTAAAGCAGAAGAAATGTATCCTTCAGAGATTAATACAAGAGTAGATATAGAAAAACTGGGAGATAATTTATGCGGAGCCAAAAGGAAGGGGCATTTTAGCGGAGTATGCACTGTTGTTACAAAGCTTTTCAATATTTTAACTCCGGATAAAGCTTACTTTGGTCAAAAAGATGCACAGCAGCTTGCCATAATCAAAAAAATGGTTGCTGATTTAAATTTTAATGTTGAAATAATTCCATGTGAAATAGTAAGAGAAGATGACGGTCTTGCAATGAGTTCAAGGAATTCTTATCTTACAGAACCACAAAGAAAAGCCGCACTTATATTGTCTGAAAGCTTAAACGTAGCAAAAGAAAGTTTAATAAAAGGTGAAAGAAATGCAGAGACAATAAAAAAACTGATTGAACAAAAAATTCAATCAGAGCCTCTTGCGGTTATTGATTATGTTGAAATAGTTGATAGTGAGACCTTAGTTTCTGTTAAAGAAATAAGTAATGATATTCTTGTTGCGATTGCAGTAAAAATAGGCAAAACAAGATTAATAGATAATTTTGGCGTCAAAATGGAGGGATAATTATGATACTTACAATGTTAAAATCAAAAATTCATAGAGCAGTCGTTACACAGGCAGACCTTAATTATGTGGGAAGTATTACAATTGATAAAGATTTGATGCAGACTGCAAATATTATGGAATACGAACAGGTTCACATAGTAGATATAAATAATGGAAACCGATTTGAAACCTATGTTATCGAAGGCGATGCAGGCAGCGGAATAATTTGCCTTAACGGTGCATCTGCAAGATTGGTGCATGAGGGCGATAAGATTATAATTATGTCTTATTGTCAGGTTACTGAAAGCGAAGCCGAATCATTAAAGCCGAAAGTTGTTTTTGTAGACGAACAAAATAGAGTCGCAGATGTTATGAATTTTGAGAAACATGGGGAGATGAGATAGCGGCACCTATTGCGGTTGTAAATTCACTATATTCAGGAAAATAATATTTTACTCCGTAGCTTTCGCCAATTTTTTCTAAAATCTGCTTAGCCTGAGGTGCTTTTGCAAGATTACCCGCCACAACCAAATCTTTTGTATCAACAGATTTTGCAGCAAACGCAGAAACTCTGCCTATAGTCTGAAAAACCATATTTATTATTCCAAGTGCAATATCTTCACGGGACGCAGACTCATTAATTTTACCAAAATTTGAAGCTATTGCATCGGGTGGCAGATTCTTAATTTCATTTGAGGTTACATCTGAAATAAAAATATCAATATTAGACAAATTACCATGTTCTGCAGTTTTTATAAGTTCATCGAAACTTTCAATGTTTAAAAGGAGCTTTGACAGCCCCATCAAGGTTCCTCCGCTAACACCTGTCCCACCTAAATGCTTGAATATGTTATGTTCGGCTTGAACAATTGCTGTGCCAGTTCCCATGCTTACAACAATACATTTTTCAAGACCAGAAAGAAAAAGACCGCCTCTGCCGATAGCTTCAAATTCATCAATTTTTCCTACACTCAGCCCACACAGAAAATTTTGCGAATAAGAACCGATACCAGTCATATTGATTTCTTTAATATCTTTTTGCAAAATCCCGTTAGTGAACAGAAGATTATTTAAAGTTTGCTCAGTGGTCGTTTGGCTTTCAGAATTATTTGTGCAAGTATGGCAGAGAACTTGACCAGTTTCTATTAATGCAATTTTGGTTGCGCTGATTCCGATATCTACGCCTATATTTATACTCATTTTTTTCACCTTTATAAAGTATTGATTGTATAATTGTCTGTATCTAAAAAATCTATACTGATAATTCGCTTTTTCATTATAAAACATTTTTAGTGTTATGTTTTTGCAATAAAGAAATAAAAAATAATATCAATACGTACGTTTTTCATAATATATTTCATTGCTTTTGTGATATTATCTGATTGTTTTGAGCTTTTCATTAACTCTTTAAAAGGCTAAAGATTATTTGTGATAAATTTTTTGAAATATGGTAAAATAATATTGCACAATACCTAACAAAAAATCTGGAGGATGGAAATGTTAACTTTTAAACAACTGATAGAAGATACTGAATTTAATCAGGTATGGGAATATATAGCAAGTTATTATAAGGAAAGAAGCGAAATATCTATAGAAAGCTTTAAAGAACAGTATAAAAACCTATATAAAAAGTTAACAGTATTATTACCTACAGATAATACTAAAAATATGTACATATACATTAATGTTTTCAAAGATGATGGAAATGATGACTATTATTGTCCAGAAAACTTTTATGAAAATGACACAGAAGCCTATTTTGATGTTTGTGGTAAAGATGATGAATGGTGTGGATATTCCATTGCTGCAGCAAGCTATGAGGACTGGTTAAGTTTTTACATTGAGGACAAAACTTTAACAAAATTATCTTACACGAGTATAGTTGCACATTGTCTTTGGGAAATGACATTCTATGGATTTGAAAAGGTATATGATGAAAAAGGGTATTTAGTTTATGATTAAGCTTCGCATACAGTCTATTCAAATGGGTATGATAAACTCATTATACATTATGGAGTGATGTTGCATGCCCGTAAAAGAGTTTACCAATAGATTAATTAACGAAAAATCGCCTTATCTACTACAGCATTCTGATAATCCTGTGAACTGGTATTCGTGGTGTGATGAAGCTTTTGAAAAGGCCAAAAATGAGGACAAACCTATATTTTTAAGCATTGGATATAGCACTTGTCATTGGTGTCATGTAATGGCTCACGAGAGCTTTGAAGATAAAGAAATCGCACGAATTTTAAATAATAATTTTATATCAATAAAGGTAGATAAAGAAGAACGCCCAGACATTGACAGCATTTATATGGCTGTTTGTCAAGCGTTTACAGGCAGTGGCGGTTGGCCAACAAGTATTTTTATGACGCCCGAGCAAAAGCCTTTTTTTGCAGGAACTTATTTTCCAAAACAATCAGGGTATGGCATGGTAGGATTTGCAGATTTGCTTGTGACGATCAGTGGAAAATGGAAAAGCAATAAGGAAGATTTAATAAAATCATCAGAAGAAATCTTAAAACATTTAAATGTGAAATCAAAGCAAAATGGGAATATCGACAATGAAATAATTGGAAATGCAGTTTCTTTGTTTGAGGAAAGTTTTGATAAAGTATATGGAGGCTTTGCAAGAGCACCAAAGTTTCCAACTCCGCATAATTTCCTCTTCCTGATGGAATATTATGAAACAAGCGGTGATAAAAAGGCTCTTGAAATGGTTGAAACAACTTTGTTGCAAATGTATAAGGGTGGAATATTTGACCATATCGGTTATGGATTTTCAAGATATTCTACTGATAAATACTATCTTGTACCTCACTTTGAAAAAATGTTATATGATAATGCATTGCTTTTAATGAGTTTCACAAAAGCTTATTATTTGACAAAAAAGGATATATATAAAAGTGTTGCAGGAAAAACAGTGGAATATATTTTGCGTGAAATGACAAGCAGTGAAGGAGGATTTTATTCAGCACAAGATGCCGACAGTGAAGGGGTTGAAGGAAAATACTATGTGTTTGATTATGATGAAACTATAAAACTGCTTGGTAAAGAAGTTGGAGATAAATTTAATGATTATTATGGAATAACAAGACAAGGAAACTTTGAGGGGGAAAGTATTCCTAATTTATTAAATAATTCTTATATTGACGATAGATTTAAACAATATTTGCCAAAGATATATGATTACAGAAAATCTCGAACAAAGCTTCATCTTGATGATAAAATATTGACTTCTTGGAACTCACTTATGATTTCAGCTTTTGCAATTATGTATCGTGTTTTTGACGAAGAAAAATATCTTGACGTTGCAAAGAAAGCTTGTAATTTCATTGAAGAAAATCTATTTGATAATAACACGCTTTTTGTTAGCTTTCGTGAGGGTGTGCGTTCAGGAAAAGGCTTTTTAGATGACTATGCTTTTTATGTTTATTCATTAATAAATTTATACGAAGCAACTCTTGATAACAATTATCTTGATAAAGCAATTAACCTTTGCAATAAGACTATTTCAGATTTTTATGATAATGAAAACGCGGGATTTTATCTTTATGGTAAGGAAAACGAACAGCTAATTATAAAACCAAAGGAAACTTATGACGGTGCAATTCCAAGTGGCAATTCAATTATGGCATATAACCTTGTAAAGCTTTCTATTATAACAGATGACATTAATCTTGAGGAAAAAGCGAAACAACAACTTGAATTTATGTCATCATATGCAAAGGATTATCCAGCAGGATATAGCTTTTATCTTCTTGCTTTGTCAATGTACCTTAATCCAGCAGAGCATATTGTATGTGTGCTAAAGAATGAATCTGATTTAGAAAATTTGAGAAATAATATTAAGCTTAATACAAATATAAAAATTTTAAAAATTCCAACAGAAGAATACAAATTGATAAATGATAAGACAACGTTTTATATATGCAAAAATCACGGCTGCTTACCACCAACAAATGATTTTTTGGATTTGATAAAATAACTAGAGGTACTATTAAAATAATTAATGTGAATTTAAATTTAATGAATAATTTAACAGAATAATATTATTCAATTTACAGAAACTAATTAAAAATGATTGGAGTTTATTATATGGAAAATTATAGTGAGATAAAAATCACAACCCGAGATAAGTTGTTAAGAGCTTGGGAGAATTCAATGGAATTAACCAGAGACTTTAAAATTCATTCAAGAGAAATTGAAGACAATCAAGAAGTTTCTAAGGCTTTTTCTGAATTTGCAGAGGATGAGGGACTTCACGCAGCTAGGTTCAGGGAACTATTACAACAATTTCAAGGATAAATATCATTTTAAAAATAAAAGCAGTTGAAATTTCGGCTGCTTTTTTATGTTTAAATCAAATACATATTTAGAGTGAAAAATAGTTATTTTTAGAAGTGATTATAGGCAAAAAAATAAGCTGTAAGCAAATATACTTACAGCTTATTTTTTGTAATGGTACTACAAAAATATGTAATATTAAACAAGCTTGTTTTGGTAAAAAGTTCTGTCGTTATATCTTTTGTTCCCACCAACCGAAGGCTATTCGTCCAGATGCCCCGATATTTGAATTTTCAGTTAAAGATAAAAATACCAAAAATGAACCTCCCGGTGGGAATATAAGTTTTCCGTTTTCTGTGTCAACTAATGTTATTCCAGGCTCACCTCTACGCACAAAAGCTTTTACTCCGTCATTAGGTTCGCCATTAACATTTGATGCCTGTTGCAACTTTATTTTAGGTTTTGGCAAAGGACAAATTGCAGTGTTGGACGGAGTTACAAGAGTTGAGTTAATTGGTCTTCCAGGTGGCGTAGCATTAAACCAAAATTGGGCACGAAACGGAGACTGCGAGATGTCTGTTACAGTCCAAACATTTACATGTAAATTTACACCAGAATCACATGGATTATATAACCTTGCCCAGCAGCTGCGACCATTACCTAAAGCCAAGTTATCCGCATACCCAATAAAATACTTACCTTTAATAGATTCATAAAGTTCAATAGGAATATTTACATTTTTAGATATATCGCATTGATTATTTTTGCAATTTGAAGTACTCATAGAAAATCACCTTTATGTTTAATTCGTATTTTTAAATAGACAATATAATATATGTTATTAATCGTACATTTATTAGTGTATATTTAGTATTATAAAAAATAAGAACACGGCTGAATTTTTTGAAAATTCAGCCGTGTTTTAATTTAGTAGAGAGGGTGTATTAGAACTTAGGGTATAACTATATGCACAATTAATTTTAAGGGATTTTAAACTCGTAGTGTATACGAACCTAAAATTTTTTATACATATTTGAGTCCTCATAATTACAATTTAACAATTTCATTTTATTGTATTTAACACCATGATTTAGTGGTTGAATAATAAGCGTAATTACTTTATCATGAAGACAATCGCTATATATACATAAGGCAAATCAAATTTATCTAAATATGGTATTTTTAACTAAATTTAATTTTTTTTGGTTATCATACAATTAAGAGGTGAAAGTCATTAATAAATTTATAGATATTCACTGTCATATTTTGCCTTGTGTAGATGACGGATCTTCAAGCGTTCAAATGACAAAAAACATGCTGAAAATTGCGAATGATGAAGGAATAAGTACAATAATTGCAACTCCGCATTTTAGGCTTGGAATGTTTGAAAATAGTGATAATGTAAAAAAGATAAGTGAGTTAGTAGACACATTGGCTCAGTCTGTTGCACCTGATATGAAGGTGTATATTGGAAATGAAATTTATTTCACAGAGGATTTTAGCTGGTATTTGGAAAACGGAAGCATAAAAACTCTAAACAAAAGCAGGTATGTGCTGGTCGAATTTCCTTTGTATGACACTCAAAGACACATAAAAGATAGCCTGTACAGGTTTGTGCTAGAAGGGTACACACCGATTTTGGCCCATATAGAGCGTTACGGGAGTCTTGCAGAGAGTGTCGCGACGGCAGAGGAACTAATAAAATTTGGGGCATATATACAGGTTAATGCGGATAGCATAGTAGGCAGCACAATAACAAGGGAGAAAAATTTTGCAAAGGAACTGTTGAAAGAAAATCTGGTTCACTTCATCGCAACTGATGCACACAGTGATGTACACAGGGCACCTCGCATGAGGGAAGCATACGAGTATGTATGCAAAAAATTCGGTAAAGATTATGCTACTGAGATTTTCATAGGTAATCAGCGCCGAGTAATATTAGATAAAGAGATTTGAGGGTAAATTAATGGAGAATATGAATTTTGAAATTCAGAATATTGAGAACTCAAATAAAAGAGAGATAAGTTTGGTTGAACTCTTGTCTTATATTTGGAAAAAAATCGGTTATGTAATTTTTGCAGTGGCTTTTATCTCTGCGTTGGCATTTTGTTTTACACATTATTTTACAACCCCGACATACAGATCAACAACGAAAATGTACATTTTAAACCGAACGGATGAAACAGCAATAACCTACAATGATTTGCAGACGGGAACTTCTCTTACACAAGATTATATGAGTCTTGTAACCTGTCGTCCAGTTCTTGAAACGGTTATTTCACATCTTAATCTTGACATGACGGTAAGCGAGCTTGAAAGCCTTATTACAGTAACGAATCCTACAAATACTAGAATTCTCGTTCTGGATGTAATATATACAGACAGAGAGATGGCACAAAAAATAGCCGATGCTGTACGCGAAGCTTCAGGAAACCAGATTAAACAGATCATGCTGATAAATGATGTAAAAGTCGTTGAAAATGCGAACTATCCAGACAACATATATGCACCAAACATTTTGCTAAATACTATTATAGGAGCCTTAATTGGTTTTGTTATTTCTGTTGGAGTTGTTTTTATAAAGTACACTCTTGACGATAAAATAAAAACTGTTGAAGATGTTGAAAAGCAATTAAAGTTAGTTGTAATAGGCTCAATACCGAAAAACGAATATTTTAAGGGCAAAAATAAATCTAAGAAAAATCACAAAAATTCTTCGTATGAAATACGTAAACAGGAAAAAGAAATATTGAATAAATTTGAAGAAAAGTTTGAAAAGAGAGTTGATTCACAAGCAGTTGAAAAGGAACTTGAAAAACTTATATCAGAAATGAGCTATTCTCAATCTGAAATAAATTTTTTAAGTTGAGAAATAGAGTTTAAGTTAGAGCAAAAGCAAAAAACGAGTTAAGAAACATAAGACGCTTTTGTAATTTAAAAGGAGAACAACAAACGAAAGTAAAGTCTCGTTTTATTAAATTTTTAGGAGTTTTTAATATGAACACTGTTGACATAACAAGTGCAATTGAAACAAGTGAAAGATGTGTTGAAGCATATAAGTCACTTAGAACTAACATACAATTTTTCGGTACAGAAGTTAAAGTCATAGGGATTACAAGTACTGTCCCAAATGAGGGAAAGAGCACTGTGTCTATAAATCTTGCAAAAGAGTTAGCACAAAATGGAAAAGAAGTTCTTTTCATTGACTGCGACCTAAGAGGTACTGTTGTTTTAAAGACTATTTCAAGCAAAGGAAAACTTAATGGGTTGACCAATTTTTTGGTTGGACAATGTCAACTTAAGGACATTGTCTTTAATACAAATTACAAAAATCTTGACATGGTTTTTACTGGCCCATTGCCACCGAATCCTGCAGAACTACAGGGATCAAAGCAGTTTAAGAAGATGATTGATTATCTTTCCGAAATTTACGATTATATCATTATAGACACCGCACCGCTCGGAGTGGTTATTGATGCTGCCGTTGTTTCAAAATGCTGTGATGGAATGGTTATAGTGGTTGAACATGACTCAATAAGCTATAAGCACATCAATAAGGTGAAGCATCAATTAGAGGTGGCTGACTCTAAAATTCTAGGCGTTGTATTAAACAAAATCCCGCTTGTCGGCAGCAATTCTGCATATGGACGTTACTACGGAAGAAACTATTCAAAGTATTACTCAGGAGAATAAAACAGCAAAGTTAGATTGTTTAATGGGGTGAAATGTCAAGTGGAAAAATTATCTAAAATTATTAAAGGTAGTGCTAGAACAGAGCTTAATGTTGCTTTTTATGATATCTTCTTTGCGGTAATAAGTCTTATGATCTCTGTTTTTTTAAAGTTTGGAAAGCTTGAATATATTCCAACCGAAATTGCAAATAATTTAGCTCTGTTTTTAGTAGTTGATGTCGCATTAATGATTGGCATTTTCGCAAAGTTTAAAATATATAAGAGTATGTGGGAGTACCCTGTTTTTAGTAGCTTTGAAAGCTTATTCATTGCTTTTATTTTGCCAAAGGAAATGATGTTGCTCTTGTTTTTTAAAATTTGGAGTCATGATTTTGTCATATGGTTTTTTATATATAAAATTATTGATGGGCTTTTTGTTTTTGGTACTCGTCTGTATATTCGCTCAAGTGCCAATACCTCTCGCCGCAGGCAAAATGCAAGTATTATTCTTGAAAAATCAAGAGTTTTAATTGTTGGAGCTGGAATGGCGGGGAATATGGTAATAAAAGAACTTAGCGACAATGAGTGTTTTGAAAAAATTCGGGTATTTGCATTAATTGACGATGATTCCAAAAAACACGGAAAGTATTTAAATAATATTCTCATAGTTGGTGGCAGAGAAAAGATTGTGGAAACGGTTCGCAAGTATCAAATTGACGAAATTTACATTGCAATTCCATCTGCATCGGCAAGAGAAACAAAGAAGATAATCGATATCTGCCAGCAGACGGATTGCAAAATAAAAAAGCTTCCTGGAATGTATCAGATAATATCTGGAAAACTTATAGCAACTCAACTAAAAGAAATTGATTTGTATGACCTCCTCGGAAGAGACCCGATAAAGGTTGAACTTGACGATGCATACGATGCACTACGGGGCAAGGTAGTTATGGTGACTGGTGGCGGTGGATCTATAGGTAGCGAAATTTGCAGGCAGATTGCATGCAGCGGAATGGCTAAGACACTCATAATCTTTGATAGCTACGAAAATTCCGCTTATAGAATTCAGCAGGAAATTTTAAATTATTATCCAAATCAAGACCTTAAGGTACTCATCGGCTCAGTCCGAGACGAGAGTCGTCTTGATGAAGTATTTAAAAAATATAGACCCGACTATGTTTACCATGCAGCAGCCCACAAGCATGTTCCTCTTATGGAAAACAGTCCAAGGGAAGCAATTAAGAATAATGTCATAGGAACGTGGAATCTTGTAAATGTGGCAGATAAATATGAGGTCAGGCGATTTGTAATGATTTCTACGGACAAGGCTGTAAAATCAACCAATGTAATGGGAGCGACAAAACGTGTCTGTGAAATTATTGTTCAGCAGTATAACAAAATATCTAAAACAGAATTCGTATCCGTCCGTTTTGGAAATGTCCTAGGAAGTAATGGTAGTGTAATACCTCTTTTCAAAGAGCAAATTGAGAGAGGCGGTCCGGTAACCGTAACCCATCGAGACATGGTAAGGTATTTTATGCTTATTCCTGAAGCAGTATCTTTGGTTTTAGCAGCGGGAGTAAAAGCAAAGGGTGGGGAAATCTTTGTTTTAAACATGGGAACACCCATTAAAATCTATGATCTTGCGGAAAAGATGATAAAGCTTTCAGGATTTACACCTGGAGTTGATATTGATATTGAAATTACAGGACTTCGAGAGGGAGAAAAACTTTACGAAGAAGTATTTCTTGATGAAGAGGGTGTCAGCAGGACCATGGATGACATGATTTATGTGGCAAAGCCATTGAAAATCAACACCAATAAGTTCTTTATATATATTAATGAACTAAAAGATAAAATAGATATATATGATGAATCTGATTTGATTGTAAAACTAAAGCAACTTGCTCCTTCGTATACATACACGGGCAATAAAGTGATTCTTTTCCCAAACAAAGAAGATGGTTTAAAAGATAGTGCGAAAATAAACATGGTTTCAAGTGATAATGTAGCGTTTGTTTAAATTTAATAACTTATTTTTAAAAGTGGATAAATTAGTAAATTTGAATTGACTACATTACCCGCAAATATTTTTAAACCCGGTATGTAGAATTCTGATATTGGAGAAATATGAAATGGATACAACAAAAATAAGGAATATCCCTTTTTCACCGCCAGATATATCCGGTTTAGAAATTGAGGAATTAACGCAAGTAGTAAAATCAGGTTGGATAACAACAGGTAAAAGAACAAAGTTGTTTGAAAAAAATATATCAGAATATATAGGTGTATCCAAGGTTGTTTGTTTATATTCTGCAACAGCTGCAATGGAATTAACGCTTCGTATTCTTGGCGTTGGTGCTGGGGATGAAGTTATAACGTCTGCATATACGTACACAGCATCTGCGTCGGTTATTGAACATGTTGGTGCAAAAATTGTGTTTGTAGATACTGCACCCGATTCTTTTGAGATGGATTATTCTAAGTTGGCTGATGCTATCACGGAGAAAACAAAGGTTATTATACCGGTTGACATCGCTGGGAAAATGTGTGATTATAATAAAATTTTTGAAATAGTTGAAAGTAAAAAAGCACTTTTTCATGCAAGTAATGATTTGCAAAAGCTATATAATCGCATCATTGTAATGTCTGATTCGGCACATGGTTTCGGTGCAAAATACAAGGGACAAAACAGTGGACAAGTCGCAGATTTCACCTGCTTTTCATTTCATGCAGTTAAAAATCTGACAACAAGTGAAGGCGGAGCAGTTGTATGGCGTGATGTTAAGGGCTTAGATAGTGAGAAGATGTATAGTCAGTACATGCTTTATTCTATGCATGGTCAATCCAAAGAAGCATTTGCTAAAAATCAAGTAGGCGAATGGGAATACGATATTGTTTACACGGGATATAAGTGTAATATGACGGATATTCTTGCGGCTATTGGACTGAAACAATTAGAGCGATATGATGGGTTATTGAAGCGTCGAAGAGATATCATTGGTAAATATGATTGTGCATTTCTACCCTTGGGAGTAAAGACGTTGCAACATTATGGCAATGATTTTGCCTCAAGCGGACATTTGTATTTAACTAGAATTCCGAATTGCTCAGAACAAAGACGTAATGAAGTCATTACTAAGATGGTACAGAGGGGGGTTGCATGTAATGTGCATTACAAACCTCTGCCAATGATGACTGCGTATAAGAATTTGGGATTTGATATAAAAGATTATCCAAACGCATTGGCACAATATGAAAATGAAATTACCTTGCCGCTTCATACTCTGTTAAGCGATGAAGATGTGGAATATATAATAGATTCATTTATGGCGTATATAGAATAATATTGGGGGGATGATTAATGTATAGGCAGTTTTTTAAGCGTGTTTTAGACGTGACATTTTCTATTCTTGTCATGCCGTTTTGGTTTGTTTTATTGATAGTAATTGCACCCATAATTTATTTTCAAGATAAAGGGTCAGTTTTTTGCAATCTGCCTCGTCTCGGAAAGGATGGAAAAATATTTAAAATGTATAAATTCCGTTCCATGAAGATGAATGCACCTGATATAAGAAATGAAGATGGTTCAACGTTTAATTCGGAAGATGATCCAAGACTAACGAAGATTGGTAAGCTTATTCGTAAGACAAGTATTGATGAGACACCACAACTATTGAATGTTCTTTTGGGTAATATGTCAGTTGTTGGACCCAGACCAGATTTACCTGAACATAGAGATATGTATGAAGGCAATGAAGAAAGAAAACTGGAAGTGAAACCGGGCATTACGGGTTTTAATCAGGCTTATTATAGAAATACAGTGCCGTGGAAGCAAAGAATTAATCATGATATATATTATATTGCTAATTTATCATTATGGTTTGATATTAAAATATTTTTTAAAACTATTTTGAGTGTATTAAAACATAAAGATATATACATAATTCATCATGACTTAGGAGTTGATGAAAATATACAGAATAAAGTCTAGATTAATAGATAAGGGGAAAACATGAACGCAGACGTGAAAACAGATAGCGTATCTATCAAGGAATTAAAATGGGATACGGATTTTTTTGGTGTATCTTGTGCAAAAGTTATTTTATATAAATCGTTATTACAAGAGGAATGGGATATTGTAAAATCAAGTTTTGATAAATATCAATTTATTTCAATTGAAAATAAAAATTCAGATTCGACGAATGCACAATTGATTGGAAGAAGTACACTATCCTTTTTAGCTGATGTTAATATACAGTTTTTGAAAAAAATAGAAGAACAAAATATACTACCAAAGGATATTACAATTCATATTGCGTTAGAAAAAAATGACTATATTCTAAATCTAGCTGTATTTCAGTTTTCAAAGTTTATCGAAGATCCTGAGCTTTTAAAAAGAGGTGGAGCGCAGGTATATAATAACTGGCTAAATAGTTCTTTCAATAAGCCTGACAAATATTTCGCTTTGCATAATGATGACCATGGAAAAATTGATGGATTTGTATTATTTAACTTTAGGGATGATTCATGTGTAATTGAACTAATTGCAGTTTCAAAAGAAAAAAAGAAGAGCGGAATTGGAACTGCATTGTTTAATGCGGTAGAGTATTCTGCAAAAGAACATGGATGTAATGAAATAAAAGTTGGTACTCAAGCTAGAAACATTGGTGCAATTAACTTTTATCATAAATGTGGATGCAGACAAGTTGGTTGCCATCAAATATATCATTTATGGAATACATGAAATTTACAGTGGATTTGGTGATTTAAGTTGAAAATATTGTTTTTACTAAACGAAGGCTTTGATACACCCGGACCATCTAATCACTTGATTCAGACTCTAATTCAAGATGTTCTTGAAAAAGGACATGCTGTTCATTTGATTGAGAGCCGTAGAAAAAGAATAAACGAAGATATTCCAGAGGCTCTAAAAATTTTTAAAGATCTAAGTTATGATGTGATTGACAGGAAAATTGTTGATAAAAGTGATTTTGTTAAGAGGTATTTTGAAGAAATTCAATATGCATTCAAATGTAAAAAATATTGGGAAAAGCTTAATGACATTGATGTCGTATTTGTTCAGTCTTGTCCAACTGTTATGTTTCCGATTTTATTATGTAAAAGACACCTAAAAAAGCCTGTAGTTTACAGTGTGCAAGACATGTTCCCAGGAAGTGCAGTTAATAGTGGAGTAATTAAAAATCAATTTATAGCATCAGTGTTTTATAAGTTGCAAAAAATTGCATATAAAAGAAGTGATGCAATTACTGTTATTTCTTCTGATATGAAAAGAAAAGTAATTGAACAAGGCATCCCATATAACAAAATATATACAATTGTAAACTGGTTTGATGATCGTACAGTGCATGAAGTGGATTGGCTTGAAAATCGTTTTGTAAAGAAAAATGAATTATATAAAGACAACTTTTATGTACAGTATGCTGGAACTATGGGGTATGTATTTGATTACAAGATGGTTTTAAAAGTTGCAGAGCTTTTAAGGCCTTATAAAAATATATTTTTTCATATGATTGGACAAGGAAGCCAAAAGGATGACTTTATAAAGGAAAAGGAAGAATTGCAACTGGATAATATAATTTTTTTTCCTTTAGAACCGCAAAACATGGTTTCAGATGTTTATAGTTCATGTTCAGTATGTTTGATACCGTTAAAAAAAGGGATAATTGGGAATTCTGTTCCAAGTAAAGCGGGTTTACTAATGGCATGTAATCGAGCCATTGTGAATTCTGTAGATGAGAACTCAGATTATTATAAAATGTTTAATGAAAACGAAATTGGTATTTCCGCTTCAAATGATAATCCGCAAGATGTTGCTGATGCAATTTTGAAGCTCTACAATAACAAAAATACAAGAGATATGTATGCTAAAAATGGGCAAGACTTTGGTGAAGCATATTATTCACGAAGTGTAAACACTATGAAGTTTATAGAGCTTTTTGAAAAACTTGGTGCTGAGAAGGTGTAATTACAATGAAAGTATTGATATTGGGATTTGGTAAAATCGCATACATGCCCTATATGCACTTTTATCTTGAACAATTGAGAAACAACAATTGTGAAATACATCTTTTATATTGGGATCGTGATGGAAAACCAGACGCTTCAGTTTCATCTAACATAAAGTCATATAAGTATGAAAAATATCAGGAAGACGATGCTTCTATGATAAATAAAGCAATCAATTTCTATGGATACAGGAAAATGGCAAAAAAAATCCTAAACTCAGAAAAGTTTGATTTTATAGTTGTGCTACATTCACTCCCGGGTTTTATCTTAAATGATATTCTGACAAAAGAATATAAGGGAAAGTACATCTTGGACTATAGAGATTACACTTATGAACATATTGCTATGTTTAGAAATATAATTGCAAAAATAGTCAATGAATCAAACGCAACATTTGTGAGTTCGGATGCGTTTAGAGAAAACTTACCTTTATGTGAAAAAATATATACTTCTCACAATCTTGATAAGTCGTTGCTTGAAAATAGATTTGTTCGAAAAAATGATAATAGAAATATTCCTGTAATTCGTATAAGATTTTGGGGATTTATACGCTATGAACAATTAAATAAAACCATTATTGATAATTTCGCTAACGACTCTCGTTTTGAATTACATTATCACGGAAGAGAACAAACCACGGCTAGAATATTAAAAAGATATTGTGTGGAAAAAGATATAAAAAATGTATTTTTTCATGGAGAGTACAAACCAGAAGAACGCTATCGTTTTGCGGCGGAAACTGACTTTGTTCACAATATGTATGAAAATGATAAGCGTACGATAGGTGCTATGGGGAACAAGTATTATGATTCTGTTGCAATGTATATTCCACAAATATGTACTAAAGGCTCTTTTATGGGGAAACAGGTTTCGGAATATGAAATTGGTTTAGAATGTGACCCATACAATGAAGCGATTGCAGATAAAATATATCAATACTATCGTAGTATTGAATGGGATAGATATGAGACAAATTGTGATTCTGCACTTTACGAAATTGTAAGTCAGATTGATAAATCACAAATTGTAATAAATAATATATTAAATTAACAAAATTATAATCAAACAATGGGTCATTTAGATGTTGGTGGACAAAATATTTATTATTGGAAGAAAACAATTGCTTTTTTATGTATTCTGATAAAAAGGATGTTTAATGTTGGATATTAGATTTTATGACAACGGAGATAAAAAAATATCATTGTTTTTAACAATGGAGCTTTTGATACCCGCTGTAAAATTTTGTATAGTACAATCTATTCCAGGATTAAGTGCATTTAATTCAATTGCTAATATTATAATTTCTGCCATTCTCTTTTGCTTTATTTTAAATGCTATAAAACCTATATTGAAAAGAAGCGGTACATTCTCTATTTTAGTTTTCTTTTTGTTAATACTATTTTTATCTGTTGAAATACTTATTTATCCGGAAAATAGAGATAACATTATCTCTTCAATTTTTGGGATATTTGGTGTGTCATTTATATGTTTTATAGCAAGCTATTCTTTGAATGATTGTAAAATTCTTTATAATTATTTGACTGTAGCAAGCTATATAATAATAAGTTTTGGATTTTTTATGTTTATTGCTACAACTATATGGGGCGTGGTTGGAACAGCTGAGACGCAAACAAACATGTCCTTGTCATATTACATTTTGATTCCGATTATGTTGATGCTACACATTTGGATTAGCAATAGTGGCAAAAAAGGTTTTATCGCTTTTGTTTTTGTTTGTATTGGGATGTTAGTGATGATTGGTATGGGATCTAGAGGTCCATTGCTTGCTATAGCATTATTCTTCTTACTAGATTCACTAAAACTCATCAAAAATAACTGGCATGCAATAATAAAGTTTTTTACTGTTATGTTAATTAGTATATTTTCTTTTATATTTATGAATAAACTCTTGGAAGTTGGCATTAAACTTTTTGACTTAGTTGGAATTAATAGCAGAACATTAAGAGCAGTATTGATTGGGAATATAGCTGGATTATCAAATCGAGATGTTTTTGCAGGGGTTTCCATTGATATGATAAAGGAACACCCGCTTTTGGGAGTAGGATTTTTAGGGTATCTTTCTTCTCATAATATATTTTTAGAGACATGGCTGTTCTATGGAATTATAATTGGCTCTTTATTCCTCATAGTATATGTATTTCTACAAATTAAAACATTGTTTCTTGGAAGGTTTGGACTAAATGAAGAAAGTCTTACAGTGGTGTGGTTGTTTTTTTCATATGAAACGATTGATTCATTTTTGAATCTTACGGTTTGGGGAAAGGACATGTTTTGGATATATTTAGGACTTATTTTTTCTATACTACTGAAACGTAAAAAAGATCTTCGGAGGAGTGAACTTAATATTGGTACGAGTATTACACATTGGCAGTAAACTTATAGAATCAGGTGGTATTGAAAAATACCTAATGAATTTGTATAAACACATTGATAGGAATCAAATACAGTTTGACTTCGTAATACTCAACGAAGGTGACAATCAGTATTATGAAGATGAAGTTGAAGAATTTGGAGGGGAGGTGTACTCCATTCCAATTGATAAGCAACCCTTTTTAAAATGTTGTGCTGAGAAGATTAGAATTTTTAAGAAATATAAAAAATACGGAGTTGTTCACATACATACAACATGTGGAACGCGAGCAGTGGACGGTGTTTTAGCAAAATTATGTGGAATTAAGCATGTTGTTTATCACAGCCATTCAAACATTGGAAAACCGCCGCTTAAATATATTGTGCTGCGTCCAATATTCTGGTTAACTGGCAAAAAATACTTTGCGTGTTCTACAGAGGCTGGGCGATTCTTTTTTGGTGAAAGGATAATCAATAGTAAAAAGTTTTCTGTTGCAAAAAATGGAATAGATGAAAGTCAATTTATATTTAGTGTGATTGATAGAGAAAATGTAAGAAAAGAGTTTGGAATATGCGATTGTCATGTGATTGGTTTTGTGGGTAGATTATCACCAGAAAAAAACATAGAAATGATACTATCAATTGCAAATAATATTGCCAATAATGATAAAAAATTGCGTCTTCTTATTGTAGGAGACGGTGTTGAAAAAGATAAAATAAATTCAAAAATACAAGAATTAGGCATTTCAGATATAGTTATAATGGCGGGAGCGAGAAGTGATATTAATCGTATAATGTCAGCGATGGATGTGCTTTTGTTGCCATCGTTGTTTGAAGCTCTTGGACTTGTTTTGATTGAAGCACAAGCAAGCGGTTTGCGTTGTCTTACTTCGGATGTTACATCAAGAGAGAGTTGTGTTTCACCGCTAATAAGTTATGTTGCGATTTCTAAAGGTGTAGAAGCTTGGGCTGACATAATAGAAAAAGAAAAGTTTGATTATAGCAGAGAAGATATGTCAAAGTCAGTGATTGAAAATGGTTACAGTATTAAAAATACAGCGAAAGAAATGCAAGATTATTATCTAAGTCTTACCTAAAAAAATTGCCTCTTTAGGTGTAGCTAGATGGAGGTTTAGAATGATTGGGATTGTTACATTTTTTGATGAACCTAATTATGGTGCAGCATTGCAAGCATATGCATTGCAAACGGTTTTAACTAATGATGGTTATGAATCGGAGTTCGTTAATTTGAGTTTGAAGAGCATTATAAAAGATAGATTAAGCTTATCATTACTCGATAAAATTAAAATACTTTTACTAAATAAAAGCATTGAAAAGAAATTAGCTAGATTTAGAAATTTTCAAATTACTGAATTAAAAATTTCTAATAAAAGATGTGATAATTATTCTGACTTTATAAATAATGAAGTTGATAAATATGAGACGCTAATTTATGGTAGCGATCAAATATGGAATCCTAAACTAACTGGTGGGGAATTGTCGCCATTCTATTTTGGAGCTGATATTAATTCGTCTATGAAAATTGCGTATGCAGCTAGTTGCGGAAACAATAAAGTAATAATCGACTATAGGGAAAAATATATAGAATATCTTAGTGGTTTTAAAGGCGTTTCTGTTAGAGAGAAGTCAACTGCTAGAGCTATAAATGAAGAATTAGGTATAAAATGCATGCATGTTTTAGATCCAACGCTATTATTACAAAGACAAGATTGGAATCAATTGATAAAAAAATCTTCTATAAGCAAGGAATATTTAGATAGTAAATATATATTTGTATATTCTATTCAAGAAAATGAATTATTAAATAGTGCAGTTGAAACTCTTTCAAAAAAATTGGATTTTAAGGTTATTACATTACGCAATGCAAAACATTATAACAATGAAATAGCACGCTTTCCACATGCAGATCCTTATGATTTCCTTGCACTAATCAATAGTGCACAAATAGTGGTAACAAATTCATATCATGCTATGCTCTTTTCATATATGTTCGAGAAACAAATTGCTTTAATTCCACATTCTTTATATAACGAAAGAATAGAGGATTTTGTTAACCTTTTTTCTATCAATCCGCAAGATATGTACTACCAAAAAGATTCTATTGATATAAAAAAGTTTACTGATAATGAATGCTGTGATAAGACAAAGTATGAAACGAAAAAGAAGAAATCCTTTGATTATTTAATTCAAAATCTTGGCGGTAAAAATGAAAAAAGAATATAAAACTCTAATTGATAATTCGATCCTATTTACTATCACAAATGTTGGAAGTAAAATTTTATCATTTATACTTGTTCCGATTTACACATATGTGCTTACAACAACTGAATATGGTATAACGGATTTGATATCAACAACTTTAAGTTTACTATTACCTATAGTAACATTGAGTATATTTGATGCAGTATTAAGATTTGCGATGAATGAAAAATATGATAGAACTACAATTCTTTCTAACGGATTAGTTTTCACGTTTTTTCTGAATGTAATAATTGTTGCGGTTGCAACTATTTTATCATTATTTTTTTTAAAAAATGATTTTAAATATTATATTATTTGGATAGCGTTGATACTTTGCTTTCAAACATTGTATTCCTTGCTTTCCCAATATTCACGAGCAATTGGCAAATTAAAATTATTTGCATTTTGTGGTGTGCTAAACACTTTTTTCTTTTTGATTTTAAATATTGTTTTAATTGTAATATACAAAATGGGAGTAAACGGATATATATATTCAATGGCTATTTCTTTTGCAGTTGTGACGATTATATATTCAATTAAACTTCATATATGGGAAGTAGTTAATTTTAAAGACAAAAATACTGATATATTGAAATTAATGCTTAAGTATAGCGTTCCTTTGATTCCTAATTCACTTATGTGGTGGATTATTACTAGTTCTGATAGATATATAATTTTATATTATTTAGGGGCTAGTATAAACGGAATATACGCTGTTGCAACAAAGATACCTACAATTATTAGTTTGTTTAATGGCATCTTTTTTCAAGCCTGGCAATTGTCTGCAATAGAACAAATGGAATCTCAAGCAAAGGATCGATTTTATTCTAATATATTTAAACTTTATTATTTGTTTTTAATATTAGCCACTTCAGGAGTTTTTGTTGTTATAAAACCGATAGTGAATTTGTTGTTTGAAAGTTCTTATCAAATATCATGGATTTATTCTCCTCTATTATTACTCGCTGTTTTATTTCAAGCTTTATCATCCTTCTTTGGAGCTTTTTATATTGCTGATCAGGATACAAAAACAGTGTTTAAAAGTTCTTGTATTGGAGCAGTTATAAATCTTGTTGGTAACTTATTGTTAGTTAATATTTTGGGATTACAAGCCGTATGTTTAACAACATTTATATCGTTTTTTGTTATTTTTATTTATAGATGTGTGGATACAAAAAAAATTATAAAAATAGATTTCAATTTAAAATTTATTATTATTTCAATCTTAATAATATCATTGCAAGTAGTAGACATTATTATATTTAAATTTAATTTATATGTTCAGCTATTTTATTTTGTATGTATGTTAATTGTTGGATTAGTAGAAAACAAAAATGTTATTAGACCAATGATTTCAGAATTAAGGAGAAAAAATGTTAAGTGATTTAAACAATTGTACTGGATGCGGGGCTTGTAATAATGTTTGTCCTACAGATGCAATTAATATGAAGGCAAATGATGAAGGCTTTTTAATACCAGTAGTGAATTATGATAAATGTATTAATTGCGGTTCTTGTGAAAGAGTATGCAGTAAAGATAAAACTGCAAAAACAACGGAACCTTTAATTGTTTATGCTGCAAGAAATAAGGATTATGAAATAAGAAAGAATAGTTCATCAGGTGGCGTTTTTTATGTAATTGGAGAACTGTTTTTAAAAAATGGCGGTATAGTTTATGGCGTTTCATTTGATGATGATTTTGTAGTTAAACATAAGAGAATAGAAAATATAGAAGGTTTGAAATCTTTACAAGGCTCAAAATATGTCCAAAGTGATACAGGTTATTCTTTTAGAAAAGTAAAGGAAGATTTGCAAAAAGGAAGAAAAGTATTATTCTCAGGAACACCTTGTCAGGTTTCGGGATTATTAGAGTGTTTAAATGGCTTAGATAAAAGTAACTTAACTACTATAGACATTTTGTGCCATGGGGTAGGAAGCCCATTGGTTTGGCATGATTATATAAGAGTGCTTTCAAACTCTGAGAATAAGATCAGTGATATTAATTTCAGAAATAAAAAAATTGGATGGCATAGATTTTGTTTTAGTTATAAGAATAATCGCAGTGAAAAAGTAGTTATGTTTGCAGATGATTTTTATTGCAATTTATATGATAAACATTATATTTTGAGACCTGCTTGTTTTGAATGTAAATATTCAAAATATTTTCATGAATCAGATATTACAATAGGAGATTTTTGGGGTGTAGATAAATTGATGCCAGATATGGATGACAATATGGGAACTTCTGTATTGTTTTTAAATAATAAAAAAGGCATTGAAATACTAAATCGAGTTGATGGATTAGAAAAAGTGGAAATAAGTAAGGAAATGGCTTTAAAATATAATATAAATAGCCCAAGTTTTTTGCCTAAAGATAGGGATGATTTTTGGGAAAAATATAATAATGAAACATATGATTATATATGTAATAATTATTTTGAAAGTAGCTTGAAAATTAAAGCGAAACATTTATTAAAAGAACTTCTTATAAAATTTAATTACTCATGGTGAGTTGAATTAAGATTAATTATTTATGGTATTTAAAATAAAGAAACTTACAGAAGTAAAATATTAACAATTGGAGATGGCAACGTGAATAAAAACCATACCCCTAAAAATGAACCGCAAATAAATTCCACAATCACATCAACAACTCCAGAAAAAAAGAAGCACAAGAAACTTAAAATTACACTTATCACCCTAGTAAGTTTAATTCTGGTGATAGCAATTGTTATGTTTACATATTACAATCATAAATTAAACTTGATAAAGTATGACAAAGGTGCTGATAACAATGTTGTCGTGGATGATGACCCTGGCGAAACATACGATGACATTAACGCATCTGCATCCAAACTAGATGAATATGAAAACAATCTTACTGTTTCTGGTGGCAACACCATTACTAGCAAAAATGTTATAAACATACTACTTTTGGGGACCGATGAGCGTACAGATGAATTTAACGAAAATGCTAGAGCGGATAGCATTTGCCTTTTATCCCTCAATACCAAAGAAAATACAATAAAGCTTATAAGCTTTGAGCGTGGCATGGCCGTGCCTATTGTTGGCACTGGCAAAGATGATTGGCTTACCCACACTTTTAGGTATGGCGGAGCAAATCTCACCGTAAATACACTTGAAGATTGCTTTAAGTTGAATATTGACAATTATGTTAGAATCAATTTTTATTCATTTAAGCCGATTGTCGATGCAATCGGGGGTATTGACATTACACTAACGGCTGCAGAAGCGAATGCTCTTGGTCTTAAGGCTGGTGTTAACCACTTAAACGGATCACAGGCAATAAGCTACAGCAGGCTTCGTAAAATTGACAGCGATTGGTATAGGATCCAAAGGCAGAGAAATGTAATTAAGGCATGCTTGAGCAATCTTGATTCCTTGAGTGCATTGGAACTTAATTCTCTTATAGATAAAGTTTTGCCGATGATTATAACAGACATGACAAAGAACGATATAAACTCTTTGACATCGATAGCTATAAAATTACTAGGAACTGGTTTTTCAACTCAAACGGAAGGGATGACGATCCCAGCAGCTGGAACCTACGGCAGCAAAATCGGAATGGGCGGGCGTTCAATGTTTGCGTGTGATTTTGATGAAAACAAAGCAATTATTGACAAATTCCTTTATGGACAAACTTCCAATTAATAAGAAAAATATGAATGACAAATAGAAGGAAAAGTAAAAGACTTCTTAAAAATTTAAGTTGTAGAAAATTTTATAAGTATAACATACATAATTGTTATAATATATTCTATAATAATTGTTTGTTATTATATTAACCAAAACCTTATACAAAAATAAAATGATATAAATGGTATGTTATTTGGGTACTCTTATTTACCAAATATAAAAATGATTATTTTGATATCTTAATTAATTTTTTTGAACAAACTATTGACAACATACTTATTTCATGATATCCTACATAAAAATATACAAAGGGGTACAATATCGTGCTTACTTATTTTTCTGTTGTTAGCGTAATAATTATTATTAGCATTATCGTCGTTCTTGTCGGTAGTGTCAGATTGCGTTACGCTGAAAGCAGGAGTTAAAGTTTTTTATTAACTTTTAGACCTTGCAGCGAACGCTGCAAGGTCTTTTTATTTCGTTTAAAGGAGGAACATTATGTTAATGACGGGAGCACAAATATTAATTGAAGAATTAGTAAATCAAGGAGTAGAAACAGTGTTCGGCTATCCAGGTGGAACGGTGCTAAATATTTACGATGAACTATATAAAAACGCACACAGGATTAATCATGTTATATCCGCGCACGAACAGGGAGCTGCACATGCGGCGGATGGATATTCAAGAGCAAGCGGAAAAACAGGTGTTGTTATAGCTACAAGTGGTCCAGGTGCAACAAATCTTGTTACTGGCATTGCAAATGCATATCTTGATTCTGTTCCAATGATTGCTATTACTGGCAATGTTGCTACTGAACTGATTGGTAAAGATAGTTTTCAAGAAGTAGATACTGTCGGTATTACTCAACCTATTGTAAAGCACAATTTTGTTGTAAGGGATATCAACATGCTTGAAAGTACTATTAAAGAAGCATTTCTTATTGCTTCAAGCGGTAGAAAAGGCCCAGTTCTTATCGATATTCCTAAAAGTATTCAGTTACAGACTTGTGAATACACAAATACTCCTGTAAAATTACAAAGCTATCACGAAAAGCCACACAATGATTTTGAGGCGGCACTTGATAAGATCAAAAATTGCACAAAGCCATACATTTATTGTGGTGGTGGTGTAATTGCTTCTGGTGCTGAGAACGAGGTTATGGAGCTTTCAAAAAGGCTTTCAGCCCCTGTTGGACTTAGTATGATGGGAATTACAGCTATCCCAAATTCATACAGCCTTAATCTTGGGATGTGTGGAATGCATGGTAAATATGCGGCTTCAAAAGCACAATCCGAATGCGATCTTATGATTGCAGTTGGCGTAAGGTTCAGCGACAGAGCAACAGGAAAGATTGCAGAATATACGAAAAATTGTACTGTCATTCATATAGATATTGATAATGCTGAACTTGATAAGAATGTAAAATCTCAAATAGGACTTTGTGGAGATGTTAAAGAAATTCTCAATGTTCTTCTTAACGATATTCAGCCCTTTAAAAACAGTAATTGGCTTGATGAGATTGAATCATATAAAAAGTACGATGTTCTTGAAGCGGACAGCCGATTTTCACCTCATATGATTATCGAGACGGTCAATGACTGGGCAGATAAAAATACAGTTGTAGCAACGGATGTTGGTCAGCATCAGATGTGGACAATGCAATTTTACAAGTTTGAAAAGTCAAAAACCTTGCTCACATCAGGTGGCCTTGGTGCTATGGGTTTTGGCTTGGGCGCTGCTATAGGTGGTTGCATGGCAAAAGGTAAGAAAAAGACTATACTTTTTACAAGCGACGGAAGTTTTGGAATGAATCTTACTGAACTTGCAACAGCTGTCTCGCAAAATTTACCCATTGTAATAATAATTCTTAATAACGGGGTTTTAGGTATGGTAAGGCAATGGCAAACTATGTTTTTTGATGAGAGATATTCCCAAACTACTTTAAATCGAAAAACAAATTTTTCTGCAGTTGCAAAAGCCTTTGGCGCAGACGGATATCGTGTACAAAGTTTAAGCGAACTGAGTGATGCTTTGGCACAAGCTAAGGGCGATGTCCCTTGTGTTATAGATTGTATGATTGATATGGATGAAAAGGTTTTACCTATGATTCCGCCTGGTGGCTCAATCAAAGATATTGTATTGAAAGGATGAGGCAGATGGATAAAAAATTCACTGTTGGACTTATTGTTTCAAATCATTTCGGTGTGCTTAACAGAGTAGCTGGATTGTATGCAAAGCGTGGATTTAACATTGATAGTCTTGCGGTAGGCACAACTGAGAATCCTAAATATTCCAGAATGACAATAGTTTCTTCGGGTGATGTTGATATTCAAAAACAAGTTATCAAACAATTACAAAAGTTGCACGATGTCAAAAAGATTTTTATGTTTGATAATGGCTGTACCGTATCTGTTGAACACTTGCTAATTAAGATTAGTGTAGAAAGTGGAAATAACACCAAAGCAAGTGGACTTATTAACTCATATGGTGGTAAAGTCAGAGACTTTGGAGCGGATTTTATTACCGCAGAAGTTACAGGTGAAACATGTATTATTGATGATTTTATTAAAAGCTGTGAAGCGTTTGACATCCTTGAATTGTGCCGTTCAGGTTCTATTTCAATGGCTTGTGGAACTGAAAACATGTTAAGTGTTAAAAAATTTAATTAATTTATAAAAGGAGTTTTAATTATGTCTAAAATGTATTATGAAAAGGATTGCAATTTTTTAAGTATTAAGGATAAAACCGTTGCGGTTGTTGGTTACGGTAGTCAAGGTCACGCTCACGCTCAGAATTTAAGAGACAGTGGAGCTTCTGTTGTTATAGGTCTTTATGAAGGGTCAAAAAGTGCAGTTACAGCAAAAGAGGATGGATTTGAAGTTCTTAATGTTGCTGATGCTGTAAGCAAGGCAGATATCGTTATGCTTCTCGTTAACGATGAAAAGATGACCGATATTTATAATCAGGGTGTTGCACCAAATTTAAAATCAGGAATGACACTTTGCTTTGCACATGGATTTAATATTCATTTCAATCAAATCGTTCCGCCTATGGATGTAAATGTAATAATGATTGCTCCAAAAGGACCTGGTCATACTGTTCGCAGTCAGTTTGTTGAGGGCAAAGGCGTACCTTGCCTTATCGCTGTTCATAATGATGCTACAAAAAATGCAAAAGAAATCGCACTTGCATATGCAATGGGAATTGGCGGAGCAAGAGCTGGTGTTCTTGAAACTACTTTTAAAGAAGAGACCGAAACAGATTTATTTGGTGAACAGGCTGTTCTTTGCGGCGGAGTATCTGCACTTATGAAAGCAGGATTTGAAACTCTTGTAGAAGCTGGTTATCAACCAGAAAGTGCATATTTTGAATGCGTTCACGAAATGAAGCTTATTATTGACCTTGTTGTAAAGGGTGGTCTCTCATTTATGAGATATTCTATCAGTGATACTGCTGAGTATGGCGATTATTCTATAGGAAATAGAATTATTACAGATGAGACAAAGAAAGAAATGAAAAAGGTTCTTACAGAAATACAGAATGGAGAGTTTGCAAGAGACTGGATTTTGGAAAACAAAGCTGGAAGACCATCTTTCCTTGCAAAACGCAGAATTGAAAGTGAGCATTTAGTTGAAAAGGTTGGTTGCGATCTTAGAGCAAAAATGAGTTGGTCTGATACTGATGCAAAAAGGAAGTGATTTTTTGAATAGTGACAGAATAAAGAGTGGCTGTGAAAACGCACCAAAAAGAGCATTGCTCAAATCAATGGGGTATACCGAGGAACAGCTAAAAAAACCACTTGTTGGTGTTGTTAATTCATTCAATGAAGTAGTTCCAGGGCATATACATCTTCAAAACATTTCAAGAGCAGTTAAGGATGGTATCCTTGCAAATGGCGGAACACCAATGGAATTTAATACCATCGGTGTTTGTGACGGGCTTGCTATGGGTCATGAGGGAATGAAATATTCTCTTTGTTCAAGAGAGCTGATAGCAGACAGTATTGAATGTATGGCAAAAGCACATTCGTTTGATGCACTTGTTTTTATTCCTAACTGTGACAAGATAGTTCCTGGAATGATTATGGCGGCAGCAAGGCTTGATCTGCCTAGCATTTTTGTATCAGGCGGACCTATGCTCTCAAACGATGGACTTGATTTGAATAGTGTGTTTGAAGCTGTAGGTGCATTAAAGGCTGATTCCATTAGTGACGAGGAATTGCTTAGAATAGAAGATAACGCCTGTCCTGGATGTGGTTCTTGCTCTGGTATGTTTACCGCAAATTCAATGAACTGCCTGTGTGAAGCATTAGGAATAGCACTTCCTGGTAATGGAACTATACCTGCGGTTTATGCTCAGAGAATTAGGCTTGCCAAAAATGCAGGTGCACAGATAATGAATTTGTTGGCTAAAAATATAAGGTCATCTGACATCTTAACTAAAGACGCATTGTTAAACGCTCTTACAGTTGATATGGCATTAGGATGTTCAACAAATTCTGTATTGCATTTGTTGGCAATTGCACATGAACTAGATATAGAACTTTCTCTTGAGACAATTAATGAGATAAGTTCAAAAACACCAAATATATGCAGGCTTGCTCCAGCGGGCGACCATCATATGCAGGATTTAAATGCTGCTGGTGGAGTATATGCAGTTATTAATGAACTTTTTAAAGCGAATTTACTTGATAAGAATTGCATTGCTGTTACGGGCCAAACGCTGTTTGAAAGTTGTAGGGGTTGTGAAATAAGAAATAACGATGTAATCCGCTCGGTTTCAGAACCATATTCGAAAGCAGGAGGTCTTGCTGTATTATTTGGAAACTTAGCTCCAAATGGTGCTATTGTTAAACGCAGTGCAGTTAGAAAAGAAATGCTTAAATTCACAGGAACAGCTAAAACATTTGACAGTGAAGAAGAAGCAATATCTGCAATATTTTCTGGAGAAATACAAAAAGGTAATGTTGTTGTAATTCGTTATGAAGGCCCTGCAGGTGGCCCAGGTATGAGAGAGATGCTCTCGCCTACCTCTGCGATTGCAGGAATGGGACTTGATGCGGATGTTGCACTGATTACCGATGGGCGTTTTTCAGGTGCAACAAGAGGAGCCGCTATAGGACATATTTCTCCTGAAGCGGTAGCAGGGGGACTCATAGCCTATGTAAACGATGGTGATGAAATCATGATAGACATTGAAAATTACTCCATCAAATTATTAGTAAGTGATGAGGAAATACAACATAGAAAGGAGACAACAAGTATACTAGAGCAAAAGAAATTAAAAGGCTACCTTAGAAGGTATGCTAAAAGTGTTTCTTCTGCCGATAAGGGCGCTGTTGTCGGCTAGGTAGCAAAAATGTTAACACTTGATAAGATCTATCAGGCATCACATATGCTCAAAAATACAATCAATAATACTGATGTTATAAATGCTTCCAACATTAAATCAAATTGTCAACTATATTTAAAGGCAGAAAATCTTCAGGTTACCGGTTCATTCAAGGTTCGTGGTGCATGTTATAAAATTTCAAAATTGTCTGATGAGCAAAAATCGAAAGGTGTGGTTGCTTGCTCTGCAGGTAACCATGCACAGGGTGTGGCATTAGCGGCACAGAGTTTAGGGATAAGCGCTACGATTTTCCTGCCATCTACTGCTCCAATTTCTAAAATTGAGGCAACACGCCAGTACGGAGCAGAAATAAGACTGATTGATGGTATTTATGATGATGCATACAATGCTGCACTTGAATATGAAAAAGAGAATGGTTGCATATTTATTCATCCCTTTGATAATGATGATGTGATTGCTGGTCAAGGCACTATTGCGCTAGAACTTATGGAACAAATACCTGATATGGATGCTGTAATTGTTCCTGTGGGAGGCGGCGGTCTCATCTCTGGAATTGCCTTTACAATAAAAAAGTTAAATCCTGATTGTAAGGTGTATGGGGTTCAGGCTATAGGTGCAAGTAGCATGAGTGATTCTTTAAAAAAGAATAAGCGTTCTGCCTTAGCAAATGTATCAACATTTGCTGACGGAATTGCGGTTAAAACACCTGGCGAAATCACATATGATATGTGTTGCAAATATGTTGATGATATTGTAAGTGTATCTGATGATGAAATAGCTACAGCTATTTTAACTCTTATGGAACAGCAAAAATTAGTTGCTGAGGGTGCTGGAGCTGTTTCTGTTGCTGCTGTATTATTTAATAAACTTCCAATAGAAAACAAAAAAGTGTGTGCTATAGTTTCTGGCGGAAATATTGATGTTAACATTTTATCAAGAGTAATACACAGGGGCCTTTTGGCATCTGGAAGACTAACAGATCTGACAATTGAGTTGCTTGACAAACCAGGACAGTTGTGTGAAGTATCGGAAATAATTGCAGGATTGGGTGCTAATGTTACTCGAGTTAATCATAATCTAGGTGGAGAAAATACAGATATTAACGGTTGTTATCTTCACATTTCTATGGAAACCAAAAATCATGATCACCTTTTGCAAATTAAAAAAGCTTTAACAAATGCTGGATATAAATTGCTTAATACAAGGGAGGATATATGAAAAAGATAATTCTTACAGATAATGCACCAGCACCAATAGGTCCTTATTCTCAAGCAGTACTTGTTAATAATACTCTTTATTGTTCTGGTCAGATACCACTTGATGCAAAAAGCGGAGAGCTTGCTTGCGGAGATATTTCTAAGCAAACTGAAAAGGTATGCGAGAATATTGGAGAGATTTTAAAAACAGCAGGGATGACTTTTGATAATGTAATTAAAACAACTTGCTTCCTTGCGGATATGGTGGATTTCCCTCAGTTTAATAGTGTATATGAAAAGTTTTTTGTATCGAAGCCTGCTCGTTCGTGTGTGGCTGTTAAAGCTCTTCCTAAAAATGCTCTGGTAGAGATTGAAACTATAGCATGTACAGATGCAATATAAAAGAGTGCTATCGATAGCTATTTACTATAAATAACAAAATCTCTAAGGTCTTAACTTTGTGTCTAGTTTTTTTGACCTTTCCACTGTTTCCATATACTGCTTAATGATTAAATTTGACAAAATAATTGCTTTAATATGACGCATTATTGTATAATTAATATTAGTAAATGAAAAAAAGAGTTGGTATAGAAAAAAAGAAAGTGGATGCTTAATGAGAGAGATTGATGAACTTGCCATAAAAGCTGCATTAGATGACAATCTATTTTCAAAATTAGTTGAGGATCAGAAACATTTCATCATAAATTGCGCTTTTAAAACAACAAAAAAATATGTTAGAACCAGTGATGATGAGTGGTCAATCGCATTACTCGCCTTTTATGATGCTGTAAAAAGCTATGACGAAAGTAAAGGCGGGTTTCTTCCTTATGCTGAACTAATGATTAAGCGAAAGTTAATAGATTATTATAGAACTGGAAAAAAGTATTCATCAGAATATCTTGTAAACCCGAGCATATTTGAATCAGGTCCGAATGAAGAAGATGAGGATATCGGTCTTAAAATCGAAATTACCGAAAAGCTAATTGAAAATAAGGAGTATTCTCTTAAGGATGAGATTGAAGCTGCAAATGGAGAATTAATGAAGTTTGGTTTTTCTTTTTTTGATCTTACGGACTGTTCTCCAAAATCTCAAAAAACCAAAGAAGCATGCAAAAAAGCTGTTTTATATATTCTTGATAACAATATACTTATGGCGGAAATTTATTCATCAAAACAACTTCCATTAAAAATAATTCAAAAAAATACCAACCTACCCCGAAAAATTCTTGAGCATCATCGTAGATATATAATAGCGGCAATAGAGATACTTTCCGGAGAGTATCCCGGCTTAGCTGGTTATATATCATACATCAGAAAGGATGGCGATTAAAATGAAAGCTGTTGTACTTGAAATTAGCGGAAACAAAGCGGCTTTGCTTTCTGATGACGGATGTGTAATTAAAGTTAAAAATGAGAATTATGAAATAGGACAGGAGGTTTTGATTAATATGAAGAAAAATATTAGTTTAAAGAAAAAGGTTGCTTATATGGCAGCAAGTTTTGCAGTAGTTATTGGTGTTGGTGCAGCTACATATTATGTTCCCACAACATATGTAAGTATGGATGTAAACCCGTCAATCGAATATAAAGTCAATATGTATAAAAAAGTTGTTTCGGTCAAAGGCGTAAATGAAGACGGTTCTCAAGTTATAGAGAACATTTCTTTAACCAGCTTGAAAAATAAGTCAATTGATGAGGCAATACGCTTGACTGTTAATGAAGTTGCACAAGAGGGTTACTTGGATAGTGATAAAAGCGGTATAGTAATTGCTACATCATCAAATGATACCGAAAAAGCAACTGCTCTTGCAAAATCTCTTGAAGAAACGGCAAATGAGGCTTGCGAAAGTAACGGTTTAATCACAACAATCGTTGCTGAACCTGTTGGAAAAGACAGAGTTCAAGAAGCGCAAGAACTTGGCGTAACACCGGGCAAACTTAATCTTGTACAAAAACTTATTAAAAGCTCGGAAGATCCTGACAGCATTGACCTTAAAGAATGGCTCAACAAACCAGTCAAAGATATAATGGCAAAAACCAATGAGAATAAAGAGCAGAATGCTGAGCAAGAAAAAAATGCTGGCGAAACGACCAAGAATCAAGAAAAAAATAATAATAAAGAAAGTAACGGAACAACTGCTGTAAGTAACGGAAACTCAGCAGTGACAACACAAGACAAAGGAACAACAAAATCTAACCAGGGCAATACAACTAAATCCACAACTAGTGGTAAAGCAAATTCAGGTTCAACCACTAACAAAGCTTCAAACTCTGATAATACAACTAACCCTTCGGGAACAGGCAATAGCAGTGCTTCAGCAGGTACGGGAGCAACTGTTAAAGCGGGTAGCATAAATAATTTTACATCTGCTTCAGGTTCGGGTTCAGCATCATATAACGGAAAAATGGGAAACAATTAATTCAATAATCTAAATATTAAAAGAACGAAGCAGATGTATTTCTGCTTCGTTCTTTGTTATATCATATTTTGCATAATAACAAGTTTTAAAAGTAAAATTTTAAAACTTGTTATTTTATTTACAAGTTTATTATTGACATATGACATAAATGGGTATAATATCATAAATGACATATGTCAATAATAAACTACTTATAATTAATAAAATAAGGCTGTTTTTAATTCTATTATCCTTTTCCAGAATTGCAGGTGAAATAAATGTCAAGACCAAGAAAATGGAGAAAAGTATGTTGCATGCCACAAAGTAACCGCTTTGGTCCACTTAATATGCAAAGTGTTGAACAACCTATCATAATGTCAGTTGATGAGTATGAAACAATAAGATTAATAGATTTACAAAGCTTTACGCAAGAGGAATGCTCTGCACAAATGGGTATTGCAAGAACAACTGTTCAGAAAATTTATAATGATGCTAGAAAAAAGCTTGCTGATTCACTTGTAAATGGAAAGAATTTAATAATTCAAGGTGGAGATTATAAACTCTGTGAAGGTAAAGAACTTATATGTACTTGTGGTGGATGCAAAAAGCATAGATGCGGGGGATTTCTCGCAAATTTAGAAAGCGAGGAAATGAAATGAAAATAGCTATTCCAGTAGATGAAAATTCAAATGATACAAAAGTTTGTATGTCTTTTGGCAGAACCCCTTATTTTTTAATTTATAATACGGATACACAAAAAAAGGAATATTTAGATAACAGTGCTATTGCCAGTCAGGGTGGTGCTGGAATTAAGGCTGCTCAAACAATTATTGACAATAGCGTAGAGGCATTGTTGACTCCAAGATGCGGAGAAAATGCAGCAGATGTTTTTAATACCGCAGGTGTTAAATTATATAAGACAATAAATGACTCTGTAGACGACAATATAGAAGCGTTTAAAAATAATAAACTATCAATACTTGGACAAATTCATCCTGGATTTCATGGACATGGTGGTTAAAATGAAAATAGCCGTACTAAGTGGCAAGGGAGGAACGGGAAAAACACTTGTTAGTGTTAATCTCGCATCTACAGCAAAGGATGCCACTTATATTGATTGTGATGTTGAAGAACCTAACGGTCATCTGTTTTTTAAGCCCAAACAAATAATTGAAGAACAAGTAACGGTTAGTGTTCCTCAAATAGAGCAAGGGCTTTGCAGTGGTTGTCGCAAGTGCGTGGAGTTTTGTAAATTTAACGCTCTTGCTTATGTTAAAGATAAAGTAATGGTTTTTAATGAGGTTTGCCATTCTTGCGGTGGATGTAAAATTCTTTGCCCAAATCATGCAATATCAGAAATAAAAAAAAGTATTGGTGCATTACAAAGTGGAACATCGGAAAATGTTAAGGTTATTAGCGGGTTTTTAAATGTTGGAGAAGTATCAGGGGTACCAATTATTAAAAAGATTTTAGAAAAAGGATGCAGTACAAACGGCATAACATTTATAGATTGTCCACCAGGCAGTGCTTGCACAGCCATGGAAAGTATAAGTGATGCTGATTATTGCATTCTTGTAGCTGAACCAACGATTTTTGGTGTTCATAATTTGAATATGGTTTATGAACTGGTCAAATTATTTAATAAACCGTTTGGAGTTATATTAAACAAGTGTTCAAAAGAAGAAAATCCTGCGCAAGAATTTTGTATTAATCGCAATATTAAAATTTTAGGAACTATTCCATTTGATAAAGAGCTTGGAACTATTAATTCAAATGGTTTGATTGCAGTACGTGAAAACGAAAAGTACAGAGAGCTTTTTAACGAACTACTGGATAATTTAATCAAGGAGGTACAGCATGAAACAGTTGTTAATCCTTAGTGGTAAAGGTGGGACAGGAAAAACAACCGTTGCAGGTGCTTTTATTAAGCTATCCAATGCCAAGGCATTTGCAGATTGTGATGTTGATGCACCAAATCTTCATTTAATAATGGAACGTTCTGATGTACCAAATAAAAAAGACTATTTTGGACTGCAAAAAGCAGAAATAAATACAGAGTTATGTATAAAATGTGATAATTGCAGGAAAAATTGTAGATTTGATGCAATTGAGTATGACGAGGAATATAAGGTGAATCCTTTTGCTTGTGAAGGCTGTGGGGTTTGTGAAGCTATTTGCCCAAATGCAGCAATCACAATGAACCCATCTGTTGCAGGAGATTTAATGTTATATAAGAACGAAATAGTATTTTCAACAGCTCAGCTTAAAATTGGAAGTGGTACTTCAGGTAAGCTTGTAACTGAAGTCAAAAAACAGATGAAAGAATTTGCATATGAAGAAGAATTAGCTATAATCGACGGTTCTCCTGGTATAGGATGTCCTGTAATTGCATCTATGAGTGGTGTAGATATGGTCTTAATAGTTACTGAACCATCAGTTTCAGGAATCAGTGATTTGGAGAGAATTATTAACACTGCAAAAATTTTTGGTGTAAAAACTGCTGTTTGCATTAATAAACATGATGCGAACGCTTCAAATACTATAAAAATAATAGACTATTGCAAAAATAATAATATTGCTTTTACAGGAACGATTCCCTATGACCCTAATGTGCTAAGAGCTGTTAATTTAGGCGAAAATATTATTGACTATGATACAGTTGCGGGACACTCAATAAAGACTGTGTTTGATAATACAATAAAAATTTTATTTGATTAAAAGAGGATAGAAGAGCATGATTGTAAAAGTATTGGTAGAAAACACGTCAATATCTGATAACTTAGGGTTTGAACATGGACTTTGCCTTTATATTGAAACAAAAGAACACAAACTACTGTTTGATATGGGAAAATCAGATTTGTTTATAAAGAATGCAGAAAAGATGAATGTGGATTTATCAATTGTTGATTTAGCAGTTGTTTCACATGGACATTATGATCATGGTGGTGGATTAAAGTGTTTTTTAGAGAAAAATACTAAAGCCCCAATATACATTCATGAAAAAGCATTTGAAAATCACTATTCCAAACGCCCAAATGGTATTGCTAGTATTGGATTGGATACAAGTTTAAAGGATAATAAACGCATAATATTTGTTGGAGATTATTTGAAAATAGATGATAAATTAGAGCTGTTTTCTAATATAAGCTCAAAAGAACTTATATCTCTGTCAAACAAATCTTTATTTATGAACGATGGAGAGGATTTAACTGAAGATACTTTTTCCCATGAGCAAAATCTTATAATAAGTGAGGGAGGTAAAACCCTACTCCTTGCCGGTTGTGCACATAATGGAATTATTAATATTACAAACAAATTTTATGATTTAAAAGGTAAGTATCCTGATTATGTGATTGGTGGATTTCATCTTTTTAATCCGTCAACTAATAAAACAGAAGAACCAGATTTAATAAAATCAATAGCAGAACGCTTAAAGAAAAATAACACTATGTATTATACTTGTCACTGTACTGGAATTGAGGCGTTTGAGCTGCTTTTTGAAGTTCTTGATGATAAAATCAAGTATTTGAGTACAGGCAGCATTGTTGAATTATAATTTTATAAAAGGAGAGTAATTATATGAGTGAAAATTGTAATCAAAACTGTGGTAGTTGCAGTGAAGAATGCAGTGAAAGGAAAAAAACTAAAGAAGATTTTTGGGAAAAGCCACATGAACTTAGCAACATAAAAAAAGTAATAGGCGTTGTAAGTGGAAAAGGTGGAGTCGGAAAACAA